>Ga0222427_100259_pt1 | contig 117126 bp, 110 predicted proteins | sample 2B20Ametagenome_FD_182890 | JGI IMG/M metagenome (GOLD analysis project Ga0222427, IMG submission 182890) | Enriched microbial communities from leaf-cutter ant dump, University of Wisconsin, Madison, United States - 2B20A (version 2) | ecosystem: Environmental > Terrestrial > Nest > Insects... | reverse complement strand
CGGCAGTTCCTCGCCCTTGTTGAGCATGTCCACCATGCGCTTGTGCGCGGCGTCGCGGCCGGTCAGCAGCTTGCCGTTGAGCAGCAGGGTCTGGCCAGGCTTCCAGCTGGCGACTTCTTCCGGAGTGATCGTGTCCAGATCAACGCGGGTGCCCTTGGAGGCGTCGTAGGTCAGCTTCGGCCAGTCTTCCAGCGACGGCGGGTCGAGCATCACCGGGCCGCTGCCGTCCAAGGTGAAATGCGCGTGGCGGGTGGCGGCGCAGTTGGGGATCATCGCCACCGGCAGGTTGGCGGCGTGGGTCGGGTAATCCTTGATCTTGACGTCCAGCACCGTGGTCAGGCCGCCCAGGCCCTGCGCGCCGATGCCCAGCGCGTTGACCTTGTCGTGCAGCTCGATGCGCAGTTCCTCGATGCGGTTGGACGCACCGCGCGCCTTGAGCTCGTTGATGTCGATTTCCTCCATCAACGCTTCCTTGGCCAGCAGCATCGCCTTCTCGGCGGTGCCACCGATGCCGATGCCGAGCATGCCCGGCGGGCACCAGCCGGCGCCCATCGTCGGCACGGTCTTGAGCACCCAGTCGACGATGGAGTCGGACGGGTTGAGCATGGCGAACTTCGACTTGGCCTCCGAGCCGCCGCCCTTGGCGGCGACGATCACCTCCACCTTGTCGCCCGGCACCACCTTCACGTTGACCACGCCCGGGGTGTTGTCCTTCGTGTTGGTGCGCTTGCCCGCCGGGTCGGCCAGCACCGAGGCGCGCAGCTTGTTGTCCGGATGGTTGTAGGCGCGGCGGATGCCCTCGTTGGCCATGTCCTCCACGCCCATCGTGGCGTCGTCCCAGCGCACGTTCATGCCGATCTCGAGGAACACGGTGACGATACCGGTGTCCTGGCAGATCGGGCGGTGGCCTTCGGCGCACATGCGCGAGTTGATCAGGATCTGCGCCATCGCCTCCTTGGCCGCCGGTGACTCCTCGCGCTCGTAGGCGGCGGCGAGGCTCTTGATGTAATCGACCGGGTGGTAGTACGAGATGTACTGCAAGGCGTCGGCGATGGACTGGATGAGGTCTTCCTGCTTGATCGATGTCACGGCTTGCTCGAGGCTGGCGGGGGATTGGAGCCGGCTATTTTAGTGCAAAGTGCCGCTCCGGCCCTTCTGTCACGGTGGCACACGCTTTTGCGTCCTTCCCGCATGGACATGACCGAAACCTTCCAGAACCACCGCCCGCGCCTGCTGGCGCTGGCCTACCGGCTGCTCGGCAGCCGCGCCGACGCCGAGGACGTGGTCCAGGATGCCTGGCTGCGCTGGGCCGGCGCCGACACCACCGCCATCCTCGATCCGGAGGCATGGCTGGTCACCGCCACCACCCGGCTCGGCCTGGACCGGCTGCGCGCGGCCACGCGCCAGCGCCTGGATTACGTCGGCCCGTGGCTGCCCGAGCCGCTGCACATCGCCGCCGAGCTGCCGCCGGTCCCGGACCCGGCGCAGGTCCACGCCGTCGCCGAGGAGGTTTCGCTGGCGTTCCTGACCCTGCTCGAACAGCTCGGCCCCGAGGAGCGCGCCGCGTTCCTGCTCAAGGAGGCGTTCGGCCACGACTACGCCAGCATCGCCGAACTGCTGGGGCACAGCGAAGCCAATTGCCGGCAACTGGTGCACCGCGCGCGCAAGCGCCTGCAGCAAGGACAGCCACGCTTCCGTGCCGATGCCGACCAGCACCGGCGGTTGCTGGCGCGGTTCATGGAGGCCTCCCAGCGCGGCGACAGCGCGGCCATCCATGCCCTGCTGCATGCCAATGCGCGCTTGCTCTCCGATGGCGGCGGCGTGGTCACCGCGGCACTGCGGCCACTGCTCGGGGCCGAGCGCATCGCCCGGCTGTTCTGGGCCATCGCCCGCCGCGGCGGCAGCCATCCGGCACGGCTGGGCAGCGTCAACGGCGAGCCGGCGATCCTGCGCTTCGACGGCGACCGCCTGCATTCGGCGACCACCATCGAGGTCGATGGCGGGCGCATCGCGCGGATCTACAGCGTGCTCAACCCGCACAAGCTGCGCGCCCTTGTCACGGCCGGCGATGCCGGCGCGTCCCTGCAATGAAGGTGGCCATGCCGGCCACCACTGGAGCCGTTCCAATGAGCACGACCTTCCCCCGCGTCCCCTACACCCGCCTGGCCGCCGATGCGTTCAAGGGCCTGCTGGCCGCCAGCAAGGCCGTACACGAGGGCTCGGTCGAGCACGCGTTGATGGAGCTGGTGTTTTTGCGCGTGTCGCAGATCAACGGCTGCGGCTACTGCATGGACATGCACGCCACCGCGCTGCGCAAGGCCGGCATCGAGCCGCGCAAGCTCGACACGCTGCCGGCCTGGCACGAGAGCCGTTTCTTCGACGCGCGCGAGCGCGCCGCACTGGGCTGGGCCGAGGCGCTGACCCGACTGCCCGATGCTGCGCCTTCGCAGGCCGCGTTCGATGCGCTGGCACCGCACTTCGACGAGAAGGGCATCAGCGACCTGAGCATGGGCATCGCCACGATCAATGCCTGGAACCGCCTCGGCGCCGGTCTGCTGCCGCCGTTGCCGTGATCCCCGCCGGTGCCGCCCCTCGCGGGCGGCACCGGCGCCGCACCCGGCCCGATGGTCGCCACCGGTGGCAGGCCGCACAATACGGCCTCATGGAAACCCTGGTACTGATCCTCGACCTCATCGGCACCTTCGTCTTCGCCCTGTCCGGCGCAATGATGGGCGTGCGCCGCCGGCTGGACCTGTTCGGCGTGCTGGTGCTGTCCTTCGCCGCCGCCAGCGCCGGCGGCATGACCCGCGACGTGCTGATCGGCGCCACCCCGGTGGCGGCGCTGAGCGACTGGCGCTACCCGAGCATCTCGCTGGCCGCCGGCCTCGTCACCTTCCTGTGGAGCCCGTGGATCGAACGCCTGAGCAACCCGGTGCGGATGTTCGACGCCCTCGGCCTTGCGGTGTTCGCCGTGGCCGGCACGCAGAAGGCGCTGGCCTTCGGGCTGGCCCCGCCGATGGCCGCGGCGATGGGCATGCTCACCGGCATCGGCGGCGGCATCGCCCGCGACGTGCTGCTGGCGCAGGTGCCGCTGGTACTGCGCGCCGAGCTGTACGCGATCGCCGCGCTGGCCGGCGCGGCGGTGGTCGCCGTCGGCCACTGGCTGCAATGGCCGGCCCTGCCCTGCGTACTGGCCGGCGCCGGGCTGTGCTTCGGCCTGCGGATGATGGCGCTGCGCTACGGCTGGCACCTGCCGGTGGCGCTGCAATCCGGCGGCGACGGCGAACCGCCGGGACCGATGCGATAACCGCCACGATGCCGCACATGCCCCCTGCCCCCTCCGCTTCCCGCCCCAGCCTGCGCGAACGCATGGATGCCTTGCGCAACCTGCCGCCGTTCCTGCGCCAGGTGTGGCGGACCAGCCGCCCGCTGACCCTGGCCAGCCTCGGCCTGCGCCTGCTGCGCGCCCTGCTGCCGGTGGCGATGCTGTACGTGGGCAAGCTGATCATCGACGAGGCCGTCCACCTCGCCGGCAACGGCGGCATGCCGCCGCTGCGCGAGGCGCTGGCCAGCGGCCAGCTCGACATCCTGCTGCAACTGCTGGCGCTGGAACTGGGCATCGCCATCGGCTCGGACCTGCTGGGCCGACTGGTCAACTATGCAGACGCGCTGCTGTCCGAACTGTTCACCAACGCCACCAGCGTGCGCCTGATGGAGCACGCCGCCGAGCTGGACCTGGAGGACTTCGAGGACCCCGACCTGCAGGACAAGCTCGACCGCGCGCGCCGCCAGACGATGGGCCGGATGAACCTGATGGGGCAGCTGTTCGGGCAGGTGCAGGACGCCATCACCGTCATCAGCTTCGCCGCCGGGCTGGTCGCCTACGCGCCGTGGTTGATGGTGATGCTGGCGGTGGCGCTGGTGCCGGCGTTCATCGGCGAATCGCATTTCAACACGCTCGGCTACTCGCTCAACCACAGCTGGACGCCCGAACGCCGCCAGCTCGACTACCTGCGCCAGGTGGGCGCCAGCGTGGAAACCGCCAAGGAGGTGAAGATCTTCAACCTCCACCGTTTCCTGATCGAGCGCTACAAGCTGCTGGCCGAGCGCTTCTACCGCGCCAACCGCACGCTGGCGCGCAAGCGCGCGTTCTGGGGCACGCTGCTGGCGGCGCTGGGCACGCTGGGCTACTACGCCGCCTACGCCTACATCGCCTGGCGCACCGTCAGCGGCGACTTCAGCATCGGCGACCTGACCTTCCTCGCCGGCAGCTTCATGCGCCTGCGGCAGTTGCTGGAAGGCCTGCTCACCGGCTTCTCGCAGGTCGCCGGGCAGGCGCTGTACCTGGACGACCTGTTCTCGTTCTTCGCCATCGAGCCGGAGATCCGCTCGCGCCCGGGCGCGCTGCCGGTGCCGCGCCCGATCCGCGAGGGCTTCGTGTTCGAGGACGTCGGCTTCCGCTACCCGGACGCCGAGCGCTGGGCGGTGCGTCACCTCGACTTCCGGCTGGAGGCCGGCGAGGTCATCGCCCTGGTCGGCGAGAACGGCGCCGGCAAGACCACCCTGGTCAAGCTGCTGGCGCGGCTGTATGACCCGGACGAAGGCCGCATCCTGCTCGACGGGCGCGACCTGCGCGACTACGACCTGGACGACCTGCGCGCCAACATGGGGGTGATCTTCCAGGATTTCGTGCGCTTCCACCTGAGCGCCGGCGAGAACATCGGCGTCGGCCTGGTCGAGGCCATGCGCGACGACGCCCGCATCCGCGACGCCGCGCACCGGGCGCTGGCCGACGAGGTGATCCAGGCGCTGCCGGAAGGTTACGAACAACTGCTCGGCCGCCGCTTCAAGACCGGCGTGGACCTGTCCGGCGGGCAATGGCAGAAGATCGCCATCGCCCGCGCCTACATGCGCGAGGCGCAGGTGATGATCCTCGACGAACCTACCGCCGCGCTCGACGCCCGCGCCGAATTCGAGGTATTCCAGCGCTTCAAGGAACTGTCCGAGCAGCGCACCGCGGTACTGATCTCGCACCGCTTCTCGTCGGTACGCATGGCCGACCGCATCCTGGTGCTGGCCGATGGCCGCATCGAGGCCAGCGGCACCCATGCGCAGTTGATGGAAGAAGGCGGCCGCTACGCCGAGTTGTTCGAACTGCAGGCCGCCGGCTATCGCTGAAACCACGCCCGGAAAGATGAGATTCAATCTCATTTGAAGGATTTCGGCTAGAATGGTCCGGTCAACCCATCCCCACGCAAGCCACCGCATGTCTTCCGCTTTCGGCACCGAGACGGTGCTCGACGTCCACCACTGGACGGACGCCTACTTCAGCTTCTCCACCACCCGTGACAGCAGCTTCCGCTTCGAGAACGGCCAGTTCGTGATGATCGGCCTGGAAAACGAAGGCGGCCGCCCGCTGCTGCGCGCTTATTCCATCGCCAGCGCCAACTGGGAAGAGCGCCTGCACTTCTTCAGCATCAAGGTGCAGGACGGCCCGCTGACCTCGCGCCTGCAGCACCTCAAGCCCGGCGACAAATTGGTGGTCGGCAAGAAGCCCACCGGCACCCTGCTGATCTCCGACCTGCACCCCGGCAGGCACCTGTACCTGCTGGGTACCGGCACCGGGCTGGCGCCGTGGCTGAGCATCGTCAAGGACCCGGAGACCTATGAGCGCTTCGAGAAGGTCATCGTCTGCCACGGCGTGCGCTTCGAGCAGGACCTGGCCTACCGCGATTACTTCGAGAAGGAATTGTTCGAGGACGAGATCCTCGGCGACATCGTCCGCGACAAGCTGCTGTATTACCCGGCCGTCACCCGTGAGCCGTTCCGCAACCACGGCCGCCTGACCACGCTGATGGAAACCGGCGCGATGCCGGAGACCCTCGGCCTGCCGCCGTTCGACCCGGCCAACGACCGTTTCATGATCTGCGGCAGCCCGCAGATGCTGGCCGACCTGCGCGGCGTGCTGGACGCGCGCGGCTTCGAGGTATCCCCGCGCATCGGCTCGCCGGGCCATTACGTGTTCGAGCGCGCCTTCGTCGAGAAGTAAGGCCGGGGCTACCCAAGCCTTGTCCCGACGGCCGGATCACACCGATCCGGCCGTTTTCGTTTCCAAGGCCCCGCGATTCGGATGCATGCCGGTCCCGCGACGACCAACGGCACTGGCCCGATGGTGCGAAAGCCGCACGCGGCATGCCGCGAAAGGCCTTTCGCCGCAACCCTGCCGTTCGACACACCCACGGACCGGGGCGCGCGGGGTACCCTGCGCGTTCAGCATTTCCCGGAGTTCCCGACTTGAACACCCGCCTCGCCCTCGCCCTTGCCGTATCCTTGGGCCTTGCCGCACCGGCCTACAGCCCGGCCGCCGATGCCGCTTCCCGGACCGCCGAACAGGCCAACCCGTTCTTTGCCGAAAGCCCGCTGCCGCTGCACTACCCGCAGTTCGACAAGATCAAGGACGGCGACTTCGCCCCGGCCTTCGACGCCGGCATGGCACAGCAGATCGAGGAAGTGGAGGCCATCGCCAACAACCCGGCGGCGCCGACCTTCGAGAACACGCTGGTCGCGCTGGAGAACAGCGGCGCCGTCCTCGACCGCGCCACCACCGTGTTCTTCTCGCTGAGCGGCGCGGACACCAACGACGCGCGCAAGCAGCTGCAGGCCGACTACTCGGCGAAGTTCGCCGCGCACCGCGACGCCATCAGCCTCAACGGCAAGCTGTTCGAGCGCATCAAGGCGCTGTACGACAAGCGCGACACACTGGGCCTGGACGCCGAAGGCCTGCGCCTGGTCGAGAAGTACCACGACAACTTCGTCCGCGCCGGCGCCGAACTGCCCGATGCCGACAAGGCCAAGCTGAAGGAAATCAACGCCGAACTGGCCAACCTGGGCACCAAATTCAGCCAGAACGTGCTGGCCGAGGTCAATGCCGCCTACATCGTGGTCGATGACGTGAAGGAACTGGACGGCCTGTCGGCCGAGCAGATCGCCGCCGCCGCTGAAGCCGCCAAGGCGCGCAAGCTGGACGGCAAGTACGTCATCGCCCTGCTCAACACCACCGGCCAGCCGGCGCTGAGCAACCTGACCAACCGCGAGCTGCGCCGCAGGATCTTCGAGGCCTCGGTGGCGCGCGGCAGCAAGGGCGGCGAGTACGACAACACCGCGCTGGTCTCGCGCATCATGACCTTGCGCGCCGAGAAGGCCGCGCTGATGGGCTTCGCCAACTACGCCGCCTATTCGCTGGGCAACCAGACCGCCAAGACCCCGGAAGCGGTCAACGCGATGCTCGGCCAGTTGGCCCCGGCCGCGGTGGCCAACGCCAGGCGCGAGGCCGCCGACCTGCAGGCGATGATCGACGCCGGGCAGAAGGCCGCCGGCCAGCCGACGTTCGAGCTGCAGCCGTGGGACTGGGCCTACTACAGCGAAAAGGTGCGCCAGGCCAAGTACGACTTCGACGAATCGCAGCTCAAGCCCTACTTCGAACTGAAGAACGTGCTGGAGAACGGCGTGTTCTTCGCCGCCGGCAAGGAATACGGCCTGAGCTTCAAGCAGCGCACCGACCTGCCGGTCTACCACGACGACGTCAGCGTCTACGACGTGTTCGACGCCGACGGCAGCCAGCTGGCGATCTTCATCTTCGACCCGTATGCACGCCAGTCCAAGCGCGGCGGCGCGTGGATGAATTCCTACGTGTCGCAGTCGGCGCTGACCGGCAACAAGCCGGTGGTCGCCAACCACCTCAACATCCCCAAGCCGCCGGCCGGCAAGCCGACGCTGCTGACCTGGGACGAGGTGACCACCACCTTCCATGAGTTCGGCCATGCCCTGCACGGCATGTTCTCCAACGTGAAGTACCCGTACTTCTCCGGCACCGCGGTGCCGCGCGACTTCGTCGAATTCCCCTCGCAGGTCAACGAGATGTGGGCCGACGAGCCCAGCATCCTGGCCAACTACGCCAAGCACTACCAGAACGGCGCGGCGATGCCGCAGGCGCTGCTGGACAAGGTGGTGGCCGCGTCCAAATTCAACCAGGGCTTTGCCACCACCGAGTACCTCGGCGCGGCGATGCTGGACCAGCGCTGGCACCAGATCGGCGTGGAGCAGGTACCGGCGCCGAAGGACGTGCTCGCATTCGAACATGAGGCGCTGGTCAAGGACGGCATCTACTACGTGCCGGTGCCGCCGCGCTACCGCACCACCTACTTCAGCCACATCATGGGCGGCTACTCGGCCGGCTACTACGCCTACATCTGGTCCGAGGTGCTCGACGCCAACACCCAGAAGTGGTTCCGCGACCACGGCGGCCTGAGCCGCGCCAACGGCGACCACTTCCGCCAGACCCTGCTGTCCAGGGGCGGCAGCGTCGATGCGATGGAGCTGTTCCGCAACTTCGCCGGGCACGAGCCGCAGATCGAGCCGCTGCTGGAGAAGCGCGGGCTGAGCAACGCCGAAGCGGGCAAGTAAGCCGCATCGCCGACCGTTGCAACGGAACCGCCCGGCTTGTCCGGGCGGTTTTTTCATGACTCATATCTATGTGCGTCATCCTTCGGATGGCCTTCACCATGAAAAATGGCTTTTCTGCCGTTTTTCATGAAGAGCACCGATCAACGTTTCTGGATCAGGTAACTGTTCTCATAACCTGGCACCACACCGATGACATCAAACCCGTTGAAGTAGCCGCCTACCCGCAACAGATCCACAGCCGGCCCCACTTCGGGGGAATGCTGATGATCGCCATAGTCATCGAAGACGACGAAGCCGCCACTGACGACGGTGGGGCCATACAACAGAAATCCAACAGGACGTTGCGGCCTGCATGGCCGCCATCAATGTGCAGGATGGCGGTTTTCGGCTCCAACTGGGTCATTACATGCCAGTAACTGGCCTCGGAAAATCCCTGCACCAGCACCACTTCGGGAAATATCCGCTCGTGGTAGAAGCCCAGTTCCTCGGCCTGCTTCTGCAGCACCATCGGGTCGATGCCGATGACGCGGCGCCGCTTGCCACAGACCCGGCTCATGAAGGCGCTCGACTTTCCCTTCCATACACCGATTTCGAGAATGTCCCCCGGCAACTGTTCGACCAGCCAGCATAGGTAACCAAGGAACTTTACCTGCTCATGGAACGACAACTCCTTACGTGGCATCGCCTTCTCGGGCGGCAACAACGCCTGTTCGTCGCGAAATAACTGGCCCAGCACGTCCCAGGTTTCATCGATGAACTGCTTCAGCTCCGGGTTCTGCAGAACCACTTTCAAGTCCGCCAATCGCAACACGCTTTCCCCATCCGTCAAGCAGGCCTGCGCAAAACATCACATTTCGCCCCTAAGGCGCGCAAACCCCGCGCGACCATTCCATGTCAACGCGGCGCGACGTAGCCACCCGGTACGCCCTGCGGCGACAGCACCAGCTGCCACAGCTGCGCGTGGCGGGTACGGAAGCTGGCCATCGAGCCGGCCAGGTAGAAGCGCCACATGCGCCGGAAGCGCTCGTCGTAGCGCGGGTCCAGTTGCTCCCACGCCGCTTCCACGTTGTCGCGCCAGGCCTGCAGGGTGCGGTCGTAGTCGGTGCCGAAGTTGTGCCAGTCCTCCAGCACGAACAGTTCTTCCATCGCCGTGGTGATCTGCACCGCCGAGGGCAGCATCGAGTTGGGGAAGATGTAGCGGGCGATCCACGGGTCGGTGCGCTCGCGGCTGACGTTGCTGCCGATGCAATGCAGCAGGAACAGGCCGTCGTCGCGCAGGCAGCGCCGCGCCACCTCGAAATAGGTGCGGTAGTTCTTCACCCCGACGTGCTCGAACATGCCTACCGACAGGATCGCGTCGAACGGCTCGTCCAGCTCGCGGTAGTCCTGCAGGCGGATTTCCAGCGGCAGGCCGGCGCATGATTCGCGCGCGAATCCGGCCTGTTCCTGCGAGATGGTGACGCCCACGCCTTCGATGCCATAACGCTCGGCCGCGTACCTGAGCGCCTCGCCCCAACCGCAACCGATGTCCAGCACGCGCATGCCCGGGCGCAGGCCGAGCTTGCGGCAGATCAGGTCGAGCTTGGCTTCCTGCGCATCGTCCAGGTTGCCGGCGTCGCGCCAGTATCCGCAGCTGTAGACTAGCCGCTTGCCGAGCATGGCGCGGTACAGGTCGTTGCCGAGGTCGTAATGGCGCCGGCCGACCTCGTAGCTGCCCTGCCCGGCCTGCAGGTTGAACAGCTTCGCCTTGAGCGCGTCCCAGACTTCGCCGGCGCCGTGCACGCGCTCGTCCAGCCGCGCCGCCAGCAGGTGGGTGAGGAAGGCGTCGAGCGAATGCGCCTGCCACCAGCCATCCATGTAGCTCTCGCCCAGCCCCAGCGAGCCGTCGCCCAGCACCCGCGCGTAAAAGCGCGGGTCGAGAATGTCGATGTCCTGCGCTCGCCCCCCGCCGGGGGTGACGTCCGCCTCCTGCAGCAATGCCTCGACGCGTCGTTGCAATCCTGCTTCCATCGCCGGCCCTCCACGGTTCTATGGCTGCGCGAACAACTCCCGGTAGTCGGCCACCACGTGCGGCAGCAGCACCGCCGCCGGCACGTCGACGGTCCGGGTGCCGTCGGAATACGGACCGACCTGATAAGGCGGGAACACGAAGCGCAGCGCGGCGACATGCCCGGCCGCATCCATCACCGGCTGGAACTGGGCGAAGTTGGCGGCATCCGGCGCCGTGCCCTCGTCGATCATCTTCGACAGATTGCGCACCTGCGCCTGCTGTTCCTCCGGCGTCATGTCCTCGCCCTGGGCGCGGACCATCGCCTGTTCCAGCAGCTTGTCGCCGGTGTAGTCGCTGATCGCCTTCCAGCCGGCGGGGGAATCGACCAGCGCCTGCGCCGTCAGCATCCGCTCCTGCTGCGGCAACCAGACGAAGCGCGCCACCAGCGGCTGCCCGTGGGCGCCGCCGGTGTAGCTGCTGCCCTCGGCCGCCACAGCGACGACCTGCGGCGTTTCCACCAGCAGGTCGAACGCCAGCGACAGTTCGTAGGGCGCGCGCGGCTGGTCGTTGCCGAGCTCGTCCACCGCCTTGAGCAGCTCGGCCCTGGCCTGGTCGGCATAGGAACCCAGTTCCTGCGCCAGCCCCGGGTACTTGTTGACCGCCGGCGGGTAGCTGATGCCCACCACGTAGCGGGGATCGTTCTCGATGACGTCATGCAGCCCGGCTGCGGCCGGCGCCTCGTCGGCGGGCGCGGGCGCAGCTGCGGCATCCGGCGCAGCGGGCGCCGCATCCGGCGCGCGGGCCTGCTGTTTCCCGCAACCGGCCAGCGCCAGCAGCAGCATAGCCACGCCCGTTCCTTGTCCCACTCTGTTCATGCCGTGTGCTTCCTTGAAAGTGGCGCCGCATCGAACCGGCAGCGCATCGGCCATACCCGGTTATTCCAACAGGTCCGCATATTCTCCATGACGCTGCATGAAGACCGCGACATAGCTGCATTCGGGCACCACTTTCAGCCCTTCGGCACGGGCATGCGCCAGCGCCGCCCGCACCAGCGCCGCGGCGATGCCGCGCCCGCCGATGGCGTCGGGCACCAGCGTGTGGGTGATGACCATCGCCCCGTCGTGGAGGCGGTATTCGAGCACCGCCTCGTGGCCGTCGAGATCGAGCCGGAAACGCGACCCGGCCGGGTCATGGGTGACGGGCGGCAGCACGGTACTGGAAGCGGACATAGCAGATTCCCCGGTATGGAACGTGGATTGTGCGGCGCCGGCACCGGCATGGCGTGAAACCCTGACGCGAACGGGCGGCAACGCGCGCCGCCATGCGTCACTTTCTGACTGGCCCGACCCACCGGACCACGATAGTCCGGGCCGCTGCAGATGGCATGGCTCTTGCCTGAACAGGCACTGCGTACCACTGGCTTTCCCGCATGCCCGCCCCATTCCACGCACTGCCCTGCCCGCCCGACGACCACGATGCCCTGCTGCTGGAAGGCCTGTTCCAGCTCGCCGTCGCCGGCGACATCGACAGTTGCGAGTTCGAGAAGATCGAGCAGGAAGTGCACGCGCGACTGCTGGCCACCTACGCGGCCTGAAACGCGGGGAGCACCTGTAGGAGCGACATCAGTCGCGACCGGCCCTGCCGGAAAAGCTCCGATCGCGACTCACGTCGCTCCTACAAAAGCGGTGGTCGCCTCAGCGCCCGAAGCGCGGGTGCATCAACTGTTCGAGGAAGGTCTGCAGCACCTGCGGCTCCATGAACAGCATGAACATCACGCCGAATGCGGCACCGGCCAGATGCGCGCTGTGGTTGACGTTGTCGCTGCCCTTCCTGTCCATCCAGATGCTGTAACCGACGTAGAACACGGCATACAGGATCGCCGGCGCGGGAATGAACATCACCAGGATGATCGTCCACGGCGACAGCAGGATGAAGGCGAACAGCACCGCCGATACCGCGCCCGAGGCACCCAGGCTCAGGTAGTTCGGGTTCTTCTGGTTCTTCAGGTAACTGGGCAGGATCGAGACCGCCAGCGCCGCCAGATAGAACAACGGGTAGGTCAGGAAGCTGCCGGTCTGCCGCACCATCTCCGCCTCGATGCGCCCACCGAAGAAGAACAGCGTGATCATGTTGAAGGCCAGGTGGCCGATGTCGGCATGGATGAAGCCGTAGGTCAGCAGCCGCTCGTACTGGCGGTGGCGGTCGATGGCCGGCGGCCACAGCACCAGCCGGTCGGCCAGCTTGCGGTTGTTGAACGCGACCCACGAGACGATGACGGTAAGGGCGACCAGCAGCAGGTTGATGGGGGTCATGGCGTGGATTCTCAGGCGGCGCGGTAGTTGTCGACCATGCGGTAGCGCCGCGCGTACAGGCCGAACGCCAGCGCCGCGACGAAGGCGAAACCGGCGAAGAAGAACATCAGGAAGGCGGCCTCGCTCAGCCCGGTGCTGGCGATGCGGTCGGTCACCGCGTGGTTGCGCACCGCCGCGTTGGACAGCAGTACCCACAGGTTGCCGATGGTGGTGGTCAGGTTCCAGAAGCTCATCACCACGCCCTTCATCGACGCCGGGGCCTGGCTGTAGGCGAACTCCAGCCCGGTGGCCGACACCAGCACCTCGCCGAAGGTCAACAGCGCATACGGCAGCATCTGCCAGAAGATCGACATGGCATTGCCGCCATCCATCACCATCTGGATGCCGCCGACCACCACCCACGCCAGGCCGCTGAAGGCGATACCGGCGGTCATGCGCCGCAGCGCGGTGGGCTCCCAGCCCAGCCTGCGCAGCGCCGGGTACAGCACGAGGTTGTTGAACGGGATCAGCAGCATCACCAGCAGCGGGTTCAGCGCCTGCATCTGCGAGGCGGTGAACCACGCGGGCATGGTCATCTGCTGGCCCTGCAGCACCCAGGTCGAGGCCTTCTGGTCGAACAGCGAGAAGAACGGCGTGGTCAGGGCGAAGATCACCAGCACCTTGAGCACCGAGCGCACGCCTTCCACCGACGCTTCCGGGTGCACGCCGCGGGCGCGGTCGAGCTGCAGCATGGTGCCGCCGCCGATGCCGGCCAGCACCAGCACCAGCGCGATGCACAGGCAGATCACGATGCCCAGCGACGGCACCAGCAACAGCGAAGCCAGTGCCGCGACCACCCCGGCCACGGCGATCGCCAGCCCGGCGCGCCCCTGCCCCGGCGCGCGCGCCAGCAGCGCGGTGCGCACCACGTTGGCGAACGAATGCGGGTCCTTCGGCGGCAGCGGCACCAGCACGTAGCGCCTGCGGCCCAGCCAGAACACGAAGGTGGCCACGAACATCAGGATGCCGGGGATGCCGAACGCCCACTGCGGGCCGAGGTTCTTCAGCGCCAGCGGGATCAGCAGCGAGGCGAACAGCGAGCCGAAGTTGATGATCCAGTAGAACGCGTCGAACACGATCTTGGCCAGGTGCTTGTTCGACTGGTCGAACTGGTCGCCCATGAACGAGGCCACCAGCGGCTTGATGCCGCCGGCGCCCAGCGCGATCAGGCCCAGGCCGAGGAAGAAGCCCTGCCGGCTGCCTTCGAACAGCGCAAGGCAGGCGTGGCCGGCACAATAGACCAGGCTGAACCACAGGATGGTGCGGTACTTGCCGAAGAAGCGGTCGGCCAGCCAGCCGCCGAGCAGCGGGAAGAAATACACGCCGATCATGAAGCTGTGCATGATGTCCTTGGCCTCGCCGGCACGGCCTTCGGCGGTGACCTCCTGCAGCAGCAGCGAGGTGATCAGAAACTGCACCAGGATGTTGCGCATCCCGTAGAAGCTGAAGCGCTCGCAGGCCTCGTTGCCGATGATGAAGGGAATCTGGCGTGGCATCCGTGCCTTCGGAGTGGCGTTTGCGGCCCCGGCGGTGTTCGTCATCTGCTGGCGATCCTGTCGTGCAAAGGGTGCAAGCCTAACGCATCGGGCCGGGTCGCCGCCCCTGCCGAAGCGCCCATGCAATGGCGGCGGCGGGCGCGCATTGGCCGTCGGCCACGGCTCGGCTACAGTCGCGCCACGCCCTCCCGGAGTCGCACGGATGCCTCGCCTGCTGCCGCTGCTGTCGCTTCTCGTCCTGTGCCTGCCCGGCTGCAAGCCGCCTTCCGGGGTATCCACTGATGATGCCGCCGTGCTGCCGGCCGATGCCGGGGCACGGGATGGTGCTCCGGCCGTCGCTCCGCCCGCGAAGGCCCCCGTTGCCGGGGATTCCGCCACGTCGCTGTCGATGACCGCCGACGGCAGTTACCAGCCACCGGCGAGCCCGGCGGAAGCCGCCGGCGATACCCGGCCCTTCGCGTTCTCTGCGCATCCAGCGCCAGCGCCGCTCGATGCCTGCGGTTTCGACGGGCTGGCAATTCCCGCCGGCACCAAGGTCTATGCCGCCGGCGCGTATTCCGGCCGCAAGCTGGCCTTCCAGATCGACGACAGCGGCCACGAGGCCACGCTGATGGAGGTGGCGGTCAACCAGCCGCAGGCACCCGTGATCCTGATGCTCGGCGCCTACGAGCCGACGGTATGGAGCATCGGCTGGAGCCAGGGCACCACGCTGGTAGCGGTGTTCGTCAGCGGGTATCACAAGCAGGTGGTCACCGGCCTGCCGGCGACGGTACCGGTGCTGGTCAGCACCTACGACAACCGCGGCAGCTGTGGTTCCAACTACGTGAGCCCGGAGCGGGCCGAGCGGCTCAACCCGATGGCACGGCGCCTGTTCGGGCAGCCGGTGGACATGCTCCATCCCGCCCGCGACGGCAAGGTGGTGGTGGGCGATGCACTGTCCCCGGGCGTGCAGTTGCAGACCCGCCGCGACGCCCCGGGCGTGGAGAGCTTCCGCCTGCCCGATTCGCAGCTGGCCGGCCCGGCGGCGTTGCAGCATGCGGTGGCCCAAGGCGTGCTGCGCCCGGCCACGCTGGCCGACGTGCAGGCATGGAACACGGGCATGGCGGCGCGCCGCGCGCAACAGGACATCCCGCCCATCGCCGGTGGCGCACCGCCCGCGCAGCGCGGCCTGCCGCACAACGGCTACGTGGTGCTCAAGCCATTCCGTTTCCCTGCCGGCCTGTATGGTGCCCACTCGGCCACGTTCTACGTTCCCGAGGGCGTGCCCGGACCAACCGGGACGCCCGGCCATTCCACCGTCTACGACTTCAACACGCTCCAGTGCCGCGGCGTCGGTTGCCGCCGCGACTGAGCGATACCGTCGGAGCGATACCGTCGGGAGCACGCGCAACGGATCCCGGGAATGGCAACGGCCGGGCGATGATGCCCGGCCGTTGTCTGCAGCCACCTTCGGCGGGCCCCGCATGGCGGGGCCGCACGGTCAGGCGATGGCTTCCTGATAGCGGCGCTCGACCTCGTTCCAGTCGACCACGTTGAAGAACGCGCCGATGTATTCCGGGCGGCGGTTCTGGTACTTCAGGTAGTAGGCGTGTTCCCATACGTCCAGCGCCAGAATCGGGGTGTTGCCGTCCATCAGCGGACTATCCTGGTTGGCCGAGGATTCCACGACCACCTTCTTGTCCGGGGTCACGCTCAGCCACGCCCAGCCCGAGCCGAAGCGGGTCAGTGCGGCCTTGGTGAAGGCTTCCTTGAACTTGTCGAAACCGCCCAGCTGCGCGTCGATGGCCTTGGCCACCTCGCCGACCGGCGCGCCGCCGCCGTTGGGCGACATCACCGTCCAGAACAGGCTGTGGTTGGCATGGCCGCCACCGTTGTTGCGCACCGGGCCCTGCAGGTTCTCCGGCAGCGACTTGGTCTTCTTCACCAGTTCCTCGACCGGCAGGTCGGCGTACTCGGTGCCTTCCAGCGCGGCGTTGACGTTGTTGATGTAGGTCTGGTGGTGCTTGGAGTGATGGATTTCCATCGTGGCCGCGTCGATGTGCGGTTCGAGGGCGTCGTACGCGTAGGGCAGCTTGGGCAGGGTGTAGGCCATGAGGAATCTCCTGGGGGTTTTCGTCCGGCGACGGCCGGGCGTTGCACCTCCAATGGTAGGGACGAAGCCTCCACATACCAAGGGCGATGGCGGGAAAAACACTGTCCCGCGAACCCATCGGGCCGTGGCCTTGCGTTGTTGTTATTCCAGCGTGAACCCTGCCGTGAACCCGTCGTTCAAACATCGCTGCGCGCAGGCGCGATAATCCGGCATCCCCCGCAAGTTCCATCGCCATGCGCAAACCCCTGCTCCTGTTCGTCGCCCTGTTCCTGCTCGTGGCAGGCCTGTGGGGCATGCGCGAACTGCAACGCCCGGCCGCGCCGCAGTTCGCCCCCACGCTGGACGCCGGCGCTGCACCGCAGGTCGAACAGGCGCCAGCGGCGGCTCCCGCAGGCGATGCACTGCCGGCCTTCCTGCCGCGCGAAGCACGCGACACCATCGCCCTGATCCAGCGCGGCGGTCCGTTCCCGCACCGGCAGGACGGCAGCGTATTCGGCAACCGCGAGCAGCGCCTGCCGCAGCGCCCGCGCGGCCACTACCACGAATACACCGTGGATACGCCCGGCCTTTCGCACCGCGGCGCACGCCGCATCGTCACCGGTGGCGACCCGCCCGAAGCCTGGTACTACACCGACGACCACTACGAGAGCTTCCGCAGCTTCCACGTGCCGGCCAATGGAGAACGCCATGAGTGACAGCGGTTTCGACATGGGGCTGGAAGACGCTGCGCAGGCCGGCGTCTATGCAGTGGGCCACGGCGACCTCGGCGGACTGGCCGCGGCCGCCCGCGATGCCGGCCTGAAGGTGCTGCGCATCGATCTAGAAGCCTGCACTGACAAGCGCACCCTGCTGCTGCGCATCGCCACCCAACTGGACTTCCCGGCCGGCCTCGGCCGCAACTGGGATGCGCTGTCCGACGCACTGCGCGACCTGTCGTGGCTGCCGGCCAGCGGCTATGCACTGCTGTTCGGCGAGGCCGGGGACCTGCGCCGGGGCAACCGGGGCGATTTCGACATGCTGCTGGACGTGTTGGCCGAAGCGGCAGCCAGCTGGACCGAAGACGGCGTGCCGTTCTGGGCCTTCCTCGAACTGCCCGACGACATGATGGAACCGTAGGTACGGGGCTTGCCCCGTACGCACGTTGTCACGGCAAAACCCCTGCGGGGCAAGCCCCGCAGCTACTGCTGCAGCTTTCAGCCGTCCAGCTCTTCCCAACGGGCGTAGGCCGCATCCAGCTCGGCCTGCACCTTCGCCAGCTGCTGGGTATGGGCGGTGACTTCGGCGCTGGAGCGGGTGTAGAACGCCGGGTCGTTCATCGCGCTGGTCAGGCCTTCCACGTCCAGTTCCAGCTTCTCGATCTTCACCGGCAGCTGTTCCAGCTCGCGCGCGTCCTTGTAGCTGAGCTTGCGTTTGGCCGCGGCGGGTTGCGGTTCGGCGGCGGGCGCGGCGACCGGCTTTTCCGGTGCCTTCGCCGCAACCGCCTGCGCCACCTGCGGGCGCTGCCGCAGCCAGTCGCTGTAGCCGCCGATGTACTCGCCCACCCGGCCCTCGCCCTCCATCACCAGCGTGGAGGTGACCACGTTGTCGAGGAAGTCGCGGTCGTGGCTGACCAGCAGCAAAGTGCCGGTGTAGTCGCCGAGCAGTTCTTCGAGCAGCTCCAGCGTTTCCACGTCGAGGTCGTTGGTCGGTTCGTCCATCACCAGCAGGTTGGACGGCTGCGCGAACAGCTTGGCCAGCAGCAGGCGGTTGCGCTCGCCGCCGGACAGGCGGGTGATCGGCGCGCGCGCGCGTTCGGGGGTGAACAGGAAGTCCTGCAGGTAGGCATGCACGTGCTTGCGCTTGCCGTTGAGGTCGATGAAGTCCGCGCCCTCGGCCACGTTCTCGATCGCGCTCCAGTCCTCGCGCAGGGTGGCGCGGTACTGGTCGAAGTAGGCAATCTGCAGGTTGGTACCCTGCCGCACTTCGCCGCTGTCCGGCTGCAGTTCCCCCAGCAGCAGCTTGAGCAGCGTGGTCTTGCCGCTGCCGTTGGGGCCGACCAGGCCGATGCGGTCGCCGCGCAGGATGGTGGTTTCGAAATCCCTGACCATCATCCGCTCGCCGAAGGCAAAAGAGATGTTCTTGATGTCGATCACCTTCTTGCCGGAATTCTCCGCACCGGCCGCTTCCAGCCGCACGTTGCCGCCCAACTCGCGGCGCTGGCTGCGCTCGTTGCGCATCGCCTTGAGCCGGCGCACGCGGCCTTCGTCGCGGGTGCGGCGGGCCTTGATGCCCTGCCGGATCCACACTTCCTCCTGCGCCAGCAGCTTGTCGAAGCGCGCGTTCTCCTGCGCCTGCGCGTTGAGGCGCTCCTCGCGACGGCGCTCGTAGTTGGCCCAGTCGCCCGGCCAGCTGGTGACCTGCCCGCGGTCGATCTCGACGATGCGGGTCGCCAGTGCACGCAGGAAGCGGCGGTCGTGGGTGACGAACACCACGCAGCCGCTCCAGCCCTTGAGGAAGCCTTCCAGCCAATCGATGGCCTCGATGTCGAGGTGGTTGGTAGGCTCGTCCAGCAGCAGCACGTCCGGCCCGGCCACCAAGGCGCGGGCCAGCAGCACGCGGCGCTTCATGCCGCCGGACAGGCGGCCGAACTCGGCATCGCCGTCGAGCTCCAGCTTGGTCAGGGTCTCGGCCACGCGCTGGTCCAGCGCCCAGCCGTCGGCGGCATCGATCCTGGCCTGCACCTTGCCCATCGCGTCGCCGTCGAATACCTCGGCATGGCTCAGGCGATGGAATTCGGCCAACCAGTGGCCCAGTTCGCCCAGCCCATCGGCGACCACGTCGAACACGCTGCCGGCCGCGCCATGCGGCACCTCCTGCTCCAGCCGGGCCACGCGCACGCCCTGCTGCACGCGCACCTCGCCGTCGTCAGGCTTCAGTTCGCCGGCCATCAGCTTCATCAGGGTGGATTTGCCGGCGCCGTTGCGGCCGATCAGGGCAATGCGCTCGCCCGCGTCGATCGACAGTTCGGTTTTTTCCAGTAACAACGGGCCGCCGACGCTGTAGTCGACGTTCTGCAGGGTAATCAGGGGCATCCGTGCATTGTACGGGCTGCGGCAGGGCGTAGGTCGGGGGTAACGTCCCCGACCGGGCTTCCCACGCGATTCAAGCGCGCCGGGGGCGTAGCCCCGGCCTATACGAATACGTCCGCCGGCAACGCCAGCAACTGCCGCAGGCTGGCCGGCACGCGCTTGCCGGGATGGCGCACCACCCACAGCTGGCGCCGCAGCGGCGGCAAGGGCGTGGACAACACGTGCAGTTTGCCGAGCGCGACGAGGTCGGCCACCGCATGCCGTGACAGGCAGGCCAGCCCCAGCCCGGCCACCGCGCCCTGCTTGATCGCCTCGGTGCCGCCCAGTTGCAGCACCTCGGCAAAGCCATGCAGGTGCGGCAGCAATGCCTGCTCGGCGGCCTCGCGGGTGCCGGAGCCGGGTTCGCGCAGCAGCCAGCGTGCCCGTCGCAGCTGCGCCATGTCGACACCGGTGCGCAGTTCGACCGCATGCCGGTGGCCGTCGCCGAACACGACCAGCAATTCGTCCTGCTGCCACGCCGCCACCTCCAGCCCCGGCGCGTGGCACGGGCCTTCGATCAAGCCGATGTCCACCTCCAGCCGCTGCACCGCGGCCACCACCTCGCGGGTGTTGCCGATCACCAGATCGACATGGGCCTGCCCGTTGCGCTGCTGCAAACCGGCGATGCGCGCCGGCATCAGGTAATTGCCGATGGTGGTGCTGGCCCCCACCCGCCAATGCACCGGCGCGCCCATTTCATCGGTGGTGCGGAAACGTCGCTCGATGTCGGCCATGCCAGCCAGCAGCATGCGCGCCTCCGGCAGCAGCGCCTGCCCGTGGCCATTGAGCACCAGGCGACGGCCGATGCGGTCGAACAAGGCCAGCCCCAGCAGGTTTTCCAGCTCGCTCAACGCGGCGCTTACCGCCGATTGCGACAACCCGATGGCCTCGCCGGCCGCCGTGGTGGTGCCGGCCTCGGCAATGGCCGAGAAGATCTGCAGTTGGCGCAGCGACAGGTGCACTACTTACCCATTAAACAGATTGAATGCAGAAATATTATCTGTTTTACCAATAAAACAATCGGGATCAGCATGGGCCACCTTCTGATGACCCATCGCCATGAACACTGTCACACAAGGGCTGGATCGCCCCGCACCGCCCCGTCTGCCCGGCCTGCTGCTGGCTGCCGCCATCGCCGGGCTGTCGGCCTGGCTGGGCAGCCTGCCACCGTTGCAGGCGCACGGCATCGGCACGCTGACGTTGGCGATCGCGCTCGGCATCGCCGCCGGCAATGCCTTGCCCGACGCGCTGCCCTCCCGTGCCAGCGCAGGCGTGGACTTCGCCAAAGGCCCCCTGCTGCGCGCCGGCATCGTCCTCTATGGCCTGCGCCTGACCCTGCAGGACGTCGCCCAGGTCGGCGCCCGCGGCATGCTGGCCGACGCGCTGGTGCTGTGCTCGACCTTCGCCCTGGCATGCTGGCTGGGCTGCCGGGTGCTGAAGCTGGAGCGCGGTACCGCCCTGCTGATCGGCGCCGGCAGTTCCATCTGCGGGGCCGCCGCGGTGATGGCGACCGCGCCGGTGGTCAAGGGCCGGGCCGAGCAGGTGGCCGTCGCCGTCGCCACCGTGGTGGTATTCGGCACGCTGGCGATGTTCACCTACCCGCTGCTGTACCGGTGGGGCGTGGACGCCGGGTGGATGCCACTGGACGACACCGGCTTCGGCGTGTTCACCGGCGCCACCGTGCACGAAGTGGCGCAGGTGGTGGCAGCCGGCCGCGCGATCAGCCCGCAGGCCGCCGATGCCGCGGTGATCGCCAAGCTGGTGCGGGTGATGATGCTGGCGCCGTTCCTGCTGGGCCTGTCGCTGCTGCTGGCGCGCGGGCGGAAAACGGGCGATGGCCCACGCCCGGCGCTCACCATCCCGTGGTTCGCCTTCGGCTTCATCGGCATGGTCGCGTTCAACTCGCTGCGGTTGCTGCCGGCGCCGCTGGTCGAAGCGCTGGTCGGGCTGGACACCGCGCTGCTGGCGATGGCGATGGCGGCGCTGGGCCTGACCACGCAGGCCTCGGCCCTGCGCCGCGCCGGCCCCCGGCCGATGCTGCTGGCGGCGCTGCTGTTCGCCTGGCTGCTGGGCGGCGGATTGCTGATCAACCTGGCCGTGCGCGCCCTCCCGTAGGAGCCACGTGAGTCGCGACCGGGCTTCCTCAAGAAAGCTCCATCGCGACTCGCGTCGCTCCTACATTCATTCGCGCCATCTGCGAAAATGCCGCATGACCGACTTCTCCACCTTGCCGCTGTCGCCGGCCCTCGCCCCCGGCATCGACGCGCTGGGCTACACCACCATGACCCCGGTGCAGGCGCGCAGCCTGCCGCCGATCCTGCAAGGCCGCGACGTCATCGCCCAGGCGCCCACCGGCAGCGGCAAGACCGCCGCCTTCGGCCTGGGCCTGCTCAACCGGCTGGATCCGGCCACGCTGCGCACGCAGGCGCTGGTGCTGTGCCCCACCCGCGAACTGGCCGACCAGGTCGGCAAGCAGCTGCGCAAGCTGGCCACCGGCATCCCCAACCTCAAGCTGCTGGTGCTCACCGGCGGCGTACCGCTGGGGCCGCAGCTGGCCTCGCTGGAAGCGCACCACCCGCAGGTAGTGGTCGGTACCCCCGGCCGCGTGCAGGAACTGGCGCGCAAGCGTGCGCTCAACCTCGGCCAGGTGCGCTGCTTCGTACTTGACGAGGCCGACCGCATGCTCGACATGGGCTTCGAGGAACCGATCCGCGAGATCGCCGGCCGCACCCATGCCGAGCGCCAGAGCCTGCTGTTCTCGGCCACCTTCCCCGACGCCATCCGCGAGCTGGCGCGCGCGCTGCTGAAAACGCCGGAAGAAGTGACCATCGACGGCGATGCCGAGGCGCCGGCCATCCAGCAGCTGTTCTTCGAGGTCGAACCCGCGCACCGGCAGAAGGCGCTGGCCGGGTTGCTGCTGAAGTTCACGCCCGAATCGGCAGTGGTGTTCTGCAATACCCGCAAGGACGTGGACGAGGTGGCCAACTCGCTGCGCCAGTTCGGCTTCTCGGCGCTGGCGTTGCACGGCGACATGGAACAGCGCGACCGCGACGAAGTGCTGCTGCAATTCTCCAACCGCAGCTGCAACGTGCTGGTCGCCAGCGACGTGGCCGCACGCGGGCTGGACGTGGAGGACCTCGCCGCCGTGGTCAATTACGAATTGCCGAACGACATGGACAGCTACCGCCACCGCGTCGGCCGTACCGCCCGTGCCGGCCGCAGCGGACTGGCGTTGAGCCTGGTCGCCGGCCGCGAGCGCCATCGTGCCGATGCGCTGGAAACCGATCAGGGCAGCGCGTTGAACTGGCAGAAGACGCCACTGGCCACCGCGCGCCCGGCGCAGCTGCCGCAGGCGGCGATGACCACGCTGCGCATCGACGGCGGCAAGACCGACAAGCTGCGCGCCGGCGACATCCTCGGCGCGCTGACTGGCGACGCCGGGCTGTCGGCCAAGGCCATTGGCAAGATCGATATCTTCCCCACCCGCTCCTACGTCGCCATCGCCCGCGAACACGCCGGCAAGGCCGTGGCGCGGCTGGAAGCCGGCAAGATCAAGGGCAAGCGTTTCCGCGTGCGGAAGATGTAGAAACATACCGGCCGTAGATGCGGGGCCTGCCCCGCATGCGGCCTTTCCGGCCAAAGCCCCGTGCCGGGCAAGCCCGGCACCTGCGCGTTGCCTTGCGAACCCGGAATCGCAGGCCGCGCTCAATACACCAGCGTGGCCCGCAATGGCAGACCAGCAGGCAGACGCTGGCGACCACCCAGCCCCTCCAGTTCCACCAGCACCGCCGCGCCCAGCACCTCGGCTTCGAGCCGCTGCGCCAGCAACAGCGCCGCGGCCAGGGTACCGCCGGTGGCCAGCACGTCATCGACCAGCAGCACCCGCGTCCCCGGCGCGACGGCCTCCGCGCAGACTTCGATGCGGTCGCTGCCGTATTCCAGCGCGTACGCCTGCACCAGCGTGGCGCCGGGCAGCTTGCCCGGCTTGCGCACCGGCACGAAGCCCGCGCCCAGTTCCAGCGCCAGCGCGGCGCCGAGGATGAAGCCGCGCGCCTCCACGCCCAGCACCGCCTGCACGTTGGCGGCGCGCCAGGGTGCGGCCATCGCCGCGATCGCCGCGCGGAAGCCGGCGGCGTCGGCCAGCAGCGGCGTGATGTCCTTGAACAGGATGCCGGGTCTGGGGAAATCGGCCACGTCGCGGATCGCGCCGGCCCAGTCGGGATAGGTATCGGTCATGTCGGCCATTGTGTCGGAAAGAAGATCAGGAACTGCACGACAGCATCGAGCACCCGGCCCGTTCGCGCGCCCATTCCGGCCGGCGCTGCGCGAAGGGCTCGCGGCCGGGCTGCTCGTCGCAGGGATGACGCAGCACGTCCAGCAGTTCACCGATGCCGGCCATATCGCCCTGTTCTGCGCGGTCGATCGCCTGTTGCAGCAACCAGTTGCGCGGCACGTACAGCGGGTTGGCCACCTGCATGGTATGCCTGCGCCCATCTGCCGGTAGCGCTTCGTCGCGCACCCGCGCGGCGTGGCGCTGCAGCCAGTCGTGCAGCGCCGGCATCACCTGCGCGCGGCGTTCGGCGGAATAGAACGCGTCTTCCAGCGCCGAGGTGTCGGGCCGGTCCGGATCGACGTCGGCCAGTGCACGGAAGGCCAGGGTCATGTCCATCTCGCCGTCGTGCAGCAGTTGCCGGAACTGCGCCATCAACGCCTCGTCGCCTTCGCGATACTGGCCAAGGCCGAGCTTGGCCAGCAGGTGCCGGCGTTCCTCTTCGGCGAAACGTGACTGGAACACATCCAGCCCCGCCTGCAGCGGCGCCACCTCGTCGAACAGCGGCGACAGCGCCTGCGCCAGCCGCACCAGGTTCCAGTACGCCACCTGCATCTGCGTGCCGAAGCGGTAGCGCCGGCCCTGCGCGTCAGTAGTGTTGGGCGTCCAGTCCGGGTCATAGTCCTCCACCCAGCCATAGGGACCATAGTCCAGCGTCAGGCCGAGGATGGACATGTTGTCGGTGTTCATCACCCCGTGCACGAAACCCACCCGCATCCAGTGCGCGACCAGCGTCGCGGTACGCGTGCAGACCTCGGCGAACCAGTCGCCATCGCGCGACGGGCCGGGTGGCAGGTGCTGAAAATCGCGGTCGAAATCGCGGTCGATGCAGAAGTCCAGCAGTTGCCGCAGCAAGACGACATCGCCACGCGCGGCCGGCAGCTCGAAGCTGCCGAAGCGGATGAACGACGGCGCCACCCGGCACACCACCGCACCCGGCTCGGCGCGCGGATGGCCGTCGTAGAACATGTCGCGCACCACCGCCTCGCCGGTGGCGACCAGGCTCAACGCGCGCGTGGTCGGCACGCCGAGGTGGTGCATGGCTTCCGAACACAGGAATTCGCGGATCGACGAACGCAGCACCGCGCGGCCATCTGCGCTGCGCGAGTATGGCGTCGGCCCGGCGCCCTTGAGCTGCAGTTCCCAGCGCCGGCCATCGGCCAGCAACTCGCCCAATGAAATGGCGCGGCCATCACCCAGTTGCCCGGCCCAATGGCCGAACTGGTGGCCGCCGTAATTGGCCGCCCACGGCTGCATGCCCGGATACAGCGCGTTGCCGCCGAACACCTCGGCAAACCCCGGCGCCTGCACGGTTGCCGCGTCGAAGCCCAGCAGCGCCGCCACTTCCGGCGAGTGCGCCAGCAGGCGCGGCGCGGCCACCGGCGTGGGCGATACCGACGACCACGCCGCTCCCGTCACCTCGCGGCGACGCGGGCCGGTTTCGGCATCGCCGGGCAGTTCGCGGATGAAACGGTTGTCGAATACGGGAGACATCATCGATGCGCGACGAACAAAAAACGCCGGAAGCTTGCGCTCCCGGCGTTCTGGCTACCTTGCGGTTGCGGGGGCTGGATTACAGCGCCTGCACCTGGTCGGCCTGCATGCCCTTCTGGCCCTGCACGGCGACGAAGGTCACCTTCTGGCCTTCCTGCAGCGACTTGAAGCCGTTGCCCTGGATGGCACGGAAGTGCACGAACAGGTCGGGGCCGCTTTCCGGGGTGATGAAACCGAAACCCTTGGCATCGTTGAACCACTTCACCGTGCCGGTCTGACGCTCAGACATTACGAACTCCTGGAACTATTGATTGAAAAAATCGCGGCCACCGGGATCGGGACCGAGACTGAGTTGCAGGCATTGGTAAAACGGAACGATGAGCGGATCGGTGAGATCAGCTGCATCAGGCCACGATTCACGGTGACCCTTGCAAGCACAGTGGGGCGAAAGATACGCGGCTTTCCGGCAAAAAGCGACAAATACCGCATTCAGCCGGTGCGGCCGGCCCACGAAAACAAACATTTCCTTTACATTCAATCAGTTGAAACGAAAGCAAGGGGTTGCACATGCAGAATAAATACACGCGCACGCCGGGTTGCGCGCCATGACTCCGCATTCCCCCGCGTCCATGCCGCGGATATGGGTCGATGCCGACGCCTGTCCGGCCGCCATCCGCGACATCCTGTACCGCGCCGCCGAGCGCACCCGGACCGAGGTGGTGCTGGTCGCCAACCGCTGGCTGCAGACGCCGGCCTCGCGCTTCGTCCGCAGCCTGCAGGTCGGTGCCGGCGCGGACGCGGCCGACGACGCCATCGCCGAGCGTGTGGCCGCCGGCGACCCGGTCGTCACCCAGGACATTCCCCTTGCCGCCCGCGTGCTGGAAAAGGCGGCGGCCGCGATCGATCCGCGCGGCGTGCCGTTCGACCGCGACAGCATCGCCGAGCGTTTGTCGATGCGCGATTTCATGGCCGAGCTGCGCGGCGCCGGCATCCACACCGGCGGCCCGGCCAGCCTGCACCCGCGCGACCGCCAGGCCTTTGCCGCGCAACTGGACCGCTGGCTCGCCGCGCAGCGCTGAACACGCAATGCGGCAACCGGCCCGCATGCCCGGCAAGGCTTATCATGGGCAGTCTTTTGCCCCGGTAACTTCATGGCCCTCACCGCCACCATCCGCAAGGCCGAGCTGCAGATCAGCGACATGGATCGCGGCTACTACGCCAACCACCACCTGACCCTGGCCCAGCACCCGTCCGAAACCGACGAGCGGCTGATGGTGCGGCTGCTCGCGTTCGCCCTGAACGCCGACGAGCGGCTGGAGTTCGGCCGCGGCCTGAGCACCGACGACGAACCGGACCTGTGGCAGCACGACTACACCGGCGACATCCTGCGCTGGATCGACCTCGGCCAGCCGGACGAATCGCGCATCCGCAAGGCCTGCAACCGCAGCGCCCGCGTGCAGGTAGTCAACTACGGCGGCAATGCCTCCGACATCTGGTGGCAGAAGCAGGGCCGCCACCTTGAACGTTTCGGCAACCTGTCGGTGCTGGACCTGCCCGCCGGCTTCGTCGAGCTGTGGGGCGCGCAGATCCAGCGGGCGATGCGCTGGAGCGTGCTGATCCAGGACGGCGAGGTGCAATTGATCGCCGACCAGATGCAACTGGACGTGATCCCTGCCTGGCGCAAGCGCGCGGCGGAATAAGCACGCAGTGGCCGACGCCCCGATCCGCTGCGACGTGCTGGTCATCGGCGCCGGTGCCGCCGGGCTGATGTGTGCGCTCACTGCCGGCCAGCGCGGGCGCATCGTGCAGGTGATCGACCATGCCAACAAGCCGGGCAAGAAGATCCTGATGTCCGGTGGCGGCCGCTGCAATTTCACCAACATCGGCACCGCCCCGGCCAACTTCCTTTCCGCCAACCCGCATTTCTGCAAGTCGGCGCTGGCCCGCTATGCCCCGGCCGACTTCATCGACATGGTCGAGCGGCATCGCATCGCGTACCACGAGAAGGAACTGGGCCAGCTGTTCTGCGACGTCTCGTCCAAACTGATCGTCAGGATGCTGCTGGACGAATGCGCCGCCGCCGGCGCGCAGGTCCGCACCGATTGCGCGGTGGAAGGCATCGAGCGCGGCACCGACGGTTTCCGCGTGCGTACCGGGCAGGGCCGGTTCCACTGCGCCTCGCTGGTCGTCGCCACCGGCGGCCTGTCGATTCCGAGCATGGGCGCCAGCGGCTTCGGCTACGAGGTCGCGCGCCAGTTCGGCCACGAGGTGCTGCCGACCCGTGCCGGGCTGGTGCCGCTCACCCTCAGCGGCAAGCACCAGCAACGCTTCGCCGACCTCAGCGGCGTGGCGCTGCCGGTGGCGGCACGCTGCAACGGGCAGGACTTCCGCAACTTCATGCTGCTGACCCACCGCGGCATCAGCGGCCCGGCGATCCTGCAGATTTCCTCGTACTGGCAACCTGGCGACGACCTGCGGTTGGACCTGCTGCCCGACCGCGACGCCGACGACTGGCTGCGCACGATGAAGCGCGAGCGCGGTGCCTCGGAATTGCGCACGGTGCTGGCCGAGGCCATGCCCAAGCGCATGGCGCAGCGCCTGTGCGAACACTGGCTGCCGGACCGGCCGCTGCGCCAGCTCGACGAGCGCCAGCTGCGCGACGCCGCGGCGCTGCTCGGCGATTTCCCGCTGGTTGCCAGCGGCACCGAGGGCTACCGCACCGCCGAGGTGACGCTGGGCGGCGTGGACACGGCCGCGATTTCGTCGGCGACGATGGAGTCGCGGCGGGTGCCCGGCCTGCATTTCATCGGCGAAGTGCTGGACGTGACCGGCTGGCTGGGCGGCTACAACTTCCAGTGGGCCTGGGCCAGCGGCCACGCCGCCGGGCAGGTGGCCTGAATGCGGTGGCCGGCACCACGCCCCACCCGTACCCTGCCCCGCACACGACCGCGGTCACAGGCGGGCGATCCATGCATGGACGGCCATCGCGCCGTGTTGTATTAAACCCGGTCAAAGGGGAGTCCCGAATGCAGAACGGCAAAGAAATCACCCTGCGCCTGCTGATCATCGATGACAGCGCCGAAAGCGCCGAAGCCATCGCCAGCGCCTTGCGCAACAGCGGCATCGCCATCCGCCCGTTCCGCCCGCAGACGCCGGCGGAACTGGTGCAGGTGCTGGCCGGGCAGGCCATCGACCTGGTGCTGTCGGCGCCGTCGCAGGTGATTCCGCAGGCGCTGCTGAGCCAGCAGATCGCCGCCAGCGGCAAGGACATCCCGGTGATCCTGCTGGCCGAGCACGTCGACGAACGGATGCTGGTGGAGTCCGGCGCCAACGGCATCCGCGCCATCGCCCTGCGCCAGCGCCCCGAGCACCTGCTGGCGGTGGTGCGCAACGAATGGACCGACCTGCAGGCACGCCGCGGCCTGCGCCGGATCGAGGCGCAGATGCGCGAGACCGAGCGCCGCTGCGACGCGCTGATCGCCTCCTCGCGCGACCCCATCGCCTACATCCACGAAGGCATGCACATCCGCGCCAACGACGCCTATCTGGAAATGTTCGGCTACGCGTCGTTCGAGGACGTGGAAGGCATCTCGCTGCTGGACATGGTCGCGCCGCAGCACGTGGAGGACTTCAAGCAGTTGCTCAAGTCGCTGAGCAAGGGCGAGGCACCGCCGCCGCAGTACGAACTGCATGCCCGCAACCAGGAAGGCGACACCTTCCCGGCGACGATGGAATTCACCGCCGCCACCTACGAGGGCGAATCCTGCATCCAGGTGGTGTTCCGCCGCCGCGAGGAGTTCGACCCGGAGCTGGCGCGCGAGGTCGAGGCACTGCGCCAGCGCGACCAGGTCACCGGCCTGCTCAACCGCCCCACCTTCATGGTGCATCTGGAAAACGCGGTGGCCCAAGTCAGCCGCAGCGAGGGCCAGTACGGTTTCCTGCTGGTCGAGCCGGACCATTACGCGCGGCTGCTGCCGACCATCGGCCTGGATTCGGCCGACGCGCTGATCGCTGCGCTGGGCCAGCACCTGGCCGCCGGCCTCGACCCGGGCGCCTCGATCGCGCGCGTCGGCGAACACAGCTTCGCCCTGCTGGTGCAGGGCGACTACCTGCACACGATGGGTGTGGCCGAGATGGTGCGCGAAGCCTTCGCTTCGCACGTGTTCACCGTCGGCGAGCACTCGGCCACCGTCACCGTCAGCATCGGCGGCGTGCAGGTCGGCGAGAAGATCGCCAGCGTCGGCCAGGTGCTGTCGCGTGCCGGCGACTGCATGCGCACCGCGGTCGAACTGGGCGGCAACACGGTCAAGGTATTCGACCCGGGCGCCACCGACCGGCTGGAGGAAGAACGCGTGCAGCGCTGGGTCACGCTGATCCGCGAGGCGCTGGACGGCGAAGGCTTCCAGCTCGGCTTCCGCCCGGTCATCAACCTGATGGGCGAGCCGCTGCAGCTGTACGACACCACGCTGCAGCTGCTCAGCAACGACGAGCTGGTCGGCCAGGCCACCTTCCTGCCGATCGCCGAGGACCACGACCTGCTGGCGCCGATCAACCGCTGGATGGTCGGCCATGCGCTCAAGGCGCTCGGCGAGCGCCAGCGCGCCGGCCACCGCACCCACCTGATGGTGCGCATCACCCCCGAATCGTTCTCCGATCCGCTGCTGCTGAAGGTGATCCGCGACGGCCTGCAGGCCGAGGGCGTGGCCGGTGAGCAGTTATGGCTGCAGGTGTCCGAGGCGCGGGTGTTCACCCAGCTGCGCAATGCCCAGCAGTTCCTCGACGACGTCGCCGCGCTGGGCTGCAAGGTCGGGCTGGAGCAGTTCGGCTCGGGGCTGGATTCGTTCCAGTTGCTGAGTCACTTCAAGCCGGCCTTCCTCAAGCTGGACAGCAGCTTCACCGCCGATCCGGCGCAGGCCCGCGAACAGCTGCCCAAGACCCAGGAAATCACCGCGCGGGCGCAGGAGGAGAACATCCGCACCATCGCCGAGCACGTCGCCGATGCGGCGACGATGAGTCTGCTGTTCAACGCCGGCTTCGATTACGTGCAGGGCGATTTCGTCGGCCCCACCGGCCCGCGGATGGATTTCGAGTTCAACGCATGAGGCGGTGCCGGCCGCTGGCCGGTACCCACGGATGTGGAAAGGCCGGCTTGCGCCGGCCTTTCGTGCTTCAGGTCAGGTCGACGAGGTTGTCGATCTTCACGTCCGGATCGACGTCGGCGTCGTAGTCCACCCCATCCACGCCGAAACCGAACAGGCGCAGGAAATCGGCCTTGTAGCCGGCCAGGTCGCTGATCTGGTACAGGTTGTCGTTGGTGACCTGCGGCCACAGCTCGACCACCCTGCCCTGCACTTCCGGCGTCATCTCCTTGTAGTCGGCGCGCAGGCGGCCTTCCTCGTCGACCAGCGCGACGCTGCGGCCCTTGCCATCCACCCGTTCGCGGCGGATGTGGTCGGCGGCATTGGCGCCACCCTGCGGGCCGTTGTAGAGGATGTCGTACAGCGTATCGAGCTGCTCGATGCAGCCCTCGTGGGTGCCTTCTTCCTTCATCACCTTGAACAGCAGCGACAAGTACAGCGGCATGGTCGGGATCGCCGAGCTGGCCTGTGTCACCACCGCCTTGAGCACCGACACGCGTGCGTCGCCGCCGATGCCCTGCAGCTTGCCGCGGATGGCCTTGACCTTGTCGTCCAGGTCCTTCTTGGCCGCGCCGATCGAACCGTTCCAGTAGATCGCTTGGGTGATCTCCTCGCCGACGTAGGTGAAGGCGGTGGTGGTCGCGCCCGGCGCCAGCACGCCGGCTTCCAGCAGCGCATCGATCCACATCTGCCAGTCCTCGCCGCCCATCACCTGCACGGTGCCGGCGATTTCCTCGGCGCTGGCCGGTTGCAGCGTGGTTTCGGTCAGCACTTCCTTGTCGGTGTCCAGCCCGCGCAGGGTGATCGGCGCACCGATTGGCTTGAGCGTGGAGCTGATGATCTCGCCGGTCTTGGGGTGCTTGCGGCGCGGCGCGGCCAGGCTGTAGACCACCTGATCGACCTGGCCGAGGTCGGCCTTGATGATCTCGATGACCTTGGCCTTCACCTCGTCGGAGAACGCATCGCCATTGACGCTGCGCGCGTACAGGCCGGCCGCGTGCGCGTGCTTCTCGAACGCGGCCGAGTTGTACCAGCCGGCGGTGCCCGGCTTGCTTTCGGTGCCGGGACGCTCGAAGAACACGCCCAGCGTGGCCGCGTCGCTGCCAAAGGCGGCCTTGATGCGCGCAGCCAGCCCGTAGCCGGTGGACGCGCCGATCACCAGCACCTTCTTCGGGCCATGCGCCAGCTTCGGCTGCGCCTTGATGTAGTCGATCTGTTCCTTGACCGCCGCCTCGCAGCCGGTCGGGTGGGTGGTGACGCAGATGAAGCCGCGCACACGCGGTTTGATGACCATGAAAACCTCGGATGGATGCGAAAAACCGGCGGCGCGATGCAGTGGCCGGGCGCCGAACCGGAAGGATCGTAGTGTGCGCCCGCAGTGAACACAACCGACGCCACCGCATGGATTCACGCGTGGTGGCGGGCAGAAAGACAAAAAGGAAGAGCCGCGTCATGCGCGGCTCTTCCGGGGCTTGGCGGGGTCGCCCGGTTACGGGCGGCGCGCCAGTTCCTCGACATCCTTGGCCTTGGGCATCAGGTCCTGCTTGGACACCGCGAACTTCCCGATGCTCAGCATCGGCACGGCGACGATGACCGAGGACACCACCACGATGACCGCACCAATCATATGGGTTTCGGCCAGCCCTTCCATCGATTCGCCGCCGTACAGGTACAGCGCCAGCGCCGACAGGAAGAACATCACCGCGGTGATGATGGTGCGCGACAGGGTCTGGTTGATCGAGCGGTTCAGCACTTCCAGTGGATCCACGCGCAGGCTGCGGAAGTTCTCGCGCACGCGGTCGAACACCACGATGATGTCGTTGATGGCGAAGCCCATCACCGACAGCATGCCGGCCAGCACGGTCAGGTCGAACTCGCGGCCAAGCAGCGACATGTAGGCCACGGTCAGGATCAGGTCGAAGAACGCGGTGATGCTGGCCACCACCGCGAACTTCCACTCGAAGCGCGCGGCGATGTAGATCAGGAAGCCGACCAGCATGAACAGCGTGGCGTAGACGCCGTTCATCGCCAGATCCCTGCCGACCTGCGGGCCGACGAACTCTCCGGGCTGCACGGTGGCCGGGTTGGCCTCGCTGGTCACCGCGGCACGCACCTTCTCGGCCACCTCCTGCGCGGCGTCGGCGGCGTTGTTGTGCTCGGCATCGGGCGGCAGGCGGACCATCATGTCGTTGCCGCCGCCCACGCTCTGCACCTGGGCGTTCTCGAAGCCGGCCGCGGCCAGGCGTTCGCGCACGCTGTCGGCGTCGATGCTGTTCTGGAAGTGGGTGCGCACCACGGTGCCGCCGGTGAACTCCAGCGCGTAGTTGAAGCCCTTGAAGCCAATGATGCCGATGGACAGCACCAGCAGGACCACCATCAACACCAGCACCGGCTTGCGGTGGCGCATGAAGTCGATGGTGGTGTCGTTCGGGATGAGGTGAAGCGGGAACAGTTTCATGCAAGGGTTTTCCCTGGAAAACCCGCACCCGAAGGCGCGGGTTTTTGCAAAAGGATTCGTGTCGGACTCAGATGGCCACGGAGGTCAGCTTCTTGCGGCGGCCGTAGAGCAGCACCGCCAGCGCACGCGACACGGTGATCGCGGTGAACATCGAGGCGAAGATGCCGATGATCATGGTCAGCGCGAAGCCCTTCAGCGGACCGGTGCCGAACGCGTACAGCGCCACGCCGACGATCAGGCCGGTGAGGTTGGCGTCGAGGATCGTGTGCGAGGCCTTCTCGTAACCGGCGGCGATGGCCGCCTTGGCCGGCATGCCCGCGCGCAGCTCCTCGCGGATGCGTTCGTTGATCAGCACGTTGGCGTCCACCGACAGGCCCACCGACAACGCCAGGCCGGCGAAGCCCGGCAGGGTCATCGTCGCGCCGAACAGCGACATCACCGACACCACGATCAGCAGGTTGAACAGCAGTGCCGCCGAGGTGATTGCGCCGAACACGCGGTAGTAAACCGTGAAGAACAGCAGCGTGAACACGAACGAGAACACCACCGCCTTGACGCCGCGGGCCACGTTCTCCGCGCCCAGGCTCGGGCCGATCACGTATTCCTCGACGAAGTCCATCGGCGCGGCCAGCGAGCCGGCACGCAGCAGCTTGGCCAGGTTCTCGGCCTCGGTCTTCTCCAGGCCGGTGGTCTGGAAGTTCTTGCCGAACACGCCGTTGATGTTGGCCACGGAGATGACTTCCTCCTTGACCCGGAAGCTGCGCACTTCCTTGCCATCGACCATCGTCACCTGCGGGATGCGCTCGGTGTAGACCACCGCCATCGGCTTGTTCACGTTGCCGCTGGTGAAGTCGAACATGCGCTGGCCGCCGACGCTGTTGAGGGTGACGCTCACCGCCGGCATGCCGTTCTGGTCGGTGGCCGCGTCGGCCTTGACCATCTGGTCGCCGGTGACGATGGTGCGTTTGTTCAGCAGCACCGGGCGGCCGTTGCGGTCGCGGTACAGCTTGGCTTCCGGCGGGATGCGGCCGGAGGCCAGCGCGTCCTGCGCATTGCCGTCGACCACGGCGCGGTATTCCAGCGTGGCGGTGGCGCCGATCATGCGCTTGGCTTCGGCGGTGTCCTGCACGCCCGGCAGCTCGACCACGATGCGGTCCTCGCCCTGGCGCTGGATGATCGGCTCGGCCACGCCCAGCTCGTTGACGCGGTTGCGCAGCGTGCTCAGGTTCTGCTCGATGGCGCCGGAGGCGATCTGCAGCATCTCCGCCTGCGGCACGCTGACCGTGAGCCGCTCGCCGCTGCCCGAATAGGTCAGGGTCGGCTGCGCCTTGGCCAGCGCCACGCGCGCCTTGTCGGCGTCGGCGGCGTTGGACAGCACCACTTGGATGTCGCTCTCGCCGCGGCGCTCGACCGAACGGTAGCCGATGCGGCCATCGCGCAGGGTGGTGCGGATGTCCTCGGCGAAGGCGTCGAAACGCTTGTCCACCGCGGCCTTCTTGTCCACCTGCAGGGCGAAGTGCACGCCGCCGACCAGGTCCAGGCCCAGCACCATCGGCTTGCCGCCCAGCCGTGCCAGCCAGTCCGGCACGGTCGAGGCCAGGTTCAGCGCCACGGTGTAGTTCTCGCCGGCCTTCTCGCGCAACGTGTCGTTGGCGCGGGTCTGGGCGTCGAGCGACGGCAGGCGGACGATGAGGTTGTTCTCGCCCTCCATCTCCACCGACTTGGGGGCGACCCCTGCTTCGTCCAGCACCGAGACGATGTGCTGCTTGAACGCGTCGTCGATCTGGCCGCCGCGGTTGGCGGTGATCTGCACGGAGGGATCCTTCTGGTAGACGTTGGGCAGCGCATACAGGGCGCTGACCGCCAGAATGATCAGAATCAGGAAGTACTTCCAGCGTGGAAATTCGAGCATTGCGGGATCCTGCGTGACGCCGCGCCGGCGTCACGTGGTGGCGGACGAAAGAGGCGTGTTCAGGCGGCGGACTTCAGCGTGCCCTTGGGCAGCACGTTGCCGATGGCGCCCTTCTGCACGCGGATCTGCACGTTGTCGGCTACTTCGACGGTGATGAAGTTCTCGCCGATGTGGGTGACCACGCCGGCGATGCCGCCGTTGGTCAGCACTTCGTCGCCCTTGTTGATCTTCTCCAGCATCGCCTTGTGTTCCTTCTGGCGCTTCATCTGCGGGCGGATCATCACGAAATACATGACCGCGATCAGGACGATCGGCAGCAGGAAGGTACCCATGCCCGGGGCGGCCGGAGCGGCCTGGGCGACGGGAAGCAGGATTGCCATCGGGTTCATCATGTGTCCTTGGGAGTTGGGCGGCGCCTGCCGTGGCCGGCGCCGCGAAACGGATTCAAGCGGGGAAGTATGCCATAGGGGCGGGATGGGCCGATTGCAAGGCTTTATGGTGCATGGGTCCCCGCTCCTCCCTTCTCCCCCCCCCCCGGGAGAAAGTGCCCGAAGGGCGGATGAGGGGCGAACGGAGTCCATGATGGTTAACCACCTGGACTCCGTTCGCCCCTCTCCCCAACCCCCGCCCCTCTCCCCAACCCCCGCTCCGCGCCCCGGCCCACGCCAACGGCGTGGGCGCTCAACCGCACGCGCACCAATGGTGCGCAAGCCGTGCGGCATCGCCCCGGAGGGAGAGGGGCTAGAGCGCTACAGCGCCGGCGCAACCACCCCACGCGCCGCATAGAAGGACTCGCGGAAGGCCCCGAAGGTTCCCGCTTCGATCGCCGCGCGCATGTCGGCCATCAGCTTCTCGTAGTAGTACAGGTTGTGCAGGGTGCCGAGCATCGGCGCCAGCATCTCGTTGCAGCGGTCCAGGTGGCGCAGGTAGGAGCGGGTGTAGCCGCTGCTGCAGGCGTGGCAGCCGCAGCCCGGCTCGATCGGGTCCATGTCGCGCTCGTAGCGGGCGTTGCGGATGCGCACGGTGCCGAAGGAGGTGAAATAGTGTCCGTTGCGTGCGTTGCGGGTGGGCATCACGCAGTCGAACATGTCCACGCCGCGGGCCACGCCTTCGACCAGGTCCTCCGGGCGGCCCACGCCCATCAGGTAGCGCGGGCGGTCGGCCGGCAGGATCGGGTGCATGTGCTCGAGCATGGCGTTGCGCTCGTGCTCCGGCTCACCCACCGCCAGCCCGCCGATGGCATAGCCGTCGAAGCCGATCTGCTGCAGACCTTCGGCCGAACGGCTGCGCAGGGCAGTGTGCACGCCGCCCTGGACGATACCGAACAGCGCCGCGTCGTTGCCCAGCGCGTCGTGCGCGTCGCGCGAGCGCTGCGCCCAGCGCAGGCTCAGCTCCATCGACCTGCGCGCCACGTCCTCGGTGGCCGGGTACGGGGTGCATTCGTCGAAGATCATCACGATGTCCGAATCGAGCACCTTCTGGATCTTCATGCTCTCCTCCGGGCCGAGGAACACCCGTGCGCCGTCGGTCGGCGAGGCGAAGGTGACGCCCTGCTCGGTGATCTTGCGGCGGTGCGCCAGCGAGAACACCTGGAAGCCGCCGGAGTCGGTCAGGATCGGCCCGTTCCAGCGGCAGAAGCCATGCAGGCCACCGTGGTCGGCGATCACGTCCAGCCCCGGGCGCAGGTACAGGTGGAAGGTGTTGCCGAGGATGATCTCGGCGCCGAGCGCGCGGACCTGCTCGGGCAGCACGCCCTTGACCGAACCGTAGGTGCCCACCGGCATGAACGCCGGGGTCTGCACGGTGCCGCGCGGGAAGGACAACTGGCCGCGGCGGGCATTGCCGTCGGTGGTCTGGAGGGTGAACTGCAATCGGGACATGGAGGAAAGCCGGGAACCGGGAAAAGATAATGGGAGCGGAAGGCAGCTCAGGGATGGATTGGAGCGTCCGTCGGCGCACCGGTCCCTTCCCTGCTCCACAGCAGCATCGCATCACCGTAGCTGAAGAAGCGGTAACGCCCGGCGATGGCATGGGCATAGGCCTCGAATACCCGCTCCCTGCCGGCAAAGGCGGAGATCATCATCAGCAGGGTGCTTTCCGGCAGGTGGAAATTGGTGACCATCGCATCGACGCTGCGGATGCGGTAGCCGGGGGTGATGAAGATCTGCGTCTCGCCGGCGTATGGCTGCAGCTCGCCGTCGCGCATGGCGCTCTCCAGCGCCCGTACCACGGTGGTGCCGACGCCGATCACGCGGCCGCCGGCGGCGCGGGTGCGGCGCACCTGCTGTACCAGTTCGGCGCCGACGTTGAGCCATTCGCGATGCATCACGTGCTGCGACAGGTCGTCCACCCGCACTGGCTGGAAGGTGCCGGCGCCCACGTGCAGGGTGATGTGGCCGAACTGCACGCCGCGCCCGCGCAGCCGTTCCAGCAGCGGCTCGTCGAAGTGCAGCCCCGCAGTGGGGGCGGCCACCGCGCCCACCTGCCGCGCGAACACGGTCTGGTAGCGCTCGCGGTCGTCGGCGCCCGGCTCGCGCTGGATGTAGGGCGGCAGCGGCAGCCGGCCGGCATGCACCAGCCACGACTCCAGCGGTTCGGGGATGTCGAAGCGCAGCAGGTAGAACTCACCGTCGCGGCCCAGCACTTCGGCTTCGCCGCCGGCATCCAGGGCGATGCGGCTGCCCGGCTTGGGCGACTTGCTGGCCCCGACCTGCGCGCGCGCCTGCTGGCCGCCGAGCAGGCGCTCGATCAGGATCTCGACCCGGCCGCCGCTGGCCTTCTGCCCGAACAGCCGCGCCGGGATCACCCGGGTGTCGTTGAACACCAGCAGGTCGCCGGGCTGCAGCAGGTCCGGCAGGTCGCGCACGTGGCGGTCGGAGAACGCGGCAGGCGCCGGCGGCACCAGCAGCAGGCGGCTGGCCGAACGCTCGGGCAGCGGTGCCTGTGCGATCAGCTCGCTGGGCAGGTCGTAGTTGAAATCGGACTTCTTCAAGGCCGGGGCATCGGGCGGGGAGCCGGATATTGTACCGATCCCCAAGGTCCCGCCCGTAGGAGCAACGGCTGCCCGGTCAGCGCTCGAACTTGGTCGAAAGGATGATCGCGCTGGTGGTGCGCTCCACCCCGTCGATGGCGCCGATGGCGTCGGTGGCCACGTCCATCTCCCCCACCCCGCCGACCACGACCATCGCGATCAGGTCGTGGTTGCCGCTGACCGAGTGCAGCGAGCGCACCTCCGGGATCTCGCGCAGCGCCTTGACCACCGCCGGCATCTTCTTCGGCAGCACGGTGATCAGCACGTGCGCGCGCACCTGTCCCTGCTCGTAGTCGGCGTGGGTGCGCACCGTGTAGCCGGCGATCACGCCCTGCTGCTCCAGCCGGTCGATGCGGCTCTGCACCGTGGTGCGCGACAGCCCCAGCCGCCGCGCGATCTGCGCGGTGGAAGCGCGGGCGTCCTCGCGCAGCATGGACAGCAGGCGTTCGTCGGCGGGGGAAATCTTCATATCGCGGGGCAGATTCGTCGTTTCAACGAAATTACCCGGATTTTCGACCAAATGACAGCTGCCATGTGACCAGAATCTCCAGATAATGACTATACGAAAACATTCTGGAGATGAGCATGACCGTACTCGGCCCCCTCGCCCCGCTTCGCGCACATGCCGGCGCCCGCCTGACCCAGGGCCTGGACGATGCCGCCATCGAGCGCCTGGCCACTGCCCATCCCGACCTGCCGCGCGCCATCGAGGCCGCCGCCACCGAATACGCCCGCATCAGGGACGAGGCCACCGACCTGCTGGACCTGGACGAGAGGGACCAGATCACGGCGATGCAGTCCGGCTTCGTCAATTTCTACGCCGACGACGCGGTGGTGCCCTACGTCGCCTTGGCCGCCCGCGGCCCGTGGGTGGTCTCGCTCAAGGGCGCGGTGCTGTACGACGCCGGCGGCTACGGCATGCTCGGCTTCGGCCACACCCCGGCCGAGGTGCTGGCCGCGGCCGGCAAGCCGCAGGTGATGGCCAACATCATGACCCCGAGCCTGGCCCAGCGTCGCTTCGTGCAGGCGCTGCGCAAGGAGATCGGCCACGCCCGCGGCGGCTGCCCGTTCTCGCACTTCATGTGCCTGAACTCCGGTTCCGAGGCCGTGGGCCTGGCCTCGCGCATCGCCGACATCAACGCCAAATTGCAGACCGAGCCGGGCGCGGCGCATGCCGGCGCGGCGATCAAGCGCGTGGTCATCAAGGGCAGCTTCCACGGCCGCACCGACCGCCCGGCGCTGTATTCGGACTCGACCCGCAAGACCTACGACCGCTACCTGGCCAGCTACCGCGGCGAGGACAGCGTCATCACCATCCCGCCGTACGACGAGGCGGCGCTGCGCAAGGTATTCGACGACGCCCGCGCCAACCACTGGTTCATCGAAGCGGTGTTCCTGGAGCCGGTGATGGGCGAAGGCGACCCCGGCCGCGCGGTGCCGGCCAGCTTCTACAAGCTGGCGCGCGAACTGACCCGCGCCCACGGCAGCCTGCTGCTGATCGACTCGATCCAGGCCGCGCTGCGCGCGCACGGCACGCTGTCCTTCGTCGATTACCCCGGCTACGAAACGCTGGACCCGCCGGACATGGAAACCTATTCCAAGGCGCTGAACGGCGCGCAGTTCCCGCTGTCGGTGCTGGCCGTCACCGAACACGCCGCCAACCTGTACCGCAAGGGCGTGTACGGCAACACCATGACCAGCAACCCGCGTGCGCTGGACGTGGCCTGCGCCACTCTGGCTAAGCTGACGCCGGAAGTACGCGCCAACATCCGCCTGCGCGGCGAACAGGCGCTGCAGAAGCTGGAAGCCCTGAAGGCGAAACTCGGCGGCCTGATCACCAGGGTGCAGGGTACCGGCCTGCTGTTCTCCTGCGAGCTGGCGCCGCAGTTCAAATGCTATGGCGCCGGCTCCACCGAGGAATGGCTGCGCATGCACGGCGTCAACGTGATCCACGGCGGCGAGAACTCGCTGCGCTTCACCCCGCACTTCGGCATGGACGAGGAAGAGCTGGACCTGCTGGTGGACATGGTCGGCCGCGCGCTGGTCGAAGGCCCGCGCCGCGAGCAGGCCGACGCGGCCTGACCGCAGGTACCGACGCTGAAACGAAGAGGCGGCCATCGGCCGCCTCTTTCATCGGGGCAGTCAAGGCACGCTGGCGACGGTTTCTTCCGGGCCACGCTGGCCCCAGCCGCCAAGCGCCTTGTAGACCGCGACCACGCTGACGTTCACCGACGCCTCGGCCGCCGCCAGCGCATCGTCGGCGGCCAACTGGCTGCGCTGCGCGTCCAGCAGCGCCAGGAAATCCTCCGAGCCTTCGCGGTAGCGCACCTGCGCCAGCGATTCGGCACGGCGCGCGGCGCGGGCCTGCTCGGCGACGATGGCCAGCCGCGACTGCTCCCTGGCGCAGCGCGCCAGCGCGTTCTCGGTGTCTTCCAGCGCCAGCAGCACCGCCCTCTCGTACTCGGCGGCCGCGCCATCGGCCTGCGCCCTGCTGGCGCGCAGCCGCGCGCGCACGCTGCCGAAGTCGAACGCCGCCCAACTGATCGACGGCGTCAGCGACCACGCCTTGTTGGCGCCGTTGACCAGCCCGTCGGCATCGCCGCCGAGGAAACCGAGGAAACCGTCGAGGCGGATACGCGGGAACAGGTCCGCGGTGGCGACGCCGACCCGCGCGGTGGCCGCGGCCAGCCGGCGCTCGGCGGCGCGCACGTCGGCGCGCTGGCGCAGCAGGCCGGTGGTGTCGCCCAGCGGCAATGCCTTGGCGAAGGCCGGCACTTCGCGGGGTTGCAGCAGTTCGTCCAGCGCCCCCGGGCGCTGGCCCAGCAGTACCGCCAGCCGGTGTAGCGCCTGCACCTCGGCCACTTCCAGCAGTGGGATGCCGGCCTCGATCGCCTTCAGCTGCGCGCGGCTGCTCTGTACGTCCATCTCGCTGCCAGCGCCCAGTTCGCGGCGCGTCTCGGTGAGCCGCTGGGTATCGTGCAGGTTGGCCAGCGTCTGCCGCGCCACCGCGATGCGCTTCTGGGTGCCGCGCAGCTCGAAGTAGTTGCGCGCGACCTCGGCGGCGATGGTGACCTGCACGTCGGCGAGGTTGTCGCGCTCGGCGCCCAGCTCGGCGCGTGCGGCCTCGGCGGCACGGCGCTGGCGGCCGAACAGGTCCAGCTCCCAGCCGGCGTCGAAGCCGAGCTGGTAGCTCTCGCCGAAGGTGCGCTCGCCGCCGCGTGCCGGGTCCGGCTGCTTGCGGCGGTCCTGGCTGCCGATGGCGGTCACGTGCGGCGCCCGCTCCAGCCGCTGTTCGCTGAAGGCCGCGCGTGCCATGCGCACCCGCGCCAGCGCGATGCGCAGGTCCAGGTTGTCGGCCAGCGCGCCGTGCACCAGTTGCGCCAGCACCGGGTCGTCGAACTGCGACCACCAGCTGACCAGCGAGGTGGCGGTGCTGAAGGCCGGGTCGGCGAGGCCCTGCAGTTGCACCGGCTGCGGCGGCGGCGCGTGGTAGTCGGGGCCGACGCTGGCGCAACCGGCCAGCAATGCGCCGGTCATGGCCACCGCCAGCATCCGCGGCGCCCGGTGACGGGGCGTGCTGTTTTCGTGGAGGTTCATCCGTAGTGCCTCGCGGGAATCAGTGGTGGAGGGTCGGTTCGCCGTGGAGCACCAGCTGGCCGCCACCATTGCGGGTGACCAGCTTGCGCAGCGCGACGTAGAACACCGGGGTCAGGAACAGGCCGAACAGGGTCACGCCGAGCATGCCGGCGAACACGGTGATGCCGGTGACGCTGCGCACCTCGGCGCCGGCGCCGTGCGAGAGCACCAGCGGCACGGTGCCGGCGATGAACGCGATGGAGGTCATCACGATCGGCCGCAGGCGCAGGCGGCAGGCTTCCAGCGCGGACTCGACGATGCCCTTGCCGCCCATCTCCAGCTCGCGCGCGAACTCGACGATCAGGATCGCGTTCTTGCACGCCAGCCCCATCAGCACCACCAGCCCGACCTGCACGAACACGTTGTTGTCGCCACCGGTCAGCCACACCCCGAACAGCGCCGACAACAGGGTCATCGGCACGATCAGGATCACCGCCAACGGCAGCGACCAGCTCTCGTACAGCGCCGCCAGCACCAGGAACGCCAGCAGGATCGCCACCGGGAACACGATGAACGCGGCCTTGCCCTGGGTGGCCTGCTGGTAGCTCAGGTCGGTCCATTCGGTGGTCATGCCCACCGGCAGCACCTGCCCGGCAATCTCGGTCAGCTTGTTCATCGCCTCGGCCGAGGACAGCAGGCGCGGGTCGGCCTCGCCGGCCAGGTCGGCGGCCGGGTAGCCGTTGAAGCGCAGCACCGGGTCCGGGCCGTAGGTTTCGCGGATGCTCACCATCGAGCCGATCGGCACCATCTCGCCGCGGTCGTTGCGGGTGCGCAGCCGGCCGATGTCCTCGACGCTGTCGCGGAACTGGCCGTCGGCCTGGGCGATCACCTGCCAGGTGCGGCCGAACTGGTTGAAGTCGTTGACGTAGGCCGAGCCGAGGTAGGTCTGCAGGGTGTCGAACAGCTCGGTCAGCTGCACGCCCTGCGCCTTGGCCTTGACCCGGTCCACTTCCGCGTCCAGCTGCGGCACGTTGGCCTGGTAGCTGGTGATCGGGAAGGCCATGCCCGGGGTCTGCGCCACCGCGCCCTGCATCGCCTGCACCGCGTTCTGCAACGCGCCGTAGCCGAGGTTGCCGCGGTCCTCGACGAACATCTGGTAGCCGTTGCCGTTGCCCAGGCCGAGGATCGGTGGCGGCATCATCGCGAACGCGAAGCCTTCCTGCAGGCCGGCGATCTTCTGGTTGATCTCGGCGTTGATCTGCGCGGCGCTGCGGCCGTGGCGCTCGGCGAACGGCTTGAGCGGGATGAAGGCCACGCCGGTATTGGGCGTGTTGGTGAACTGCAGCGCGTTCAGGCCGGGGAACGAGATGGTGTGGGCGACGCCGTCGGTTTCCTGCGCGATCTGCGCCACCTTGCGCAGCATCTCGTCGGTACGCGCGATGGAGGAACCCTCCGGCAGCTTGACGCCGGCAATCAGGTACAGCTTGTCCTGGGTGGGGATGAAGCCCGGCGGCACCAGCTTGAACACCACGCCGGTACCGAGCAGCAGCAGCGCATACACCGCGAACACCGCGCCACGGCGACCGAGGATGCGCGCCACGCCGCGCTCGTACTTCTCCGAGCTGGACTTGAAGAAGCGGTTGAACGGGCGGAACACCCAGCCGAACAGGCGTTCGATCAGGCGGCTGGGGCCATCCTTCGGCGCGCCGTGTGGCTTGAGCAGGCGCGCGGCCAGCGCCGGCGACAGGGTCAGCGAATTGATCGCCGAGATCACCGTGGAGATGGCGATGGTCACCGCGAACTGCTTGTAGAACTGGCCGGTGACGCCGGACAGGAACGCCATCGGCACGAACACCGCGCACAGCACCAGGGCGATGGCGATGATCGGCCCGGACACCTCGCGCATGGCCTGGTGCGCGGCGGCGGTCGGCGACAGCCCCTCCTCGATGTTGCGCTCGACGTTCTCCACCACCACGATCGCGTCGTCGACCACGATGCCGATCGCCAGCACCAGCCCGAACAGGCTCAGCGTGTTGATCGAGAAGCCCAGCAGGTACAGCGCGGCGAAGGTGCCCACGATCGACACCGGCACCGCGATCAGCGGGATGATCGAGGCGCGCCAGGTCTGCAGGAACAGGATCACCACCAGCACCACCAACGCGATGGCTTCGAGCAGGGTGGACACCACCGCCTTGATCGAGTCGCGCACGAAGATGGTGGTGTCGTACACCGCCTCGTACTTCACGTCGGCCGGGAAGCCCTTCTGCATCTCGTCCATCGTGCCGATCACCGCGTCGCGGATCTCCAGCGCGTTGGCGCCGGGCGCCTGGAAGATGCCGATGCCCACCGCGTTCTTGCCGTCCAGCTGCGAGCGCAGGGTGTAGTCGCCGGCGCCCAGTTCCAGCCGGGCGACGTCGGCCAGCCGCACCACCTCGCCGTCGGCGCCGCTCTTGAGCACGATGTCGCCGAACTCCTGCTCGCTGCGCAGGCGGCCCTGGGCGTTGATCAGGGTCAGGAAGCGGCTGTCCGGCATCGGCTCGGCGCCGAGCTGGCCGGCCGAAACCTGCACGTTCTGCTCGCGCATGGCGCGCACCACGTCACCGGCGGTCAGCCCGCGCGAGGCGATGCGGTCCGGGTCCAGCCAGGCGCGCATGGCGTAGTCGCCGCCGCCGAAGATCTGTGCGTCACCCACGCCGGGGATGCGGGTCAGCGCGTCCTTGACGTGCAGGCGCGCGTAGTTGCGCAGGTACAGCGTGTCGTACTTGCCGCCGGGCGAGGTCAGGTGCACCACCATCAGGAAGGTGGGCGACTGCTTCTGCGTGGTCACGCCCTGCCGGCGCACGTCCTCGGGCAGGCGCGCCTGCGCCTGCGCCACGCGGTTCTGCACCTTCACCGCGGCATCGTCCGGGTCGGTGCCGGGGCGGAAGGTCACGGTCATCTGCAGCACGCCGTCCGAGCCGGCCACCGACTTGAGGTACATCATGTTCTCGACGCCGTTGATCGCCTCCTCCAGCGGGGTGGCGACGGTCTCGGCGATCACCTTGGGGTTGGCGCCCGGGTACACCGTGCGCACCACCACCGACGGCGGCACCACCTCCGGGTACTCGCCGACCGGCAGGATCGGGATGCTGATCAGGCCGGCGGCGAAGATCACGATCGACAGCACCGCCGCGAAGATCGGCCGGTCGATGAAGAAGCGGGAAAAATCCATCTGCGGAATCCTTGGAAAGGCCGGAGCCGGCGTGCAGCCGCCCTGCCCTCGCCCGGTCGGGCGAAGGCGGCGCGGCCGGCGCGGGCGCCGGCGTCAGGCGGGGATACGGGTCAGTTCAGCGCGGCGGTACGCGGGCCGGCCGGCGGTTCGGGCTGCATCGCCACCGCTTTGGCCTGCACAGGCATGCCGGGCATGAATACCTTCTGCACGCCATCGACGATCACCCTGTCGCCGGCGGCCAGGCCCTGCTCGACGATGCGCAGGCCCTCGGCGCTGCGACCGAGGCGGACGTCGCGGCGCTGCGCCTTGCCGTCCTTGTCCACCACGTAGACGTACTTGCGGTCCTGGTCGGTGAGCACCGCCCTGTCGTCGATCAGCAACGCCGGGAACTCGCCGCTGCCGAGCAGCCGCACGCGCGCGAACAGGCCCGGGGTGAACTGGCGGTCGCGGTTGTCCAGCAACGCGCGCACGCCGATGGTGCCGGTGCTGCGGGTGACCTGGTTGTCGAGGAAATCGACCTTGCCCTCGTGCGGGAAGCCTTCCTCGCCGCTCAGCGCCACCTTCACCGGCAGCGCCTGCTCGCGCGCGCTCGGGCGTTCGCCTTCGCGGGCCATCTGCATGTAGCGCAGGAAGGTGGATTCATCGGCATCGAAATGGACGTGCACGGTGTCCAGCGACACCAGCGTGGTCAGCACGCTGGCCGCGTCGCCGGCGGTGACCAGATTGCCGGCGGTGACCAGTGCGCGCCCGGCGCGGCCGTCGATCGGCGCGCGCACCCGGGTGAACTCCAGGTTCAGCCGGGCCGCGTCCAGCGCCGCCTGCGCCGCCTGCACCTGCGCGGTGGCCTGCTCGGCGGTGGCGCGGCGCTGCTCGGCGGTTTCCGCGGCGATGGCCTGCTGCTCGGCCAGGCGGCGCGCGCGCTCGGATTCGCTGTGCGCCAACGCGGCCTGGGTGCGGGCGCGGGCCAGCTCGGCGCGGGCGCGGTCGAACTCGGCCTGGTAGCTGCGCGCGTCGATGGTGAACAGCACGTCGCCCTTCTTCACTTCCTGGCCTTCGACGTAGTTGACCTTGTCGATGTAGCCGGACACGCGCGGGCGCAGCTCGACGCTCTGCACCGCCTCGATGCGGCCGCTGAACTCGTCCCACTGGCTGACCTGCCTGGCCAGCACCGGCGCGGCGCTGACTTCCGGCGCGGGCGGCGCCGCGGCTTCCTGCGCATGGCCGCCGCTGCAGGCGGCGAGGATGGCGATGGCAAGCGCCGACACACCGGCGAGGGCAGCACGTCGGGCGATTCGGGAGGAACGGGAGATACCTTTCATGTCATGCATCCAATGGGGAGGGGGGAGAGGGTTCGGAGTGGCGGTCAAATGCGCGTGCGTGCCGGACGGGGCCGCAGTGTGCGGGCGTGCTGCTGACAGCCACTGTCAGCAGCCGCTGGAAGCAGGAATCGAAGCACGAAGATCCGGGTCGGTGCGCCCGCCCGCGCAGATGCCGGGGCCGCGCGCCCGCAGGCGCTCCGCGCGGCCATCTCCACTGTCCCGCTCACGGAAATTTTTCTCCCGCAGATGGGACAGTGCCGCTGCAAGGAGCGCGGCCAGCCGCCGGAGCGCGGAAGGCCGCGCGCCCACGCGCGCCAGCTCGCGCACCTCGCGCAATGCGGCGAAGTGCAGTGGATTCAAGCTGTTGTCCCGCCTCGGGCCATGATCGGCATTGGCAAACGCCGGCTGGCGGCGCGTCGGCAGGAAACCCGGAAGGTGGCGCAGGCGCATGGCTGCAACTCGGTCTTGAACGAGGGGCGCCAAGTTACGCCTCCAATCCATACTTGATTAGTACGAATTGAAGGGAATAATCGTCCCGCCGCCGGCACAATCCCGTCTTCGCACGAGCCCTTCCCCAATGGCCAACGATCTCAACGACACCCTGATCTTCGTCAAGGTGGTCGAACAGGGCAGCTTCACCGCTGCCGCCCGCCTGCTCGGGCAGCCCAAGACCACCGTCAGCCGCAAGGTGCAGGAACTGGAGGCGCGGCTGGGCGCGCGCCTGCTGCACCGGACCACGCGCCGCCTCGGCCTGACCGAGGCTGGCAGCGTCTACTACGACCACTGCCAGCGCATCGCCCGCGAACTGGAGCAGGCCGAAAGTGCGGTCGGCCAGTTGCAGTCCGGCCCGCGCGGCTGGTTGCGCTTCACCGTGCCCTACTCGGTGGGCATCACCTGGATCGCGCCGCTGCTGGGCCAGTTCCAGGCCCAGTACCCGGAAATCCACCTGGACATGCACTTGGGCAACGAGGTACTGGACCTGATCGCCGGCGAGGCCGACCTGGCGCTGCGCATCGGCCCCCTGCCCGACTCCAACCTGGTCGCGCGCAAGCTCGGCAGCCTGCGCACACAGGTGTTCGCCAGCCCCGCCTACATCCACCGGCACGGCGAACCGCACCATCCCGACGAGCTGCAGCACCACCGCACGCTGGCCGTGCGCAAGCACCACCAGGGCCAGAACAACCGCTTCGCCTGGACGCTGGCCGAGGACGGCGGCGAGATGCGCGAGTTCCCGGTCAACCCGCTGGTGGTCGCCAGCGACATCTCGGCGCTGAACTCGATGCTGGTGGCCGGCGACGGGCTGATGCTCAGCAGCGACGTGATGGCCAAGCCCTTCATCGAGTCGGGCATGCTGCGCCGGGTGCTGGCCGGCTGGACCGGGCCGGAATACGACTTCAACGCGGTGTTCGCCGGCGGCGGGCTGGTGTCGCCCAAGGTGCGCGCGTTCGTCGATTTCCTGGTCGAGAAACTCAACTTCGACGCCAACTACATGCTGCTGCAATGCCCCAACGGCAAGCGGCTGGCCGAGCACGAGCCGCAGTATTGCCAGCGCGGGCTGGAACGGCCCGCCGAGCTGCGCGTACTCGAAGCACTCAGCGCCTGAGCGGCGGCCGGCACCGAAAATGGCGGCCGCTGGCCGCCGTTTTCCATCGTTCCCGCCGACGGCTCAGTAGCCGATGACGCGGCAAGGCACCGGTTGCACACTTCGACAACGCCCTTATTCGGCTGGCCCACAGCAGCCCCCGTCCCGCTTCGATCCCCGGCTTGACTGCACGGTCGCAAGGGAAATTCGGCTTCGCGCATGCTTGTGCCCTTTGGGAAGCACCGGGTTCTGGTGCAGACTTCCCGCCATTCCATCGCCGCAGGCCGCCATGAAGATCGTCGAAGTCCGCCATCCCCTCGTCCGGCACAAGATCGGCCTGCTGCGGCAGGCCACGCTCAACACCAAGGATTTCCGCGAACTGGTCAACGAACTGGGCAGCCTGCTGGCCTACGAGGCCACCGCCGATCTGGAAACAGAAGCGCACACATTGCAGGGCTGGGCCGGGCCGGTCGCGGTGCAGCGCATCGCCGGCGCCAAAATCACGCTGGTGCCGATCCTGCGCGCCGGTCTGGGCATGCTGACCGGCGTGCTGGCGCTGATCCCCACCGCGCGCGTGAGCGTGGTCGGCCTGCAGCGCGACGAGGAAACCCTGCAACCGGTGCCCTACTTCGAGCGCCTTACCGGCCGACTGGAGGAACGCGACGCGCTGATCCTCGACCCGATGCTGGCCACCGGCGGCACCCTGATCGCCACCATCGACATGCTCAAGCGCGCCGGCGCACGCCGCATCAAGGGCATCTTCCTGGTCGCCGCGCCGGAGGGACTGAAGGCGCTGGAAGCGGCGCACCCGGACGTGGAGGTCTATACCGCCGCCATCGACGAACGGCTCAACGAAAAGGGCTACATCCTGCCCGGCCTGGGCGATGCCGGCGACCGCATCTTCGGTACGCGGGTCGGTTGAGGCGCCGCAATTCCGGCGTAACGACGTAGGAGCGACGCAAGTCGCGATGACGCATTCCCAGTGAAGCCCGGTCGCGACTTGCGTCGCTCCTGCGCCTGATGGATCACGCCATTCCGGGTACGTGCGCCCTCAGTTCCGGCAACTCGTGGGCGGTGCCGAAGCGGCCCCTGTCGTCACGCACCACCTGCGCCATCGCGCACTGCGGGTCGTGGGTGAAGAACAGGTGCACGTTGCGCGCCAGCTTGTCCTCCAGGAACGCGCGCTTCTCGTCGATCAGTAGTTCCGCGTTGCGGTCGTAGCCCATCGTGATCGGCACGTGCACCCACGAGCGGCCGGGGATCAGGTCGGCGCAGAACACCACCCCGCCATGCGGCTGGCCGTCCACCTGCGCCGGGCCGACGATCTCGGCCAGCATCAGGCCCGGCGTGTGGCCGTCGCTGAAGCTGAAACGCACCGACTCGCCCAGGGCCCGCGAATGTTCGCCGGACACGATTTCCAGCCGCCCGCTGGCCTCCAGCAGGCCCGGCAGTTCCGGGATGAAGCTGGCGCGGTCACGCGGGTGCGGGTGCCGTGCGCGCTCCCAGTGCGCGGCGCCAATCACGAAGGTGGCGTTGGGAAACAGCAGTTCCGGCGCGCGCCCTTCCGACCACGGCGCCAGCAGGCCGCCGGCGTGGTCGAAATGCAGGTGGCTGAGCACCACCACGTCGATGTCCTCGTGCTCGAAGCCGGCTTCCCGCAACGAATCGATCAGGATGTGCCGCGGCTCCTGCACGCCGTAACGCTCGCGCAGCTTCGGCTCGAAGAACGCGCCGATGCCGGTCTCGAACAGCACCGTCTTGCCGCCCAATGGGCTGGCCAGCAGCGCCCGGCAGGCCAGTTCAATGCGATTGGCCTCGTCAGCCGCCGCCCACTTGCCCCACATCGCCTTGGGCGCGTTGCCGAACATCGCGCCCCCGTCCAGCTTCTGGCTGTTGCCACGGATCGACCATAGTTTCATGTGAAAAGTCTATCGCCGCCGCGTTAAATATTCGCAAGGAAGAAAAGACGACATCAATGCGCCGAAAAATGCGCCGAAAGACGCGGAGGGTCAGGGGCATCGGGGCAGCGGCCATGGATGGCCGCGGTAGCGAGTGCGTACAGGGATGTACGCCCGAGCGGCCACGATGCCCCCGCCCCTCCGCGGCTCCCTCCGAAGCCAGCTACCTTTCGGCCGCCAGTGCTTTTCCGCTGGCAGCAAAACAGAACCCGCCTTGCGGCGGGTTCTGCATTGCATAAGTTGTAGCGTCAGGTCAGATCAATGCGCGTGCGCCGGCACGATGGCCCGGACTTCGGCACTGCCCACCGGATTACGCGGGTCGCTGCCGCCGCTGAGGGTGTTGCTGCGGCGGTCCCATTCCACCGTCTGCAGGTTGCCCCATACGTGGCTGGAGCCGCGGCCGCCGGCGGCGCTGTCGCCCGGCAGGTCGATCTTGTGGCCCATCTGCTGCAACTGGCTCACCGTTGCCGGCGTGAACGCACCGCTCTCGGCATCGATCACGTCCGGCAGCCACTGGTGGTGGTAGCGCGGCAGCGCCGCGACCTGCTGCGCATCCAGCCCGGCGTCGTAGCCGAGGATGCCCAGCAGCACCATGGTGATGATGCGGCTGCCACCCGGGGTGCCGAGCACGACGACCTTGTCGGCGTTCTCCATGAAGGTCGGCGTCATCGAGCTGAGCATGCGCTTGCCCGGCTTCGGCGCGTTGGCCGCGTAGCCCATCACCCCGAACGCGTTGGGCGTGCCGGGCTTGAGCGCGAAGTCGTCCATCTCGTTGTTGAGCAGCACGCCGGTGCCGGCCGGGATGAAGCCCGAGCCATACAGCAGGTTCACCGTCTGCGTGGCGCCAACGCGGTTGCCCTCGCCGTCGATGATCGAGAAGTGCGTGGTCTCGTCGTCCTCCAGCGGCGTCGGGTTGCCCGACAGCAGGTCGCTGGGGGTGGCCTTGTCCGGGTGGATGGTCGCGCGCAGGCCCTGCGCATAGTCGCGGCTGGTCAGCACCTTCTGCGGGATCTGCACGAAATCCGGGTCGCCGAGGAAGAAGGTGCGGTCGCGGTAGGCGCGGCGCATCGCTTCCACCACCAGGTGGGCGCGGTGGGCCTCGTCCAGCGCGGCCAGGTCCCAGCCTTCGAGGATCTGCAGCATCGACGCCAGCGCGATGCCGCCGGAGGACGGCGGCGGCGCGGTGGTGATCTTCCAGCCGCGGTAGTCGAACACGATCGGCTCGCGCACCTTGACCGTGTAGCCGGCCAGTTCCTCGGCGGTCCACTGGCCGCCGGCCTTCTTCACCCCGGCCAGCAGCTTCTTCGCGGTCTCGCCGCGGTAGAAGCCGTCGAAGCCCTTGTCGGCCAGCAGCTGCAACGTGTGCGCCAGTTCCGGCTGTTTGAAGACGTCGCCTTCGGCGATCGGACGGCCGTTGCGCAGGTAGACCTCGCGCGTGCCGGGATAGCGCTCCATCACCTCGCGGCGCATGGCGTAGCCGCGGGCCATGCGCTCGTAGACCGGGAAGCCCTCGCTGGCGATGCGGATGGCCGGCGCCAGCGACTCGGCCAGCGGCAGGCGGCCGTGCTCGCCGGCGACCTTGACCAGCATCGCCGGCAGGCCGGGGATGCCGGCCGACCACGGGCCGTTGACCGAACGGTCGCGGTCGAGGTTGCCGGCCTTGTCGAGGAAGCGCTCGGGCGTGGCCGCCGCCGGCGAGGTTTCGCGCGCGTCGAGCATCACGTCCTTGCCGGTGGCCGCGTCATGCAACAGGAAGAACCCGCCGCCGCCCAGGCCGGAGCTGATCGGCTCGACCACCGCCAGCGTCGAGGACACCGCGACCGCGGCGTCGAACGCGTTGCCGCCCTTGGCCAGGATTTCCATGCCGGCCTGCGTGGCCAGCGCGTGGCCGCTGGCGATCGCCGCGCCATCGGGATGCTCGGCACGCGCAGGCGCACCCTCGGCGGCCCAGGCGGCGGGCGCCAGCAGCAGGGCGAATAGCAGCAGGGAACGGGCAGCGTGTTTCATTCCGTCGGGTTCTCCGGTTCGTAGAGTTCGGGATGGTCGCGCTGCAGGCCGTACAGCTTGGCCAGCAGTTGTTCGTGGGTTTCGACGATGTCCGGGTCGGGATCGATGCACTCGACCGGGCACACCACCACGCACTGCGGCTCGTCGAAGTGACCGACGCATTCGGTGCAGCGGGCCGGGTCGATCACGTAGATCGTCTCGCCCATCGAGATCGCCTTGTTCGGACAGGCTGGCTCGCAGACGTCGCAGTTGACGCAGAGCTCGTTGATTTTGAGGGACATTGCCTGGACTGCCGTTCCCGCCAACGCGGGAGGAACTACTCAACGGGCACGGGCCCGATGCATCGTTCCTGTTGTTTCATGCCTGCCGCAAGCGCCTCCCGCTCGGTGCGGGGCGGCGCCGCGGCGAAGGCGGGTTCGCGCGAACGCGGCCCCGCCACTGCGTCACTTGGCTTCGACGAAGATGTAGTCGGCGCCGGTGGGCTTGACGATGGTCTGCACGCGGGCGTTGTCGGCGGCATCGCCGATGAACACCACGCGCACGCCCTTCATCGAATCGGCCTGCACGTCCTTGAACGCGGTCTCGATCAGGTCGCCCATCCTCGACGAGGCCGACGAGCCGAAGGCCAGCATGTTGCCCGGCGACACGCCGCGGCCGATGGCGGCGGTGGCGCTTTCGACCTGGCGCTGGTACTTGGCGTCGAACTCCGGGTCCGATTCCGGCGACAGGTAGTACAGGAACGGGTTGTTGCTGATGTTGCCCATGTTCTGCACGGCCACGGCCTGCAGGTACTTGCGCCAGCCGGCGTCGTCGTCCTTGGCCGGCGCCACCAGCGCCTGCTGTGCGTCGGCGACCGGGGCGGCCTCCTGCTTGTTGCAGGCGGTGAAGCCCAGCACCAGCGAAGCGGCAAGCATCACGCGCATCGTGTTCTTCATGGTTCGTCTCCCTCTGACTTTCGGTTCGTTGTGGCTATTGGGGGATTCAGTGGCCCGCGCGTGCCTGCCGGGCCTTGCGCAGGGCCTCCAGCACCGTGGCCGGCACGAAGCCGGACACGTCGCCCCCGAGCCGGGCGATTTCGCGCACCAGCGAGGAGGAAATGAAGCTGTGCTGTTCGGACGGGGTCAGGAACAGGGTCTCGACCTCCGGGATCAGGTGGCGGTTCATGCTCGCCATCTGGAATTCGTATTCGAAATCGGACACCGCGCGCAGGCCGCGCAGCAGCACGCCGCCATGCACCGCGCGCACGAAGTGCGCCAGCAGCGTATCGAAGCCGACCACCTCGACATTGTCGTGGCGCGACAACGCCTCGCGCGCCAGTTCCACGCGCAGCTCCAGAGGCAGCGTCGGCCCCTTCGACGGGCTCTGCGCCACGCCCACGATGATCTTCTCGAACAGCGGCGCGGCCCGGTGCACCAGGTCGATGTGACCGTTGGTGATCGGGTCGAACGTGCCCGGGTAGACGGCGATGCGGGGGTTGGGCGAAGTCATGCGGACGGAGTCGCGTTCAGGTCACCGCGGAGTGTAGCAGTGGCGCGCCGGTACAGGGCATGGGCCACATCGCGGGTGCCGCCTTCGCGGTACGGCTGCCAGCCCGGCGGCAACTGCGGCATCGCCGCGGCCGGCGCCTCCACGTACAGCCATGCGCCTTCGGCCAGGTGGCGCGGCAGCAGCTCGAACACCCGCGTCCAGAGGCCATCGGCGAATGGCGGGTCGATGAACACGATGTCAGCCTGCGCCGGCGCTGCGGTTTCCAGCCAACGCAGCGCATCGCCGGCGGCGACCTGCACCTGTTCTCCCGCCCCCAATTTGCCTACCACGCCACGCAGCGCCGCTACCAGCGCCGGATCGCGCTCGATCAGCTCCGCCGATGCCGCGCCGCGCGATACCGCTTCCAGCCCCAGCGCGCCGCTGCCGGCGAACAGGTCCAGCACCCGCGCGCCGGGCAGCTTCGGCACCAGCCAGTTGAACAGGGTCTCGCGCACGCGGTCGCTGGTCGGGCGCAGGCCCTGCACCTGCGGCACCTGCAGCCGCGTGTTGCGCCAGCGCCCGCCGATGATGCGCACCTGCCCCGCTCCGCCATGTGCGGGGCGTGGCGGTGCGGAACCGGAAGAACGGGGGGGACGGGACATGCGCGCCGGCAAGCTGGGTGGGCCGGCATGATAAGCCGAACCCGCCGCGGATCTTGAAATCCGCCGTCCGGCCCATACCCCGGGAGCCATCGGCCGCCATGCGGCCCGGGCAACCCACGGAGCAAACCTGACGATGACCGCCGCAACCCAGAAAGAAACCCGCGGTTTCCAGACCGAGGTGAAGCAGCTGCTGCACCTGATGATCCACTCGCTGTACTCGAACAAGGAAATCTTCCTGCGCGAGCTGGTCTCCAACGCCGCCGACGCCGCCGACAAGCTGCGCTTCGAGGCCCTGACCCGGCCGGAACTGCTGGAAGGCGGCGCGCCGCTGCGCATCCGCATCGAGGCCGACCCGGCCGCGCGCACCCTGACCATCGACGACAACGGCATCGGCCTGAGCCGCGATGAAGCCATCGCCCACCTCGGCACCATCGCCAAGTCCGGCACCGCCGACTTCCTCAAGAACCTGTCCGGCGACCAGAAGAAGGACGCCAACCTGATCGGCCAGTTCGGCGTGGGCTTCTACTCGGCGTTCATCGTCGCCGACCAGGTCGATGTCTACAGCCGCCGCGCCGGCCTGCCCGCCAGCGAGGGCGTGCACTGGGCCTCGCGTGGCGAAGGCGAGTTCGAGGTCGAGACCATCGACAAGCCAGAGCGCGGCACCCGCATCGTGCTGCACCTGAAGGAAGGCGAGGAAGGCTTCGCCGATGGCTGGAAGCTGCGCGGGCTAATCAAGAAGTATTCGGACCACATCGGCCTGCCGATCGAACTGCAGAAAGAGCAGCACGGCGAGGACAAGCCCGAGGCCCCGGAGTGGGAAGCGGTCAACAAGGCCAATGCGCTGTGGACCCGTCCCAAGTCCGAGATCACCGACGAGGAATACAAGGAGTTCTACAAGCACATCGCCCACGACTTCAGCGACCCGCTGGCGTGGAGCCACAACAAGGTCGAAGGCAAGCTGGAGTACACCTCGCTGCTGTACACCCCCGGCCGCGCGCCGTTCGACCTGTACCAGCGCGACGCCGCCAAGGGCCTGAAGCTGTACGTGCAGCGCGTCTTCATCATGGACCAGGCCGAGCAGTTCCTGCCGCTGTACCTGCGCTTCATCAAGGGCGTGGTCGATTCCAGCGACCTGCCGCTGAACGTCTCGCGCGAGATCCTGCAGTCCGGCCCGGTGATCGACTCGATGAAGTCGGCGTTGACCAAGCGTTCGCTGGACATGCTGGAGAAGCTGGCCAAGGACCGGCCGGAAGACTACGCCGGCTTCTGGAAGAACTTCGGCCAGGTGCTGAAGGAAGGCCCGGCCGAGGACTTCGGCAACCGCGAGAAGATCGCCGGCCTGCTGCGCTTCGCCTCCACCCATGACGCCGGCGGCGAGCAGAGCGTGGCGCTGGCCGATTACGTCGGGCGCATGGTCGAAGGCCAGGACAAGATCTATTACCTCACCGGCGAGAGCTACCTGCAGGTCAAGGACAGCCCGCACCTGGAGGTGTTCCGCAAGAAGGGCATCGAAGTGCTGCTGATGACCGACCGCATCGACGAGTGGCTGATGAGCTACCTGCACGAGTTCGACGGCAAGTCGTTCGTGGACGTGGCGCGCGGCGACCTCGACCTCGGCACGCTGGATACCGAGGAGGAAAAGAAGGCGCAGGAAGAAACCGCCAAGGCCAAGGAAGGGCTGGCCACGCGCATCAAGACCGCGCTCGGCGAGGACGTGGCCGAGGTGCGCGTCTCCCACCGCCTGACCGACTCGCCGGCGATCCTTGCCATCGGCGAGCAGGACCTCGGCCTGCAGATGCGGCAGATCCTGGAAGCCAGCGGGCAGAAGGTGCCCGAGAGCAAGCCGGTGTTCGAGTTCAACCCGGACCACCCGCTGATCGAGAAGCTGGACGCCGAGCCGGACATGGATCGTTTCGACGACCTGGCCCGCGTGCTGTTCGACCAGGCCGCGCTGGCCGCCGGCGACGGCCTGAAGGACCCGGCCGCCTACGTGCGCCGGCTCAACAAGCTGCTGCTGGAACTGTCGGCCTGATGCGTTGTGAGCCCCTCTCTCCATGGGGCGAGACCCCACGGCTTGCGCGCCACTGGCGCGCAAGCGGTTGAGCGCCCACGCCGCTGGCGTGGGCCGGGGCGCGGAGCGGGGGTTGGGGTGAGGGGCGAACGCAGTCCATGATGTTTGAACCATCCGGACTGCGTTCGCCCATCATCCGCCCTTCGGGCACCTGCATTCGGCACATCCCTGAACCACCCTTCGGGCGGCTTCACCGTGCAACTCGGCAATCCTGCCGAGTTGTCTCCCTCAGGGAGAAGGAAAAACCGTCGCGCATCATGGTGCGCTTCTACCGGCTTGCTTCAGGCAAAGGCGTCGAACAGGCTTCCCAGCATCTCGTTCCCGCGCCGGATCACCACTGCATTGGCGGCAAAGGCCACTTCATAGGTCTTGGCCGCCAACAGGTCGGCGACCATGTCCGGTGCTTCATCACCCGTGGTCACCTGCGCGGTGGCACCGCCCCCCTGGATCGTCTGCACCGTCAGCACCTGCCGCGGCACCACCGGCCGCACCGGTTGCACCGCGACGTTGTGCGCCGACACGCGCATGCCCATCACGGCCACGCGCATGCCGGAAGCGGCAATCGGGGAAATCGTGCTCATGCCACCACATCGGCCGGAAACACGCGGACTTTAGCCCGTTTCACGGCGGCCGTGGCCGGCCGCCGGCGGTGCCGGTGGTAGCATGTCCATCTGCCCCCTCCTTCGTTCCCCATGCTCAGTTTTTTCCGTCGCAAGAAGCCCCAGGACACCGCCACGGTCGGCCAGCCCCCGCAGTTCAGCGCCGAGGAGCTGACCTCCGCCGTGCCCACGCCCGGGGAGCGGGAAGCCCCCATTGCGCCGGGTATCGATGCCGGAGCCACCGACGCGACCGGCCTGACGGAAGAACCCACCACCGATACCGGCAACATCGCGGCCGTCGCCGCCGGGTTGCCGGAAACCCCATCCGCCACGGAAAGCGATGCCGGCCTGATCCCCGCCAATGCCGCGCCGGCGGCCCCGGCCGGCAAGCCCGGCTGGCGCGACCGCCTGCGCAACAGCACCTTCGCCCGCAGCTTCGGCGGCCTGTTCTCGCGCAACCCGAAGCTGGACGACGACCTGCTCGACGAGATCGAGACCGCCCTGCTCACCGCCGACGTCGGCGTGCCCGCCACCACCGCGCTGGTCGAGGACCTGCGCAAGCGCATGAAGGTGCGTGAATTCGCCGATGCCAATGCCCTGCTGGCCGCGCTGCGCGCCGACCTGATCGCGCTGCTGCAGCCGGTGGCCAAGCCGCTGCAAATCGACCGCGACGCCAGGCCGTTCGTGATCCTCACCGTCGGCGTCAACGGCGTCGGCAAGACCACCACCATCGGCAAGCTCGCCAAGCGCTTCAAGGACGAGGGCCACAGCCTGATGCTGGCCGCCGGCGACACCTTCCGCGCCGCCGCGGTGGCACAGCTGCAGGTGTGGGGCGAGCGCAACGGCGTGGCCGTGGTGGCGCAGGGCCAGAATGCCGATGCCGCCTCGGTGGCGTTCGACGCGCTGCAGGCCGGCAAGGCCCGCGGCACCGGCGTGCTGATCGCCGACACCGCCGGCCGCCTGCATACCCAGGCCGGGCTGATGAACGAGCTGAGCAAGATCCGCCGCGTGCTCGGCAAGATCGACGCCACCGCACCGCACGAGGTGCTGATGGTGATCGACGGCACCACCGGCCAGAATGCGCTGAACCAGCTGCGCCAGTTCCATGCCGCCGCCGGCGTCACCGGGCTGGTGGTGACCAAGCTCGACGGCACCGCCAAGGGCGGCGTGGTGTTCGCGCTGGCGCGCGAGTTCGGCATCCCGATCCGCTTCGCCGGCATCGGCGAACGCCCCGAGGACCTGCGCGTGTTCGACCCTGAATCCTTCGTCGATGCGCTGCTGCCGGAGGCGCTGGGAGCCTGATTCCATCACTGCAGGAGCGACGCAAGTCGCGATGAGGCTTTCCCAGTGACAGCCCCGGTCGCGACTTGCGTCGCTCCTACGGTTTCAGCTTCGTGATTGCCGCCCGCCCATGAGCCAGCCACCCGACACTTTCGCCGAGCGCCTGCTGGCTTGGTTCACCCACCACGGCCGCCACGACCTGCCGTGGCAGCATCCACGCACGCCCTATCGGGTGTGGCTGTCGGAAATCATGCTGCAACAAACGCAGGTCGCCACGGTCATCCCGTATTTCCAGCGTTTCGTGCAGTCGTTCCCGACACTGCCCGACCTTGCCGCGGCCGATAATGACGCGCTGATGGCGCACTGGGCCGGGCTGGGCTACTACGCCCGCGCACGCAACCTGCACGCCGCCGCCAGACGCTGCGTGGAACTGCACGATGGCGACCTGCCGCGCGACCTCGACGCCCTGCTGGCACTGCCCGGCATCGGCCGCAGCACCGCCGGCGCGATCCTCAGCCAGGCGTGGAACGACCCGTCCCCGATCCTCGACGGCAACGTCAAGCGCGTGCTGGCCCGCTACCACGGCATCGCCGGCTATCCGGGCCTGCCCGCCATCGAGAAGCAACTGTGGGCATTGGCCGCACAGCACGTCGAACAGGTGCCGCAGGGGCGCCTGGCCGACTGGACGCAGGCGCAGATGGACTTCGGCGCCACCCTGTGCACCCGCACCAACCCCGCCTGCATCCTGTGCCCGGTACGCGATGGCTGCGCCGCGCAGACGCAGGGGCTGGTGGATTCGCTGCCCACGCCGAAGCCGAGCAAGGTGCTGCCCGAGCGCGAGGCCAGCGCGCTGCTGCTGGAAGACACGCGCGGCCGCATCCTGCTGTGCAAGCGCCCGCCCGCCGGTATCTGGGCTTCATTGTGGACATTGCCGCAGGCCGACACCGATGCCGAACTGCGCCAGTGGTTCGCCGGCAGCATCGAGGGTGACTACGACAACGCCGAGGAGTTGCCGTTGATCGTCCACACCTTCAGCCATTACCGGCTGCACCTGCAGCCGCTGCACCTGCGCAAGGTCGCCCTGCGCGCGCGCGTGGGCGACAATGGCGACCTGCGCTGGGTGGCCCGCTCCGAACTGGATTCGCTGGGCCTGCCGGCGCCGATCCGCAAACTGCTGGAGCGCCGCCCGGCGCGCTGACACAACAGGAACACCCCATGCCCCGCTCCGTCTTCTGCCAATACCAACAACGCGAAACCGAAGGCCTGGACTTCGTGCCCTACCCCGGCGAGCTGGGCCAGCGCATCTTCGCCAACATCGGCAAGCAGGGCTGGACCGCATGGCTGGCGCACCAGACCATGCTGATCAACGAGAACCGGCTGTCGCCGCGCGACCCGAAGCACCGCGCGTTTCTCGAGGAAGAGCTGGTCAAGTTCCTGTTTGCTGGCGGCGCGGAAAAGCCGGCCGGCTACGTCGCCCCCGGCGCCCCGTAGGTCGGGGCTATGCCTCCGGCGCCCTGTTTCCAGCCATTCCGCGTGTCGGGGCGAACCCCGACCTACTCCTGCTCCTCGGCACGCGCCGCGATCTTGGCCTCGCGTAGTTCCTTCTCCGAAACACGCAGCGCCTTCACATCGAGCGGGCGGATGCTCTCGATCCGGCACGGAATGTGGTGGCCGGGGCTGCCGCCATGCACGATGACCCGGTCAAAGCGCGCCGAGACGCGGCCCATCATATTGGTTACCGAGATCGCCGGCGCATAGGACAGGTCCATGCACGGCCCGCCCAGTTCCAGCAGCCATGCCTGGCTGGGGCGCGTCCACACCGCCAGTGCGCTATCGCCCAGTTCCGTCCAGCCGTTGAACGAGCCGAAGTACTGGAAATCCTTGACCGGCTCGCCGGCATGCGCGCGGTACAGCTCCAGCCGTTCGCCGCTGCTCAGCTTCCCTGCGGTCGCGCAGCCGCCCAGCAATGCGGCAACCATCACCGCGGCAAGCATCTTCTTCATGGCACTGCTCCTGTCTGCGGAAGAATCATTTGGACCACCACCCGAAGTGGCGATCATCCGCCGTTCGGCATGAACCGGGACGCAAGGCCGGCGCGGCGTTCAGCCGCGATGCCGGATCACACCTCGGAATGCGCCAGTTGGTGCAACCGCCCTTCGCGCAGTTCCAACACCCGCTCCAGCTTGCGCGCCAGGCCGCGGTCATGGGTCACCAGCACCAGGCTGGTGCGGTGCGCCCGGTTCAATTCCAGCATCAGCTCGAACACCGTCGTGGCGGTCCTGTCGTCGAGGTTGCCGGTGGGTTCGTCGCCGAGCACGCAGGCAGGCTGGTTGACCAGAGCCCGCGCCACCGCCGCACGTTGGCGCTCGCCGCCGGACAGTTCGCCCGGCTTGTGTTCCAGCCTATGCCCCAGCCCCACCGACTCCAGCAGGGCCTGCGCCCGTTGCTGTGCGGCAGCCACGTCGGCGCCCCCCAACAGCACCGGCATCATCACGTTTTCCAGCGCGGTGAATTCCGGCAGCAGGTGGTGGAACTGGTAGACGAAGCCCAGCGAACGGTTGCGCAGGCGACCGCGCTGCGCATCGGACAGTGCCGACATGCGCTGCCCGGCCACATAGACCTCGCCGGCGGTGGGAGTATCCAGCCCGCCCAGCAGGTGCAGCAGCGTGCTCTTGCCGGCGCCGGAAGCGCCGACGATGGCGACGGTTTCGCCCGGCGCCACGTCCAGCTCCAGTCCGTCGAACACCGGCGTGTGCATCCTGCCCTCGGCGTAGGTCTTGCCCAGCCCTTCGGCGCGGATCACCGATTCCATGCGTGTGTTCTCATTCATAGCGCAGCGCCTCCGCCGGCTGGGTGCGCGCCGCGCGCCAGGCCGGGTACAGCGTCGCGAGGAAGCTCATCAGCAATGCGGTGAGCAGCGTGACGGTCACGTCCCACGCCTGCATGTCGGTGGGCAGCCCGGTGATGTAGTACACATCCTCCGGCAGCAGGGTGATGCTGAACAGCTTCTCGATGCCGTCGAGGATGCGTTCCAGGTTCAAGGTCAGGGCCACCCCGCCAATGGCGCCCAGCACGGTGCCGATGACGCCGATCAGCGTGCCCTGCACCATGAACACCTGCATCACCCCGCCCGGGGTCAGGCCCAAGGTGCGCAGGATGGCGATGTCGGCCTGCTTGTCGGTGACCAGCATCACCTGCGAGTTCACCAGGGTGAAGGCGCCCATCAGGATGATCAGCGACAGCAGGATGCCCATCACCGTCTTTTCCATGCGCAGCGAGTGGTAGAGGTTGGCGTTCTGCTGGGTCCAGTCCATCACCCGGTAGTAGCCGTCCAGGTTCAACGCGAGGTCGCGCGCGACGGTGTAGGCCTGGTCCATGTCGTGCAGCTTCAGGCGCACGCCGGTGGCACCCTCGGTGCGCAGCACGCGCTCCAGGTCGCTCATGTTGACGAAAGCCACGCCGCGGTCGATTTCATTGGAGCCGGCCTCGAAGATGCCGCTGACCTTGAAGCGCTTGGTGCGCGGCATCGCGCCGGCCGGCGTGCCCTGTATTTCGGCCAGCGTCGCCACCACGCTGTCGCCGACATCGACGCCGATCCACAACGCCAGTTCCTTGCCGAGCAGGATGTTGAATTCGCCCGGCTGCAGGCTGTCCAGCGAGCCCGTCTGCATCTTCTCGCCCAGCACCGACACCTTCGGTTCCAGCGCCGGATCGACGCCCTGCACCACCGCACCCTGCACGCGCGGGCCGGCCAGCATGCCCTGGATCTCGATGTAGGGCGCCGCACCGGCCACGCGCGGATCCTTCATCGCCACGTCCACTGCGTGCTGCCAGTCGGTCATCGGCTCCCCATCGGCGCTGACAGTCGCGTGGGCCGACATCTGCAGCAGGCGGTCGCGGATTTCCTTCTGGAAACCACTCATCACCGCCAGCGTGGTGATCAGCACCGTCACCCCGAGCGCGATGCCGAGGATCGAGGCCAGCGAGATGAAGGAGATGAAGCCGTTGCGGCGCTTGGCGCGCAGGTAGCGCAATCCGATTGCTACGGGTAAGGGTCTGAACATGCGCATGTGCCGTTTAGGTCGCGCCATGTTGCCATTCCCGCGGGCTAACGGGAAACGGCGTGGGCGCGCACGGCCAGTCGCAGTTCACGTCGCTGCGCGCGCGGCAGCGTGTCCGGCCAGAACGCCAGTTGCCCTCGGCGCTTCCCCGCGCGCCAGCGCAGGATTGCCAATGGCCCATATTCGAGCAGTTCCGGCGTTTCCACCACCTCGCCATCGACGCTTGCCGATGCCGGTGACAACAGCAATTGGTGAGTGGGGAGATCGGCTTCGCGCCGTGCCAGCCCCAGACTGCCGGCCAGTGCGAGCAACGCCAGCGGCCATGCCAGTGGCGCTTTCAGTTCGCAGTTCAACAACGAGAGTGCCGACAGCAGGCCCAGCAGCACCAGCGCCCGGGTCAACCAGCGCGAAGGCCGCCACTCATGGCGGAAGGGTGCGGATGTATTCGAGAAGTCGCGCCTGCTGCGCATCGGGGCAAGCCTCGTAGCCCATCGACCATCGCCACAGCTTGTCGTCTTCGGTTTCCAGCAACTGCAGGAAAACCGCGCGCTCCGGCGTAGGCGCCTGCCGCCAGCAGCGGTCGAGGTAACGGCCGAACAACTGGTCCAGTTCGCGCATGCCACGCCGGCAGCGCCAGCGCAGTTTCTTAAGTTCGATGTCGTCTTCGGTTTGCATGGCGGTGGCAGTGTCTGCCCTTCTCCCTGCGGGAGACAGCTTGGCAGGAATGCCAAGCTGCACGGCGAAGCCGCCCGGAGGGTGAGGTACATGGATGTAGCGAATACAGGTGCCCCGAAGGGACGGATGATGGGCGAACGTAGTCCGTGCGTCTGAACCGCCGGGACTCCCTCGCCCCTCACCCCAACCCCTCTCCCGCCGGGAGAGGGGCTCTATCTCTTCTCCCGAAGGAGGGAGAAGGGAAAAGCACGCATCAGGCGCGGCGCGCCATCATCAGCTTCTTGATCTCGGCGATCGCCAGCGCCGGGTTCAGCCCCTTCGGGCAGGTGCGGGCGCAGTTCATGATGGTGTGGCAGCGATACAGCTTGAACGGGTCTTCCAGGTCGTCCAGGCGGGCGCCGGTGTCCTCGTCGCGCGAATCGATGATCCAGCGGTAGGCCTGCAGCAGGATCGCCGGGCCGAGATAGCGCTCGCCGTTCCACCAGTAGCTCGGGCACGAGGTCGAGCAGCAGGCGCACAGGATGCACTCGTACAGGCCGTCGAGCTTCTTGCGGTCCTCCGGCGACTGCAGCCGCTCGCGGTCCGACGGCGCCGGCGTCTGGGTGCGGATCCACGGCTTGATCGAGGCGTACTGCGCATAGAAATGGGTCAGGTCCGGCACCAGGTCCTTGACCACTTCCATGTGCGGCAGCGGGTAGATCGGCACCTCGGCCTTGCCGCAGTCGCTGATCGCGCGGGTGCAGGCCAGCGTGTTGGTACCGTCGATGTTCATCGCGCACGAACCGCAGATACCCTCACGGCAAGAGCGGCGGAAGGTCAAGGTCGGGTCGATCTCGTTCTTGATCTTGATCAGCGCGTCCAGGACCATCGGGCCGCACGCGTCGAGGTCGATCTCGTAGGTATCGGTACGCGGGTTCTGGTCGTCGTCCGGGCTCCAGCGATAGACCTTGAAGGTACGCAGGTTCTTCCCTCCGCCTTGGGCCGGGAAATGCTTGCCCTGGGTGATCCGGGAATTCTTCGGAAGTGCAAATTCAGCCATGTTCGTAGGTTCCCCGGATCAGTAGACGCGCGGCTTCGGCGGCACGACGCCGACGTCGTCGGTGAGCGTGTACATGTGCACCGGCCGGTAGTCGAAGCTGCACTTGCCCTTTTCGTCGACGGTGACCAGCGTGTGCTTCTGCCAGTTGACGTCATCGCGGTCCGGGTAGTCCTCGTGGGCGTGGGCGCCGCGGCTCTCGTGGCGCTGCTCGGCCGAGTTGATCGTCGCCACCGCGTTGAGCAGCAGGTTGTTCAGCTCGTAGGTCTCGATCAGGTCCGAGTTCCAGACCAGCGAACGGTCGGAAACCTTGACGTCCTGGAACGAGTCGAACACTTCGGCCATCTTCACGCAGCCCTCGGCCAGCGTCTTGCTGGTGCGGAACACCGCGGCGTCGGCCTGCATCGTGCGCTGCATGCGGTCGCGGATGACCGCGGTCGGGGTGTCGCCATTGGCGTGGCGCAGCTTGTCCAACAGGCCCAACGCCTTGTCGCAGGCGTCGGACGGCAGCTGCTTGTGCGCCGCGCCCGGCTTGATCGTCTCGGCGCAGCGGTTGGCCACCGCGCGGCCGAACACCACCAGGTCGAGCAGCGAGTTGGAGCCCAGGCGGTTGCCGCCGTGCACCGACACGCAGGCGGCCTCGCCGATGGCGTACAGGCCCGGCACCACCGCGTCGGGGTTGTCGCCGACCTTGCGCACCACTTCACCGTGGTAGTTGGTCGGGATGCCGCCCATGTTGTAGTGCACGGTCGGGATCACCGGGATCGGCTGCTTGTGCACGTCGACGCCGGCGAAGATCTTCGCGCTCTCGGCGATGCCCGGCAGCTTCTCGTCGATCACGCCCGGACCCAGGTGGGTCAGGTCGAGCAGGATGTGGTCCTTGTGCTCGCCGACGCCGCGGCCTTCGCGGATCTCGATGGTCATTGAACGGCTGACCACGTCGCGCGAGGCCAGATCCTTGTAATGCGGTGCGTAGCGCTCCATGAAACGCTCGCCGCTGGAATTGCGCAGGATGCCGCCTTCGCCGCGCACGCCCTCGGTGATCAGGCAGCCGGCACCGTAGATGCCGGTCGGGTGGAACTGCACGAACTCCATGTCCTGCAGCGGCAGGCCGGCGCGGGCCACGAGGCCGCCGCCGTCGCCGGTACAGGTGTGCGCCGAGGTGGCGCTGAAATAGGCACGCCCGTAGCCGCCAGTCGCCAGCACCACGCCGTGGGCGCGGAACAGGTGCAACGTGCCCTCGGCCATGTCCAGCGCCAGCACGCCGCGGCAGACGCCCTCGTCGTCGAAGATCAGGTCGAGCGCGAAATACTCGATCATGAAGCGCGCGTCATGCGCCAGCGACTGCTGGTACAGCGTGTGCAGCATGGCGTGGCCGGTGCGGTCGGCGGCGGCGCAGGTGCGCTGCGCGGACGGGCCTTCGCCGTACTTGGTGGTCATGCCGCCGAACGGTCGCTGGTAGATCTTGCCATCCTCGGTACGGCTGAACGGCACGCCGTAGTGCTCCAACTCGATCACCGAGGGAATGGCCTCGCGGCACATGTACTCGATGGCATCCTGGTCGCCCAGCCAGTCGCCGCCCTTGACGGTGTCGTAGAAATGGTAGCGCCAGTCGTCCTCGCCCATGTTGGCCAGTGCCGCGGCGATGCCACCCTGCGCGGCCACGGTGTGCGAGCGGGTCGGGAAGACCTTGGTGATGCAGACGGTCTGCAGGCCCTTCTGGGCCAGGCCGAAGGTCGCGCGCAGGCCGGCGCCGCCGGCGCCGACGACCACCATGTCGACCTTGTGTTCGGTGATGTTGTAAGCGGACATGTATCAGTTCCCAAGCGCGACGCGGGCGACCGCGAAGATGCTGACGATCGCGCCGAGCACGGCGACGAACTTGACCGTGGTCTGCAGGGCCAGGGCCAGCAGCGAGTTATGGATGTAATCCTCCAGCACGACCTGCAGCCCGAGCTGCGCGTGCCAGAACATGGCGACCAGGAAGCCGACCAGCGCGATCGCGTTCCACGGCTTGGCCACGGCGGTCACCGCGGTCACGTAGTCGGCGCCGATCAGGCTCAGCACGAAGCACAGGAACCAGATGGTCAGCGCGACCAGCGCGGTGGCGGTCAGGCGCTGGTGGATGAAGTGCACGGTGCCGGACTTGGCGCTGCCGAGGCCGCGCGCGTTCTTCAACGGGGTGCGGTACTTGCTCATGCGGCGCCTCCGAAGCAGCAGACGTAGGCCCAGACCAGCGCGGTGATGACCAGCGAGCCGATCACCGACATCCAGCTGCTGCGGATGAAGGTCGCCTTGGCGTAGCCGATGGCGAAGTCCTGCACGATGTGGCGGATGCCGTTGCACAGGTGGTAGGCGAAGCACCAGGTCCAGCCGAACAGGAACACCTTGCCGTACCACGCGCTGGCGTGGGTGGTGAAGCAGTTCCAGGATTCGGGGCCCATCATCAGGGCGAGCAGGCCGCCGGCAATGATCAGAGCGCCTACGGACAGTACGATGCCGGTGGCTCGATGCAGGATCGAGGTGGCCATCTGTATCTGCCAGCGATACACCTGCAGGTGCGGAGAAAGGGGGCGGGGTCTGTTCGCCATTCGCTGACTCGTTATCTCGGCTGGGCGGCGGGTTGCCGCGTTGGCTAACGCTGCTCAGAAATCGATGCAGCGACCGTTTTTCTCCCAATCACCGTATCGCACCGGATCCAGTCCGCCGCGACCGCCGATTTCCTCCGGCACCGTTGCAGCGCCGGGAAGCGGCTGCTTCTCCGGCTCCAGCGGAGCTTCGGCCTCGGGCTCGGGAGTTGGGGTTGTTTGGCCTATCATCATCGGTCTCGCAACGCACAAATTTTAGTCCTCGTTCACGTGTCTGACAACCTTGCCCCCGCTTTCAACGGTTTCCGCACACTGCGCCAGCCGCAGCTGCTGAGCCTTTCCGGCCCCGATGCCGTCGCCTTCGCCCACGCCCAGTTCGCCAGCGACGTGAGCACGCTGGCCGATGGCCATTGGCAATGGAGCACGTGGCTGACCGCCAAGGGCCGCGTGCTGGCGGTTTTCCAGTTGCTGCGGCTGGATGCAGGACGCCTGTTGCTGGTGTGCCACGACGGCGAGGTTGAGGCGATGGCCGAACAACTGCGCCGCTTCGTCTTCCGCCGCAAGCTGGTCATCGAACGGGCAGACGGCTTTTCCGTCGAGGGTGCATTCCAGCCCTCCGCCGCCGCAACCGGCGCTGCCCTGGCCCGGCTGGACGACGGCACGATCGAACTGGATGTCGGCAGCCCGGCGTACCCGCGCACGCTGCGCCTTTCCGCTACCGGCGACGCCGCGCACGATGCGGCGGCGGAACTGGCCTGGCGCCGGTCCGACCTGCGCTTCGGCCTGCCGCGGCTGGATCCATCGCAGCGCGAGCAATGGACGCCGCAGCAACTGGGACTGGAACGGCTGGCTGCCTACAGCGTGAAAAAGGGCTGCTACCCCGGGCAGGAAATCGTCGCCCGCACCCATTTCCTCGGCAAGGCCAAGCGTGCGGCCACCCTACTGGAAATCACCGCGGGCGCCGCACCCGGCACCGAGGTGCGCAGGGATGGACAGGCCATCGGCACCTTGGTGAGCGTTGCCGGCGAACTGGCGTTGGCGGTGTTGCCGCTGGATGCCGGCGAAGAAGGCCTGAGCGTTGCCGATAGTGCGGCAAAGGTGTTGCCGTTCGCCGAAGGTTTGATGCGATAGCACCCGTAGGAGCGCACCTTGGTGCGCTCCTACGCGGGGGTTCATAGCCGCTCGCCGGTCGCCGCATCGAAGAAGTGCAGCTTGTCGGCGCGCAGCACCAGTGGCAGCTCGCCACCCACCGGCGGCAACGGCCGCGGCGCCACGCGCAGCACCAGCGGCGCGTCATCCAGCATCACGTTGACGAATATCTCGTTGCCCACCGGCTCGATGCCTTCCACCGTCGCCACGAATTGGACGGCCTCGCCCTCGCCGGCTGGCTGCAGGTGTTCCGGGCGCACGCCCACCGCCACCTCGCGCCCCGCCCATTCCTGCGCCACCGCTGCGCCATCCAGCGCCAGCACGCGGCCGTTCCGCAACTGCAGCCGCAGGCCGTCGAGCAGCCGGCCGCGCAACACGTTCATTGCCGGGCTTCCAAGGAAACCGGCGACGAACAGGTTGGCCGGGCGCTCGTACAGCGCCATCGGCGTGTCGATCTGCTGGATCACGCCCTCGTTGAGCACCACGATGCGCTGGCCCAGCGTCATCGCCTCCACCTGGTCGTGGGTGACGTAGATCATCGTCGTGCCCAGAGTGCGGTGCAGCTGCGCGATCTCGGTGCGCACCGAATGGCGCAGCTTGGCGTCGAGGTTGGACAGCGGCTCGTCGAGCAGGAACACCGCCGGCTCGCGCACCAGCGCCCGGCCCAGCGCCACGCGCTGGCGTTGTCCACCGGACATCGCGCGCGGCAGCTTGTCCAGCATGCCTGACAACCCAAGCATGTCGGCCGCCGCCTGTACCCGCCGCGCCACTTCTGCCTTGCAGTGTCCGCGCAGCTTCAGGCCGAAGGCCAGGTTCTCGGCCACGGTCATGTGCGGGTACAGCGCATAGCTCTGGAACACCATCGCGATGTCGCGGTCCTTCGGCGCGACGTCGTTGACCACGCGCCCGCCGATGGACAACGTGCCGGCGCTGATCTCCTCCAGCCCGGCGACCATCCGCAGCAGCGTGGACTTGCCGCAGCCCGACGGCCCCACCAGCACCATCAGCTCGCCGTCGGCAATCCCGAAACTGGCCCCGTGCACGGCCACCTGGCCGTTGTCGTAGACCTTGCGCACCGCATCGAACCGCACATCCGCCATCGCTTGCCTCGCTCTTTCGTGGCCACAGGCGGCGGCCGGGGCGATCTTCCGAATACGAATACAGTCGAAACATTCTGCCACGCGGACGTTTGGTCATGGCACCATCGAGGGCTCACGGTTTCGACCACGGGGACGCCAGCGACCCGGCATGCGGACAGCGTGCGGCAGGGCTGCGGCCCCCGGCTCGCGCGTCGGCCACCGCTCGCAACCGTGGACATGCCATTGGCGGAACACCCACGGGAACACAAGAAAAAGGCGATTGACAACGATGTCACCAGCGCACGAAACTCGAGCCATGCACGACACCCTTCTCCTGTTCGGTGCCACAGGCGATCTGGCCCAGCGTTACCTGTTTCCTTCCCTGCTGCGCCTGCTCGGCGACGGCCTGCTCCCGGAAGACTTCCGGGTACGCGCGATGGCGCTGTCGCCGCACGACACGGAGAAATTCCACGGCATCCTGCGCCCGCGCCTGGAACAGGCCATGCCGCAGGCCAGCCAGGACGACATCAACAACCTGCTGGGCCGCATCGATTACCGCTCGGTGGACCTGCGCAGCCCCGAATCCATCGCCGAGGCGGTGCGCGAATTCAACGGCCGCCGCTGCGTCAGCTACCTCTCCATCCCGCCGGGCCTGTACATCTCCACCTGCCAGGGGCTGGCGCTGGGCGGCGCGCTGTCCGCACCGCACCGGCTGATGCTGGAGAAGCCGATCGGCTCGGACTCGGCCAGCGCCGAGGAAATCCTGCAGTCGATCGGTGCGCTGATCGACGAGGACCGGGTGTTCCGCATCGACCATTACCTCGGCAAGGCCGCGGTGCAGAACCTGATGGCGCTGCGCTTCGGCAATACCCTGCTGGAGGCGGTGTGGAACCGCAACTACATCGAATCGGTGCACATCCTGGTCGCCGAGAGCGACGGCGTGGATGGCCGCGACTCCTATTACTCGCGCTCCGGCGCGATGCGCGACATGGTGCAGAGCCACATCCTGCAGCTGCTGTGCCTGGTGGCAATGGAGCCGCCGGCCTCGCTGGAGGCCGACCGCATCCGCGACGAGAAGGTCAAGGTGCTGCGCGCGCTGCGCCCGCTCGACGCCGCCCATGCCGCCCGCGACAGCGTGCGCGGCCGCTATGTCGCCGGCACCATCGACGGCCAGCCGGCGCAGGCCTACCAGCCGCCGGAAGGCAGCGAGGCGGAAACCTTCGTCGGCGTCACCGCGCGCATCGACAACTGGCGCTGGGCCGGGGTGCCGTTCCACCTGGTCACCGGCAAGCGCCTGCCCGAGCGCACCACCCGCATCGAGGTCAACCTCAAGCCGGTGACGCACTGGTTGTTCGAGCGCCCGGACCGCCACGCCGCCCAGCCCAACCGCCTGACCTTCCAGTTGCAGCCGCAGGAAAACATCCAGCTCGGCCTGATGAGCTCGCTGGCCGGCCCGGAATGGGGCGCGCTGGAACTGCAGCCTCTGGAGCTGGAACTGTCGGTGCCCACCGGCCTGCACCGCCGCATCGCCTACGAGCGCCTGTTCCTGGATGCCTTCAACGGCAACCACGCGCTGTTCGTGCGCGACGACGAGGTACGCGCGGCGTGGGCGTGGATCGACAGCGTCAGTGACGCATGGAAGGCCGCCGACCTGCCGATGCAGCCCTACCCGGCCGGCAGCTGGGGGCCGCAGCAGTCGCACGAGTTCCTGCCGGAAGCGCTGGTCGCCGAAAACCGCGTGGAAACCGGTCTGTGAGTGCTGCCGCCAACCACGTGCTGGTTGCCGACATCGGCGGCACCAATGCCCGCTTCGCACTGGCCGATACCCGCGCCGCCACGCCGCTGGACCAGGACAGCATCGGCGAATACCCGGTCGCCCGCTTCCCATCGCTGGCCGAGGCCGCCGCCTGCTACCTGCGCGAACACGATGCCAGCGCACGCGCCGGCGTGTTCGCGGTGGCCGGGCGCGTGGACGGCGACGAAGCCCGCATCACCAACCACCCGTGGGTGATCTCGCGCTCGCGCACTGCCGCGCAACTGGGCTTCGGCACGCTGCACCTGATCAACGACTTCGTCGCCCAGGCGATGAGCATCGCCCTGCTGCAACCGCAGGACGTGGTGCAGATCGGCGGCGCCCAGTGGCAGCCGGCCGATGCCGGCCAGCCGCGCAACTACTGCGTGCTCGGCCCCGGCACCGGGCTGGGCGTGGGCGGGCTGCTGGTGCGCGATGGCCGCAACTACCCGCTGGCCACCGAAGGCGGCCATGCCAGCTTCGCCCCGGCCACCCCGGAGCAGATCCGCATCCTGGAAATCCTCACCCGGCAGTTCGGCCGCGTCTCCAACGAGCGCCTCATCTGCGGCCCCGGCCTGGTCAATCTGCACCGTGCGCTTGCCGAGATCGCCGGGCAGGACCCGGGCCAGCTGCAACCGGCGCAGGTCAGCGAGCGCGCCGCGGCCGGCGACCCGGTGGCGATGCGCGCCATCGAGGTGTTCATGGAAATCTTCGGCGCCATCGCCGGCGATGCCGTGCTGGTGCAGGGCGCCTGGGACGGCGTGTTCCTGACCGGCGGGCTGGTGCCGCGCCTGCTGGAATCGCTGCAGCACTCCGGCTTCCGCCACTGTTTCGAAAGCAAGGGCCGTTTCACCGCCACCTTGTCGCAGGTGCCCTCGCTGGCCATCGTCCACCCCTGCCCTGGCCTGCTCGGTGCCGCCGCCTGCGCGGTCGATGCGGAACGGGCGCACCCCGGAGCCCAGCCATGACCGAACTCGTTTCCGACCGCCTCACCCTGACCCGCCATTCCGACGCGGAAGGCTGGAGCGAGAACGTGGCCAGGGAAATGGCGGCGATCCTCGCCGAGGAAATCCGCCTGCGCGGCCGCGCCCGCATGCTGCTGTCCGGAGGCACCACCCCGGCGCCGGTATACGCGCGGCTGGCCGAGCACCCGCTGGAGTGGGCGCGCGTGGAGGTGGGACTGGCGGACGAACGCTGGTTGTCGCCGCAGGACCGCGACAGCAACGCCTGGCTGGTGCGCGAGAACTTCCTCAAGCTCGCCGAAGGCGCGCACTTCGACCCGCTGGTGCGGGTAGGCAAGCCACTGGCCGAATGCGTGCACGACGCCAACCTGCTGGCCTCGCATTCGCAGCCGGCGTGCATGGTGGTGCTGGGCATGGGCAACGACGGCCACACCGCCTCGCTGTTCCCCGGTTCCAGGGATCTCGAACTGGCCTTGGGCAGCAAGCAGCCCTATGCCGCGCTGGACGCCACCGGCTGCCCGGTCGCGAACGACTGGCACCTGCGCATCACCCTGACCCCGCGCGGCCTGGCGCCGATCGGCAAGCGCTTGCTGTTGCTGCGCGGCAAGCAGAAGCTGGACGTGCTCAACGCCGCGCTGGAATCCGGCGACGTGCACAGATTCCCGGTGTTGGCGGCAATCGACGCGCCCGGCGCCAAGCTGCACGTGCATTGGTGCGCATGAAGCCGGGAATGCGGAACGGGAAACTTCCTGCTCCCCGCATTCCCCGCGCCCCCTCCCCCACTCTTCTCATAGCCGGTAGCCAATGAGCCTGCATCCGAAAATCCACGCCATCACCGAACGCATCCGCCAGCGCAGCGCTCCGTCGCGCGCGGCCTACCTGGCCGGCATCGAGGCCGCGCTGCGCGAGGGCCCGTTCCGCAGCCGCCTGAGCTGCGGCAACCTGGCCCACGCCTTCGCCGCCTGCGGCCCCACCGACAAGGGCCGGCTGCGCGGCGACGTGACCCCCAACCTCGGCATCATCACCGCCTACAACGACATGCTCTCGGCGCACCAGCCGTTCGAGCACTACCCGCAGCAGATCCGCGACGCCGCGCGCGAACTGGGCGCCACCGCGCAGGTCGCCGGCGGCGTGCCGGCGATGTGCGACGGCGTCACCCAGGGCCGCGGCGGCATGGAGCTGTCGCTGTTCTCGCGCGACATCATCGCCCAGGCCACCGCCATCGGCCTGAGCCACGACATGTTCGACGCCACCATCCACCTGGGCGTATGCGACAAGATCGTGCCGGGCCTGCTGGTCGGCGCACTGGCCTTCGGCCACCTGCCGGCGGTGTTCGTGCCGGCCGGGCCGATGACCCCGGGCATCCCCAACAAGAAGAAGGCCGAGGTTCGCGAGCGCTACGCCGCCGGCGAAGCCACCCGCGCCGAACTGCTGGAAGCCGAATCGGCCTCCTACCACGCACCGGGCACCTGCACCTTCTACGGCACCGCCAACTCCAATCAGGTATTGCTCGAAGCGATGGGCGTGCAGTTGCCGGGCGCCTCGTTCGTCAACCCGGAACTGCCGCTGCGTGGCGCGCTGACCCGTGCCGCCGCCGCGCGTGCGCTGGAGATCACCGCGCTGGGCGACGATTTCCGCCCGCTGGGCCGGCTGATCGACGAGCGCGCCATCGTCAACGCCATCGTCGCGCTGATGGCCACCGGCGGCTCCACCAACCACACCATCCACTGGATCGCGGTGGCGCGCGCGGCCGGCATCGTGCTGACCTGGGACGACATGGACCAGCTCTCGCAGATCGTGCCGCTGCTGACCCACGTCTATCCCAACGGCGAGGCCGACGTGAACCGCTTCGCCGCCGCCGGCGGCCCGGCCTTCGTGTTCCGCGAACTGATGGACGCCGGGCTGATGCACGACGACCTGCCCACGATCGCCGAAGGAGGCATGCGCGCCTACGCGCAGGAGCCGCGCCTGATCGACGGCAAGGTGGCTTATGTGCCGGCCGTGGCCGAGAGCGCCGACACCGAGGTGGTGCGCCCGGCCACCAACCCGTTCGAGGCGCAGGGTGGCCTGCGCCTGCTGCGCGGGAACATGGGCCGTTCGCTGATCAAGCTGTCGGCGGTCAAGCCGCAGTACCGGCACATCGAGGCCCCCGCGGTGGTGGTCGATGCGCCGCAGGTGCTGAACAAGCTGCATGCCGCAGGCGCCTTGCCGCAGGATTTCGTCGCGGTGGTGCGTTACCAGGGGCCGCGCGCCAACGGCATGCCGGAACTGCACTCGCTGGCGCCGCTGCTCGGCCTGTTGCAGAACCAGGGCCGGCGCGTGGCGCTGGTTACCGACGGCCGCCTGTCCGGCGCGTCGGGCAAGATCCCGGCCGCCATCCACGTCACTCCGGAAGCGGCGCGCGGCGGCCCGATCGCCCGCATCCGCGAGGGCGACATGATCCGCCTCGATGGCGAAGCCGGCACCCTCGAAGTGCTGGTCGATGCCGCCGAGTGGGCCGCACGCAGCATCGCCCCGAACACCGCGCCGGCCGGCAACGACCTGGGCCGCAACCTGTTCGCGGTGAACCGCCGCGTGGTCGGCCCCGCCGACCAGGGCGCGATCTCGATCTCCTGCGGCCCGGCCCGGCCCGACGGCAGCGTGTGGGAGTACGACGCCGAGTACGAACTCGGCCACGATGCCGCCGCCGCTGCCGCCCCGCACGAAGCCAAGGACGCCTGAATGCTGTTCCCTTCTCCCTCCGGGAGAGGGGCTTGAAGACTTTACAACCGAGGACCGCATGACCATCGCCCAGCATCAGGATCGCGCCGAACACCTGCTCACCGCCGCCGGCATCCTGCCGGTCGTCACCGTCCACACCCTCGACCAGGCCCGCGCGGTCAGCGCCGCGCTGCTGGAAGGCGGCCTGCCGGCCATCGAACTGACCCTGCGCACGCCGGTGGCGATGGAAGCGCTGGCCATGCTCAAGCGCGAACTGCCCGACGTGGTGGTCGGCGCAGGCACGGTGCTGAGCGTCGCGCAGATGCAGCAGGCCATTGACGCCGGCGCCGACTTCCTCGTCACCCCCGGCACCCCGCCGCACCTGGCCGATGCACTGGCCGAGGCGCCGCTGCCGGTGGTACCCGGCGCGGCCACCCCGACCGAACTGCTGGCGCTGGTCGCGCGCGGTTTCCGCATCTGCAAGCTGTTCCCCGCCACCGCCGTGGGCGGGCTGGCGATGATCAAGGGCGTGGCCGGGCCGATCGCCGAGCTCAAGCTCTGCCCCACCGGCGGCATCACCGAAGCCACCGCCGCCGACTACCTCAAGCAGAAGAACGTGGTCTGCATCGGCGGCTCGTGGATGGTGCAGGACGCATGGATCCGTGCCGGCCAGTGGGATGAAGTGAAGAAGTCCGCCGCCGCTGCCGCCGCCATCGTCCGCACGGCCCGCGCCGGCTGATCGCAGCGGCACGTCGTTACCGCCGGCAAGCGGGAGCATGGGCTATCGTATCGGCCACTCCCCACTTGCCGGCACCGCGATGGACGAAACCCTCCCCCGCATGACCAACCTGTTCCTCCAGCTCGGGCTGGATGCCAGCGAACAGGGCATCGCGCAGTTCATCCGGAACCACCAGTTGCCGTGCGAAACCGGCATCGGTGAAGCGGCGTACTGGAACGAAGGCCAGCGCCAGTTCCTGCGCGAGAAGATCGACAGCGATGGCGTCTGGGCCATCGTGGTCGACCAGCTGAACGAGTCGCTGCACGAGGACGCGACCAAGGCCAGCGTCGAAGGCTGAATCCAGGAAGCCTGCCCCTGCGGCTCAGCGCCCGCCGTCCAGCCGCAGCATCAGCACCAAGGGCTGCAACGGCGAGGACTCGAAACCGAAATGCTCGTAAAAGCGCTGGGCGCGTTCATGCAGCGCATGCACCAGCATTGCGCGCACACCGGCCTGCTCGGAAATGCCGATCACGCGCCGCACGGCATCCATCAACAAGTCGCCACCCAGGCCGAGGCCATGTGCCGGCCTGTCCACCGCCAGGCGGCCCAGCACGATGGCCGGCACCGGATCGGGCATGTTGCGTTTGACCTTTCCCAAGGCCAGCCCATGCGAAATCGCCCCGGCAGCCAGCGCGTAATAGCCACGCACGACGTTGTCAGCGTCGGCCACCACGAAGGTACGGCTGGCACCACCCAACTGGTTGACCAGCGCACGCCGCCGCAGCCAATCGTCAAGCTCACTTTCGCCACAGTCGAAGACGTCCAGCCGGTGCGTGGCCGCCAGCGGCACCGGCTCGGCCAACAGCAGGCGCATTACGCCTTTTCCCAGACCGGCTTGCGCGCCAGCAACCGCTCAAGGCCGGGATTCGGCTTCGGCGGTGCATCCAGCATCGCCATGAACTGCGCGAATTTCTCTTCGTCCAGGGTGAAGAACACCTGATCCAGCACCACCTCCTGCGCGCGTGCACAGGCGGTTTCCAGCATGAAATCGGAGCGGCTCTTGCCCAGCAGGCTGGCGGCCTGGTCGATCAGGTCGCGTTGCTCGGGCAAGGCACGCAGATTGATGGCAGCAGCACGCATGGCTCCCCCGATATACAAAAGATATACGGATGCTGGATGTGCGTGTAGCAGTTGTCAACACAAATCAGCTGATCGCCGCCTCTCGATGGCTTTGGCAATGCGAATCCATTTCTCGAAAATGAAGGAATATCAGCTGGTTGTTGACAGTACGTGAGTCATGACTTCATGTACCAAGCCAATGCCCCCAGTACCCCCAACTGTCCGTGCTCGATGCGCCAGACCGGTACCTGCTGCAACATCGGCGAGAGCCTGCCCTTGGCGAGGAAGCGCTGCATGAAGTCGCCCTCGTGCAGCCAGCGGGCGATGTGGTCGGTGATGCCACCGGTCAGATGCACCGAGCGTGCGCCGAAAGTCAGGGCAAGGTCGCCGGCGAGGCTGCCCAGCCAACCGCAGAAGGCGCGGATGCTGGCCACGGCCAGCGGGTCGTGGCCGGTGGAAGCCGCGGCGACGATTTCGGCCGGCGTGTTCCAACGCGGCGTACCGCCTTCCAGTTCGCACAGGCAGGCATACAACGTGACCAGACCGGGACCGGACAGCACGTGTTCGTTGTCGACATGGCCATGACCGTGGCGCTGCAGCAGCAGGCGCAGCACCTCCATTTCCAATGCAGTGCCAGCGGCCAGCGCCGCATGCCCGGCTTCGCTGGCCAGTACCGGCGGATGGCCACCCTGCAGGCGCACCGCCACGCCAAGCCCGGTCCCCGGGCCCAGCACCAGCGCCGGGCCCGGAGCAGCCTGCTCGGCATGCGTGGACAAGCGGTGCCGGCTACCGGGGGCGGCATGGAGGATGGCCCCGGCAACGGCGGCGAAGTCGTTGATGATTTCCAGCGTCTCCAACCCGGTTTCGCGCCGGGTATCGGCCAGCGACACCGGCCAGGCCAGATTGGTGTTGAGCAGGCGGTCACCATCCAGCACGCCGGCGATGGCGACCGTGGCGTGCGTCACCGGCGGTATTGCCGGGTCCCTGCGCAACCGGTCCGCGTAATCACGCAGGATCGCCCCCAGGCTGGCATGCTCGGCGCAGTGATAGACGTGGAAGTCGCGCACCTCGACGACCGCGCCGTCGCCGCCGGACGCGGGCATCCATCCCAGACGGGCATAGGTACCGCCGACGTCGGCGCCGATGACCGCGTTGGCGGCCGCCACCTCGTGGCGCGGGGTCGCCATCGGGCTGCTCATCGCTTTTCCCGTCCTGCCTGCATGTGCCGATCCGTTTCTTCAGGGAGGCGCATCATGCGGTATCGCCTGGGCCGTGGAAACCACCGGTGTCACCGGCGGCTCAGGCACCCGGCGTGCCCTTCTTCGCCCGCGCCCGTTCACGGGCCACGCGCAGGCGGTCGAGCTTTTCCTTGAGCTTGATCTCCAGCCCGCGCTCGACCGGCTGGTAATAGACGCGCTCGCCCATCTCGTCGGGGAAGGCGGTCTGGTCGAGGGCGATGCCGCCTTCGACGTCGTGGTCGTACTGGTAGCCCTTGCCGTAGCCCAGCGATTTCATCAGCCGCGACGGGGCATTGCGCAGGTGCATCGGCACCGGCTGGGTGCCGAGTTCGGCGATATCGGCCTGCGCTGCGGCCAGCGCCTTGTAGCTGGCGTTGGACTTGGCGGTACTGGCCAGATAGATGGCGAGGTTGGACAGGGCGATGTTGCCCTCCGGCGCTCCGATGCGGTCGTAGGCGTTCCAGACATTGATCGCCATTTCCAGCGCGCGCGGGTCGGCCAGCCCCACGTCCTCCACCGCCATGATGGTGAGCCGGCGCAGGATGTAGGACGGGTCGCAGCCGCCATCGAGCATGCGCGCAAGCCAGTAGATGGCGCCGTCCGGGTTGGAGCTGCGCACGGATTTGTGCAGCGCCGAGATCTGGTCGTAGAACTGCTCGCCGCCCTTGTCGAAGCGCCGGGTGCGGTCGGCCAGCACCTGCAACAGGGTTTCCGGAGTGATTACGCCGCCCTCGCCGGCTGCCAGCTCGGCGGCGATTTCCAGCAGGGTCAGGGCGCGACGCACGTCGCCATCGGCGGCACGGGCGATTTCCAGCAATGACTGCGGCGAAACCCGGATGTCCTCGCCGCCAAGGCCGCGCTCGGCATCACCCAGCGCCCGTTGCAGCGCCTCGGCCACGTCCTCCGGCGACACCGCCTCCAGCACGTGCACGCGGCAGCGCGACAGCAAGGCCGAATTCAATTCGAACGACGGATTCTCGGTGGTGGCACCGACGAAGATGATGGTGCCGCGCTCGATATGCGGCAGGAACGCGTCCTGCTGCGATTTGTTGAAGCGGTGCACCTCGTCCACGAACAGCACCGTGCGCCGGCCCTCGGCGAAGCGTTGCGCGGCCTCGGCCAGCACCTGGCGCACCTCCGGCAAGCCGGACAGCACCGCGGAAATGGCGCGGAACTCGGCGTCTGCATAGTGCGCCAGCAGCAGCGCCAGCGTGGTCTTGCCGCAACCCGGCGGCCCCCACAACACCATCGAGTGCACGCGGCCGGCCTCGATCGCCCGGCGCAGCGCGGTATTGGGCGCCAGCAGGCGTTTCTGCCCGACCATCTCATCCAGCGTGCGTGGGCGCATGCGCTCGGCGAGCGGGCGCATGCCCTCGCGGTCCGCGCTCAGCAGATCGGCGGGCGGTTCGGAAAAGGTGTTTCGGGATCTGGCCACGGCGGCATTCTAGCGTGGCCTGCATCGCGGCTATTGCCCGCTTGCCGTAGGTGCGGGGCCTGCCCCGCACGCATGTCCGTCCGGCAAGGCCACCTGCCGGGCAAGCTCGGCAGCTACGGGAACAGGCGGTTCAGCGTTCGCCGATGACGTCCACGTTCTTGTCGGGAACGAAGCGGAACGTGTCGTTGGCGAAACTCGGGTTCTTCTTCCAGCCGCTGAAGTCGATCACCGTGCGCTGGCCCACCGCGTCGATGATTTCCATGCGCGCCAGCCCATCCCGGCCGAAGCCCAGCGCGGCGTACTGGAAACTGGCCTCGGTCTCGCGCTTGGGGCTCAGCGACAGCCATTGCATGCCATCGCGCGGCGCGGCTTCCTCGCTGACGTCGTACTGGCGATCCAGCAATGCCGGGTTGACCAGCGCGGTCAGCGGGCTGTTCTGCTCTTCCTCGCCTTGGCTGCGCACCGTGGCCTGTTCCAGGTCGGGCTCGTAGACCCATACTTTGCTGCCGTCGGCGACGATCAGCTGCGGGTGCGGGCGGGTGTATTCCCAGCGGAACAGGCGCGGCGCCGACAGTGCGACCTGGCCGCTGGACGACTCCTTGAGCTTGCCGCGGGCGTCGAACACCTGCTGGCTGAACTGTCCGTCCAGACCGCGCAGGCCGTGGGTGAAGGCATTGAGGTCGTCGCGCGCGCCGGCATGGGCGCTGCCGACAAATCCGGCACCGGCCAGGGCAACGGCAATCAGGGTGTGGCGCAGGGTGGCATTCATGGCGATGGCATGCTGGCGTGGAGGATGGACAGAGTCTGCCCTGATGGAACTGAATGGGCGGCAATCATCATCGGATGCGCCGCCCTGCCCTTATTTCGGTGGCGGCGGCGCCAGCACCGTGCGGTCGCCGTTGTGCTCCGGCGCGCTGACCACGCCGGCCGCCTCCATCGCCTCGATCAGGCGCGCGGCACGGTTGTAGCCGATCTTCAGCCGCCGCTGCACGCCCGAAATCGACGCGCGGCGGGTTTCGGTGACGATGCGCAGGGCCTCGTCGTACAGCGGGTCGGATTCGTCGCCGGCGGCGCTGGACTCGGGCAGGCCGGTGGCGCCGACCACCACGCCGTCGCCCATCGTCTGCACCTCGTCCAGCACACCCTCGATGTACTCGACCGGGCCGCTGGCCTTGAGGTGCTCGACCACGCGGTGCACTTCCTCGTCGGAGACGAAGGCGCCGTGCACGCGGTCGGGCATGGCGGTGCCCGGCGGCAGGTACAGCATGTCGCCGTTGCCCAGCAGCGCCTCGGCACCGGACTGGTCGAGGATGGTGCGCGAGTCGATCTTGGAACTGACCTGGAACGCGATGCGGGTCGGGATGTTGGCCTTGATCAGGCCGGTGATGACGTCCACCGACGGCCGCTGCGTGGCAAGGATCAGGTGGATGCCGGCCGCGCGCGCCTTCTGCGCCAAGCGCGCGATCAGCTCTTCGACCTTCTTGCCGACGATCATCATCATGTCGGCGAATTCGTCGATGAAGATGACGATGAACGGCAGCGGCTCCAGCTGGCGCGGCACCTCGCCCATTTCCGGGTTCGGCTTGAACAGCGGGTCCATCAGCGGCTGGCCGGCGTCGATGGCGTCCTTGACCTTCTTGTTGAAGCCGGCCAGGTTGCGCACGCCCACCGCGCTCATCAGCTTGTAGCGGCGCTCCATCTCGGCCACGCACCAGCGCAGGCCGTTGCCGGCCTCCTTCATGTCGGTGACCACCGGCGCCAGCAGGTGCGGGATGCCCTCGTAGACGCTCAGTTCCAGCATCTTCGGGTCGATCATCAGCATCCGCAGGTCTTTCGGGCTGGCCTTGTACAGCAGGCTCAGCACCATCGCATTGACCGCCACCGACTTGCCCGAGCCGGTGGTACCGGCCACCAGCAGGTGCGGCATGCGCGCCAGGTCGGCCACGGTCGGGCGGCCGGCGATGTCCTTGCCCAGCGCCAGGGTCAGCACGCTGGCCGACTTGTCGTATTCCTTCGAGCGCAGCAGCTCGGACAGGAAGATCATCTCGCGGGTGACGTTGGGAATCTCGAGGCCGATCACCGACTTGCCGGGGATCACGTCGACCACGCGCACCGACTTGACCGACAGCCCGCGGGCGATGTCCTTGTCCAGCGAACTGATCTGGCTGACCTTGATGCCCGGCGCCGGCTCGATCTCGAAGCGGGTGATGACCGGGCCCGGATAGGCGCCGACCACCTGCGCGTCGATGCGGAAATCCTTGAGTTTGAACTCGATCTGCCGCGACAGGGTTTCCAGGGTCTGCTCGTCGTAGCCCTTGGGCTGCGGCTTGGGGTCGTCCAGCAGCGCCAGCGGCGGCAGGTCCGAGCCGTCGCCGTTGACGCCCTGGAACATCGGGATCTGCGTCTCGCGCTTGGCGCGCTCGCTCTTCTCGATGATCGGCACTGGCCGCGGCTCGATCTTCACCGGCTCGCGCTTGGCGCGCACCTCGGCATCGACCTTGCGCACTTCCTCGCGTTCCTCGCGCAGGGCACGGGTCTGCTGCCATTCGCTGGCCTGCTCCTTCTTCTGCGCCAGCAGCGGCCCCAGCGCCAGCACCCAGCCGCCGATCTTCTCCATCAGCCAGAACCAGGACAGCCCGGTGGCAAGGGTGACCGAGGTCAGCAGCAGCACCAGCAGGAACAGGCTGGCGCCCAGTTCGCCGAAACCGTTCTTCAGCGACTTGCCGACCAGCACGCCGAGGCCGCCCCCGGCATTGGCGACGTCGGCGCCGCCGATGCGCAGGTACAGGAAGCCGGTGGCACCGATCAGGAAACCGACGATGCCGACCAGCCGCAATGCCGGGCCCAGGTCGTCCTGCCCTCGGTCCTCGCGCTTTAGGCCGAACATCGCGATCCACGCCACCGCGCCCAGCATCAGCGGGATCAGGTAGGCGACATGGCCGAACAACTGGCGCAGCACGTCGGCGATCCACGCCCCCACCTTGCCGCCCATGTTGTGCACCGGCGCGACCACCGAGCCGGAACTGGTCCAGCCCGGGTCGGTCTGCGGCGAATAGGTGAACAGGCTGGCCAGCAGGTACAGCAGCGCCGGCGCGATGGCGATCAACGCCAAGTCGCGCCACAACTTGTTGCGGCGCGTGTTGTCCGCCGCGCCAGCCTGCTTGCGCGCGACGGCACTGGTGTTCCTGTCACGTTCCGGGAGCTGTTTCGCCACCTTGGACCAGACCTTGAGAAATGCACGGTTAGCGCTTGATATTAAACGACGGCTGCCCCTGTTTCATCCGCACAGGGAAAGGGAAAGCCCCTCTCCCCCCGGGAGAGGGGTTGGGGTGAGGGGCAATGGGGTCCAGATGGTTCAGACATCATTGGCTCCGCTCACCCCTCATCCGCCCCTGCGGGGCACCTGCATTCGGCACATCCTTGTGCCTCCCCCTTCGGGCGGCTGCGCCGTGCAGCTTGGCGATCCTGCCAAGCTGTCTCCCGGATGGAGAAGGAAAGCGCCTTGATTCACCCAGCAGCGGGCACCACTCTATTACGCAGCCCGGGCCATCGCCCGCCTCTTCCCCCTGCCACGAGCCTGCATGAGCACTTCCAGCCTTCCGACCAAGCACACCCGTCTGTTGATCCTCGGCTCCGGCCCCGCCGGCTGGACCGCCGCGGTCTATGCCGCGCGCGCCAACCTCAAGCCGCTGGTGGTCACCGGCCTGCAGCAGGGCGGCCAGCTGATGACCACCACCGAAGTGGACAACTGGCCGGGCGATGCCCACGGCCTGATGGGCCCGGACCTGATGGCGCGCATGCAGGCCCACGCCGAGCGCTTCGACACCGAAGTGGTGTTCGACCATATCCACACCGCCGATCTGTCCAAGCGCCCGTTCACCCTGACCGGCGACAACGCACAGTACACCTGCGACGCGCTGATCATCGCCACCGGCGCCACCGCCAAGTACCTCGGCATCCCCTCCGAGGAAGCCTTCAAGGGCCGTGGCGTGTCGGCCTGCGCCACCTGCGACGGCTTCTTCTACAAGGACCAGGACGTGGTCGTGGTCGGCGGCGGCAACACCGCCGTGGAAGAAGCGCTGTACCTGTCCAACATCGCCCGCAAGGTCTACCTGGTGCACCGCCGCGACACCCTGCGCGCGGAAAAGATCATGCAGGACAAGCTGTTCGCCAAGGTCGAAGCCGGCAAGATCGAGACCGTCTGGCACCACGAAGTGGACGAAGTGCTGGGCAACGACATGGGCGTGACCGGCGTGCGGGTCAAGTCCACGCAGGACGGCAGCACCCGCGACATCGACGCCCACGGCTTCTTCGTCGCCATCGGCCATCACCCGAACACCAGCCTGTTCGACGGCCAGCTGGAGATGGGAAACGGCTACCTGAAGATCCACTCCGGTATCGCCGGCAATGCCACCGCCACCAACATCGAAGGCGTGTTCGCCGCCGGCGACGTCACCGACCAGCACTACCGCCAGGCCATCACCTCGGCCGGCTTCGGCTGCATGGCGGCGCTGGATGCGGAGCGCTTCCTCGACCAGCAGGGCTGAGGCCGGCCCCGCCGCCGGGTCGCCACCGCATGGCGCGCATCCGCTGGCTGGATTCATTGCAGGCCATCCCGGCCGAACGCTGGGATGGCCTGCATGACGGTTGCAATCCTTTCATCAGCCACGCCTTCCTCGCCGGCCTGGAACAACACGGCTGCCTGCGCCCGGAATGGGGCTGGACGCCGCACCACCTGACCTTGTGGCGTGGCGATGAACTGGTCGGCGCAATGCCGGGCTACCTGAAGGAAAACTCGCACGGCGAGTTCGTGTTCGACCATGCCTGGGCACATGCCTATGCGCGGAACGGGCTGGACTACTTCCCGAAGTGGCTCGGCGCCGTGCCCTATTCGCCGGTCACCGGGCCGCGCCTGCTGGCCCGCGACGACGACGACCGCCGCACCCTGTTGCGCGCCATCGCCGAGCACGTGCAGGCCACCGGGCTGTCGTCGGCCCACGTCAATTTCCATGAAGCCGCCGAAGACGGGCTGTTCGGCGACGACTGGCTGCAGCGGCTGGACGTGCAGTTCCAGTGGCAGCGCCGGCCCGGCTGGGAATGCTTCGACGACTTCCTCGCGGCGATGGACAACAAGCACCGCAAGAACATCCGCCAGGAGCGCGCGAAGATCAGCCGTGCCGGCATCGGCTTCCGCGTCGTCCACGGCGACGAGGCCGGCGACGACGACCTGCGCGCGATGCACGGCTTCTACCTGCAGACCTTCGCCGAATACGGCAATGCGCCAGCACTGACGCTGCCGTTCCTGCACCATCTGGCCGAACGGATGCCGCGGCAACTGGTGCTGTTCCTCGCCATGCAAGGCGACACGCCGATTGCCGGCGCCCTGTGCCTGCGCGGCGGCGACACGCTGTATGGCCGCTACTGGGGCGGCGCCGCCCTGCCCGGCCTGCATTTCGAGACCTGTTACTACCAGGGCATCGACTACTGCCTGCGCGAAGGCCTGCAACGCTTCGAGCCCGGCGCGCAGGGCGAGCACAAGCTGGCGCGTGGCTTCCTGCCGGCCGAGGTACGCAGCCGCCACTGGATCGGCGATCCGGCATTCCGGCAGGCGTTGGCGGACTGGTGCGGCAAGGAACGGATGGACGTGGCGCGCTATGCAAGGCAACTTGCGGCCCACTCGCCGTTCAAGTCGTAGATGCGGGGCTTGCCCTGCATGGGCCGTCCCGACCAAGCCCAGTGCCGGGCAAGCCCGATACCTGTTCGAAGCAACAGGGGGTCCACCGCGGATGCGGCACTTGCTCCACAGTAGGCACTCCCGGTGAAGCGCCGTGCGGGGCAAGCCCCGCACCTACAATGCGGTGCATGAGCCGTCCCCCGTTCCTGCTGCCGCCGGCCTCCGACGCGCCGTTCCCACCGGCCGAACTGGCATTGCACGAGCCCGACGGCCTGCTCGCCGTCGGTGGCGACCTGTCGCCGGCACGCCTGCTCAACGCCTATGCCGGCGGCATCTTCCCGTGGTTCTCCGAAGGGCAGCCGATCCTGTGGTGGTCGCCCGACCCGCGCATGGTGTTCGGCACCGATGGCGTGCGCCTGTCCTCGCGCTTCCGCCGCGAGCTGCGTTCCAGCCCCTGGACGGTCGCCGCCGATACCGCGTTCGCCGAGGTCGTGCAGGCCTGCGCCGACGCGCCGCGCCCGGGCCAGGACGGCACCTGGATCACCGCCGGCATGCAGCGCGCCTACGGGGAACTGCACCGGCTCGGCCATGCCCATTCGGTGGAAGTGCGCGACGGCGACGAACTGGTCGGCGGTATCTACGGCGTGGCCATCGGCCGCATGTTCTTCGGCGAGAGCATGTTCAGCGCCCGCAGCGGCGGCTCCAAGGTGGCGCTGGCCGCGCTGGCGCGGGCACTGCATGGCTGGGGCTGGCCGCTGATCGACGCCCAGGTCGAGAACCCGCACCTGCTGCGCATGGGCGCCACCCATCTGCCGCGCGACGCCTTCCTGGCCCGGGTCCGGCAACTGGTGCGGCTGCCGGAACCAGCGGGCAGCTGGAGCCGGCGTTTCGGCGAGCTGGTAGCGGCGGAACTGGGCTGAACGAGCCGTTCAATGGGCCGTTTAACGCAAACTTTGCATGATCCGGCGACGCGGGGTAAAATACTTGGCTTCCGGGCCTGAAAAGGCCACCCGCAGAACCGCACAGGATTACATGTCGAAAGACGACTCCATCGAGTTCGAAGGCACCGTCAGCGAGACGCTTCCGAACACCACGTTCCGCGTTCGTCTGGAAAACGGGCACGAGATCATCGCCCACATCTCCGGCCGCATGCGCAAGAACTACATCCGCATCCTCACCGGCGACCGCGTCAAGGTGGAAATGACGCCGTACGACCTGACCAAGGGCCGTATCACCTACCGCATGAAGTAAGGCGGGGATTGGGGAAGCGGGAACGGGGAATGGTTGGCCGAGGCGCGCTTCACGTTCGCAGCCGGATCATTTCCTCGTAAAACCCTGCTCCTACCCGAGAAGCCAGCCGTCGTGCTGGCTTTTTGTCGTGGGGCCGGGAATGGCCGGGGCAGCTCCGCCCCGTCGCACCACCATTCCCTGTTCCCCATTGGCCGTTCCCTGCTTCACTCCACCGTCGCCGGCAACAGCCGCTCCGGTTCGGGCGTGGCCTCGACCACCAGCTCGCCGTCGCGCACGTCGATGCCGACCTTGCCACCGTCCACCAGCTTGCCGAACAACAGCTCGTCGGCCAGCGGGCGCTTGATCCTGTCCTGGATGACCCGCGCCATCGGCCGCGCGCCCATGTCCGGGTCGAAACCGTGCTGGGCCAGCCAGTCGCGCGCGGCCGGGGTGGCCGACAGGGCGACGTGCTTGTCCTGCAGCAGCATCTCCAGCTCGATCAGGAACTTGTCCACCACCCGCAGGATGTGCTCGAAGCCCAGCGCCTGGAACTGCACCACCGCATCCAGCCGGTTGCGGAATTCCGGGGTGAAGCTCTTGCGGATCACTTCCATCGCGTCGGTGGCGTGGTCCTGCTTGGTGAAGCCGATCGAGCGCCGCGAAGCCTGCGCCGCGCCGGCGTTGGTGGTCATCACCAGGATCACGTTCTTGAAGTTGGCCTCGCGGCCGTTGGTGTCGGTGAGGATGCCGCGGTCCATGACCTGCAGCAGGATGTTGAAGATGTCCGGGTGCGCCTTCTCCACCTCGTCCAGCAGCAGCACGCAGTGCGGGGTCTTGACGATCTTCTCGGTCAACAGCCCGCCCTGATCGAAGCCGACATAGCCCGGGGGCGCGCCGATCAGGCGGCTGATCGAATGCGGTTCCATGTATTCGGACATGTCGAAGCGCACCAGCTCGATGCCAAGCTGCAGCGCCAGCTGGCGGGTGACCTCGGTCTTGCCCACGCCGGTGGGGCCGGCGAACAGGAAGTTGCCGATCGGCTTCTCCGGGTTGCCCAGCCCCGAGCGCGACAGCTTGATCGCCGAGGCCAGCGATTCGATCGCCGGGTCCTGGCCGAAGATCACCATCTTCAGGTTGCGCTCCAGGTGCTGCAGCACGTCCTTGTCGGTGGCGGTGACCTGCTTGGCCGGGATCCGCGCCATCTTGGCGACGATGGCCTCGACCTCCTCGACGTCGATGGTCGCCTTGCGCTCGTCCTCCGGCAGCAGCCGCTGGCGCGCGCCGGCCTCGTCGATCACGTCGATGGCCTTGTCCGGCAGCAGGCGGTCGCCGATGTGCTTGACCGACAGGTCCACCGCGGCCTGAAGCGCGTCGTCGGCGTAGGTCACGCTGTGGTGCGCCTCGTACTTGGGGCGCAGGCCCTTGAGGATCTCGTAGGCCTCGCCCACGGTCGGCTCGACGATGTCGATCTTCTGGAAGCGCCGCGCCAGCGCGCGGTCCTTCTCGAAGATGCCGCGGTATTCCTGGAAGGTGGTCGAGCCGATGCAGCGCAGTTCGCCCGAGGCCAGCGCCGGCTTGATCAGGTTGGAGGCATCCATCGTGCCGCCCGAGGCCGAGCCGGCACCGATGATGGTGTGGATCTCGTCGATGAACAGCACCGCGCCGGGCACCTTCTTCAGCGCGGTGATCACGCCCTTCAGGCGCTTCTCGAAATCGCCGCGGTACTTGGTGCCGGCCACCAGTGCCCCGAGGTCCAGCGAATAGATCACCGCATCGGCCAGCACCTCGGGCACCTCGCCATCGACGATGCGCTTGGCCAGGCCCTCGGCGATGGCGGTCTTGCCGACGCCGGCCTCGCCGACATACAGCGGGTTGTTCTTGCGGCGGCGGCACAGCACCTGGATGGTGCGCTCGATCTCGTCGCGGCGCCCGACCAGCGGGTCGATGCGGCCGGCGCGGGCCTGCTCGTTGAGGTTGCTGGCGTATTCGGCCAGCGCATCGCCCTTGGCCTCGCCCTCGCCGCCCTCGACCCGGCCCTCGCCGTCGATGGAAGGCGCGGCCTCGCCCTCCTCGCCGACCTTGGCGATGCCGTGCGAGAGGTAGTTGACGATGTCCAGCCGGGTCACGTCCTGCTGGTTCAGGTAGTAGACCGCGTGCGAGTCCTTCTCGCCGAAGATCGCCACCAGCACGTTGGCGCCGGTGACCTCCTTCTTGCCCGAGGACTGCACGTGGTAGACCGCCCGCTGCAGCACGCGCTGGAAGCCGAGCGTGGGCTGGGTGTCACGGCCGTCGTCGTCGGCCAGCCGCGACACCGAGGTTTCCACCGCCTGCTCCAGTTCCTGCCGCAGGCGCTCCAGGTCGGCGCCGCAGGCCTTGAGCACGGCCTGCGCGGACGGATTCTCCAGCAACGCCAGCAGCAGGTGCTCGACGGTCATGAATTCGTGGCGGGCCTCGCGGGCGCGCTTGTAGCACTGGCCAATCGTCTGTTCGAGGTCTTTGCTGAACATGGGGGGCTCCGACTGCGGTTGCAGACAATATGCGGCCTTGCCGCACGATTTCCACAACCCGGCCGGATATGGCCGTTCAGGCAGGCGTCGGGATCGGCGGAGCGGGCCTCAGGCCTTTTCCATCGTGCACAGCAGCGGGTGCTGGTTCATGCGCGCGAATTCGTTGACCTGGGCGACCTTGGTCTCGGCCACCTCGCGGCTGTAGACGCCGCAGATGCCGCGGCCGCGGGTGTGGACATGCAGCATCACCTGGGTGGCGCGGTCCAGGTCCATGCCGAAGAAATCCTGCAGCACGGTCACCACGAAATCCATCGGGGTGTAGTCGTCGTTGAGCAGCATCACCTGGTACAGCGGCGGCGGCGCGACTTCGGGCTTGCCGGTTTCCACCAGCAGGGCGTGGTCGTTTTCGTGTTGGAGCTTGCGTGGCATCGGCGAATTATAGCGGTTGCCCCCGGCCGCCCGCGCCCGGCATGCCCCGGTCGCCGCTACAATTCCCGTCTGCCCACATTCCCCGCAGGGACCGCATGAAGAAGATCGCAATCGCAGTGGCAATGGCCGGCCTGATGGCCGGCATGACCGGAACCGCAGGCGCCGGCGAGCCGGACCCGGGCATCAAGGTACAGCTCGATTCGCTGGAGTACGCCTACGAAGTCGACGAGGACGGCGACTACCGCATGGTGTTCGACATGGAGGACGAGCGCACCCAGCTGGTGTTCGTGCGTTCGACGGTCGAAACCTATGGCAACCACCGCATCCGCGAGATCTGGTCGCCCGGCTACAAATCGTCCGGCCCGCAGTTCCCGGCGCTGATCGCCAACCGCCTGCTGGAGGACTCCAACGATTCCAAGCTGGGCAGTTGGGTCAAGCAGGGCGACGCGGCCATGTTCGTGGTCAAGATCGACGCCGACGCCGGCGCGGAAATGCTGAGCGACGCCATCGACGCGGCGATCAGGAGCGCCGACGCGATCGAGCTGGAACTGACCTCGAAGGACGACTTCTGAGCGTGGACACGGTGCGGTCCGAGCGCTGGGCGCCACGCGTCACCGTGGCCACCGTGGTGTCCCGCGCCGGGCAGCTGTTGCTGGTCGAGGAAGAAAAGGCCGGTCGGCGGGTGTTGAACCAGCCGGCCGGGCACCTGGAACCCGGTGAAAGCCTGCTGGAGGCGGCGGTGCGCGAAACCCGCGAGGAAACCGGCTGGGACGTGCACCTGACCGCCTTCATCGGCAGCTACCAGTGGACCGCGCCGAATGGCACGCCGTTCCTGCGCTTCGCCTTCGCCGCCGAACCGGTGCTTCATCATCCCGGACAGGCGCTGGACGACGGCATCGTGCAGGCGCTGTGGCTGACCCCGGCAGCGATTCAAGCGGACATGGCGCGGCTGCGCAGCCCGCTGGTCTGGCAGACGTTGTCGGACTGGCTGGCCGGGCAGCGCTACCCGCTGTCGCTGGTGAGGCAGGTGCCGTGAGCCGCCCGGAGGTGGTGGTCGGTGTTTCCGGCGGCGTGGATTCCTCGGTTGCCGCGCTGCTGCTGGTGCAGCAGGGTCGCGACGTCGCCGGCCTGTTCATGCAGAACTGGGCCGACGATGGTTCCGGCGAATGCCGTGCCGAGGACGACCGCCGCGACGCGGTGGCGGTCTGCGGCCTGCTCGGCATCCCGTTCCATTTCCGCGACTTCTCCGCCGAATACTGGCGGGGCGTGTTCGAGCACTTCCTCGCCGAGTACGCCGCCGGGCGCACGCCGAACCCGGACGTGCTGTGCAACCGCGAGGTCAAGTTCAAGCACTTCCTCGATGCGGCCCGCGAACTGGGCGCGCAGCGCATCGCCACCGGCCATTACGCCCAAGTGGCGCAGGCCGGCGGCCGCTGGCGGCTGCTGCGCGGCGCCGACCGCGGCAAGGACCAGAGCTATTTCCTGCACCAGTTGGGGCAGGAACAGCTGGCCGCCACCCTGTTCCCGATCGGCCACCTGGAAAAGAGCGAGCTGCGCCGCATCGCCCGCGAGGCGGAGCTGCCGACGCATGCCAAAAAGGACTCCACCGGCATCTGCTTCATCGGCGAGCGCGACTTCCGCCAGTTCCTCGGCCAGTACCTGCCCGCGCGCGAAGGCGAGATCCACGACCCGCAAGGCCGCGCCATCGCCTGCCACCCCGGCGTGTTCTATTTCACCCTGGGCCAGCGCGAGGGGCTGAACATCGGCGGCGTGCGCGGCCGCCCGGCGGCGCCGTGGTACGTGGTCGGCAAGGACGTGGCACGCAACATCCTGTACGTGGACCAGGGCCACGACAGCCCGTACCTGCAATCACACTGGCTGCGCAGCGAGGCCATGCACTGGATCGCCGGCGCGCCACCGGCCACCACGTTCGAATGCACCGCGCAGACCCGCTACCGCCAGCCCGACGAGCCGTGCACGGTGAACGTGCGCGACGACGGTACGCTGGAGGTCCGCTTTGCGCATGCACAGCGCGCGGTGACCCCCGGCCAGTCGCTGGTGCTGTACGACGGCATGGAATGCCTGGGTGGCGCGGTGATCGCCGCCACCGACGCCCCGCTGGAGCAGCGCACCCGGCAGCCCGTATCCCCCGAGAGGCAAGCATGAGTTCTTCGTTCGACGACCGCGTACTGGCACTGGCCGGCATCGCCCAGGCCCTGCAGCAGGTGCGGCGCATCGCCGAGACCGGCCATTCCGACGCCGCCGTGGTGCATACCGCGATGGACAGCGTGATGCGCATCGACGCGCCTACCCCGGCCGCGGTGTACGGCGCCCCCCGGCAACTGGAGCCGGGCCTGCGCCTGCTGCGCGACTACTTCCGCAACCAGGGCAAGGACGAGCTGCTGCCGCGGCTGGCGCTGGCGGTGATGCAGCTGGAGCGCCGCTTCGTGCGCGAGGACGCGGCCATCGCCAAGGTGCAGGCCGGCATCCAGCGCAATGCCGGGCTGGCGCGCGAACTCGGCGACAGCGCCCACCCCGACGTGCTGGCGGCAATGGGCGGCCTGTACGCGGACACCATCAGCCAGCTCAAGCCGCGGATCATGGTGCAGGGCAACCCGCACTACCTGGGCCAGGCCGGGGTGGTGGCCGAAATCCGCGCCCTGCTGCTGGCCGCGGTGCGCTCGGCGGTGCTGTGGCGCCAGCTCGGCGGCAGCTACTGGGATTTCCTGTTCTCGCGCAAAGGCATGCTGGAAACGATCGAACGGCAATTGCGCGGGGGCGGCTAAAGACCCACCCCACCCGGCCGATACTGCAATCGTGACACTGCCGAGAACGTCCATGTATTCACGCATTGCTATCCGCCTGGCCGCCCCGCTGGCCCTGACTTTCCTGCTCCCGGTGGCAGCCGCGTTCGCGTGGCCCTCCGCCGCGGTATGGGCGATCCTGACCACGATGGTCCTGAGCTGGCTGGTGTTCGCCTGGTGGAGCGTGCATGGCCAGGCCCAGCGCTCCCCGGAACACGCCCGCGTGCTCAAGGAGCAGGACCAGCTGCTCAACGAGCTGCGCAGCTTCGTCAGCAACGAGATCGACGGCTCGCGCGGCGAGATCGAGCGCGCCCGCGAGCTGATCCGCCAGGCGGTGGCCGGCCTCGGCGGCAGCTTCGACGCGATGAGCCGCAAGTCGCGGCAGCAGAGCCAGGCACTGGCCCGCATCGTCGACCGTGCCGGTGAAGACGGCGGCGGCGGCGTGGACGTGGCCCGCTTCGCGCAGAACGCCAGCCAGCAGATGGAGCAGTTGGTCGAGGCGCTGGAGCAGGTCAGCGGCCAGAGCAGCAATACCGTGCAGCACATCGACCAGATGGCGCAGCACCTGGACGGCATCTTCGCGCTGCTGGAAGACGTCAAGTCGATCGCCGACCAGACCAACCTGCTGGCGCTGAACGCGGCCATCGAAGCGGCCCGTGCCGGCGAGGCCGGCCGCGGCTTCGCGGTGGTCGCCGACGAGGTGCGCAACCTGTCCGAGCGCTCGACCACCTTCAACGAGCAGATCCGCAAGCTGGCGCACAGCTCCAAGGACGCCATCGCCAAGGTCCGCGAAACCGTCTCGCACATGGCCTCGCGCGACATGGACCGCTCCCGCGAGGCGCGCCAGGAAGCGGCGGCGATGCTGGACAGCGTGGCCGCGATCAATGCCTCGCTGGGCGACGGCATGCGCGAGATCTCCGAGTGCGGCCGCGCCATCGACGGCAGCGTCGCCGAGGCGGTGCGTGCCCTGCAGTTCGAGGACATCGCCACCCAGGCGCTGGGCGGCGTGCATACCCACCTGGACCGCCTGACCGCGATCAACCGCGAAGCGGTGGCCCTGCAGGAGCTTCTGCACCGCAGTGGCGGCGTGCTCGACGGCGAACTGGTGACCGCGCTGCAGCGCACCGGCAGCCGCCTGCGCGAGATGCGCAGCGAGTGGGAGCGCCCGCCGCACAAGCCGGTGGCGCAGCAGAGCATGGGCAGCGGGACGGTGGAGCTGTTCTGAGCTCCCTGCCCGCGTGATCCCGAGCAGCCCCGGCCCCGGCCGGGGCTTTGTCGTCGCCACCCACCGCCATCCCCTGTCACATGATCCTCCGCGCCACCCAGGACAGCCCCGACGCGCCGTTCCCGCCGCAATCGGCGGGCGCGGTGGCACCGTCCGCGCGGCAGGCGGCCATGCCGGGGGCGGCGCTGCTGGCACTGGAAGCACTGGCGCAGCAGGAACTGGCGCAACTACGGTGGCAGCTGGAGCAGGAACCCGAAGATCCCCCCATCGCCCCATTGGCTGCCCTGCTCGCCTGGGATCTGGGGCTGACGGAAACGCGGTAGCGCCGCGGACTCGGGGAACACGGCTTCTGCACGCCCCCGTAGATGCGGGGCTTGCCCCCGCATGAAGCCTTACCGGTGAAGCCCCGTGCCGGGCAAGCCCGGCACCTACGAGAGCGGATCCGTATCGGTGCGGGAGGCGGGATTCAAAGAGTGACGATCGGCGCGTCCGGGCGGGCCGGCAACACCGGTTCCCTGCCCTCTTCGTTGCGCCGGCGCAGCCACTGCGCCATGTCCCGCGGCGGCAGCGGCCGCGAATACAGGTAGCCCTGCATTTCATCGCAGCCCTGGTGCTGCAGAATCGCCTCCTCCAGCGGCGTCTCCACGCCTTCGGCCACCACCTGCATGCCCAGTGCATGCCCGAGCTGGACAATGGCCTGGGTCACCTCGGCGGTGCCTGCATTCTGGCGCATGCCGTGCACGAAACTGCGGTCGATCTTCAGCCGCTGCACCGGGAAACGGTTGAGGTAATGCAGGTTGGAGAAGCCGGTGCCGAAGTCGTCCACCGCCAGCGGCACGCCGTGCCGCTCGAAGGTGTCGAAGCACTGGCGCAACACCTCGGTGTCGCGGATCAGCGCCGATTCGGTCAGTTCCAGTTCCAGCCGCCGCGGCGGCCAGCCGTGGCGCTCGCAGATGCGGACCACCCGCTCGGCGAAGCCGGGCTCGCGCAGTTGCATGGCCGACACGTTCACCGCGATGCGCTCGAACTCCAGCCCCGCCGCCTGCCATACCGAGGCCTGCCGGCAGGCCTCGTCCAGCACCCATTCGCCGATGCGGACGATCTCGCCGCAGCGCTCGGCCACCGGGATGAACTCGGCCGGGTTGCAAGGCTCGCCGTCCGGGCGCATCCAGCGCAGCAGCGCCTCGATGGCCGGGGCGCGGTTCGGGTCGCTGCCGACCAGTGGCTGGTAGACGAGGTGGAATTCCTCGCGCTCCAGCGCGCCGTGCAGCGCGTGTTCTATTTCCAGGCGGCGCTGGATGTGGGCCAGCGCGTCCTGGCTGTAGTACTGGAAGGTATTGCGCCCGGTTTCCTTGGCCGCGTGCATCGCCGCGTCGGCCGCGCGCAGCAGCGCGTCGAAATCCTGCCGTGCGTCGTCCGGCAGGGCGATGCCGATGCTGGCCCCGACCTTGAGCGTGGCGTCGTCGCGGTGCAGCGGCGTGGCCAGCGAGGCGATCAGCTTGCGGGCGACGTGGCCGGCGTCCTCCGGGTCGGCCAGGTCGCGCAGCACGACGATGAACTCGTCGCCGTTGAAGCGCGCGAACAGGTCGGCGTTGCGCAGGTTCTGGTGCAGCCGCGAGGCCGCCGCCTTGAGCAGCACGTCGCCGGTGGCGTGGCCGAAGGTGTCGTTGATCGCCTTGAAGCCGTCCAGGCCGATGAACAGCATCGCCAGCACGGTGCCGTGCTGGCGCGCTTCGAGCAGGGCCGCCTGTGCCTGCTCGCGCAGCAGCACGCGGTTGGGTAGCCCGGTCAGCAGGTCGTAGTGGGCGAGCAGTTCGATGCGCTCGTTGGCCTCGCGCTCGCGGGTGATGTCGCGGAACAGCACGACGAAGCGCTCGGGCAAGCCCTCGCGCCGGTCCAGCTCGATCTGCACCTGCACCCACACGCGCTGGCCGGAATGGCGGTAGAAGCACAGGTCCAGCTGCTCGGGCAGGCCACCGTCGGCGATGCGCAGCAGCGCGGCCTCGAAGCCGTCGCGCGAATCCTGCGTGTACAGGGCCAGCGCCTGCTCCAGCGTCACCGGCTCCTTGCGCAGGCCGTGGATGCGGTAGCACTCCTCGGTCCACAACATGCTGCGGGTGGCGACCTCGATCTCGCAGCCGCCGATGCGGCCCAGCGCGGATACGCGGTTCAGCAGTTCGGTGCGCCAGCGGACCAGCGCATCGGTCTGGTACTGCTCGGTGATGTTCTGCACCTGCCCGCGCACCTTGCCGATGCCGCCCCCGTCCCCCGGCTCGGGCTGCATCCATACCCGCAGCTGCAGGCTGGCTTCACCGGCATCGGCCGCCGGCACCGCCAGTTCGAAATGCTGTGGCTGGCCTTCACGATGCAGCCGCCGCCATGCCGTCATTGCCTGCTGGCGCGCGGGCCGGTCAAGCAGGGACAGCCAGCGCCGGTTTTCCGGCAGGCTGCCGGGAACGCGGCCCAGGGCGGCATGCAGCTCGGGGGACCACAGGAAGCGCCCGTCGCGCCGCGACCAGTGCCACCCGCCCAGCCCGGCGATGTGCCGGACCTGCCCCAGTTGCACCTGCTGCTCGTGCAGCTCGGCTTCCAGCACCTTCACCCGGACCTCGTCGCTGCCCGGCAGGGCCTGCAGGGAGGGTTCGCCGGCGCTGGCGACCTCGACCGTGCAGATGTAGGCCGACACCGCGCCTTCAGGCGCGTGGACCGCGCTCAGGAAACCCTGCAGGCAACCCGCGTTGCCGGGGATGGAACATGGCTGCATGCCCTGCGCGCAGGCCAGCCGGCGCACCCCGGCCAGGGCAAGGCGGTGCGTGGACAGGCTGCGGTGCAGTCCCTGTCCGCGCGCAGCCGCATTGGCGGCCAATGGTCGCCCTTCCGGGTCCAGCAGCACGATCGCCCCCGCCAACGGGTGGCTCAACATGCCTGCGATGACGCCTTGATCCACGCAGTACCGCTCCCAATCCTCTTCCCGCGACACGGGTACGTCATCGTTAACGGCGCGCCCCGTCGAAAATTGAGGACTGCGTCATCACCCCCGCTGCCGGTAAGATGAACCCCGGTTCCCTACCCGGCACACCACGCACCAATGGAGACCGGCCACCCCCGCGCCCACCCCGCCCCCACCACGGATTCGGCGATGGCCCGCCTGCAGCGCGCGGTACTGGCGGTGGTCGGCATGGGCGGGGCGCTGATCCTGCTGTGGGGGCTGCTGCCGCGGCTGTGGCCGGGGCTGGCCGGATCGACCGTCCTCTGGAGTGTGACCTCCGTCGCCCTGGTCGCGCTGTTCGCCGGGGTCGCCCTGGCCCTGCTGCTGCCGCGCCTGCGCCGGCTCGAGCGGCTGGTGGCGCGTGACCTGGCCGAGCTGGAATGCAGCCGGGCGGCGCTGGAAACCGGCAACCGCGAGCTGCAGGCGATGGCCGGGCGCCTGTTCTCGGTGCAGGAGGACGAGCGCCGGGCCATTTCCCGCGACCTGCACGACGACATCGGCCAGGCCGTCACCGCGATCAAGCTGGCCGCCCACGCCGCCATCGACGAGGCCGACATGCAGCGCCGCAACGCCGACCTCGGGCAGATCGTGGAACTGGTGGACAGCACCGTCACCCGCCTGCGCAACCTGTCGATGCTGCTGCGCCCGCCGCAGCTGGACGCGCTGGGGCTGGAAGCCGCCCTGCGCTGGCAGGCCGGGCAGCTGTTCCGCGCCTCCCCGGTGGAGCTGCTGCTGGAGGTGGGCGAACTGCCGCAGCGGCCGGACAACGAGATCGAGCAGGCCTGTTTCCGCATTGCCCAGGAAAGCCTGACCAACGCCCTGCGCCATGCGCTGGCCAGCCAGGTGCGGCTGCGCCTGGCCGATACCGGCGACGGCCGCCTGCACCTGCAGGTGACCGACGACGGCGAGGGCTTCGACCCCGCCGGCCCGCGCGGGCTGGGCCTGATCGTCATGCGCGAGCGCGCGCAGAGCGCCGGCGGCCGCCTGCAGATCCATACCGGCCCGGGCGAAGGCACCCGCATCGAGCTGCACCTTCCCTATCGCGCAGCGCAGGCCGCCAGCGCCTGCGCAGGACACTAGAACCATGTGGAACGCTTCCCCGGCGCCACCGGCGCAGGCGACGGTCACCCGCCTCGGCGCCGGCAACCCCGAACTGGCCGCGATGGTCGCCGAGGCCGCCCGTGGCGGCGCCCCGCTGATGCTGCTGCACCTGGACATCGACCACTTCGCCTCGGTCAACGAGAACATGAGCGCCGAGGTCGGCGACCAGGCGCTGGTGCTGGTCGCCCAGCGCCTGCGCGAACAGCTGCCGGAGCACGGCCGGCTGTGGCGCCACGGCAGCGACGAATTCGTGCTGGCCATCCCGCGCACGGCCGGCGTGCCGCTACCCGAGGACATGGCCGAGCAGTTGCGCCAGCAGATGGAACTGCCGCTGTCGGTGCTGCCCTACACCCTGTTCCTGACCGCCAAGATCGGCGTGGCGCTATGCCCGGAACACACCACCGACCCCAGCCGGCTGCTCGACCTGGCCGAGGACGCCCTGCACCAGGCCGCCCGCGAGGGCGGCAACATCGTGCAGGTGCACATGCTGCACCGGCCGCTGAGCGCGCACAGCGAGAGCATCATCGCCCGGCAACTGGTGGACGCCATCGACAACGGCGAGCTGCGCCTGCGCTACCAGCCGCTGGTCAGCGCCCGCGACGGCCACGTGGTCGGCATGGAGGCGCTGCTGCGCTGGCAATCGCCGACGCTGGGCATGCTGGTGCCCGAGCGCTTCATGCGCACCGCCGAGCGGCTGGGCATCATCGTCCAGATCGGCACCTGGGTGCTGGAGATGACCCTGCGCCAGGCCCGCCTCTGGCGCGACCAGGGCTTCGACGACCTCAACGTCGCCGTCAACGTCTCCACCCTGCAACTGCTGCGTCCGGGCTTCTTCGCCGAGGTGATGGGGCTGCTGCAGTCCACCGGCGTGCCGGCGCAGATGCTGACGCTGGAGATCAACGAAAGCGCGCTGACCAACAACGTCAACTTCGTCTACGACACGCTGGCCAACCTGCGCGGCGAGGGCATCAGCCTGAGCCTGGACAACTTCGGCACCGGCGACTCCAGCCTCAGCGCGCTGGTGCGCTATCCGGTGGACAAGCTCAAGATCGACCGCACCTTCATCAAGAGCGCCCCGGCCGCCGACCGCGAGGCCGCCATCGCCCGCGCGATCATCGCCATGGGCCACCAGCTGGGCATGAGCGTGATCGCCAACGGCGTCGAGTCACAGGCGCAACTGGGGTTCCTGCGCCGCAACGATTGCGACGTGTTCCAGGGCTATCTGTTCGGCGAACCGATGTCGGCCGATGCCGCCGGCCTGACCCTGCGGCGCCGCTACCTGCGCCCGGAAGCCTTCGCCGAGAGCCGCCCGGACCGCACGCTGCTGCTGCTGGACGACGAGGAAAACGTGCTGCGCTCGCTGGTGCGCCTGTTCCGCCGCGACGGCTACCGCATCCTCGCCGCCGGCAACGTGCGCGACGCCTTCGAGCTGCTGGCGATCAACGACGTGCAGGTAATCCTGTCCGACCAGCGCATGAGCGACATGAGCGGCACCGAGTTCCTCGGCCGGGTGAAGATGCTGTACCCGGACACCATCCGCCTGGTGTTGTCCGGCTACACCGACCTGACCACCGTCACCGACGCGATCAACCGTGGCGCGATCTACCGCTTCCTGACCAAACCCTGGAACGACGACGAACTGCGCGAGCACATCCGCCAGGCGTTCCGCACCCACGACGAGCAGCACCGCGGCAGCGGCGGCATGGCGCCGGCCGAGCCCGCCGGCGGCGAACCGCCGCCCATGCATTGAGGATCGGGGTTACCCCCCGAGGGCGCATTACCGCGGCTGCCGCACCGGCAGCACGATGCGGAAGCACGAGCCCTCGCCCACCGCGCTTTCCAGCTCGATGCGGCCGTGGTGCTTGTTGACGATGCCGTAGGAAATGGACAGCCCCAGCCCGGTGCCGCTGCCCACCGGCTTGGTGGTGAAGAACGGGTCGAAGATGCGCTGGCGCAGCTCCGGGGAAATGCCCGAGCCGTTGTCGCGGAACTCGATCCACACGTCCTCGCCTTCCACCCCGGTGCTGACGACGATGCTGCCGCGCTCGGCGATGGCATGGCCGGCGTTGAGCAGCATGTTCATGTAGACCTGGTTCAGCTCGGACGGCAGGCACTCGATCATCGGCAGCTCGCCGTAGCGGCGCTCCAGCGTGACCTTGTACTTGAGCTCGTTCCAGATGATGTTGATGGTCGAGTCCAGCCCGGCATGCGGGTTGGCCAGTTTCCACGACTCCTCGCGCCCGGAATAGGAGAAGTCCTTCAGGTCGCGCACGATCCGCGTCACCCGCTCGATGCCCTCGCGCGACTCGGCCATCAGCTGCGGCAGGTCGCGGCTGATGAAGTCGATGTCCAGGCGGTCGCGGACGTCGTCGATCTCCGCGATCATCGCCTTCGGGTCCGGCGCCCGCAGCGCGCGCTCATAAGCCTCGATCACGGTGAACAGGCTGCGCAGGTATTCCTGCAGGCTGCCCAGATTGGAATGCACGTAGCCGATCGGGTTGTTGATCTCGTGCGCCACGCCGGCGGCGAGCTGGCCGATGGAGGCCATCTTCTCCGACTGCAGCAGCTTTTCCTGCGCGCCGTTGAGGCGCTGGTAGGCCTGGCGCAGCTCGACGTGGCGGCGCTGCAGTTCCTGCTCGTAGTCCTCGCGGCCCTCGATGTGGCGGAACAATGCCAGCCACGCCTGCTCGTCGCCCTCGCCGTGGTGGTAGATCTGGACGATCACCACCCTGTGCTCCAGCGGCAGGCTGCCGCTCCAGCAGCCGCTCTCGGCCGCCTGAGACAACGCGCTGGCGGGCAGCAGTTCCTCGACGCGGCGGCCCAGCTCGGTGGCGTCCCCGTCGGCAACGCCGAAAAGTTCGCGGACGACGCGGTTGGCCATCGACACCTCGCCGCGTTCGTTGAACATCAGCATGCCATCGTTCATGCGGTCGGCGATGCCGCGCAGGACGTGGGAAGGCGGGCAGGGAATGAACGAAGCGGGTTCGTAATCGGCCACGGCGGTCGTGCGGTCGGGGAACGGCGTTCCACCATACCACCGCCCCGCCGGGGCGCGGCCGGCTTCAGGCAACCGCGAGTGAGCGGCGCGTGTGCAGCTGTTGCGACTGGCCCTTGGCGTCGTAGGCCGAGGCGTTCTCGCTGCGGCCGAGCTGGCGCAGGGTCCAGCTGACCTCGCGGCGGCGGCGCGACAACAGCGCGCCATTGGCGCGGTTGCGCTCGGCCAGCTCGCGCAGGCGCTCGGCCTGTTCCAGCGGCGGCTGCGCTTCCAGCACCCGCAGCGCTTCGAGCTTGCGGCCGGTAGCCGCGATCAGCGCGGGGATGTCGTGATCGATCAGCGCCTGACGCTCGCCATCAAGCGCATCGCTCAATTGCTGCAGCGGATCGGTCATGGCGGCGGTCATGCCTGCAGTTGCTGGTCCAGGTCCAGCATGCGCTGGGCAATGGCGTCCGGGTTGATCCGGTAGCTGCCGTTTTCCAGCGCCTCGCGGACTGCCTGCACGCGGGCGTTGTCGACCGCCGGGGCGGTGGAGAGCTCGCGCTGCAGGGCCTGCAGGCTGGTTGCCTCGCCGGTCAGGCGCAGGCTGTCGGCCGCTTCCACCGGCCGTGCGCTGCCGTCGCCGAGCGCCGCGGTCCGGGTCGGCGTGGCGACCTGGCGCACCGGGGCGCCAGCCGTGATGCCACCGTCGATTTTCTGGCTCATGTGATGGGAGTCCTGTTTCGGTACGACAAGAGTAACGGCCGCTTCCGGGAAACCTTTAGCACCTTTTGCATGATCAGCGCGAGACCAGCACATCGCCACCGGCGGCGACGATACCCTGCACCACCCGCCGCGAGGACAGGTTCTCCACCGAGACCCGCTCGTCCTGCCCGGCATCGCCCAGCGCCTTGCCTGCCATCCGTACCTCCACGCCGCCGCGCCGGGACACCAGCGCCACGCTGTCGCCGCGGCGGATGACGCGCGGGGCGACCAGGTCGTTGGCCCCCAGCAGGGTGCCGGCACCCAGCGCGCGCCGGGCCACCCGGCCGACCACCTGCCGCGGATCGGACAGCACCGCGCCGGCAATACGCGCGGTGTCACGACGGACGCTGGTGATATCGGCCGGGCCGATGATTTCTCCAGCGGCCACGCCGCGCGCCAGCATCACCACGTCCTGCTCGTTGCGAATCTCCACCGGCACGAACAGCTTCCAGCCGCCGGGCTGCGGGCAGCCGACCTCGACGACGCGGTTGCCGGTGGCGCGCGCCTGCAGCGATACCGGGCAGGCCGCCAGCCGCAGGTTGGCGTCCACAGTGGCCTCGCCCTCGATGGACGGGTCCAGGGTGGACAAGGCGGCGGCGCGGATCGAGGCCAGGCTCTGGAACTGGCCGGCCCAGGCGGGTGCCGCCAGCAGCAGGCACAGCAGGATGAACGGGCGCATGGGCTTCTCCACGGCAATCCTTGAAGGTCGCAGGCAGTCATGCAATCCCCGTGCCCGAAGCGGCACTCAAGTCCTGCGCGCGTGCGGCCGATACCGGCTGCATGTCACATGACCTGCTCAACCGCATCGACCAGCGCACCCGGCTGGCCGGCCACAACCGACTGGCCCTGCTGCTGTTTCGCCTGGGCGGGCGTCAGCTTTTTGGCGTCAATGTCTTCAAGGTGCAGGAAGTGCTGCGGCGCCCGCCGCTGTTCCTGGTGCCCGGCCTGCCGGTGCAGTTCGCCGGGGTGGCCGACGTGCGCGGGCGCTCGGTGCCGGTGCTGGACCTGGGCCTGGCCATCGGCCACCCGGAACGCGAGCCGGAGGCCGACACTTCGCCGGGCTACCTGGTGGTCACCGAATTCAACCGCTCGGTGCAGGGCTTCCTGGTCAGCGGCGTGGAACGCATCGTCAACATCGCGGTGGAGGACATCCAGCCGCCGCCGGAGCTGGGCGCCGAATCCAGCTACCTGACCGCGGTCACCCGCTTCCAGGGCGAGCTGATCCAGGTGATCGACGTGGAGAGCGTGCTGGCCGACATCGCCCAGGTCAGCAAGGACGCGGTGCTGGACCCGTCGATGGCCCTGCCGGCCGGCGCGCCGCCGCTGCAGGTGCTGGTGGTGGACGACTCGCGGGTGGCGCGCCAGCAGATCCGCAGCGTGCTCGACCAGCTCGGCGTCACCGCCACCCTGCTCTCCGACGGCAAGCAGGCGCTGGACCACCTGCTGCAGATCCACGCGGCCGGCGAGAACCCGGCCGAGCGCTACGCGATGGTGATCTCCGACATCGAGATGCCGGCGATGGACGGCTACACGCTGACGACGGAAATCCGCCGCCACCCCGGCCTGGCCGGGCTGTACGTGCTGCTGCATACCTCGCTGTCGGGGGTATTCAACAACGCGATGGTCGAGCGCGTGGGCGCCAATGCCTTCGTCGCCAAGTACAGCCCGCACGAGCTGGCCGACTTCGTGCTGCACCGCCTGCGCCAGGTGGCCGAGGCCGCGTAGGCCGGGGTAACGCCCCCGGTGCCTTGCGCATCGGCATGAAGCCGCCGGGGTCGTTACCCCGGCCTACCCTGCTGCCCTGCCGCCACGGCCCGACCGATGGCGCGCCGGCCAGTGCGGGGTTCTGGCACACCGCTTGCACCTCCCCGGGTAACGTTCCGCGGGAGACCGCCGTGTCCAACCTGATTTCCGACTATCTCGGGGTCCACGCCCAGGCCATGCCGTTGCGCGAACAGCGCATGAAGCTGATCGCCGGCAACCTGGCCAACGCCGACACGCCCGGCTACAAGGCCCGCGACCTCGATTTCGACGCCGCCCTGCGTGACGCCGCCGGCAGTGGCGGCAACGGCCTGCTGGCTTCCACCGCGGAACAGCATTACCGGACCGGCAGCATCGACGGCCTCAACCCGTTCCAGGTGCTGCGCGAGAGCGTGCAGCCCAGCCTTGACGGCAACACCGTCGATCCCGACGCCGAGCGCGCCGCCTACGGCCGCGCCGCGCTGGAATACCGCGCCTCGCTGAGCTTCGTCGAGTCCAAGGTGCGCTCGATGATGACCGCGATCACCGGTCAGTAAGCCGGCCAGCAAGGGAGAACAGCATGAGCAACCTGCCCATTTTCGACATCGCCGGCTCGGCCCTGCAGGCGCAGTCGGTGCGCATGAGCACCATCGCCTCCAACCTGTCCAACGCCGACTCGGTGGCCGGCTCGGCCGAGACCGCCTACAAGCCGCTGGAGCCGATCTTCCAGGCCGTCACCAGCCGCGAGGACCCGCGCCTGACCGGCGTGCAGGTCAAGGAAATCACCCAGAGCGAGGCGCCGCCGCTGCAGCGCTACGAACCCAACCACCCGCTGGCCGACGCCGACGGCTACGTCTACTCGCCCAACATCGACCCGGTGGCGCAGATGGTCAACCTGATCTCCACCTCGCGCAATTACCAGGCCGGCGTGGAAATGCTCACCACCGCCAAGGAACTGACCCTGGCCACCTTGTCGATGGGCCGCTGAGGACACCCGCCATGAGCAGCGTTCCCGCCAACAACGAATTGTTCGGCTCACTCGGCCTGACCGCCGCCGCCTCGCAGACCGGCAAGAAGAAGGACACCCTGGACCAGGCCGACTTCCTGCGCCTGATGACCACCCAGCTGCAGCACCAGGACCCGCTCAAGCCGATGGACAACAGCCAGATGGTCGCGCAGATGGCGCAGCTGTCCACGGTGCAGGGCATCAGCGACCTGAACGACACCGTCTCCGGCTTCCAGCAGGCGATGGCCGGCGACCAGATCCTGAAGGGCGCGGCGCTGGTCGGCCACGAGGTGCTGGTGCCCTCGACCAAGCTCTCGCTGGAGGATGACGGCGGTGCCAGCGGCACCGTGGCCGCCCCCGGCAGCGGCTACGTCACCATCGACATCACCGACGCCAACGGCGTCAAGGTTACCCAGCTGAGCGTGCCGGCCGAGGCCTCCGGCGAGGTCCAGTTCCAGTGGGACGGCACCGATGCCGACGGCAAGCGCATGCCGGCCGGGGCCTACAACGTCACCGCCACCTACACCGACGGCGAGGGTGCGCAAAGCACGCTCAGCACCTACGTGCAGGCGGAGGTGGAGAGCGTGACCGTTGGTTCGGACGGGCTTTACCTGAACCTCAAGGGGCTGGGCGCCGCCCCGCTCGACTACGTGCTCCGCGTCAGCTGAGCTACCGCACACCATTCCCCGGGAGTACCGACATCATGGGCTTCAACATCTCGCTGTCCGGCATCAACGCCGCCAACGCCGACCTGAACGTCACCGCCAACAACATCGCCAACGTCAACACCACCGGCTTCAAGGAGTCGCGCGCCGAGTTCGCTGACCTGTTCAGCGCCACCAGCTACGGCCTGTCGCGCAACGCCATCGGCGCCGGCGTGCGCCTGACCAACGTGGCCCAGCAGTTCTCGCAGGGCAACATCGACCAGACCGGCCGCAGCCTGGACCTGGCCATCGAGGGCGAAGGCTTCTTCACCCTGGACATGAACGGCTACCGTGTCTATTCGCGCGCCGGCAACTTCCAGACCGACAACGCCGGCTACGTGGTCAACCCGCAGGGCGCGCGCCTGCAGGTGTACGCGCCCAACGCCGACGGCACCCGCTTCGACGGGGCGCTGACCGACCTGCAGCTGCTGACCACCGACAGCCCGCCGCGGCAGAGCACCCTGGTCAACCTCGGCTTCACCCTGCCCGGCAACGCCGCCGAGCCGGTGTCCGCATTCGACCCGGCCGACACCAACAGCTACAACCACTCCACCGGCGGCGTGACCGTGTACGACTCGCTGGGCGTCGGCCACACCCAGACCTCGTACTTCGTCAAGACCAACGTGCCCAACCAATGGCAGATGTACAACTACGTGGACGGCCAGTCGGCCGGTGCGCCGACCACGCTGGAGTTTTCCGACAGCGGCGCGCTGGTCACCCCGCCGCCACCGGGCCATATCACGCTGGACCCGTTCACCCCGACCACCGGCGCCGGCGTGGTGAACCTGGCCCTGGACGTGACCGGCTCCACCCAGTACGGCGAGAAGTTCGCCATGCGCGACGTGCGCCAGGACGGCTATGCCTCGGGCAAGCTCAACGAGATCAGCATCTCCGAGGAAGGCATCGTCTACGCGCGCTACTCCAACGGTGCCGACCGCCCGCTGGGCCAGGTGGCGCTGACCACCTTCAACAATCCGCAGGGCCTGCTGAGCAAGGGCAACAACCTGTGGGTGGAGACCTACGCCTCCGGCACCCCGCGCACCGGCGCACCGGACACCTCCGACTTCGGCCAGATCCAGGCCGGCTCGCTGGAGGCCTCCACCGTGGACCTGACCGAGCAGCTGGTGAACATGATCGTGGCCCAGCGCAACTTCCAGGCCAACGCGCAGATGGTGTCGACCCAGGACCAGATCACGCAGACGGTCATCAATATCCGTTAAAGCGGGGAATGCGGGGACAGGGAACCGGGAATGAGGCGAAACGAATGAGGCGAAACGGATGTCTGTTCGCCGTCCTCGATCCCGAAACTTCCGCCCCGGCCCTGCGTCATTCCCTGTTCCCCGTTCCCTGTTCCCCACCCCACTCCCCGGCCCCTGCCCCTCATGGACAAAGCCCTCTACGTTGCCATGACCGGAGCCAGCGCCTCGCTGCAGGCGCAGGCCACCGTGTCGCACAACCTGGCCAACTCCGACACGCCCGGTTTCAAGGAGGCGCTGGCCAACACCCAGGCCTTCCCGGTCCAGGGGCCGGGCTATGCCTCGCGCATCGACGCGATGCACGTCGACGCCGGCTTCAACCGCCGCGTCGGCGCGCAGCAGATCACCGGCAACGCGCTGGACCTGTCGCTGCAACCGGGCAACTGGCTGGCGGTGCAGGCCCGCGACGGCACCGAGGCCTATACCCGCGCCGGCTCGTTGACGCTTACCCCCAACGGCCAGCTGGTCACCCCCAGCGGCAACGCGGTGCTGGACGAGAACAACAACCCGGTGGCGGTGCCGCCGCACCAGGCCATCGAGATCGGCCATGACGGCACCCTGTCGATCATCCCGCTGGGTGAAGGCCCGCAGACGATGGCGATGATCGGCCGGTTGAAGGTGGTGCAGGCCCCGGACGAGCGGCTCGAACGCGGCCTGGACGGCCTGTTCCGCAATACCGAACCGTTGCAGCCGTTCGCGCTGGCGGCGGGCAAGACGCTGGACAGCGGCATGCTGGAAGCCAGCAACGTCGATGCCGCCGGCGCGCTGGTGCAGATGATCCAGCTACAGCGCCAGTACGAAATGCAGGTCAAGGTCATCAAGAACGTCGACGAGAACGCGCGCAGCGCCAACACCCTGCTGCGCCTGAACGGCTGAAGCCCTCCACGGCGCTCGTAGCCCCGACCTGCTCGGCTTCCCACCGCAACCAGCCAGGTGCCGGCCATGCCCGGTGCCTACTGCCGATAGCGGCCAAAACAACCGCCAATCCCTTGCGCCGGCATCCCGGCAAGCGGTTCTGGCACGCCGCATGCATTGCCTCTGGCAACGGCCATCGCGGCCGGTGTCATCCGCAGAGGAACCGCACCATGAATCAGGCATTGTGGGTCGCCAAGACCGGACTGGACGCGCAGCAGATGCGCATGTCCGTGGTCTCCAACAACCTGGCCAACACCAACACCACCGGGTTCAAGCAGGACCGCGCCAGTTTCGAGGACCTGCTGTACCAACAGGTGCGCCAGCCCGGCGGTTCCTCCTCGGCGCAGACCCAGCTGCCCACCGGCCTGCAACTGGGCACCGGCGTGCGCGTGGTCGCCACCTCCAAGAACTTCCAGCAGGGCAGCCAGCAGCAGACCGGCCGCGCGCTGGACGTGATGGTCAACGGCCGCGGCTTCTTCGAGGTGATGATGCCCGACGGCACCTCGGCCTATACCCGCGACGGCACCTTCCAGATCAACGCGCAGGGCGAGCTGGTGACCAACAGCGGCTACCCGGTGCAGCCGGGCATCCAGGTCCCCGAGGGCGCGCAGAGCCTGACCATCGGCAGCGACGGCACCATCAGCGTGCAGATGGCCGGCGAGGCCGCCTCGCTGGAAATCGGCTCGCTGACCCTGACCGACTTCATCAACCCCGCCGGCCTGCAGGCCAAGGGCGAGAACCTGTACCTGGAAACCACCGCCTCCGGCCCGGCGCAGAACGGCACCCCCGGCCTCAATGGCCTGGGCACCGTGGTGCAGGGCGCGCTGGAAGGCAGCAACGTCAACGTGGTGGAGGAGCTGGTGTCGATGATCGAGACCCAGCGCGCCTACGAGATGAACGCCAAGGCCATCTCCACCACCGACTCGATGCTCGGCTACCTGAACAACAACGTCTGACCGCGCCGCTTCCGGAAATCGTCATGGCCCGCCCGTCCCGCACATTCCCTTCCGCCGCCGCCCTGGCCTGCATCGCCCTGCTGGGCGGCTGCACCGTGGCCGGCGACATCCGCCCCTACCCGGCGCTGGCACCGATGCAGCCGCTGGCGGCGCCGATGGCCGAACCCTCCGCCGGCGCGATCTACGCCGCCGGCCCCGGCCTGAACCTGTACGGCGACCGCCGCGCCCGCGACGTCGGCGACCTGCTGACCATCACCCTGGTCGAGAGCACCACCGCCAGCACCACCGCCAACACCACCATCAGCAAGGATTCGAGCATCGGCATCGGCTCGCCGACCCTGTTCGGCGCGCCGGTGACGCTCGGCGGCAAGGACATCCTGTCGGCCACCGCCAGCGGCGAGCGCGATTTCGCCGGCAAGGGCAACAGCGCGCAGAGCAACAAGCTGCAGGGCAGCGTCACCGTCACCGTGATCCAGCGCCTGCCCAACGGCAACCTGGTCGTGCAGGGACAGAAGAACCTGCGCCTGAACCAGGGCGACGAGCTGGTGCAGATCCAGGGCATCGTGCGCGCGGCCGACATCGCCCCGGACAACACCATTTCCTCCAGCAAGGTGGCCGACGCACGCATCGCCTACGGCGGCCGCGGCGCGGTGGCGCAGTCCAACGCGATGGGCTGGCTGGGCCGCTTCTTCAACTCGCGGCTGTCGCCGTACTGAGCATGGCCATGAAGACTCCCGCATTCCTCCGCCACGCCGTCGTGCTGCTCGTCGCGGCCGCCTGCGCCCTGCCCGCCCATGCCGAGCGCATCAAGGACCTGGCCCAGGTCGGCGGCGTGCGCGGCAACGCGCTGGTCGGCTACGGCCTGGTGGTCGGCCTGGACAACAGCGGCGACCGCACCAGCCAGGCGCCGTTCACCGTGCAGAGCCTGAAGAACATGCTCGGCGAGCTGGGCGTCAACGTACCGGCCAACGTCAACCCGCAGCTGAAGAACGTCGCGGCGGTGGCGATCCATGCCGAACTGCCGCCGTTTGCCAAGCCCGGCCAGACCATCGACATCACCGTGTCCTCGATCGGCAACGCGGTCTCGCTGCGCGGCGGCTCGCTGCTGATGGCGCCACTGAAGGGCGCCGACGGCCAGGTCTACGCCATCGCCCAGGGCAACCTGGTGGTCGGCGGCTTCGGCGCGCAGGGCAAGGACGGCTCGCGGGTGTCGGTCAACGTGCCCAGCGTCGGCCGCGTCCCCAACGGCGCCACGGTCGAGCGCGCCCTGCCCGACGTGTTCGACGGCAGCGGCGAGATCACCCTGAACCTGCACCACAACGACTTCACCACCGTCGCGCGCATGGTCAGCGCGCTGAACAACACCTTCGGCGAAGGCGCCGCGCGCGCGGTGGACGGCGTCACCGTCGCGGTGCAGGCACCCACCGACCCCGGTGCGCGCATCGGCCTGCTGGCGCGCATCGAGAACATCGAGCTGTCGCCCGGCACCGCCCCGGCCAAGGTCGTGGTCAATTCGCGCACCGGCACGGTGGTGATCGGCTCGCAGGTGCGGGTCAGCCCGGCGGCGATCGCGCACGGTTCCTTGACGGTGACCGTCAGCGAATCGACGCAGATCAGCCAGCCCAACGCCTTCGCCGGCGGCCAGACCGTGGCCGCGCCGCAGTCGTCCATCACCGCCAGCAACGAGGGCAGCCGCATGTTCCGTTTCGACGGCGGCGCCACGCTGGACGAGATCGTGCGCGCGGTGAACGAGGTCGGCGCCGCCCCCGGCGACCTGATCGCGATCCTGGAAGCGCTCAAGCAGGCCGGCGCGCTGAGCGCCGAGCTGGAGGTGATCTGACCATGCGCATCGCCGCGCAACCGCTGGCGCTGAACCCGGTCTCCGCCAATGATCCGGCGAAGATCGACAAGGTCGCGCGCCAGTTGGAAGGCCAGTTCGCGCAGATGCTGATCAAGAGCATGCGCGAGGCCAGTTTCGGCGATTCGCTGTTCCCCGGCGAAAACCAGATGTTCCGCGAGATGTACGACCAGAAGATCGCCGAGGCGATGACCCAGGGCCGCGGCCTCGGCCTGTCGGCGATGATCGCCCGTCAACTGGGCGGCGGCGAACAGGCCGCGCAGCCGGCGCTGGATACCACCCTGAACCCGGCCAAGGCCGCGCGCGCCTACGTAGCTGCCGGGCTTGCCCGGCAGGGGGCCGGCCCCGGGGAAAGCCTCCTGCCGGGCAAGCCCGGCAGCTACGGGTTGGACGCCATGACCGGCAGCCCCCCGGGTGCGCCGGAACAACAGGCGCTGGACCTGATCGCCGGCCGCGACACCGCCAGCCTGCATGCAGCGCTGGGCGGCAACGCTCCCCGTTCCGCCGACGCCCTGCCGGGCGCCGGGGACTGGGCCGAGGACTGGGCCGCCGCCAACGACCGCTGGAGCGGCGTCGGCCCGGCCACCGACAACGGCGGCACGCTCGACGTGGCCAGCGCCAACGCCGCCGCCGACCAGCTCGGCACGCACACCCCGGAAGGCTTCGTCGCCAGCATCTGGCCGCATGCCGAGCGCGCCGCGCGCGAGCTGGGCGTCAACCCGCGCGCGCTGGTCGCCCAGGCCGCGCTGGAGACCGGCTGGGGCCGCCGCAACATCAAGCGCGCCAACGGCGGCAGCAGCCACAACCTGTTCGGCATCAAGGCCACCGGCTGGAAGGGCGAGAGCGCCACCGCCGCCACCCACGAATACGTCAACGGCCAGCGCCGCAACGAAACCGCCAACTTCCGCGCCTATGGCTCGCCGGCCGAGAGTTTCGGCGACTACGTGCGCATGCTGAAGAACAGCCCGCGCTACCAGGCCGCGCTGAAGGCCGGCACCGACGTGCGCGGCTTCGCCCAGGGCCTGCAACGCGCCGGCTATGCCACCGACCCGGGCTACGCCGCCAAGATCGCCGCCATCGCCGCCGGCCCCACCATCGACCGCGCCGTGGCCGCCATCGGCCAGGCCGGCGCGCGGCTGGGCCAATCCTTCGCCAACGCCACCGGCCTGTCCGGCCTGGTCCGTCGTTGAGGTAGCCGCCCATGCCCAGCGTCCTGTCAACCGGCACCAGCGCCCTGCTCGCCTTCCAGCGCGCACTGGCCACCACCAGCCACAACGTCGCCAACATCAACACCGATGGCTACAGCCGGCAGAAGGTGGATTTCGCCACGCGCCCGCCCACCGACGCCGGCTACGCCACCGTCGGCAACGGCACCAAGATCACCGACATCCGCCGGGTGGCCGACCAACTGGCGATCTCGCGCCTGCTCGACAGCAACGGCGAGCTGGCGCGCCTGCAGCAGCTTTCGGCGATGGCCGATCGCGTCGACGCGCTGTTCTCCGACAGCGCCACCAACCTGACCGGCGTGTGGTCCAACTTCTTCGACTCGATCAGCGGGCTGTCGGCCAACGCCGCCGGCAGTGCCGACCGGCGCAGCATGCTGGACAGCGCCAACACGCTGGTCAACCGCTTCAAGAGCATGTCCGCCAACCTCGAGTCGCTGGGCAGCGAGGTCAACAACGGGCTGATGGCCGCCGCCGACGAGGTCAACCGGCTGGCCGCGGAGATCGCCCAGATCAACGGCGTCATCGGCAGCAACGTGGCCAAGGCCGCGCCGGACCTGCTCGACCGCCGCGACCAGCTGATCACGCAGCTGGTGGGCTACACCGGCGGCACCGCGGTGATCCAGGACGGCGGCATCATCAACGTCTACTCGGCCGGCGGCAACGCGCTGGTGGTGGGCACCAGCGCCTCCAAGGTCACCACCGTGGCCGACCCGTACCAGCCCGAGCGCCTGCAGCTGGCGCTCGTGACCCAGGGCCAGACCATCACCCTGGGCAGCAAGGCGCTGGGCGGCAGCATCGGCGGCCTGCTGGAGTTCCGCGACACCATCCTCGCCCCGGCGCAGGCCGAACTGGGCCGCATCGCCGTGGGCATGGCGCTGGAGTTCAACCAGAGCCACCGCGAAGGCATGGACCTGTACGGCGACATGGGCGTGGACTTCTTCAACCTGGCCCCGCCCAAGGTATCCGCGCACAGCGGCAACGACCCGGCCAGCACCGCCAGCATCAGCGCCAGCTACGACGACCTGGCCGCGCTCGACGGCCAGAACCTGCAGCTGCGCTTCGACGGCAGCAACTGGATCGCCACCCGCACCGACACCGGCGTACAGGTGCCGATGACCGGCACCGGCCCGACCTACGTGGTCAACGGCATCGAATTGACGATCAGCGGTGCCCCCGCGCTGAACGACCGCTTCCTGCTGCAGCCCACCGCCACGGCCACCAACGGCCTGTCGGTGGCGATCACCGACCCCTCGCGCATCGCCGCCGCCAACCCGGTGCGCGCCAGCGCCGACCTGGGCAACATCGGCACCGGCGTGGCCGGCAAGGTGGACGTGACCGACGCCACCGACACCGCGCTGCTGAACCAGGCCGTCATCGAGTTCATCGACGCCGACAATTACACCATCGACGGCGCCGGCCCGTTCCCCTACGTCCCCGGGCAGGTCGTCAGCGCCAACGGCTGGAGCCTGGTGCTGGACGGCAAGCCGGCGGCCGGCGACCAGTTCATCGTCGCGCCGAACCAGGCTGGCTCCAGCGACAACGGCAACGCCACTCGGCTGGCCGCGGTCGAGGACGCCAAGTCCTTCAACGGCGGCACCATCACCCTCAACGGCGCACTGGGCGGGCTGACCACCCAGGTCGGCGCCGCCGCGCGCGCGGCCGACTACTCGCTGCAGGCGCAGCAGGTCATCAACGAGAACGCGCAGGCCACGCGCGATGCCATTTCCGGCGTCAATCTCGACGAGGAGGCGGCGGACATGCTCCGCCTGCAGCAGGCCTACCAGGCCGCCTCGCAGCTGATTGCCACCGCCGACACCCTGTTCCAATCGATCCTGCGAGCGGTGGGCTGATGAACAATCGCATCTCCAGCAACATGATGTACGACCAGTCGGTGTTCCTGATGCTGTCCCGGCAGAGCAAGATGAACCAGCTCGAACGGCAGCTGGCCACCGGGCAGAAGCTGGTCACCGCCAAGGACGATCCGGTCGCCGCCGGCACCGCCGTCGGCATGGACCGCGTGCTGGCCGAACTGGAACAGCTCGGTGCCAACGCCGCCAACGTGCAGAACCGCTTGGGCCTGCAGGAAAACGCGCTGGCCCAGGCTGGCGAACTACTCACCCGCGTCACCGAGCTGACCCTGGAAGCCAACAACGCCGCGTTGTCCACCGAGGACCGCAAGAGCGTCAGCGCCGAACTGAAGTCGGTGCGCGACGCGCTGCTCTCGCTGGCCAACAGCACCGACGGCAGCGGCCGCTACCTGTTCGGCGGCAGCAACGACGGCGCGCCGCCGTTCTCGTCCATCGGCGGCAGCATCGTCTACAACGGCGACCAGACCCAGCGCCAGGTGGAAGTGGCGCCGGGCAGCTTCGTGCAGGACGCCCTGCCCGGCAGCGAGATCTTCATGCGCATCCGCACCGGCGACGGCAGCATCGACGGCAGCGCCGCCACCGGCAACGGCGGCCAGGGCGTGCTGACCAACGTCAGCCGCGACGGCAGCGCCACCTGGAACGGCGAGTCCTACACCGTGCGCTTCAGCGGCCCGGACACCTACGACATCCTCGACGAACTGGGCAATCCGGTCGGCGGCGGCACTTATTCCGAAGGCCAGGACATCGTGTTCCAGGGCCTGCGCATGCAGCTGACCGGCGTGCCCGTGGCCGGCGACGAATTCAACGTCGGCCAGGCCGGCAACCGCGACGTGTTCTCCACCATCGACCGGCTGGTGCAGGCGCTGAACATGGACACGGCCACCAGCGCCGACCGCACCGCGCAGCAGAACCTGCTGCAGTCAAGCCTGCGCGACGTCGCCCGCGCGTCGGAAAAGATGATCGACGCCCGCGCATCCGGCGGCGCCCAGCTGAGCGCCATCGACAACGCCGCGTCGCTGCGCGAAGCGAACTCCATCACCCTGAAGGATTCGCTGTCGCAGCTGCGCGACCTCGACTACGCCGAGGCCATCGGCCAGTACCAGCTCGAAAAAGCCTCGCTGCAGGCCGCGCAGACCATCTTCACGCAAATGCAGTCCATGTCGCTGTTCAACATGATCCGCTGATCCAGACACCACTCGTACCCGAATTCCCCTTCACGCACGACCCCGAGAGCAACGGAGAAGTCCCATGGCACAAGTCATCAACACCAACATCATGTCGCTGAACGCCCAGCGCAACTTGAACACCACCGGTACCAGCCTGGCGACCAGCATCCAGCGCCTGTCCTCGGGTCTGCGCATCAACAGCGCCAAGGACGATGCCGCCGGCCTGGCCATTTCCGAGCGCTTCACCACCCAGATCCGCGGCCTGGACGTGGCCGTGCGCAACGCCAACGACGGCATCTCGCTGGCGCAGACCGCCGAAGGCGCGATGGTCGAGATCGGCAACAACCTGCAGCGCATCCGCGAACTGGCGGTGCAGTCGGCCAACGCCACCAACTCGCAGAGCGACCGCGAGGCGCTGAATGCCGAAGTGCAGCAGCTGCTGAGCGAAATCGACCGTGTCGCCAACCAAACCAGCTTCAACGGCACCAAGCTGTTGAACGGCGACTTCACCGGCGCCCTGTTCCAGGTCGGCGCCGACGCCGGCCAGACCATCGGCATCAGCAGCATCGTCGATGCCAACATCAACGAACTGGGCCGGGCCGGCTTCGCCGATTCGGTGAGCGGCGCCGGCGTGACCGCAGCCTCGACGGCCTCGGGCACCATCAGTGGCATCACCGTCAACATCAGCACCGCCGGCCAGAGCAAGTCGGTCACGTTGAACGACGTCAAGGTCGGCGACACCGATACCACCAAGGACGTGCAGCAGAAGGTCGTCCAGGCATTCAACGACAAGCTGGATCAAACCGGCCTGTATGCCGAACTGGCCGAGACCCCCGCGGGAAGCGGCACCTACGAAATCAAGCTGACCTCGCTCAAGTCGGGCCAGGACCTGGACTCGGTCACCGGCGGCACGTCCAACGGCACCGATGCCACCGTGGACTTCAGCGCCTTCGGCCCGGTCACCGCGGCGGCCGGCACCGCCCAGGTCCACTTGGAAGATCTGGACATCGCGGACTTCGCCGGCGCCCAGCGCGCGCTGGAGATGGTGGACAAGGCCCTGACCGCAGTGAGCGGCTCGCGCGCGGAGATGGGCGCTATCCAGAACCGCTTCACCTCCACCATCGCCAACCTGGCCACCACCTCGGAAAACCTGTCGGCCTCGCGCAGCCGCATCCGCGACGCCGACTACGCGAAGGAAACCGCCGAGCTGACCCGCACGCAGATCCTGCAGCAGGCCGGCACCGCGATGCTGGCGCAGGCCAACCAGGTGCCGCAGAACGTGCTCAACCTGCTCCAGTAAGTTTCATTGGTTGCACACCACGAAGCCCCGGCATTGCCGGGGCTTCGTGCTTTCGGGGCCAACATCAACGAGCCATAGTTCGACGTTGGCGGCATCTTTTTGGCTCATTTATTAGGTAATACAGACTAGAAAGCAAATGACTGCTGATATGAGCTTGGTCCGTTCCTCTAGCCAAATTCAACTACTCAGTGACTGTTCTCGGCCAAGAGCGGACAAATCAGCTTCGTAGGTCGGTAGCTCCGGCCTGGCGTCCTCGATCTCGAATCACCCCGGCCACAAATTACCGAAGCTGCTAGGTCACCCCGTCCTCGCGCTTTCAGTATGAGCAGATCGGCCCTGCGCATTGGTTAGCACTGGGAGAACTCGCTCACCTAAATCGCTATGTGTCGACGCGTCCGCCAGCCGGTTGCAGCACCGCCCTGCTTTCCAGCATCATCCGGTCGTCCATTTAAGGAGGGAACGGCATGCGGTTGAGCGACATCGACTGGGGTGCTGACAGCGCCGAGAACGACCCGCACCTGCTCCAGTACTTCTACGACTCGACTGCATTCCGGCGCATTAGCAACAAGCAGAAGCATCTCGTGATCGGCCGAAAGGGCGCCGGCAAGAGCGCGCTGCGCTCGCGCCTCAAGACGTATTTCGAGGAGCAGCCCAATACCTTCGTCATTTCCGTCGCGCCCCAGTACACGACTATTCGAAGCATCCTCAACGAGGGTGATCTGCAGCATGCCTTCGGGCAGGAGATCTTCTTCCAGCACACGTGGCTTCGGCAGATTCTAACCGATTGTCTGGCAGCGGTCGGCCATGATGTAAAGGGGAAATACGCAGCAGACAGCGTGGCGTTCGCGCGCGATGTGGCGAAGCAGCTTAACCGCACGTCACTGGACATGCTAGAGAACATCACCGAGATCCTAAGACGCACGAAAGCCAAGGTTGGCGAACTCGGCGAGTTCGGGCTAAACCTTGAGAAAGAGCTACGCAATATCGCCGATGTTGATGCGCTTGAGCATCATGTGCTCGAACTCGCGGCCAGTGGCGCGCAGTTCGTAGTAATGTTCGATGATCTGGATCAGGGCTGGGATAACTCGACCGCCTCGAACCAGTTGCTGCTGGGCCTGCTGCGTGCGGCGACAATTCTAAATGGAAAGAGCGCCAGGATTTTTCCCGTGATTTTCCTCCGTGAGGATGTCTATGCTCTACTGATGGGCATCACGCAACATGCGGACAAATACCGAAATATCGAGTTGATTCGCTGGGAACGCGAGCAACTCATCCAAATCCTAAGCTCGCGCATTCAGTTCAATCGAGCTGCACACGCGGCAGAGCCCGTAAATGACCTGTTCGGAAGTGTTTTTCCGGAGACCGTCGCTACATCCAATACAGTTAATTGGTTGGTGGAGCGCACGCTTAATCGACCGCGAGAACTGCTGCAATTGGCTCGTGCTTACACCGAAAGCGTTGACGCGCCGGAGCCAAGTGACATCGCGTTGAAGACTGCGGAAAGCGGCTATTCGACGTGGAAGCTCACGGACCTATGTAGCGAATTCTCCAATCAATATCCGGGCTTGCAGGCTTTTTTCTCCGCCTGGCGCTCGCATTTTCCTCGCCAGGCCTATCATCTTCGCCGCTCTGATCTGGACGAAATTGTAGTCACTCTCCTCGCCACATCGCAGATCAACGAGCCTTGGTTCAACGCAATCGTTGAGGCAACTGATGTGTATAAGATGATTGGCATCCTGTATGAAACGGGCCTTATAGGCGACTACGTTGCGGGCGGTGCCGGTGGGGGTGCACGTGTCCATTACTCGTTTCAGGAAAATCACCATCCTCGCTTCGACGAGGTACAGATTCACCCTTGTTTCCGACGTGCACTGGATACCGCAGAGCGGATCAAGAGGAAGAGCCAGGCGGCCTAGCAAGTCGCGCCCTTGGTGCAAGCACACCCGTTGGAGTCCGCTTCGGGTCGCTTAGCACCTGGTGGCCAGAAGTGGACACAGCACTGGGAATCGTAGAACTTCTACTGCATCCGCCACCGAACGCCATGTCATCTGCTGCGGTCGTTACGATTGGCCTATCATGAACGGCGACCTGCTTGAGAATCTTCATGCCTACAATGGACAAAGACGAAGCATCTACTTTACGGGCAAGGGCAATCGAAATTCTTGAGCAGACCTTGCAGGCTAGTTATGTCGAAGTAAAGAGCGCTAGTGAACTCGAAGCGAGTATCGCTGCCGAGGCAGAGTCTCTCACTGGCTTTCTACATGTCAGTGATTCTAGAACATTTTGCATCTTGGCAGCATCGTTCTTGGAAGATGTTTTTCGACGTTCTCTAATCAACTATTGGGATATATCAAGTAAGTCGCAAAAAGACTACTTCGGGCCTAATGGGCCGCTATCTACGTTCTCACAAAGAATCCTAGTCGCCGTTGGGCTTGGATGGATTTCGCAAGAACAGGCTTTGAACGCGACACGCCTGAAAAATATTCGAAATGAGTTCGCACACAACCATTTGATCCACAACCTCGCGGATCAACGCTTGTCCAAGCTAGTTGAGAGCTTGCATCCATACGAACGTGTTTGGGTAAAGATTCCAGAATATGCGACCGCTTTCGGTGTTTTGACTCCGGAGAACACTCTGCGCATGCGTTTCTATTGCAACACCTTCCATATAGCCGGGGGTGTTCTTGCTAGAGCAAAACTACTGCAAAGTGGGATTCCTGCAAATTTCCGATCAGGCCGCGGTTTCGACAATCTCACTGAGATTGAGCAGCGGTTTGGGAACTACATGATCCGTTTTTGCTTCACCACCGCGGGCGTTCCTTTCAGAGGCTGATTCTCCTTGAGTCCACGAAGCCCTTCAGTCCGCTTCGGGTCGCAAGCCGGCCAGTGCGGGACACTCAACACTTGAGTGAAGCCGCGCCGCGAAGCGGCGTCGGCTTGAACGAATTGTTAGCCAACAGCCGACTTCAACGAGGGGACCCGACGTCCCCCCGGTTTTGAGTAGCAGAGCGATCTGGAGTCCAATTCCCCGAAGCAAGGAGATTGGACGTGAAGAAGCGCTTTTCCGAAGAACAGATCATCGGCTTCCTGCGTGAAGCGGAGGCCGGACTGCCGGTCAAGGAGCTGTGCCGCAAGCACGGCTTCAGTGAGGCCTCGTACTACCTGTGGCGAAGCAAATTTGGCGACATGACCTGCCCCCACTGGCCGTACCAGTGATTACTGATAAAGCCCGGGGTTGAAGGGTACTGGGTTGTCGGTGGTTTGTGCCCGGTGGTGTGCCGCGAAC
>Ga0222427_100258_pt1 | contig 118256 bp, 109 predicted proteins | sample 2B20Ametagenome_FD_182890 | JGI IMG/M metagenome (GOLD analysis project Ga0222427, IMG submission 182890) | Enriched microbial communities from leaf-cutter ant dump, University of Wisconsin, Madison, United States - 2B20A (version 2) | ecosystem: Environmental > Terrestrial > Nest > Insects... | reverse complement strand
AAGCGTCGGCCAGTTGAGCGATGATCCCCTCATCAGCCTGCCCGCAGCGGCGCGCTGATCAGCCCGGCAATGCCGGACAGCACGGCGACCAATGCCGCCAGCTACACCACCCGATGGGACACCATCTGAAAACGATATGGCCCGCCGACTGTGAACGAACCGGATAGGCCGTCTCAACCGGCTCTTGCCGTTCGCCGGAAGGGTTGCCGTGAGCGCTTAAGCCCGTTCCGGGACAATATGTTCAAGATCGCGACACCGGGGCGGCCGGCAGGCGTGAAGGGACATGTCGTTACGAGACGGTGTCTCAATTCGGGATAGGCCGTGGCAGGGCGGAACGCGCGCAGATCAAAAGCGTTCTCCGTCGGAAGGAGGACTCCCGATGACCTGCGCAGGCAAGCCCGGCCCGGTGCCACCGCCGTTTCCCGATCCGCAACCCGATCCCGAGCCGCCGCCGGCGCCACCGCCGAACCCCATCCCTGTTCCGCCGGTGCGCCGGCGCAGCCGTTAACCCGTGGTTAAGCACGGCGGCCGGATTTCGTTCGCCGCCGTCTCGCACCGCTGCCGCTGGCCCGCTCCTTGCTCCGTCGTATGGCGGCGGAAGATGAGATGCGGATGTTTCACAGCGATTCGGACAGGCGCGAGGGCCTGGGATCCATAGCCGGGCGCACCGGCAGGCTGCTCGCGGCATGGCTGCATTTTTGCGGCTGGCGCCTGGCGACGATCGCCGGGGAGGTTGTCTCCCTGAAAGCGGCGAGACGTCGTTTTCTTTCGCGCGCAGAGAGAGCCGGGCTTCCGACTGCCCGCCACCGCAGGCATGGCGGGCCGAAAGCTTAGGCGCGACCGGAAATCCCGGTTCTCAGTCTTCCTTGCCCGACACGCCGGCTTCGGCAAAGCTCGCCATATGGGCGTGGCACGCCAATGCGGCGCGCACGATGTTCAGCGCGACCGCAGCCCCGGAGCCTTCGCCCAGCCGCATATTGAGGTCGAGGAGTGGGGCAAGTTCCAGCGCCTCCAGCAGGCGGCGATGGCCGGATTCCGCCGAGACGTGGCCGGCCAGCGTATGCGCAAGCCCCTGTGGATGCAGGCGGGCCAGCGGCGCGGCCGCGGCGGTGCAGACGAAGCCGTCGAGCAGAACCGGGACGTTGCGGCGGCGCGCGGCGAGCACGGCGCCGAAAATGGCGGCGAGTTCCCGCCCTCCGAGGGCCGCCGCGACCGCAAGCGGGTCGGACAGGGCGGCGGCATGCCGCTTCAGCCCCGCCTCGATGGCCTTGACCTTACGCAAGAGGCCGGCATCGTCGACGCCTGTGCCCCTGCCGGTCCACGCCTGCGCGCCGCCGCCGAAGAGCGCGGCGGAGATCGCCGCGGCAGGGGTGGTGTTGCCGATGCCCATTTCGCCGAGACAGAGAAGGTCGAGATCATTCCCGACGGCATCGTAGCCGGCCGACACCGCCGCCAGGAACGCTGTTTCATCCAGCGCCTCCGTTTGGGTGAAATCGCCGGTCGGGTGGTCGAGATCGAGAGGAATGACGTCCAGTTCGGCGCCGGCGAGGCGGGCGAGTTGGTTGATGGCCGCGCCGCCATGCGCGAAATTCGCGACCATCTGCACGGTCACCTCCGCCGGAAAGGCCGAGACGCCCTGCGCGGTGACGCCGTGGTTGCCGGCGAAGACGATGATTTTCGTCCTGTCCAACCTGGGCATCTCCCGTCCCTGCCAGCGTGCCAGCCATATGGCGACGGCTTCCATGCGTCCGAGACTGCCCTGCGGCTTGGTCAGCGTATCCTGCCGGGCGGCGGCAGCCTCGGCCGCGCTGGCGTCTCCTGTCGGCAGATCACGGCATGCGGAACGCAGTTCATCGATTGTTTTGAACGGCATGGGATAGGAATCTCCGAGAAAAGGTCAGGCAAAGGATGCGGAAGCGACCAGCAGGATGACGATCGCCACGAGCTGCTGCAGCGCGCCGACGGTGTCGCCGGTCTGGCCGCCGATGCGGCTGAGGCAGAGTGCACGGAAAGCGAGGAAGAGCGCGGCAAGCAGCACGAGCGCGGCAAGCGCGGCGGGCAGGCCAAGGGGCAGCAGCACGACGGTGCCGATCGCCGCGCCCAGGGTCGCGGTGTCCCGCGCCACCCCGCCGGCGCCCGCCGAGAGGCCGTCGCTGCGCGCCGGCGGCAACGCGTGCATCAGCAGGCCGGCGAGGCCGCGGGAGCCAGCCTCGGCGGCAATGAGGGCAAGGAACAGGTGCCAGGCGCCGTGCAGATCAGCCAGAACGGTCCACCGGACCAGCAGCGACAGCACCAGCGCTGCCGCGCCGTAGGCACCGATGCGGCTGTCGCGCATGATCTCCAGCCGGCGCTCGCGCGTCTGGCCGCCGCCGAAACCGTCGGCCACGTCGGCGAGGCCGTCCTCGTGCAGCGCGCCGGTGACGAGCAGCGTCGCCGTCAGCACCAGCGCCGCCGACGGGCCTGCGGCGAGGCCCAGCCGTTCGGCAGTCGCAGAAACGATACCCCCGACAAGTGCGACCGCGAGACCCGCCAGCGGCGCCGCCCAGATCGTGTCTGCGAGGCGACGGTCGCCGAAATCGAAGTGCGGCAATGGCAGCCGGGTGAAGAAGACGAGGCAGAGCGCGATGTCGAGGCCTGCCTGGCGGGGTGAGGAGGGCAGGCTCATGCGCCCCTCGCGATCACATGGAAGAACGTGCCGCTGACGTTCCCGCGCCGCAGGCCCGAGGGTCCGAGCGGGCGGCCCTCGCCGTCGGCGAGTTCGGCCAGCGGCGCATCGCTGCCGGTCGCCGTGATGCGCGCATAGTGGAATTCATGGCCACGCACCCGCGTGCCGGCCGGCCCGAGCGGGCAATCGGCCAGAAGCGTCGCCTGCCGGTAGCCGAGGTTCATCTTGCGCCTGGCGAAGGAGGTCGCATGGCCGAGCAGGCCGAGCATCCGATGCGCCCGGCCGTCGGCGTCCTCCAGCATCTCGCCGAGAACCATGAAGCCGCCGCATTCGCCGTGGACCGGTTTCGTCGCGGCAAACTCCGCCATGCCGGCCCGGAACGTCCCGGCGGCGGCGAGCCGGCCGGCATGGAGTTCGGGATAGCCGCCCGGCAGCCAGCAGACGTCGCAGTCCGCCGCCGGCGGCTCGTCGGCGAGCGGCGAGAACGGCACGATCTCGGCGCCGGCCATGCGCCAGTGGGCGGCGACATGCGGATAGACGAAGGTGAAAGCGGCGTCCCGCGCCAGCGCGATTCGCTGTCCGGGCGGGGAAAGCGCGTCTTCAAAGCCGTGTGCATCCGCCGGGGGGCGCGCCAGAGGTGTCGCCAGCGCCATCACCGCGTCGAGGTCGAGCGAGCGCTCGACCATGTCGGCCATCCTGTCGATGAAGGCGGCGAGGTTCGCATGTTCGGAGGCCTGCACCAGGCCGAGATGGCGCTCCGGCATGGTCATCTCGGGATCGCGCAGGATTGCGCCGACGACCGGCAGGCCGAGCGCTTCGACCGCCTCCGCGCACAGCCGGCGGTGCCGCTCGCTGCCCAGACGGTTGAGCACGACGCCGGCGATGCGCACGGCCGGGTCGTATGTGGCGAAACCCTTGGCGACGGCGGCGGCCGTGGTCGACTGGCCGGATACGTCGAGCACCAGCAGGGACGGAATCCTATAGAGCCGCGCCAGATCGGCGCCCGAGCCGGTGCGGCCCGCGCCCGCCGGGATGCCGTCGAACAGGCCCATCGCGCTTTCGATGACGACGATCTCGGCATCGGCGGCCGCTTCCGATGCCAGGCCGTTCAGCAGCGCCGGCGACATCGCCCAGGAGTCCAGATTGACGCCGGGCAGGCCGGTCGCCGCCTCGTGGAAGCCGGGGTCGATATAATCGGGACCGGATTTCGCCCCGCGCACGCGCACCCCCCGACGAGCCAGCGCACGCAATATGCCGATGGTGACGCTGGTCTTGCCGGAGCCGGAGCGCGGCGCGCCGATCAGGATCGCGCGGGCGCTCATGCGGAGCCGGCCATCGCGTCGCGCAGGGCGACGATGCCACCGACGACGATCAGGGCAGGGGAGGCGACCTGCTCGCGCGCGGCGGTTTCCGCCAGCGTGCCGAGCGTGGCGACCACCACCCGCTCCTCGGGCAACGTGGCGTTTTCCACCAGCGCCGCCGGCGTCTCGGGCGACAGGCCGCCCGCGCGCAGGTCGGCGATCGTCTCGGTCATATGGGTCAGGCCCATATAGATCACGAGCGGCTGGCCGGTGCGGGCGAGCGCCGCCCAGTCCGGCCGGTCGTCGGAGACGGCGGCGAAGCCGGTTGCGAGAATGACCGCGCCGTTGACGCCGCGCATGGTCACGGGGATGCCGGCCGACGCCAGCCCGCCGAAGGCGGAGGTGACTCCGGGCAGGATACGGTAGGGAATGCCGTTCTCGACCAGCGCCAGCGCCTCCTCGCCGCCACGCGCGAACACGGTGGGATGTCCGCCCTTCAGCCGAACCACCTTGCGCCCTTCCTTCGCAAGCCTCACCAGCAGGGCGTTGATCTCGCCTTGCGGAATGGACAGCCGGCCGCCGCGCTTGCCGACGAAGAATTTTTCCGCCTGTCCGGCGACCTCGATGATTTCCGGCGACACCAGTGCGTCGTGAACCAGCGCGTCGGTTTCCTGCAGGGCGGCGAGCACTTCGAGCGTCAGCAGGCCCGGATCGCCTGGCCCCGCGCCCGCCAGCCAGACATGGCCGGCTTCGAGGCGCGGCTTGTGGGCGGTGAGTTTCGCCGTGATATCGGACAGGCTCATTGCCGCCCCCTGAAGCGTCGCTGGTAATACGGATCGTAAAGCGAACTCTCGGTGAAATCCTCGGCGGCCAGCGAGCGGCCGACGAAGATGATGGCGCTGCGCTCGACCGGCTCCGCCGCGAACTGCTCCGAAATGGTCGCCAGCGTTCCCCGCAGGATGCGCTCTTCGGGCCACGATGCGCGGAAGACGATGGCCACCGGGCAGTCCGGTCCGTAGTGCGACAGGAGCTCCGCCACCACCTGATCCAGCGCGTGGATGGCGAGATGGACGGCGAGCGTCGCGCCGGTGCGGCCGAAATTCGCCAATGTCTCGCCGGGCGGCATTTTCGAGGCGCGGCCGGACACGCGGGTCAGCACGAGGCTCTGCGCCAGTTCGGGAATGGTCAGCTCGCGACCGAGCGCCGAAGCGGCGGCGGCGAAGGCGGGGACGCCGGGCGTGAGCGTATAGGCGATGCCGTGCCGTTCCAGCCGGCGGATCTGCTCGGCCACCGCGCTCCATACCGAAAGGTCTCCCGAATGCAGGCGCGCCACGTCCTGTCCGGCCTCGTGCGCGGCGACATATTCGGCCTCGATTTCGTCCAGCGACATTGGCGCGGTGTCGACCAGGCGCGTTCCGGGCCCGCAATGCGACAGCAGGTCCGGCGCGACGACCGAGCCGGCATAGAGACAGACCGGGCAAGACCCCAGGAGCCGCGCGCCGCGCAGGGTGATGAGGTCGGCCGCGCCTGGACCGGCGCCGATGAAATGGACGGTCATGACGAGGCCTCCGCGATGGCGCAGGTGACGGGGCCGACAACGGTTCGTGGCCCGAGCAGCCGCGCGAACTGTCCGGCGGCCGCAAGCGCGGCGGTCTCGGAGACGGAAGGCGTCCCGGTTGCCGCCAGCGAGAAACTGGAATCCGTCAGCGCGCGAAACGAAACGGCCCGAAGCGCGGCGTCGTCGACGAGCAGAATCGGCAGGCTCAGCGTCTTTCCGGTGGCGAAGATGGCTTCCTCGGCCTGCTTGTGTCCGGCCGTGGCCAGGGCCGAAAGCGACGAGACGGCGAGACCGTAGGCGCCGAGCGCCGTTTCGATCGCGGCCATCACCTGCTGCTCGGCGACGCCCTTTCGGCAGCCTATCCCGGCGACGATCATGACTTCGTCCAGCTCCATTGGGTGACGGGCATGGCCGTGCGCCAGCCCGTCATCGTGCCGATCGGGCTTGCGCGGGAAACCGCGATGCGGATCAGGTCTCCGCCGAGCGCGGCATGCCTGCCGAGCAGCAGCGCCTCCATTTCCAGCGTCACGGCATTGGCGACCAGCCGCCCGCCCAGGGACAGGGTGTCGACCGCCGCATCGAGAACCCCGGCGTCCGAGCCGCCGCCGCCGATGAAGACGGCATCCGGCCGCTCCAGTCCGTGCAAGGCCTGCGGCGCGGTTCCTTCGACCACCGTGAGCCCCGGCACGCCGCAGGCGGCGGCGTTGCGTCGAATGCGGGCGGCGCGCTCGCTGTCCGCTTCCACCGCGATGGCGCGCATAGAGGGATGTGTCAGCATCCATTCGATGGAGATGGACCCGGACCCCGCCCCAATGTCCCACAACAATTCGCCGCGACGGGGCGCGAGCGCCGACAGCGTCGCGGCCCGAATCTCGCGTTTGGTGATCTGCCCGTCATGCTCGAACAGCGCGTCCGGCATCCCCGCCGCCAGAGGCAGGATGCGGGCCTCCAGCTCCGCTCGAACGTCGATGGCCAAAACGTTGAGCGGATTCACGTTTTCGATATCGAACGCGTCGGCGCGCGTCGACCTGATGCGTTCGTCCGGCCCGCCCAGCGCTTCCAGCAGCGTAAGGTTCGATGGGCCGAATCCGGTCCGCGTCAGCAGTTGCGCGACTTCAGCCGGCGCCTCGCCATCGGAGGTCAAAGCGAGGATACGGGCGCCCGGATGCAGCAGCGGGCGCAGGAGATCGATCGGCCGCCCATGCAGCGAAACGGTCTCCGTGTCTTGCAAGGCCCAGCCGAGGCGCGAGGCGGCGAGCGACATCGACGACGAGATCGGAAGGACGCGCATCTCGGCAGGCGGCACCTGCCGCGCCAGCGTGACGCCGACGCCGTGGAAGAACGGATCGCCGGACGCCAGCACGCAGACCTTGCGGCCGCGCAGCGCCAGCACGTCGCGCATGGCGCTGTCGAAGGGCGTCGGCCACTTCCGTCTCTCTCCGGTGATGATGGCTTCGGCCAGCGCGAGATGGCGCACGCCGCCGAACATGAATTCGGCGTCGGCGATGCGCCGCTTGGCCTCGTCGCCGAGACCGGCTAAACCGTCCTCGCCGATACCGACGACGGTGAGCCAGCGGTTTTCGGTCGGAAACTCAGCAGGCATCATGACCCACCAGATCCTGATATTGGGCGGAACGGCGGAGGCGCGACAGATCGCGACAGCTCTGGTCGAACGGGGCGATTGCGCGGTCACCCTGTCTCTTGCCGGACGAACGCAAAATCCCGCCGGGCAAGGCGTTCCGGTGCGGATCGGCGGTTTCGGCGGCGCAGGCGGACTGGCGGATTATCTTAGGCAACATGCCGTAGAATTGCTGATCGACGCCACGCACCCCTACGCCGCGCGCATCTCCGCCAACGCGGCGGAGGCGGCGACGCGTGCCGGCGTGCCTATCCTCGCCCTGCGACGGCCAGGCTGGGAGCGGACGGAAGGCGACCGCTGGACGGAGGTCGCCGATGTCGACGCGGCAGTGACGACGCTCGGGGCCGCTCCGCGCCATGTCTTCCTCGCGCTCGGCCGGCAGGAGGTCCATGCGTTCGAGACCGCGCCGCAGCACCGCTATGTCGTGCGCAGCGTCGATCCCGTCGAGCCGCCGCTCGCCTTGCCATATGTCGAGACGATCCTCGCGCGGGGACCGTTCGAGACGGCCGACGAACTGGCGCTGCTGGAGCGCCATCGCATCGACGCCGTCGTGTCGAAGAACAGCGGCGGTTCCGCGACCTACGGCAAGATCGCCGCAGCGCGGGCGCTGGGCGTCGAGGTGGTGATGGTGCGCCGCCCGCCGCTGCCCGGCGTCCCGTCCGCGCCGACCGTCCATGAACTGGTCGCCATGATCGCTCATCGGCTGGGTCCCGTCGCGGATCGCGGCGTGTAGACCAACGGCGGCTTTCCATCTCTGGGAACTGTGCGGGTTTCGGGCGAGCCGATGATGACGCAGGTTGCCATGTCGGCCATGTCCGCCCTTGCCTCGGCGAGCGGGACGATCTGGATGCGTTCGTCGGGTCGGCCGGCGGCTCGGCCGAAGATGACGGGCGTCGTGCCGGGCAGAACTGCCGACAGACACTCGAAGGCGCGTCCGAGCTGCCAGGGCCGTGATTTCGAGATCGGATTGTAGAGCGCGATGACGAAGCCGGCGCCCGCGGCCGCCAACAGGCGCAGTTCGATCAGATCCCACGGCTTCAGATTGTCCGACAGGGAAATGGCGCAGAAATCATGACCCAGCGGCGCGCCGATGCGCGCGGCGACAGCCAGCATGGCGGTGATGCCCGGCACCACGGTCAGGTCGATATCCCGCCATTCCGGCGGCCCGGCCTCGATCGCTTCGCAGACGGCGGCGGCCATCGCGAACACGCCTGCGTCGCCGCCGGAAACGACCGCGACGCTATGGCCTTCCATCGCCCTTTCGATGGCTTCTCTGGCGCGCGCCAGTTCCTCGCGGTTGTCGGAGGCGATCGCCTGCTGATCCGGGCGGAGGTCCAGCCGGTCAATGTAAGGCTTATAACCGTAGAAGAAACGCGCCTCCGCTACGGCCCGGCTGGCTTCCGGCGTGACCTGTCCGGCATTGCCGGGGCCGAGCCCGATGACGGCGAGCCGGCCGCTCACAGAACAGCTCCCGAGGCGGAAGCTGAGCCCGGTCGGCCCAGCCAGCCCGGCACCAGCACGATGGAGAAATAGGGCGCGCGGTCGTCGGCCTTGTCGGCGAGCCTCACCGAGGCGCCGTTGGCCATCGTGCCGCGCTCGACATAGACGGCGCGCCCGATCCTGCCTGTCGCCTCCAGCGCGCGCCGGATCTTCGGCAGGTTGCGGCCGACCTTCATGATGACGGCCGCGTCGGTGTCGGAAAGCCGCCGCGTCAGTTCGGCTTCCGGCATCGTTCCGGGCAGCACGGTCAACACGTCGTCGCCCTGCACGATGGGATTGCTCGTCTGCGACCAGCAGCCCGACATGGCGGTCACGCCGGGGACGACCTCGGTGGGGAAGCGATGGGCCAAGCGGACGTGCAGGTGCATATAGGAGCCGTAGAAGAGCGGGTCGCCTTCGGAAAGAATGGCCACGCAGCGCCCGGCGTCGAGATGCGCGGCGACGCGCTCGGCGGATTCTTCATAGAAGGCGAGAATCTGTGCCTTGTAGTCGGCATGGTTCTTGTCGATTTCGACCGTCACCGGATAGTGCATCGGCAGTTCGATCACGCCGGGCTTCATGTGCGCGGTGACGATCGCGCGAGCATTGCCGTTGCCGTCGCGCTTGGCGAAATGGGCGACGACGTCCGCCTCGCTCAGTGCACGGACGGCTTTCAGGGTAAGAAGCTCGGGGTCGCCCGGTCCGGTGCCGACGCCGATCAGGCGGCCTTTGTTGGCTGGAGCGTTCACAGGCCCGGCCTCGCCAGTGCGTTGAGGGCGGCGGCCGTCATCGCCGAGCCGCCCAGGCGGCCGCGCACGATCGCCCACGGCACGCCGTAGGAATTCTCCGCCAGCGCATCCTTGGACTCGGCCGCGCCGACGAAGCCGACCGGCATACCGATGATGGCCGCAGGTTTCGGTGCGCCGTCGCGCAGTTTTTCCAGAAGATAGAAAAGCGCCGTCGGCGCATTGCCGATGGCGACGACGGCGCCCTTCATGCGCTCACCCCACAGGTCGATGGCGGCGGCCGAGCGTGTGTTGCCGATCCTGTCCGCGATCTCGGTGGTGCGGGGGTCGCGCAGGGTGCAGACCACTTCGTTGCCGGCAGGCAGTCGGGCGCGCGTCACGCCATGCGCCACCATCGCCGCGTCGCAGAAGATCGGCGCGCCGCCCGCCAGCGCCTCGCGCGCTGCGGCGACGAAATCCGGCGAGAAGGCGAAGCTCCTGGCCGCCTCTACCTGCCCACAGGCATGGATCATGCGCACGGCGACATCCGCTTCGATCTCCGAGAATCGCGACAGGTCGGCCTCGTCACGGATGATCGCAAAGGACCGTTCGTAGATCGCGTTGCCGTCGCGAATGTAGTCGTAGGCGATCATGTCGGTTCCCGGTGGCCTGCTTGTTCCGAAACTGCCTGCGCCAAACGCGAATGCCCCAGACGAGCGAGGCAGGCGGCCGCGGTTTCGCCCGAAGCGCGCTCTTTTGCAACAAGAGATGCGATCGCGTCGAGCGCACTGGCGGCCCGTCGCTCCGGGACGTAGCCGAATGGCGCGCTTCCCGCCGTTCCACCGGCGACAAGCGCGACACCGTTTTCGCCACCGGTTAGCGTCAGTGCCGACGCGCCGGGATGGGCGCAGCCTTTCGCGCAGCCCGAGACATGCAGCGTGAACGAACCGTCGAGCATGCCGTCGTTCCGGGCTGCGATCGTCTCGGCAAGCGCGCGCGTCGCGATCCGGCCGGAGGCGCAGGCCGGCGCGCCGGGGCAGGCCGCGACCCGCAGGCGCCGATCGTCGGCGGCGGTGACAAAGCCGAGCGCGGCGGCTTTCGCCTGGAGACTTGCGGCAGGTTCGGCTGAAAGGCCGGGCACAAGCAGCATCCGCCCCGGCGCCGGACGGATTTCGGTCGCTCCGAGATCGGCGGCGGCTTCGGCCAGGCCAGCAAGTCTCTCTGCCTGTATCGAGCCGAAGGGTAGGGCGACGCCGAGGCAGAGAGTGGAATCGGCCAGTGGGAAGATACCCGGCGACAGGAGTGATTTAGGCAGTGACGGTCGCGCATCCCCACCCTTAGCCCCTCCCCACAAGGGGGAGGGGGATTCGCTTACCTCGTCATCCTTCTCAGATGCCTGATCACTTGAACCGGAATGGCTGCCGCAGGATTCCCCTCCCCCTTGTGGGGAAGGGTCAGGGGTGGGGGCGCGCGGCGCCATGATATCCCTCCCGCGACCCTCCACGCCGAGTTCGGCGATGGCTTCCAGAATCCCGATTGTTCTTTCGCAAGCATCTGCTTCGGCAAACAGACCGACCGTCTGCGCCGTGGCTGCCGTGCCGCCGACCGCGAGATGCCAGACTATCCTCGCGTCCCGCTCGACAGCCGTCAGTCGCACATCCGCCAGAAGCCTGTCCATCGAGATGCGCCCGCCACCGTCGACGATCACCGAGACCTTGGGGCCGAGCCGGCGGGACAGGGCGGCCGTTTCGATCGCGGTGCGGATTGCTTCCGCGAGCGGTCGCGGGTCGGCCGTCTCGTCGGGGTCGAGACCGGCGAGCGGGCCGGTTTCGACGGGTACGCCGGTCCGCACCGCAATGCCCAGCGCGTCGACCTCCACGGCGAGGCTACGCGCGCTTGGCGGCGTCAGGCCGCGGATCTGGATCGAGCCGCGCTGGGTCACTTCCATGAGGCCGTTGCCGCTTCGCGCCGCCGCGTCGCAGAGTCCGACCAGCGCCTCGGCGCTCAAGCCTCCTGAAAGAGGATTGAGGCGCACGAGCAGGCCGTCGCCGGTCTGCATGGGCGCGGAAAGCGCCGGGCAGGCGCCGCGTCGCGCAAAGGCGTTCATTCAGCCGCCTCCGATGGCTTTTCGGAGGTACCCCCACTCCTAGCCCTTCCCACCGAGGCAGAGGAGAAGCTGCTCCGCCTTTCCCCGTTGAGGGGACGGGTTGAGGGTGACTTCGCTGCCTGTCGCGTCTCCGCCTCGGCGATCAGCGCCGCCAGGTCGTCGTCGATGGAGTTGCGCAGGGGGTGCCAGAGGCCGCGCCGGCGCGCCGACAGGAAGCGCTCGGCGATGACCTTGGCGGCCGCCGGATTTTCGCGCAACAGGAAGGACCGGACCTCAGGATCGCCGACATAGGCGTCATGGACCGCTTCGATCAGATTGCCGGGAATGGCGTGCGTGGTCTCGGCGAAGCCGACGAGGCGGTCCACCGTTTCGGCGAATTCCGAGGCGCCGCGCGGGCCGTGACGCATCTGGCCGTCGATGAAGCGGCGGTTGACGGCGCGCGCCCGCACGACGCGGCCGACCGCTTCGGCGACGGAACGCGGCTTCGGCTTTTGCGGGTCGGTGGTGTCGAGCACGATCACGTCGGCCTTGCCACCGAGCGCAGCGACGGCAGCCGCGAAACCGCCGATGAAGGCGACATCGGCAGACCCTTCGAGAATGTCGCGGCCCGGATCGTCGCCGGTGTGGACGAGGAGGTCGGCTTCCGCGAGGCGGGAGGCGAAACCGTCCGGAACCGCTTCACCTTCGCCCTCCGCGCCGCCATAGGCATGGGAGGCGGCGTCGAGATAGGCGCGGCCGAGGTCCTCGCGCCGCTCCCAGTCGCCGCTCGAAAGCAGGCTTTCCAGCCCCGCGCCATAGGTGCCGGGCGACGAACCGAAGATGCGTGGCGCGACCTTGCCGGCGGCGCGGCGTTCTGCGGCGAGCGGGTTTTCGTCGTCGTCCTCGTCGCGATTTGCCACCGCGCGCGCAGCGGCGTCGATCAGCGCGATCTGCACCGGGAACATGTCCCTGAACAGGCCGGAGATGCGCCAAGTCACATCGATGCGCGGACGCCCGAGCGTGGCCGGTGGCAGCACCTCGATGCCGGTGACGCGGCCGGTCGCGGCGTCCCATTGCGGGTGGCAGCCCATCAGCGCCAGCCCTTGCGCGATCTCCTCGCCGCCGGTGCGCAGTGACGCCGAACCCCAGAGGTCGATGACCAGCGCGCGCGGCCAGTCGCCATGCGCTTGCAGATATGAAGTCACGATCTCGTCGGCGGCGGCCTTGCCGAGGTCGTAGGCGGTCGGCGTCGGCATGGTGCGCGGGTCGGCGGTGAAAAGGTTGCGGCCGGTTGGGAGAACGTCGGTGCGGCCCCGCGCCGGCGCGCCGGACGGGCCGGCGGCGAGGTGGCGGCCGTCGAGTGCGGTCAGCAGGCTCGCTTTCTCAGCTTCGGCGCTGGCCAGCCGCAGCGGATCGACTTCGCTTTCGGCTGGGCGGCCGTAGACGTGCAGCCCGTCCTTGACTGCGAAATCCTTCAGGTCGCACAGCCAGGCGTCGATGCGGCGCAGCGCCTCGTCCGGCGCGTCGGTTTTCGCCACGCCGGCATCGGCTGAAAGGCCGGTGGCCTCGGCCGCTTCGACAATCAGCCTTGCCAGCCGGTCGCGGCGGCGGCGGTCGAGGCCATCGGCTTGCGCGTATTCGTCCACCAGCCGCTCCAGCTTCTGCTGGTTTTCATCCAACCCGGCGGATGCGAGCGGCGGCGGCAGGTGCCCGAGCGTCACGGCGGATATGCGTCGCTTGGCCTGCGCGGCCTCTCCAGGATTTGAGACGATGAAGGGATAGACGACCGGCAGCGAGCCGGTGACGATCTCCGGAAAGCAGTTTTCGCTCAACGCCACGGTCTTGCCGGGCAGCCATTCCAGCGTGCCGTGCGCGCCGACATGGACGATGGCGTGGACATCGATAGCCTTTTGCAACCACAGGCCGAAGGCGACGAGTTCGTGTCGGGGCGGCAATGTCGGGTCATGGTAGTCAGCGCGGCGATCTTCCGAACGGCCGCGATCCGGCGCCAGCGCAACGGTGACATTGCCGAAAATGGCCGCGCGGACGGGGAACGTGCTTCCGGGGGCGGTCTGCCCGTAAGCGTCGCCGTCCATGTTGCCCCACGCTGCACTCACGCTTTCTCGTGCGGCAACAGGCAGATCGGACAAATGACGCCGGTATTCCTCCATGCCCAATCCGTCGTCGCCATGCTCCAGCGCGTCCAGAAGTTGGCGTGGCGATTCCGGAATGCCTTCAACGGCATAGCCTGCATCCCTCAGATCGTGCAGCATGGCGAGCACGCTGGAAGGGACGTCGAGCCCGACCGCGTAGCCGGTGCGGCCGGGGGCGCTCGGATAGTCGGGGATCAGGATCGCCACGCGGCGATCTCCCGCTGGCGTTTGCCGCAGCCTCAGGATGTTGGCGATGCGCCGCGCGACCTGCTCGACGCGGTCCGGCTCCGGACGATTGGAAAGTGCGCGGAAGCCGAGTTCGGCATCCGCCTCGCCCTGTGCCTTGAAGGAGACCGCGCCGGCGAGGATACGTCCGTCCAGCTCCGGCAGCACGACGTGCATGGCGAGGTCCGCCGGCGCGAGGCCACGCTGGTTGGTTTCCCACGCATCACGCCGGGTCGTGGCGACGATCACCTGGAATACGGGAACGCCGGCCCGGTCGAACAGCGTTTCGACGCCCGGTTCGGCGCTTGAGGCGAAGGCCGTGGCGGTGACGACGGCCGACGGCCGGAGGGACTTGAAGGCAGCCTCCACGAAGGCAAGCGATTCCTTGTCCTTCAGGCTGGAGACGAAGATCAGGACGGCCGTGATGCCTTTCGCCCGCAGCGCCGCCGTCAGCGCGTCGATCGGCGCGGCATCGGCCGCCAGCAGCATCGAGCGATAGAAGAGGATGGGAACGACGGGGGCGACCTCTGCCATTTCGGCGCCGCGCGCGCTCGATCTCCCCCCATGCGGGAGGTCCACCACGCCCACGCCCGGTTCGTAGTACCCGGCCTTCGGCACCTCGACCGGCCGGGCGGCATCGATGTCGCGTCCGGCAAGGCCGACCAGACGGCGAACCAGCCCGCGCATGTTGTCCGGTCCGCCGGCCCGGAAATAGCCTAGCAGCGTGGCAAGCTCGTCCTGAGGCAGCGTCGAGGCCTCGGCCAGTCGCGGCTCTGCGTCGCGGTCCTCGCCAGGCAGCAGGGCGAGCTTGATTCCGCGCTCGCGCGCCAGCGCGGCGAGCCGGTCGCAGCCGTAGCGCCACCAGTCGTAGCCTCCCAGAAGGCGCACGAGGATGACCTTGGCGTGGCTGGCAACGCCGTCCATCCACAGATCCACCGACATGGGATGGCGCAGGTCGCGCAGGGCCGCGAGCCGCATCGACGGCAGCGCGCCACGCTCTTCCTTCCAGGCAGAAGCCAGACCTGCCAGATCGCTGTCTGTGAAGGATAGCGCCAGAATGTCGGCCGGCTGCTGCCTCAAATCGATCGGCTCGGCGATATCGTCGAGCGACGCCGAAGTGGTGGTCAGGATGTGCATGACCTGACTCTTCCGGCTTTTCCGTTCAGCCCGCCAGTATTTTTTCGATCGCCGGCCTGTCCAGGCCTTTCAGGCCGATCACCACCAGCTTCGAGCGGCGCTCGTCCCCGGCCGTCCAGGCCCGGTCGTAATAGTGGTTCACGCGCGGGCCGACCGCCTGCAGCAGAAGCCGCATCGGCTTGCCGCCGACCTCGACGAATCCCTTGACGCGCAGCACGTTCTCTTCTTCCGCCGCCTTCGCCACGCGGGCGGCAAGGTCCTGCGGGTCCGCCACCGTCGGAATCTCGACGACGAACGTATCGAAATCGTCGTGCTCGTGGTCGCCCATGCCGTCGTGATGGCTCTTGCGGTTCTCGATGTCGTCCTCGACGGCGAGGCCGAGGCCGAGCAGCACCGAAGGGTCCACCTTGCCCTGGGTGGTCGGCACCACCTTGACGGCCCGCGCGACGTGCTCGTTCAAAAGGGCGTTGGCCTTGCCGGAAGCGGCCGCGTCCATCAGGTCGCTTTTCGAAAGGATGATGAGGTCGGCGCAGGCGACCTGGTCCTCGAAGACCTCCTCGATCGGATCGTCATGGTCGAGCGCACCGTCGGCGGCGCGCTGGGCGGCGAGCGCGTCCATGTCCGAGGCGACGCGGCCGTCCGCCAGCGCCGGGCCGTCCACCACCGCCACGACGCCGTCGACGGTGACGCGGCTCTTGACGCTCGGCCATTGGAAGGCTTGCACGAGCGGCTTGGGCAGCGCGAGGCCGGACGTCTCGATCAGGATATGATCTACCCTCGGCGTGCGCGACAGGATCTGGTCCAGCGCCGGCACGAAATCGTCGGCGACGGTGCAGCAGATGCAGCCGTTGGCCAGCTCAACGATGTTCTCTTCCGGGCAGGCATCGACGCCGCAGCCCTTCAGGATCTCGCCGTCGACGCCGACATCTCCGAACTCGTTGACGATGAGGGCCAGCCGCTTGTCGCCGGCGTTTTCCAGTATGTGGCGGATCAGCGTCGTCTTGCCGGCGCCGAGGAAGCCGGTGACAACGGTGCAGGGAACGCGGGAAGCGGAAGCGGTCATGGAATGTCCTTCAGCATGTCGAGGGGAGGGATGCGCGCGACAAGGCCGCGCTTGAGGCAATCGGGGCGGCCGCGCCAGGGGATCAGCCCGTCCGCGGATTCTGAAAGAAGCCGGGCGCCGGTCACGAGGTCGGCGCCGCTGGCGGTCGTCAAATCGCCGAAGATATAGCTCCAGCCACCCTTGCGCAGAAGCGCTGCCGAGAGCCGTCGCTTGCAATTGCCGAGACAGTCCACCGTGCGGACGGCAACGGTGCCGCCGCCGGCGCGGCGGGCGTCTCCCGCGAGAACGGTGCCGGCGCGCGGATGCGCGTCCGAGCCGCTTTCGTCGCGGCAGGTGGCGCAGACCACGATCGTGACGTCGGCACCGTTGGTCGCGCCATGCGATGGGTCGCCGGCTGCAACGTCGGTCAGGTCGGGGAAAACATCGTCGCGGTTCAAAATGCGGCTCCTTGTCCGGGACACCCGCCGGACGATCGGAATTCTGTGTTCGACGGCAGGTCTCCTGGCTCGCGGTTCTTCGCCGTGTCGCCGCCTTCCCGGATATCCAGTGGCCTTCGGCTTCGGCTCGTCGCTTACAGTTGCGGGGACAGCCGCGGATTCGGAAAATCTCCTACACCGCATTCCCTCTTAGCTTCTCCTTCTCGGGAGAAGACCGTCACGCGGGATTTAGGCCGCCGGCAAGGACACTGTCAATGACGGCGCGCGCTGCACGGTGTCGGTTTCCGGACAGGACGGTCCGCCGGGGACCACCGGTAGCTACCGGACCGGCAGTCCCCTCCGCTGCCATTCGTCGGGCGGGATCGGGTCGCCGACGCGGAAGGCGAAGGACAGAACTTTCGTGGCGTCGGCATCGACTTCGCAACGGTAGGCCAGGTCGCGCCATTTCCCGCCGACCCGAAAAGCCGCGCGCGGCACGTCGATGACGTTTCCATCCTTCAGCGGATAGGAGGGCAGCAGGTCCGCGAAATAGGGCGGATCGGAATGGGTGAGCTGTGCGCTGAGTTCGCTGACGCAAAGCGTGCCGCCGCGCGCGCTGCGCGGCATCCCCGCCATCGCCGTGACTGCAAGGGCGTCGCCGGTGGACGATCTCGAAAACAGCGATCTGGCCTTCTTCAGCTTTTTCGTCTTTCCACCTTTCGGCGCGTCGGATTTCTCCGCCTTCGGCTTGGCTTCGTCGTGTTTTGGCGGTGCCTGGGTGCTTCCGCCCGGCGAAGCCATGATCTCGGGGGCGGAGGCTTCCTGTCGCTTCGCTTCCTCCCGCCGGTCGGCTTCGGCGGCTCCGCCGGCGTCAGCGCTATCTCCCTGCAGGGATTTGCGAGGGCCGGCATCCTTTCGTCCATATTGCACGACCGGATTCAGGCGTGGGATAGGCTGGCTGGCAGGCGTTTGCTTCGGCGGCGTCTTGGCGGCCTCCGCTTGCTTTTTGGGTGGTTCCGGCGGTTTTTGCGGGGCAGGGAGAGCTTTCGGTTTTGGCTGCTCCTTGGGAGGCGCAACGAGCTTGACCGCCACCGCGTCTTCTTTTTGCGGCGTTTCGAGTGAGTTCGGCAGCCCGAAGATCAGCAGCGCCGCGATGGCGGCATGCAGGCCGACAGAGACCGGCAAAGCCAGTCTCAGCGTTCGGTTCGGCTCCCTGGTTTCATCCTGCATCATCACCAGCGTGCAACGGCATGGCGGCGACATCATGCCGCTCGACAGTTTGCGGGTACAGGTCGCGGCCGCCGCTTGCAACCGAAGCGGTATCAGCCGCTGGCCGCGACGTCCGGCCCGGCCGCGGCCAGTAAAGCGGGTCCAAGGTCTCCCGCCGGGGTGATCTCCATGCGCTCCAGCCCGAGCCAGCCCCGGAGATGCTTCAGCTCTTCCATCAGGTGGACTGCGGTTTCCGGCGGTGCGCCGGACTCGGCGAACGCCGCGTGGACGCGCAGGACGCCGGTCGGGCGGTCGGCCTTCAGGTCGACGCGCGCGACGATCGTATCGCCGAGCAGGAACGGCAGCACATAATAGCCGAACTGGCGCTTTTCGGCGGGCGTGTAGATTTCGATGCGGTAGCGGAAACCGTAGAGGGTTTCGGCGCGTGTGCGTTCGAACACCACCGGATCGAAAGGTGCGAGCAGCGCGCGCGCCTCGATGCGGCGCGGCATGCGGGCGTCCTTGTAGAGCCAGGCTGGTCGGTTCCAGCCCTCGACTGCGACGGGAAGCAGCGCACCTTCCTCCACCAGTTCCTCGATCCCCTTCTTGGTGTCGTCGGGCGAAAGGCGAAAATAGTCGCGCAGGTCCGCATAGGTGGCCACGCCGTGCGCGCGGGCGGATATACGCAGAAGTTCGCGGTGCGCGTCTGCGGCGGATGGCTCGGGCAGATCGAGGACCGAGGCGGGCAGCGCGCGCTCCGGCAGGTCGTAGAACCGCTCGAAGCCGCGCCGCGAATGGGTGGTGATCAGCCCGGCCCAGAACAGCCACTCGAAGGCATGCTTGGCGTCGCTCCAACCCCACCAGCCGCCTTTGCCCTTATGACCTTCGATATCAGATGCCGCGATAGGACCGCGCCTCCTGACCTCCTGCAGGATCTCTTCGATGAACGCCTTCTTGTCCTCGGCCCAGACAGCGAGCCCTTTATAGATCTCGCTGGCGTCGTTCGCGCGCGCCCGCCGCATGCGCCACTGCATGAGCGGCCAGAGCTCGAGCGGCAGCAGCGAGGCCTCGTGCGCCCAGTATTCGAACAGCAGCCGCTTGCGCCCGGCCATCGCACCGTCCAGCAGCGTCATCGGGTAGGAACCGAGCCGCGAATAAAGCGGCATGTAATGCGCGCGCACTACGGCCGAAACGGAATCGATCTGGAACAGGCCGACCCGCGACAGCACGCGTTGCAGGTGCCGCCGGTCGATCGTTCCTGCCGGCGCGGGATCGGCGAAGCCCTGCGCCGCAAGCGCGATGCGGCGGGCAAGGGGCAGCGAAATCTTTTCTTTCATGAGTTCCGTTTCTGCTTCGTCAGGATGCCGCCGCGACACCCGATTCCGGCTACCCTAGCAAGGAAGCGGCGGTTTTACTGTCAGGAGAAAAGTGGAGTAAAAAGCGAAGGAAATCAAACAGGAGCGGATAAGGCCAGTTTTGCACCGGTTGCCCGCCAGAAGCGGATTTTGGCGAATGTTTGACTTGCTTCACAAGAACCGCTGCGCTAACCCTCGCCGCGTTGCAGCATAGGGGCCGTTCAATCGGTTCAGCAGGCAAACTGTCACGCTTCCGCAATACGGTCCCGTGCTGTAAGTCTGGCCGGAAGGCCGCAAACGGAAAGTCGCAGCATGAACGCACTTCTCGGTTCGTATCTGCCGATCGTGATCTTCATCGGCGTGGCGCTGGTCGTCGGTCTGGCGCTGATCACCGCGCCCTACATCGTGGCCTATCGAAATCCCGATCCGGAAAAGCTTTCCGCCTATGAATGCGGCTTCAATTCGTTCGACGATGCCCGCATGAAATTCGACATCCGCTTCTATCTGGTGTCGATCCTGTTCATCATCTTCGATCTCGAGGTGGCGTTCCTGTTTCCGTGGGCCGTTTCCTTCTCGAAGATCGGCATGCTCGGCTTCTGGTCGATGATGGTTTTCCTCGGCGTGCTGACGATCGGCTTCGCCTATGAGTGGAAGAAGGGAGCGCTGGAATGGGATTGAGCGCCACTCCGGTGAAAAGCGGGGGCACGCTCGTCGCCCCGCAGCCCAATGGTATCCTGGACCCGGCCACCGGCAAGCCGGTCGGCTCGACCGATCCGTTCTTCGCCGGCATCAACAACGAACTGGCCGACAAGGGCTTTCTCGTCACCTCGGCCGACGCGCTGATCACCTGGGCGCGCTCCGGCTCGCTGATGTTCATGACCTTCGGCCTGGCCTGCTGCGCCGTCGAGATGATCCATACGTCGATGCCGCGTTATGACTCGGAACGCTTCGGCGTCGCGCCGCGCGCCTCACCGCGCCAGTCGGACGTGATGATCGTCGCCGGCACGCTGACCAACAAGATGGCGCCGGCGCTGCGCAAGGTCTACGACCAGATGCCGGAGCCGCGCTACGTCATCTCGATGGGCTCGTGCGCCAATGGCGGCGGCTACTATCACTATTCCTATTCGGTGGTGCGCGGCTGCGACCGCATCGTGCCCGTCGACATCTACGTGCCCGGCTGCCCGCCGAGCGCCGAGGCGCTGCTCTACGGCATCCTTCTCCTGCAGAAGAAGATCCGCCGCACCGGCACGATCGAACGGTGACCTGACATGAGCGAAGCTCTCAGCGACCTTGCAGCTCACATCCGCGAAAAGCTCGGCGACGCCGTGCTGGACAGCGTTCTCGCCTATGGCGAGTTGACGGTGGTCGTGGCGCCCGAAAGCGTGGTCGCCGCCGCGACCTTCCTGCGCGACGACGCGCGCTGCCGGTTCGTCTCCATCATCGATATTTCCGGCGCCGACTATCCGGCACGCGAAAAGCGCTTCGACGTGGCCTATCATCTGCTTTCGCCGAAGCAGAACCTTCGCATCCGCCTGAAGGTGTGGGCCGACGAGGAGACGATCGTCCCATCCGTCACCGGTGTGTGGCCAGGCGCCGACTGGTACGAGCGCGAGACCTACGATCTCTACGGCGTGCTGTTCTCCGGCCACCCGGACCTGCGCCGTATCCTCACCGACTACGGCTTCGAGGGCCATCCGCTGCGCAAGGACTTCCCGCTGACGGGCTTCTACGAGGTCCGCTACGACGACGAGGCCAAGCGCGTGATCTACGAGCCGGTCGAGCTCAAGCAGGAATTCCGCAATTTCGACTTTCTGTCCCCGTGGGAAGGCACCGAATACGTGCTGCCGGGGGACGAGAAGGCGAAGCAGTGAATGGTGAATGGTGAATGGTGAATGGGCGAAAAGACGGAGCAGATACGCGACTATCGCGATCTGGTCGTCTGGAAAGAGGCGATGGAAATCGCTCGTCTGACCTATTTGCTGACCCGCGAGTTTCCGCGGGAGGAAGCCTTTGGCTTGACTTCTCAAATGCGCCGCGCGGCGTCTTCGATCCCGGCGAACATCGCGGAAGGTTACGGTCGAGCGCAAAGAAGGACGTTCATTCAATTCTTGCGTATCGCGCAGGGATCGTTGAAGGAACTGGAAACCCATGCGATTTTGTCCAATCAGGTAGGTCTGCTGACGGACGAAAAGCTATCCGGCTTGTTCGAGCGCTGCCAGCGCCTGGGAAAGCGGCTGGTCCAGTTCGTCCGTTCGCTTGGCGAGGTGTCCTGATGACCATTCACCATTCACCATTCACCATTCACGGCGAAGCCCACCATGGCTGAAACCAACGTCCGCAACTTCAACATCAATTTCGGCCCGCAGCATCCGGCTGCGCACGGCGTGCTGCGCCTCGTGCTGGAACTGGATGGCGAGGTGGTCGATCGCGTCGATCCGCATATCGGGCTGCTTCACCGCGGCACCGAGAAGCTGATGGAGCACAAGACCTACCTGCAGGCCGTGCCCTATCTCGATCGCCTCGACTATTGCGCACCGATGAACCAGGAGCATGCCTTCGCGCTTGCCGCCGAGCGGCTGCTCGGCATCGAGGTGCCGAAGCGCGGGCAGCTGATCCGGGTTCTCTATTCCGAGATCGGCCGCATCATGTCGCACATCTTGAACGTGACAACGCAGGCCATGGACGTCGGAGCGCTGACGCCGCCGCTGTGGGGCTTCGTCGACCGCGAGAAGCTGATGGTGTTCTACGAGCGCGCCTCGGGTTCGCGCATGCATGCGGCCTATTTCCGGCCGGGCGGCGTCCACCAGGACCTGCCCAAGCAGTTGATCGAGGACATCGGCCGCTGGATCGATCCGTTCCTGAAGAACCTCGACGATCTCGACGATCTCCTGACGCCCAACCGCATCTTCAAGCAGCGCAACGCCGATATCGGCGTGGTGTCGCTGGAAGACGCATGGGCCTGGGGTTTTTCCGGCGTCATGGTGCGCGGCTCGGGTGCCGCCTGGGATCTGCGCAAAAGCCAGCCCTACGAATGCTATGCCGAGATGGATTTCGACATTCCGATCGGTAAGAACGGCGACTGCTACGACCGCTATCTCATCCGCATGGAAGAAATGCGCCAGTCGGCGAAGATCATGCGCCAGTGCATCGACCTTCTGCTTGGCAAGGAATCGACCGGTCCGGTCTCCAATCTCGACGGCAAGGTGGTGCCGCCCAAGCGCGGCGCCATGAAGCGCTCGATGGAATCGCTGATCCATCACTTCAAATTGTACACCGAAGGCTACCATGTGCCCGCCGGCGAAGTGTATGCAGCCGTGGAAGCGCCCAAGGGTGAGTTCGGCGTCTATCTGGTGTCCGACGGCACCAACAAGCCCTATCGCTGCAAGCTGCGCGCGCCGGGGTTCGCGCATCTTCAGGCCATGGATTTCCTGTGCCGCGGTCATCTTCTGGCTGACGTCACCGCCGTCCTCGGCTCCCTCGACATCGTCTTTGGTGAGGTCGATCGCTAATTATGTCCGTACGTCGTCTCGCAGAGCCAGCCGCCCAGCCAGCGTCCTTCGCCTTCAACAAGGCGAATACGGCGGCGGCCAGGAAGTGGATCGCCAAATATCCCAAAGGCCGGCAGCAGTCGGCGATCATCCCGCTGCTGATGCTGGCGCAGGAGCAGGAAGGCTGGGTCACCCAGAAGGCGATCGAAGCCGTCTGCGACATGCTCGAAATGCCCTATATCCGCGGGCTCGAGGTCGCGACCTTCTACACGCAGTACCAGCTCAAGCCCGTCGGCACGCGCGCCCATATCCAGGTCTGCGGCACCACGCCCTGCATGCTGCGCGGCGCCGGCGAACTGATGGATGTCTGCCGCTCGAAGATCCACCACGAGCAGTTCCATACCAATGCGGCGGGTACGTTGTCGTGGGAGGAGGTCGAGTGCCTCGGCGCCTGCGTCAACGCGCCGATGGTGATGGTGTTCAAGGACACCTACGAGGACCTGACGCCGGAGCGGCTGGAAGAAATCATCGACGCCTTCGAGGCGGGCAAGGGGAGCGACATCAAGCCCGGCCCGCAGATCGACCGCTTCTATTCCGCGCCGGAAGGCGGGTTTACGGCGCTGGCCGACGAGAAGGCGGTCCTGAAGTCCACGCGCGACAAGGCGGGCAAGGCTGCCAAGGCGGCAGAAATCCCGCCGTCCAACGCCGCCAAGGCGGCAACGGACGCCCCCGAAACCGATCCGTCGCAGAAGGCGCCGAAGAAAAAGGCGCCGAAGGCGGCGCCCGCCGCCGAGACCGCTTCGCCGGCCCCGAAGTTCGACAAGAAGAAGGCTGATCTGGCCGAGCCGGCCGTCGAAGAGGTCAAGGGCAAGAAGCGCACCCGTCCGATCCCGCCGCAGGGGGCTGCGAGCGCCTACAAGGCGCCCGAGATGCTGAAGGGCGATCCGATCGGCGCGGCGGCGAAGAAGACGACCGCGAAGGCGGACAAACCGTCGCTCGATCACAAGGACCGGCCCAAGGGCATCGAGAAGCCGGCGGCGGTCGACGATCTCAAGCTGATCTCCGGCGTGGGGCCGAAGAACGAGGCGACCCTGCATTCGCTCGGCATCTACACCTTCGCGCAAGTCGCTTCGTGGAAGAAGGCCGAGCGCGCCTGGGTCGACGGTTACCTGAATTTCCACGGCCGCATCGAGCGCGAGGACTGGGTCAAGCAGGCCAAGGCACTCGCCAAGGGCGGGGTAGCCGAATACATCCGCGTCTTCGGCAAGAAGCCGGTCTGAGGAGTAGAACATGCTTCAGGACAAAGACCGCATCTTCACCAATATCTACGGCCACTTCGACAAGTCGCTGCAGGGTGCCATGTCGCGCGGCATCTGGGACGACACCAAGGGCCTCATCGACAAGGGCCGTGACTGGATCATCAACGAGATGAAGGCGTCCGGGCTGCGCGGGCGCGGCGGCGCCGGCTTCCCCACTGGCCTGAAATGGTCGTTCATGCCCAAGCAGAGCGACGGCCGGCCGAGCTATCTCGTCGTCAACGCCGACGAGTCCGAACCCGGCACCTGCAAGGACCGCGACATCATGCGCCACGACCCGCACACGCTGGTCGAGGGCTGCCTCGTCGCCGGCTTCGCGATGGGCGCGGTGGCGGCCTACATCTATGTGCGCGGCGAGTTCATCCGCGAGCGCGAGGCGCTGCAGCGCGCCATCGACGAGGCCTATGACGCGAAGCTGATCGGCAAGAACAACAAGAACGGCTACGACTTCGACATCTATGTCCACCATGGCGCCGGCGCCTATATCTGCGGCGAGGAGACGGCGCTGCTGGAAAGCCTGGAAGGCAAGAAGGGCCAGCCGCGCCTGAAGCCGCCGTTCCCGGCCAATGTCGGCCTCTACGGCTGCCCGACCACGGTCAACAATGTCGAGTCGATCGCCGTCGCGCCGACCATCCTGCGCCGCGGCGCCGCCTGGTTCTCGGCCATCGGCCGGCCGAACAACGTCGGCACGAAACTGTACATGCTGGTCGGCCACGTCAATACGCCCTGCGTCGTCGAAGAGGCGATGGGAACCACCTTCCGCGAGATCGTGGAGAAGCATGGCGGCGGCGTGCGCGGCGGCTGGGACAATCTGCTTGCCGTCATCCCCGGCGGCGCGTCCTGCCCGGTGGTCAAGGGCGAGGATATTCTCGACGCCCCGATGGATTTCGACGGCATGCGCGACCTGAAATCATCCTTCGGAACGGCGGCGATGATCATCATGGACAAGTCCACCGACATCGTGAAGGCGATCGCGCGGCTGTCCTACTTCTTCAAGCACGAGAGCTGCGGCCAGTGCACGCCGTGCCGCGAGGGCACCGGCTGGATGTGGCGCGTCATGGAGCGGCTTGTGCGCGGCGAGGCGCAGAAGCGCGAGATCGACATGCTGCTCGACGTGACCAAGCAGATCGAGGGCCACACGATCTGCGCGCTGGGCGATGCGGCCGCCTGGCCGATCCAGGGCCTGATCCGCAACTTCCGCCCGGAGATCGAGCGGCGCATCGACGAGTTCACCCGCAACGCGCACCGGGCCGAGCCCGTGCTGGTGGCTGCGGAGTAGGCGCTTTGAGCAAGCGGGGCGAAATCGAGATGCCGAAGGAGATGGCCGGCGCGGCCAATCTGATGGCGCATCCGCTCGCCGGTGCGGCGGCCCTGTCGGCGCTTGGCGTCGGGCTGGCCAGCCAGGCCTTCGGCGCCTGGATGGGCGCCCTGGCCGGCGCGGCGGAAATTTCGCAGAGGCTTTTTCAGCCGGTCGATGTCGCGCCGGACGGCGACGATGCCTTCGTCGAGCATCCGAGGCATTCCGCGATCCGCGACGAAGCCGCTGAACGGCGGGCGCTGATCGACAAGACGAAGGCCCTGGCTGCGAGGAAGGCGGAGGCTTCGTCCGCGCGCGGGCTGGGCACGACGGCAGCCGCTGCGGACGGAAAGGTGCAGGCAGCGCGAGCACAGGGCGCGGCCGTGGCGGAGATTGCCGCTGCCCCGGTTGCCACAGTTCCTCTGGCCGCCGGCAATGGCCGCCAGCCGAAGACGCTCGCGCGTCCCGCTGCGCCCGACAACCTGAAGGCGATAGCGGGAATAGGACCGAAGCTGGAGCAGGTGTTGAACGGCTTCGGCATATGGACCTATGACCAGATTTCGGCATGGACGGCCGAGGAAATCGTCTGGATGGAAAACCATCTCGGGCTCGTTGGACGCATCGGCCGGGACGGTTGGCAGGAGCAGGCGGCGACGCTTGCCGTTCGTACCGGAACGGCGGGGTAGGGGCCGTGGGCATGAAATCGGGCGCGATGCCGGGCATGGCGATCGACGGTGCGCAGGTCGGGGACCTGTTCAAGGCATATGAGGCGGCAAAGGCCGCCGGAGACAGATAATGGCTAAGCTCAAGGTCGACGGGAAAGAGATCGAGGTACCCGACCACTACACGCTGCTGCAGGCGGCGGAGGCGGCTGGCGCGGAAGTGCCACGCTTCTGCTTCCACGAGCGGCTGTCGATCGCCGGCAACTGCCGCATGTGCTTGGTCGAAGTGAAAGGCGGACCGCCCAAGCCGCAGGCGTCCTGCGCCATGGGCGTACGCGATCTGCGCCCTGGCCCCAACGGCGAGGCGCCGGAAATGTTCACCAACACGCCTATGGTGAAGAAGGCGCGCGAAGGGGTGATGGAGTTCCTGCTCATCAACCATCCGCTCGACTGCCCGATCTGCGATCAGGGGGGCGAATGCGACCTGCAGGATCAGGCGATGGCCTTCGGCGTCGATTCCTCGCGCTACAAGGAAAACAAGCGCGCCGTCGAGGACAAATATATCGGCCCGCTGGTGAAGACGGTGATGAACCGCTGCATCCACTGCACGCGTTGCGTCCGCTTCACCACCGAGGTCGCCGGCATTTCCGAACTCGGCCTGATCGGCCGCGGCGAGGATGCCGAGATCACCACCTATCTCGAACGCGCGATGACGTCGGAGTTGCAGGGCAACGTCGTCGACCTTTGCCCGGTCGGCGCGCTGACGTCGAAACCCTTTGCCTTCACGGCGCGGCCGTGGGAGCTGAACAAGACCGAATCCATCGACGTGATGGACGCGGTCGGCTCGTCGATCCGCGTGGATTCGCGCGGCCGTGAGGTGATGCGCATCATGCCGCGCAACAACGACCAGGTGAACGAGGAGTGGATCTCCGACAAGAGCCGCTTCATCTGGGACGGACTGCGCACCCAGCGTCTCGATCGGCCCTATGTGCGCAAGGACGGCAAGCTCGTCGCCGCGTCATGGGGCGAAGCGTTCGCCGCCATCAAGGATGCCGTTGCCAAGACTTCGCCCGAGAAGATCGGCGCGGTCGCCGGGGATCTCGCGGCAGTGGAGGAAATGTACGCTCTCAAACTGCTGATGCAGTCGCTCGGCTCCGCCAATATCGACTGCCGGCAGGACGGCGCAGCGCTCGACCCAGCACTCGGGCGCGGCAGCTACATCTTCAACCCGACCATCGAGGGCATCGAGGACGCCGATGCCGTCCTGATCATTGGCGCCAACCCTCGCTTCGAGGCGTCGGTGCTCAATACCCGCATCCGCAAGCGCTGGCGCGGCGACACCGTACTGCCGGTCGGCGTCATCGGCGATGTCGGCGACCTGCGCTACGATTATGAGCAGCTTGGCGCGGGAACCGAAACGCTGAAGGACCTCGCCGACGGCAACGGCAAGTTCTTCCAGACGTTGAAGAAAGCGTCAAAACCCCTTGTCATTGTGGGGCAGGGCGCGCTTGCCCGTGCTGATGGCGCAGCCGTTCTGGGCCTTGCCGCCAAGCTCGCCACGGCTGTCGGCGCCGTCACGCCCGATTGGAACGGTCTGGCCGTTCTGCACAACGCGGCTGCACGCGTCGGCGGCCTCGACATCGGTTTCGTGCCGGGCGAGGGCGGCAAGGACGTCGCCGGCATGCTGGGTGACAGCGAAGTTCTGTTCCTGCTCGGTGCCGACGAATTGGATATGGGCCAGACCGGTGGCGCTTTCGTCGTCTATATCGGCACACATGGCGATGCGGGCGCACACCGCGCCAACGTCATCCTGCCGGCATCGGCCTACACCGAGAAGTCCGGCACCTACGTCAACACGGAAGGTCGCGTGCAGATGACCAACCGCGCCGGCTTCGCGCCGGGCGACGCCAAGGAAGACTGGGCGATCCTCAGGGCGCTGTCGGACGTGCTCGGCAGAAAGCTGCCGTTCGATTCGCTGGCGCAGCTTCGCGCCAGGCTCTATGGCGAGTATCCGCACCTGGCACGCATCGACCAGATCGCGCCCGGCAGCACGGACGACATTGCTCGCGCGGCCAAGCTCGGCGGCTGGCTGGGCAAGGGTGCGTTCACCTCGCCGGTGATCGATTTCTACCTCACCAACCCGATTGCGCGAGCCTCGGCCGTCATGGCCGAATGCTCGGCGCTGGCGAAAAACGGTTTCCAGCAGGCGGCAGAGTAGACATGGATTCCTTCTTCTCCTTCTACGTCCTGCCGGCGCTGATCATCCTGCTGAAGTCGGTCGTGCTGATCGTCGTCCTGCTCGTCATCATCGCCTTCCTGCTCTACGGCGACCGCAAGATCTGGGCGGCGGTGCAGTTGCGGCGCGGTCCGAACGTGGTTGGTCCCTTCGGCCTGCTGCAGTCCTTTGCGGACCTTTTGAAGTTCGTCTTCAAGGAGCCGATCATTCCGTCCGGCGCCAACAAGGGCGTGTTCCTGCTGGCGCCGCTGGTCTCCGCGGTGCTGGCGATCGCCGCTTGGGCGGTCATCCCTGTCAACGACGGCTGGGCGGTTGCCAACATCAATGTCGGCATCCTCTACGTCTTCGCCATCTCCTCGCTGGAAGTCTATGGCGTCATCATGGGCGGCTGGGCGTCGAATTCGAAATACCCGTTCCTCGGCGCCCTGCGTTCGGCCGCGCAGATGGTGTCCTACGAGGTGTCCATCGGCTTCGTGATCGTGACCGTGCTTCTGTGCGTCGGCTCGCTCAACATGACCGACATCGTGCTGTCGCAGCAGGACGGGCTGGGCACTCATCTCGGCGTGCCGGTCAACACTTTCCTCGACTGGCACTGGCTCGGCCTGCTGCCGATGTTCGTGGTCTTCATGATCTCGGCACTGGCCGAGACCAACCGGCCGCCCTTCGATCTGGTGGAGGCCGAATCCGAACTCGTCGCCGGTCACATGGTCGAATATTCCTCGACGCCGTTCCTGCTGTTCTTCCTCGGCGAATACGTCGCGGTGGTGCTGATGTGCGCGCTGACCACGATCCTGTTCCTCGGCGGTTGGCTGCCTCCGGTGGACGTCGCGCCCTTCACATGGGTTCCGGGCGTGATCTGGTTCGTGCTCAAGGTCTGCTTCGTCTTCTTCATCTTCTCCATGGCGAAGGCGGTATTGCCCCGCTATCGCTACGACCAGTTGATGCGGCTCGGCTGGAAGGTGTTCCTGCCGATCTCGCTGGCGATGGTCGTGCTCACCGCCGCTTTCCTCAAGATCACGGGACTTGCCTGATGGGTGCCCTCTCACAAGCCGCCAAGAGCCTGCTGCTCAAGGACATCGTCGGCGGATATCTGCTCGGCCTGCGCCAGTTCGTGGCGCCCAAGGAAACCATCAACTATCCGCACGAGAAGGGGCCGACCTCGCCGCGCTTCCGCGGCGAGCATGCGCTGCGCCGCTATCCGAACGGCGAGGAACGCTGCATCGCCTGCAAACTGTGCGAGGCGATCTGCCCGGCGCAGGCCATCACCATCGAGGCCGGCCCGCGCCGCAACGACGGCACGCGCCGCACTGTGCGCTACGACATCGACATGGTGAAGTGCATCTATTGCGGCTTCTGCCAGGAAGCTTGCCCGGTCGACGCCATCGTGGAAGGCCCGAATTTCGAGTTCGCGACGGAGACGCGCGAGGAACTCTACTACGACAAGGACAAGCTGCTGGCCAACGGCGACCGGTGGGAGCGCGAACTGGCGCGCAACATTGCACTGGACGCGCCTTACAGGTGAGACCGGCATTCCTCTCTCCATTCACGGGGAGAGACCGAAGACAGGAAACATGGACGTGCCGGCAAGGCTCGTCTAAGGAACACGCGATTTCGCGGCCCGGAGGCGGGGCGGAGTCGGGAACAGGAACCCGGGGGAACCCATGCTCAACGGCCTAGAGGCGATCTTCTTCTATCTCTTCGCCTTCATCGCGGTGGCGTCGGCCTTCATGGTCATCGCCGCGCGCAATCCCGTCCATTCCGTGCTGTTCCTGATCCTCACCTTCTTCAATGCGGCGGGGCTGTTCCTGCTGACGGGCGCCGAGTTCCTGGCGATGATCCTGCTCGTCGTCTATGTCGGCGCGGTGATGGTGCTGTTTCTGTTCGTCGTCATGATGCTCGACGTGGACTTCGCCGAACTGAAGAGCGGCGCCCTGCAATACGCACCGATCGGCGCGCTGGTGGGCATCATCCTTGCAATCGAGCTGATCGTCGTCCTCGGCGGCTATACTTTCGCGCCGCAGCTTGCCTCGACGGTGGCGCAGCCGATCCCCGACCTGGCGGCACGCTCCAACACGGCGGCGCTCGGCGACGTGCTCTACACGGACTACCTCTATTACTTCCAGATCGCCGGCCTGGTGCTTCTGGTCGCGATGATCGGCGCGATCGTCTTGACGCTGCGCCACAAGCCGAACGTCAAGCGTCAGTCGATCGCCGCGCAGGTGGCGCGCACGCCGGCCACGGCCATCGAGATCAAGAAGGTCGAGACGGGGAAGGGCATCTGAGATGACTGTCACAATCGCGCACTACCTTACCGTCTCGGCGATCCTGTTCACGCTCGGCGTGTTCGGCATCTTCCTGAACCGCAAGAACGTGATCGTCATCCTGATGTCGATCGAGCTCATCCTGCTTTCGGTCAACATCAACTTCGTCGCCTTCTCGGCGTCGCTGGGCGATCTGGTCGGTCAGGTGTTCGCGCTGTTCGTGCTGACGGTGGCGGCGGCCGAGGCTGCTATCGGGCTTGCCATCCTCGTGGTTTTCTTCCGCAACCGCGGCACCATCGCGGTCGAAGACGTGAATATGATGAAGGGCTGAGGAATGTATCAGGCCATCGTTTTCCTGCCCCTCATCGGGTTCCTGGTCGTCGGGCTGTTCGGCAATTCGCTGGGCGCCAAGGCTTCGGAATACATCACGTCCGGCCTGCTGGTGATTGCGGCCGTGCTCTCCTGGGTCGCCTTCTTCATCGTTGCTTTCGGCGACGGCGAAGTGTTCACCGTGCCGCTGCTGCGCTGGATCCAGTCGGGCGGCGTCGATACGGCGTGGTCGCTGCGCATCGATACGTTGACCGTGGTCATGCTGATCGTGGTCAACACAGTGTCGTCGCTGGTGCACATCTATTCGATCGGCTACATGCACCACGACCCGCATCGGCCGCGCTTCTTCGCCTATCTGTCGCTGTTCACCTTCGCCATGCTGATGCTGGTGACGGCGGACAACCTCATCCAGATGTTCTTCGGCTGGGAAGGCGTCGGTCTCGCCTCCTACCTGCTGATCGGTTTCTGGTACAAGAAGCCGTCGGCCAACGCGGCCGCCATGAAAGCCTTCATCGTCAACCGCGTCGGCGATTTCGGCTTCGCGCTCGGCATCTTCGGCGTGTTCGTTCTGTTCGGATCGCTCAATCTCGGCACCATCTTCGCCAATGCGGCCTCGTTCATTCCCGCCGAAGGCGGCGAGGCGGCCGCGCAAGGCGGTGCGGTGCTGACCTTCCTTGGCCATGCGCTGGACAAGCAGGCAGCGATGACGGTGGTGTGCCTGCTGCTGTTCATGGGCGCGATGGGTAAGTCGGCGCAGGTGCCACTGCACACCTGGCTTCCCGATGCGATGGAAGGCCCGACGCCGGTCTCCGCCCTGATCCACGCCGCCACTATGGTGACGGCCGGCGTGTTCATGCTGGCGCGCCTGTCGCCGCTATTCGAACTGTCGCATACTGCGCTCACAGTGGTGACCTTCATCGGCGCTATCACCGCCTTCTTCGCGGCGACCGTCGGCCTGGTGCAGAACGACATCAAGCGCGTGATCGCCTATTCGACTTGTTCGCAGCTGGGCTACATGTTCGTGGCGCTGGGCGTCGGCGCCTATGGCGCGGCGATCTTCCACCTGTTCACGCACGCTTTCTTCAAGGCGCTGCTGTTCCTCGGCTCGGGCTCGGTCATCCACGCCATGTCGGACGAGCAGGATATGCGCAAGATGGGCGGCATCCGCAAGCTCATCCCCGTCACCTACTGGATGATGGTGATCGGAACGCTGGCCCTGACAGGCGTCGGCATCCCGATGACCTGGATCGGCTTCGCCGGCTTCTTCTCCAAAGATGCCATCATCGAGGCCTCCTTCGTCGGCGAGAACGCCATGGCCACCTTCGCCTACGTCCTGCTGGTGATCGGCGCCGGCTTCACGTCGTTCTATTCCTGGCGGCTGATCTTCATGACCTTCCACGGTGAGCCGCGCGGCGATCACGAGACGATGCATCATGTGCATGAATCGCCTCTGGTGATGCTGGTGCCGTTGTTCGTGCTGGCGGCTGGCGCCGTGTTCGCCGGCGCGCTGTTCTCGAACTATTTCGTCGGCGAGGGCTATGCCCACTTCTGGAAAGCGGCGCTGTTCACGCTGCCGGACAACCATGTGCTGCACGAAATGGAAGAAGTGCCGTTGTGGGTGAAGCTCGCCCCCATCGTCGTCACCATTTTCGGCTTCCTGGTCGCTTGGCAGTTCTACATCCGCAATCCGCGCGCGCCGAGGGAACTGGCCGAGCGTCACCGCGGCCTCTACGCCTTTCTGCTCAACAAGTGGTATTTCGACGAGCTCTACGACTTCCTGTTCGTGCGGCCGGCGAAATGGCTGGGCTACACGCTCTGGAAGAAGGGTGATGGCACCATCATCGACGGTTTCGGACCGGACGGCGTTTCCGCCTGGGTGGTCGATGTCACCAACCGCGTGGTCAAGCTGCAGACCGGCTACCTCTACCACTACGCCTTCGCCATGCTGATCGGCGTTGCCGCTCTCGTCACCTGGATGATGCTCTGATGTCCGACTGGCCCATTCTCTCCACGGTCACATTCCTGCCGCTGGTGGGCGTGCTGCTCATCCTTTTCGTGCAGGGCGAGAGCGCGGCGGCGGTGCGCAACATCCGCATGATCGCGTTGTGGACGACGATCGTCACCTTCATCGTCTCGATCTTCATCTGGACCGGGTTCGACACGTCCAATCCCGGCTTCCAGTTCGTCGAGAAGCACGGCTGGTTGGATTCGGGCATCTCCTACCATATGGGCGTGGACGGCATCTCGATGCTGTTCGTCATCCTGACCACCTTCCTGATGCCGTTCTGCATCCTGGCCTCATGGGAAGCGATCGACAAGCGCGTCAAGGCCTACATGATCGCCTTCCTGCTGCTCGAGACACTGATGGTCGGCGTGTTCTGCGCGCTCGACATCGTGCTGTTCTACGTCTTCTTCGAGGCGGGCCTGATCCCGATGTTCATCATCATCGGCGTATGGGGTGGCAAGCGGCGCGTCTACGCCTCGTTCAAGTTCTTCCTGTACACGCTGCTCGGCTCGGTGCTGATGCTGCTCGCCATCATGGCGATGTTCTTCCAGGCGCACACCACCGACATCACCGAGCTTCTGCGGCACGATTTCCCGGTCTCGATGCAGACCTGGCTATGGCTGGCCTTCTTCGCCTCCTTCGCGGTGAAGATGCCCATGTGGCCGGTCCATACCTGGCTACCGGACGCGCATGTGGAGGCGCCGACGGCCGGCTCCGTCATCCTGGCCGGCATCCTGCTGAAGATGGGCGGCTACGGCTTCCTGCGCTTCTCGCTGCCGATGTTCCCCGAGGCGTCGGCCTATTTCGCGCCCTTCGTCTTCACCCTGTCGGTCGTCGCCATCATCTACACCTCGCTGGTGGCGCTGATGCAGGAGGACATGAAGAAGCTGATCGCCTATTCCTCCGTCGCCCATATGGGCTTCGTGACGATGGGCATCTTCGCCATCAACCAGGAAGGCATCCAGGGCGCGCTGTTCCAGATGCTGTCGCACGGTCTGGTCTCGGGCGCGCTGTTCCTGTGCGTCGGCGTCATCTACGACCGCATGCATACGCGTGAGATCGCCGCCTATGGCGGGCTGGTCAACAACATGCCGAAATACGCCGTAGCCTTCCTGATCTTCACCATGGCCAATGTCGGCTTGCCGGGCACCAGCGGCTTCATCGGCGAGTTCCTGACGATGCTGGGCGTCTTCCGGGTCAACACCTGGGTGGCGTTCTTCGCCGCCACCGGCGTCATCCTGTCGGCGGCCTACGCGCTGTGGCTCTACCGCCGCATCATCTTCGGCGCGCTGACCAAGGACAGCCTGAAGACGCTGCTCGACCTGTCGCCGCGCGAGAAGACGATCCTCTATCCGCTGATCGTGCTGGTGATCTTCTTCGGCGTCTATCCGGCGCCGGTCTTCGACGCGACGGCGCAATCGGTCAAGGCGCTCGTCACCGACGTCACCGCATCGCTGAACGCCGCGCAGACGGCGTCGGCCAACTGAGAGAGCAATCGATGTCACTGGACCTCCTTTCCAGCCTTTCGCTCTCGACGCCGGAACTGATCCTGGCGGTCGGCGCGCTCGCCCTGCTGATGGCGGGCGCCTATGCGCGCGAAAACACCAGCGGACTGGTCAACGGCCTCGCTGTTTGTGTCATCGCCGTCGCCGGTCTCTGGATGTGGCTTGCCGGCGGGCATGGTACCGCCTTCGACGGCGCCTTCAAGCAGGACGATTTCGCCCGGTTCATGAAGTTGGTGACGCTGCTCGGCTCCGCGGTGACGCTGGTGATGTCGATCGGTTATGCGCGGGCGCAGCGCTACGACAATTACGAATATCCCGTGCTGGTCATGCTTTCGACGCTGGGCATGATGCTGATGATCTCGGCCAACAGCATGATTTCGCTCTATCTCGGCTTCGAACTGCAATCGCTGGCCCTCTATGTCGTTGCCGCCATCAATCGCGAGAATGCCCGCTCCAGCGAGGCCGGCCTGAAATACTTCGTGCTCGGCGCGCTGGGCACCGGCATGATGCTCTACGGCATCTCGCTGACCTATGGCTTCACCGGCAGCGTCGACTTTGGCCGGATTGCGGAGGCCGTCAGCGGTTCCGGTCGCCAGGTCGGCGTGGTGTTCGGTCTCGTCTTCATTCTTGCCGGCCTGACCTTCAAGATATCGGCGGTGCCCTTCCACATGTGGACGCCGGACGTCTACGAGGGCGCGCCGACTCCGGTGACGGCATTCTTCGCGGTGGCGCCGAAGGTGGCGACGATGGCGCTGATCCTGCGGGTGACGATGGAGGCCTTCAAGCCGGTCTTCGCCGACTGGCAGCAGATCTTCGTCTTCATTTCCATCGCCTCGATGGCACTGGGCTCCTTCGCGGCGATCGGCCAGAAGAACTTCAAGCGGCTGATGGCCTATTCCTCGATCGGCCATATGGGCTTCTGCCTTGTCGGTCTCGCCGCCAACAGCCAGGCCGGCGTGCGCGGCGTCATTCTCTATATGCTGATCTACGTCGCCATGACGCTCGGCACCTTCGCCTTCATCATCGCCATGCGCCGCAACGACACCCAGGTCGAAAGCATCGACGATCTGGCCGGCATATCGAGCACCAATCCGGTGATGGCCACCGTCCTGACCATCCTGCTGTTCTCGCTGGCAGGCATTCCTCCACTCGCGGGCTTCTGGGCGAAGTGGTACGTGTTCCTGGCAGCGATCAATGCCGGACTCTATCCGCTCGCCGTGATCGGCGTGGTGACCTCGGTGGTGGCGGCTTTCTACTACCTGCGCATCATCAAGATCATGTGGTTCGACGAGCCGGCCGGCGCGTTTCAGCCGATGGCGGGCGAACTGCGCGTCGTGCTCGGCCTGTCCGGCGCTTTCGTGCTGTTCTACGTGCTGATCGGCGGGCCGATCGCCGCCTATGCCGAGGCAGCGGCGAAGTCGTTCTTCTAGAGCGAATGACCGGTTTTCGTCTCGCGCCCACAGCGGAATCCGAAGGCTACCGCCTCGAAGCGCACGACGTCGTCGGTTCCACCAACGTGCTGGCGCTCGACCATGCGCGGGCCGGCGATCCGGGAAAACTCTGGATCGTCTCGAAGAAGCAGGAGAGCGGACGCGGACGGCGCGGCCGCGCCTGGGCGACGCCGGAAGGTAACCTTGCCGCGACGCTGCTTCTCGTTGCCGGACGCGATCTGAAACAAGCCGCCACGTTGGGGTTTGTCGCCGGGCTGTCGCTGGCCGATGCGCTGGATGCGGTGGTGCCGTCGGCGCGGGTGGCTATCGGGATCGACGGCGCGCAACGCGGCCGCGATCGCTTCGAGCTGAAATGGCCGAACGACATTCTGGCTTCGGGCGCCAAGCTCGCCGGCATCCTGCTGGAATCGACGCAGCTTGCGAGCGGCCTGTTCGCTGTTGCCGTCGGTATCGGCGTCAACGTCGTGGCCTATCCGGATGACCTGCCGTATCCCGCCACATCGCTGACGGCCCTGGGCGCGGCCTGCGACGCCGAAACCCTGTTCCTGGCGCTGTCCGACGCCTGGGGCGCGAACGCGCGCTTGTGGAACGAGGGGCGCGGCCTCGCCGCCATCCGCGACCGCTGGCTGGAGCGCGCGGCGGGACTGGGCAGCGAGGTTGCTGTCAGGATTGACGGGAGTGTCGTGCGCGGCACCTTCGAGACTATTGACGAGGACTGCCGGTTCGTGATCCGCGACAGGAACGGCAACAGGCAGACGATCGCCGCCGGCGATGTCCATTTCGGCGCGGTGGCTTCGGCCGGCGCGGCCTGACAGGAAAGGATGCTCATGGCGAAGGAGAACAGCACGGATCTCGTCTTCGCGCCGCTCGGCGGCGTCGGCGAGATCGGCATGAATTTCGCCCTCTACGGATACGGCCCGCCGGACAATCGCGAGTGGCTCGTGGTCGACGTCGGCGTCACCTTTCCGGATGCCGCGCATCCGGGCGTCGATCTTATCCTGCCGGACACGCGCTTCATCGAGGAGCGGCTCGACCGTCTGCGCGGCATCGTCATCACGCATGCGCATGAAGATCACTATGGCGCGCTGCACGAGATCTGGCCGAGGCTGAAGGCGCCGGTCTGGATGAGCCCGTTCAGTGCCGGTATGCTGGAAGCCAAGCGACAGGGTGAGCAGGGCGCGCCGAAAATTCCGGTGACGGTTTTCCGGGCAGGCGAGAAATTCACGGTCGGACCGTTCGAGATCGAGCCGATCCCGGTCTCTCACTCCATTCCCGAGCCGTTTTCGTTGGCGATCACGACGCCGGCCGGCACGGTCGTCCATACCGGCGACTGGAAGATCGACCTCGCGCCCGCCATTGGCCCCAAGACGGACGAGGCGCGTTTTCGCGCTTATGGCGACAAGGGCGTGCTGGCGCTGGTCTGCGATTCCACCAACGCGCTCAGGGAAGGGCAATCTCCCACCGAGCAGGCGGTCGGCGCGAGCCTGAAGGAGATCATCAGCCGTGCCGAGGGCAGGGTGGCCGTCACCACCTTCTCCTCCAATGTCGGGCGCATCCGTTCCATCGCCGAAGCCGCGCGCGACGCCGGACGGCAATGCCTGCTGCTCGGCCGTTCGCTCAAGCGCGTCGTCGATGTGGCGGGCGAACTCGGCTACATGGACGGCCTGCCCGAGTTCATCTCGGAGGAGGACTACGGCTTCATTCCGCGCGAAAACCTCGTCATTATCTGCACCGGCAGCCAGGGCGAGCCGCTGGCGGCGCTTGCCAAGCTGTCGCGCGACGAGATGAAGGCGGTGGCGCTGACGGCGGGCGACACGGTCATCTTTTCCTCGCGCACCATTCCCGGCAACGAGAAGGCGATCCTGGAGATCAAGAACCGCCTGATCGACCTCGGCATGAAGATCATCGAGGACGGAGATGCGCTCGTCCATGTGTCGGGCCATCCGCGCCGCAGCGAACTCAGGCAGATGTACGAATGGGTGCGGCCGAAGATCGGCGTGCCGGTTCACGGCGAAGCGGCGCATCTCGTGGCGCAGGGTTCGCTGATGGCGACCTCCGGCATCGGCCAGGTGGCGCAGGTGCGTGACGGCGACATGCTGAGGCTGTGGCCGGGCGCGGCCACCATCATCGACCGGATTCCGTTCGGCCGCGTCTACAAGGACGGCAAGTTGGTCGGAACCGACGAGGCGATGGGCATCCGCGACCGCAGGAAGCTGTCCTACGCCGGCCATGTGGCCGTGAATGTCGTTCTGGACGAGCGCTACGAGCTTGCCGGCGACCCCGACCTCGTCTCGATCGGCGTTGCAGAGGCCGATGCCAGAGGCGAGGATATGGAGGAGGTGATGCTCGACGCCGCAATCGGCGCGGTCGACTCCATCCCCCGCCAACGCCGGAAGGACCTCGACCTCGTGCAGGAATCGGTGCGCCGTGCCGTGCGCGCCGCCGCCAACGAGGCCTGGGGCAAGAAGCCGCTGGTCACGGTGTTCGTGACACGGTGAAGGTGGTGAATGGCCAATAGTGAATGGTAAGCCGCGACAAAGCGCCAATGCTCATTTGCGCCATCGTAAGATATAAATACCATTCACCATTCACCATTCACCATTCACCATTCACCGGAACCCGCAATGCTCGGCCGCCTCAACCACGTCGCTATCGCCGTTCCGGACCTCGCCGCCGCCAGCGCGACCTATCGCGACACGCTGGGCGCTGTGGTGACCGAGCCGCAGGCGCTTCCCGATCACGGCGTCACGGTCGTCTTCGTCGACCTCGGCAACACCAAGGTCGAATTGCTTGAGCCGCTTGGCGCTGGGTCTCCGATCGCCGCCTTCCTGGAGAAGAACCCTTCCGGCGGCATGCATCACGTCTGCTACGAGGTGGATGACATCACCGCCGCGCGGGACCGCCTCAAGGCCGCCGGCGCGCGCGTGCTGGGCGACGGCGAGCCGAAGATCGGCGCGCATGGCAGGCCCGTGCTGTTCCTGCATCCGAAGGATTTTTCCGGTACGCTGGTGGAATTGGAGCAGGCATGAACTGGCTCGCCTATGTCGCCGCTTTCTTCATCTCGTGGTGGTTCTTCCTGTTCATGGTTCTGCCTTTCGGATTGAAGACGCAGGACGATGAAGACGACGTGACGCTGGGCACGGTCGCCAGCGCACCGCGCGGCCCGCATATGCTGCGCGCGGTGCTGTGGACCACGCTGATTACCCTGCTCTTCGTGGCGGCCATGTATTGGTTGTTCGAGGTCTACGGCTTCGCCTTCGATGACCTGCCGCGCATCGTGCCGGACTGACACCGGCTTGGCTCGCGTACTGCGCGAACCCTGCGCGCGAGCGTTATGATTGCACAAAAAAAATGCAAGGCGCGAAGCCTTGCAATTAACGCGTCCGATCTGCTTTCCGGTATCCGGCGGCAGCGAGTGACCGCGCCTAGATCGCATCCTCCCAAGACTTTGACCGCGTAGGAGTACGGATGTTTTTCCGTTCTCTCGATTATCAGGAAACCCTAGACCAAGCGCGCTCGCATTGTCACGAAAAATTTTATTCGGAAACAGCTCTTTCGATGCTGCGATGCACAATGAAGAGGCAGGATGTGCTTGCGCATGGCTCATGCCGTCGGCGTCCGCTCCACGCATGTCGGCGGGTTTCCATTCCGCCATGAAATGGCTATGAAGCCCTGCAATCAGCACGTTGCGCGCCGATTCCCGCGCGCCGCCTTTCTTACGGATTCCCGCATGCGTCTTTCGCGCTACTTCCTGCCCATCCTGAAAGAAAATCCGCGCGAGGCCGAGATCGTCTCTCACCGGCTCATGCTGCGGGCGGGAATGATCCGTCAGCAGGCCGCCGGTTCCTTTTCGTGGCTGCCGCTTGGCAAGCGCGTTCTCGACAAGGTCTGCCACATCATCCGCGAGGAGCAGAACCGGGCAGGCGCGCTGGAGATCATCATGCCGACCATCCAGTCGGCCGATCTGTGGCGCGAGAGCGGCCGCTACGAAGACTACGGCAAGGAGATGCTGCGCATCAAGGACCGGCACGAGCGCGACATGCTCTACGGCCCGACCAACGAGGAGATGGTCACCGAGATATTCCGCTCCTACGTGAAGTCCTACAAGGACCTGCCGCTCAATCTCTACCATATCCAGTGGAAGTTCCGCGACGAGGTAAGGCCGCGTTTCGGCGTCATGCGCAGCAGAGAATTCCTGATGAAGGACGCTTATTCCTTCGATCTCGATTTCGAAGGGGCGAGGGCGGCGTATAACCGCATGTTCGTCGCCTACCTTCGCACCTTCACGCGTATGGGCCTGCAGGCGATACCGATGCGGGCCGACACCGGCCCGATCGGCGGCGATCTCAGCCATGAGTTCATCATCCTGGCCGACACCGGCGAGAGCCAGGTCTATTGCGACCGGCACTACCTCACGCTCGACGTGCCGGGCGCAGACACCGATTTCGGTAACGACGCCGAGATCGCCGGCATCGTCAACACATGGACGACGCCCTATGCGGCAACCGACGAGATGCACGACGATGAGGCCTGGAACAAGGTGCCGGATGCCGAGCGCCTGTCGGCACGCGGCATCGAGGTCGGCCACATCTTCCATTTCGGCGAGAAGTATTCCAAGCCGATGGGCGCCAAGGTGACCGGGCCTGACGGCAAGGATCATTTCGTCTCGGGCGGTTCCTACGGCATCGGCCCTTCGCGGCTCGTCGCGGCTATCATCGAGGCGAGTCACGACGAGAACGGCATCATCTGGCCGGAGGCGATCGCGCCTTTCCATGTCGCGCTCATCAATATGAAGCCGGGCGACGCGGCCTGCGACACGCTGTGCGAAAAAATTCAGGCTGCCTACGAGAAGGCCGGCCGCGACGTGCTCTACGACGATACCGACCAGAGGGCGGGCGCCAAGTTCGCCACCGCCGACCTGATCGGCCTGCCCTGGCAGGTGATCGTCGGCCCGCGCGGCGCTGCCGAAGGCACGGTCGAGGTCAAGAACCGCAGGACGGGCGAGCGCGACGTGAAGAGGATCGACGACCTGATGGCGATGGTGGAGAAGGCCGCGTGAGCACCGCCGCGGCCGCGACGGCCAAACCGGCAAAAAGCCAAAAGGCGGGCGCCGGCCCGTTTTCCGGGTTCGAGCGCATGGTCGCTTGGCGCTATCTGCGCTCGCGGCGCAAGGAGACGGTGATCTCGGTCATCGCCTCGATCTCGTTCCTCGGCATCATGCTGGGCGTCGCCACGCTGATCGTCGTCATGGCCGTCATGAACGGGTTCCGCGCGGAACTTCTCACTCGCATCCTCGGCATCAACGGACATCTGATCATCACGCCGATCGACATGCCGCTGGAGGACTATGCGGCCATCGCCGACCGCATCAACAAGGTGCAGGGCGTAAAATACGCGGTGCCGCTGATCGACGGACAGGTACTGGCGCAAGGGTCGGTCGGGTCGGGCACCGGCGCGTTGGTGCGCGGCATCCGCGGCGAGGATCTGGCGAAGATCACGCTGGTCGCCAACAACATCAAACAGGGCTCGCTGGTCGGCTTCGACAAGGGCGAGGGCGTCGCCATCGGCACGCGCATGGCCGAAAATCTCGGGCTGGCGCTCGGCGACTCCATCAACCTGATTTCGCCAGACGGCGATGCGACGCCCTTCGGCACCACGCCGCGGATGAAAGCCTATCCGGTGACCGCGATCTTCGAGGTCGGCATGTCGGAATATGACAGCTCGATTGTCTACATGCCCTTTTCGGAAGCGCAGCTTTATTTCAACCAGGAAGGGAAGGCGCAGAGCATCGAGGTCTATGTCGACGATCCAGACAACGTCGATGCGCTGAAACCGAAGATCGAGGCGGCGGCGCAGCGCCAGATCCTGATGACCGACTGGCGCGACCGCAACAAGACGTTCTTCGACGCCTTGCAGGTCGAGCGCAACGTCATGTTCATGATCCTGACGCTGATCGTTCTGGTCGCGGCGCTCAACATCATTTCCGGCCTCGTCATGCTGGTGAAGGACAAGGGACACGACATCGCCATCCTACGGACCATGGGCGCGACCCGTGGCGCCATCCTGCGCATCTTCCTGATGACGGGCGCGGCGATCGGCGTGATGGGGACGCTGGCCGGGGTCGTGCTGGGTGTCGTCATCTGTCTCAATATCGAGCGCATCCGCGAGTTCTTCTCCTGGCTGTCTGGCGAGGTGCTGTTCAATCCCGAGCTCTACTTCCTCAGCCAATTGCCGGCCCGGATGGACCTTGGCGAGACCCTCTCGGTCATCGCCATGGCGCTGATATTGTCGTTCCTCGCGACGCTTTTCCCGGCATGGCGCGCGGCGAGGCTCGAACCGGTCGAGGCGCTGAGATACGAATGAAGCGCGAGATCGTCATCGAACTGAAGGACGTTGCCCGCCACTATGTCCAGGGCGCGCGCAAGCTGACCATCCTGAACGGCGCGAATTTCTCCCTGCATCGCGGCGAGATGGTCGCGCTGGTGGCGCCGTCCGGCACCGGCAAATCCACCCTGTTGCACACGGCCGGCCTGCTTGAAAAGCCCGACGCCGGTGACGTTGTCCTGTCCGGGCGCGCCTGCGGACGCCTGGCTGACGACGAGCGCACGGCGATCCGGCGCAACGATATCGGCTTCGTCTACCAGTTCCATCATCTGCTGCCCGAGTTCTCGGCGCTCGAGAACATCATGATGCCGCAGCTGATCAAGGGGTTGTCGCCCAGGGAGGCTTCGGCGCGTGCCGCGCAGCTTCTTGATTACATGCAGATCGGCAAGCGTTCCCAGCATCGGCCTGCCGAGCTTTCCGGCGGTGAGCAGCAGCGCGTCGCCATCGCGCGCGCGGTGGCCAACGCACCGCTGGTGCTCATGGCCGACGAGCCGACAGGCAACCTCGACCCGCACACTGCCTCCTACGTATTCGATGCGCTTGAAGCGCTGGTGCGGCAGTCGGGGCTTGCGGCGCTGATCGCCACCCACAACCACGAACTCGCAGCGCGCATGGACCGCCGCGTGACCCTTTCCGAGGGAAAGGTCGTGCCGCTCTGACGGGCATTCGCCCTGCGATGTGTTGCAGATGACGCTCGCACTCGATGTGGCCTACGGCGCAAAAAAGAAAGGAGCAGGGGAACTGCTCCTTTCCCGCTTTGAATATCTCTACCCTTGTTGGCCCGGATCGCAGGGCGATCAAAGCGAGTCTTTGATCTTTTCCTTCACGTCGCCGTAGGCTTTCTGGACCTTGCCAGCCACCTTGTCGGCCTTGCCTTCGGCCTGCGTCTTGCGGTCGCCCGTCACCTTGCCGGCGGCGTCCTTGACGGAGCCCTTCACCTGCTTGGCAACGCCCGAAACCTGATCCTTGTTCACCATGTCGCATCTCCTGGTTGTGTGTCTGTTCGCGCATGAAAACGGACGGGGCAGGATTTAGGTTCCGCCGGTTGGCCATCCTTTCTTCAAAGGCTGTTCCGGCTCTTCAACTCTGCCGGATCGAACCTACTTAGGGTCGGGGTGGCGCGAATTCCTGGAGCAAGATCATGACTTCTCATTCTTCCGGTCCCCTCGCGGGGAAAGTGGCGCTCGTGACTGGCGCATCGTCGGGCATCGGCGAGGCGACTGCGGCGGCGCTCGCCCAGGCCGGAGCGAAAGTGGCTGTTGCGGCACGACGAACCGACAGGCTCAAGGCGCTCGCCGATCGCATCGGGACGGCAGGCGGCGAGGTCCTCGTCATCGAGGCCGACGTCACGCGCGATGCCGACATCAAGACGATGATCGACAGGACAGCCACGCAATGGGGACAACTCGACATCCTCGTCAACAATGCCGGCCAGATGCTGCTGTCGCCTCTGGCCGAGGCGAGGGCGCAGGACCTTCGGCACATGGTCGATCTCAACCTGACGGCCCTCATGGAGATCACCCGCCAGGCCCTGCCGCACCTGAAAGCCGCTAAAGGGCACATCGTCAACGTCTCGTCGGTCGCCGGGCGGGTCGCCAATCCGGGTTCCAGCGGCTATGCGGCCACCAAGTTCGGCGTCGTCGGCTTTTCGGAGGCCGTGCGGCGCGAGGTCTATGCGGACAAGGTCAGGGTCACGCTGATCGAGCCGGGCCTGGTGTTGACGGAACTCGGCGATCATATCCCCAATGCCGGGATGAAAGCCGGACTGGAAAAGCGCAAGCAGTCGACGGAGGGCTTGGAATCCGAGGACATCGCCGCCGCCATCCTCTACGCCGTCAGCCAGCATCCGCGCGTCAACGTCAACGAGATTTTGATCAGGCCGACCGATCAGGAACGGTAGGAGGCACCGCTGATACCGATCTTAACGAAATCTTAACCATCGGGATTCAGGATCAAATCCAACTGTCGTATTGCCGTAACATTCTCTCGGTAGAAGGCAGGGTGTCGAACGAGAACCGACCGCGGATGAACCGGCGGTCTCGCGACAGACGAGGAAGCGGGGCCTTGGCTCCGCTTTTTTGTTGCCCTGGCTTCACTTCTTCCACGCAAGAAAAAGCCCGCCGGCAGGAAAGCGGCGGGCTGGAAGGATACGAACTGTCCTGACCGCGTCACGCAGCGGCAAGCGCGGCCTTTGGTTCCGCCACCTCGTAACCGAGCGATTCAGCGACGGCGCGGCTGGTGATCTTGCCTTTGTGGACGTTCAGCCCGTTGCGCAGGTTCTGGTCGTCGACGATCGCCTTGAGACCCTTGTCTGCAAGCTGAAGGCCGTAGTGAAGCGTTGCGTTGTTGAGGGCGTATGCCGAAGTCACAGGCACGGCGCCGGGCATGTTGGCGACGCAGTAATGAATGATGCCGTCGATCTCATAGGTCGGGTCGGCATGGGTCGTGGCATGCGAGGTTTCGAAACAGCCGCCCTGGTCAATGGCGACGTCGACCAGAACGGACCCCTTCTTCATGCCGGACAGCATCTCGCGGGTGACCAGCTTCGGTGCCGCAGCGCCCGGGATGAGCACGGCACCGACGATCACGTCGGCGGAAAAGCATTCGTCCTCGATCGCCTCGACAGTGGCATAACGGGTATGGACGCGGCCGTTGAAGATGTCGTCGAGCTGGCGCAGGCGCGGGATCGAGCGATCGATGATGGTGACGTCGGCGCCGAGGCCGGCTGCCATCTTGGCTGCCTGGAGGCCCACCACGCCGCCGCCCAGCACCGCGACCTTGCCGGGCAGGACGCCCGGCACGCCGCCCAGCAGCACGCCACGGCCGCCATTGGCCTTCTGCAGTGCCGTCGCGCCGGCCTGGATGGCAAGGCGGCCCGCCACCTCGGACATTGGCGCCAGCAGCGGCAGGCCGCCGCGGTCGTCGGTCACGGTCTCATAGGCGACTGCCGTCACCCCGGAGGCGAGCAGGCCCTTGGTCTGCTCAGGATCGGGGGCGAGATGGAGATAGGTGTAGAGGATATGCCCTTCGCGCAACTGCGCCCACTCGCCGGGCTGCGGTTCCTTGACCTTGACGATCATGTCCGACTTCGCGAACACGTCCGCCGCCGTCTTGGCGATCTGCGCACCCGCCGCGCGGTAGGCGTTGTCGTCGGCGCCGATGCCCGCGCCGGCGCCCGTCTCCACCAGGACCTCGTGGCCGTGCGCGACATATTCGCGGACCGAGCCGGGGGTCAGGCCGACCCGGTATTCATGGTTCTTGATTTCCCTGGGGCATCCGACACGCATTTGGGTGATCTCCTCTTCAGCCTTCGCGGCTTTTCCCTGTGCCATTCATTGAACCATGAATCGTTGCGCAGGTCCTTGCGAATGTATTTGCATCTCGCAGGGTTAGTAGATAATCGTTGCATGAAATTGCTTATTGTTCGCAGGAATATCGAGAAATGGCTCTAGATAGGATCGATATCGCTATTCTGGAGGCATTGCAAAAAGACGGGCGCATGCCCAACGCGGCGCTGGCCGAGAAGGTCGGCCTTTCCCAATCGGCCTGTTCGCGGCGGCTGGATAATCTGGAGAAGTCCGGCACGATCCGGGGCTACCATGCGCGGCTTTCCAGCGCCGCTCTCGGTCACCAGATGACTGCGATCGTGCACATCTCGCTGTCCGGTCAGTTCGAGAAGACGTTGTCCGATTTCGAAACGGCGATCAAGCGCTGCCCGAACGTATTGTCGTGCCACCTGATGTCGGGAGAATATGATTACATCCTTCGCATCGCCGCCAGGGACCTTGCCGACTACGAATGCATCCACAAGGAATGGCTGTCGGCCATGCCGCACGTCACCAAGATCAACTCGTCATTCGCGCTACGCGAGATCGTCGACCGGACGGCGATGGGGTTGAAGCCGGAGATGGTCTGAGGAGATGTCTTGATTTTCGCACCTGCGAAACCACCTTGGGCTTGAACGAGGTGAGTCATGAGCAGCCACCATCATATCGTGGTCGTCGGTGCGGGGTTTGGCGGACTGGAATTCGTCCGTGCCATCGCCGGCTCTCCGGTCGAGGTGACGCTGATCGACCAGCGCAATCACCATCTCTTCCAACCATTGCTCTACCAGGTCGCGACCACGTCGCTGGCGACGTCCGAGATCGCCTGGCCGATCCGCCATCTGGTGCGCCGCTACAGGAACATCACGACCCTGTTGGGCACCGTCACCGGGGTTGATGCCGACGAAAAAAAGTGCGGCTCGCCGATGGCGGGGAGATCGGCTACGACACGCTCGTGCTGGCAACCGGCGCGCGCCATTCCTATTTCGGCCACGACGAATGGGAAGAGTTCGCTCCGGGATTGAAGACGCTTGAGGACGCGACCGCCATTCGCCGCCGGTTGCTTCTCGCCTTCGAGCAGGCCGAGCGGGAGACCGACCCGGCGGCGCGCACCGCGCTGCTGACCTTCGTCATCATCGGCGGCGGTCCGACCGGCGTCGAGCTTGCCGGGACCATCGCCGAGCTTGCCCATGTCACCTTGCGCGGCGAATTCCGCAACATCGACACCGCAAAGACGCGGGTGGTGCTGGTCGAGGCCGGCGAGCGGGTGCTGGCCGCCTTCAAGCCGGCCCTGTCGGCTTACGCGCAATCGGCGCTGGAGCGTCTGGGCGTCACCGTCGATGGGCAATGCAGTTACCGCCTGCGACGCCGAGGGCGTGGTCTTCGGCGGCCGAAGGCTGCCGGCGCGCACGATCATCTGGGCGGCCGGCGTGGCGGCTTCACCAGCGGCGCAATGGCTCGGGGCGCCGGCAGACCGGGCAGGGCGGCTCGTTGTCGAACCGGATATGACGGTGCCGGGGCACCCGGACATCTTCGTGATCGGCGACACCGCGCAGGTCGCGCGCCCAGAAGGCGGTTTCGTTCCCGGCATAGCGCCGGCCGCCAAGCAGGCCGGCAAATATGTCGCGGCGGCGGTGAAGGCCAGGCTTGCCGGCGATAACCGGTCACGGCCTTTCCGCTACAAACATGCGGGCGACCTCGCCACCATCGGCAAGCGTGCCGCGGTCATCGATTTCGGACGCCTGCGCTTCACCGGATGGCTTGCCTGGTGGCTATGGGGCATCAGCCACATCTTCTTCCTCATCGGCCTGCGTTACCGGCTGGCGGTGGCCCTGAGCTGGTTGTGGATCTACACGACTGGACAGCGGAGCGCCCGATTGATCACCCAGGGCGACGCGGACCAGCCTCGGTGACCACCGCATCCATCGGGATGTCGTGCTGTTGCGGGTAGATCGTCGTAATGCGCTGGAGCTCGTAGCCGACGCCGATGACCAGAGGCTTGCGCGGCATGGCGGCAAGCGTGCGATCGAAGAAGCCGCCGCCATAGCCGAGCCGGTAGCGGTTCGGATCGATGCCCACGATCGGCGCGATGACCACGTCCGGAAACACCGGGTCGCCGGCGGTCGGGACAGGGATGTTCCAGACGCCTTTTTCCAGCGGCTCGCCCGCTTTCCAGGCCTTGAAAACCAAGGGATGGCCCTTTTCGATCACGATGGGGAGCGCGGTCCGGCCGCCACGGTCCACGACGGTCGCCATCCAGGGACGAAGGTCCGGTTCGCCGCGGAACGGCCAGTAGAGGCTGACCATCTTTCCGGCGATGTCGCCGATCAGTTCGTCGAGGCCGTCGGCGATACGCGCCGCCATCGCGGTGCGGGCGTCGGCGGAGACCGCGAGCCGCGACTGGATCAGGCGCTCGCGCTCGGCCTTGCGCCAGCGGCGCACGTCACTCCAGTCGGCAACCGGTGCCTGGAAGAAAGGGTCGAGCTCATGCATGAAGCAGGGCGGCGATGCGTACTGCGCCCCGCCTTCGTCGTCCGTATCAGCCATCTCTCATGCCTCGCTTGTCCACCTTTTCATCCTACGCCCGCCGAAGAACGAGGATTTCCCGCATGCGACCCCGGCGGTCGTTTGCCGGATCGTTCTCGCCCTGAAGGCGGGACGGCCGTCCGCCTGTCACTATATCGTTTGGAAAACGCATGATATGATCGGTCATGCGCTACGTCATCTTCTTCGCGGCATTGGGATTCTTCGCAGCGTGGGACATCATCTATAATCACGGGCAGTATATCGACGAGGTTATGCGCTTCACGGCGCATCTCGTCCGCTCGGTCACCGGCTGACTGTCCTGGCAGCCTCGCGCCCGCGACAAGCTGCCGGTTGACGCGAGCATCCCGGGGAACCAAAACCACCCTCCGGAAAGGGGCCGGTCGCCGTCGGTGCGGCCGGATAGTCGATCCCGTTTCACAGGAGGCATCGTTGATCCGCCATATCGTATTCTTCAGCGCCCGCGACAAAAACGAAATGGAGCGCGTGCGCGTCGGATTGATGGAACTCGGCCGCATCCCTCATTCGACGTTCTTCGAGGTGGCGCTGAACAGCAAGGTCGATCCCATGTCCGACGAGATCGACATCGTGGTCTATGCCGAATTCGCCGACCAGGCGGCGCTTTCCGCCTACAAGGCGCACCCGATCTATGCCGAGACCACCGCCAAGGTGCGGCCCATGCGCGAATTGCGGTTCTCCGCCGATTTCCAATCGAAGGGCGCCGCAACCGTGTGACAGGGCATCGCCCCGATCGAGGGGCGCGGCCGCAATGCCGTTCCATTCTTGAAATCGTGCTGCCGCGACGACAGGAAGTGAAGTCAGGCGACCTCGCGTCCGGCGACATCTCTGCCCGCAACGTGTCCCGGTAGGTCCCCTCATTTTTCCCCGAAAGAAAAAGGGCGGCCGTTGCCGGCCGCCCTTTCGCAAGCATGTCTGAAAGGCTGGATCAGAAGTCCATACCGCCCATTCCGCCCATGCCGCCGCCGGGCATGGCCGGAGCCGGAGCGTCCTTCTTCGGAGCTTCGGCGATCATGGCCTCGGTGGTGACCAGCAGGCCGGCGACCGAAGCGGCGTCCTGCAGCGCGGTGCGCACGACCTTGACCGGATCGACGATGCCGAGCGAAATCATGTCGCCGTATTCGCCGGTCTGGGCGTTGTAGCCGAAGGTAGCCGACTTGTTCTCAAGGATCTTGCCGGCAACGATCGAGGCTTCGGCACCCGCGTTCGCCGCGATCTGACGGGCCGGAGCCTGCAGGGCGCGCTTGACGATGGCAATGCCTGCTGCCTGGTCGGCATTGACGCCGGTCGCCTTGATGGCGGTCGACGCGCGCAGCAGAGCCGTGCCGCCGCCGGAAACGATGCCTTCCTCAACCGCCGCGCGGGTGGCGTTCAGGGCGTCGTCGACGCGGTCCTTCTTCTCCTTGACCTCGATCTCGGTCGCACCGCCGACGCGGATGACGGCAACGCCGCCGGCCAGCTTGGCGAGGCGTTCCTGCAGCTTCTCGCGATCGTAGTCGGAGGTGGTCTCCTCGATCTGCTGCTTGATCTGGGCAACGCGGCCCTGGATCTCGGCCTTCTTGCCGGCGCCGTCGACGATCGTGGTGTTCTCCTTCTCGATGCGCACGCGCTTGGCGCGGCCGAGCATGTTGAGACCGACGTTCTCGAGCTTGATGCCGAGGTCTTCCGAGATCACCTGGCCGCCGGTCAGGATCGCGATGTCCTCGAGCATGGCCTTGCGGCGGTCACCGAAGCCCGGGGCCTTGACGGCGGCGATCTTCAGGCCGCCACGCAGCTTGTTGACGACCAGCGTGGCGAGCGCCTCGCCCTCGACGTCCTCGGAGATGATGAGGAGCGGCTTGGAGGTCTGCACGACGGCTTCCAGCACCGGCAGCATCGCCTGCAGGTTGGAGAGCTTCTTCTCGTGCAGGAGGATGTAGGCGTCCTCCAGCTCGGCGACCATCTTGTCGGGGTTGGTGACGAAGTAGGGCGACAGGTAGCCACGGTCGAACTGCATGCCTTCGACGACTTCCAGCTCGGTGTCGGCGGTCTTGGCTTCCTCGACTGTGATGACGCCCTCGTTGCCGACCTTCTGCATCGCCTCGGCGATCATCTTGCCGACCGACTCGTCGCCGTTGGCCGAAATGGTGCCGACCTGCGCGACTTCCTCGGAGGTCTTGATCTTCTTGGCGGTCTTGCCGAGAGCGGCGACGACTTCCGAGACGGCGAGGTCGATGCCGCGCTTCAGGTCCATCGGGTTCATGCCGGCGGCAACCGCCTTGGCGCCTTCCTGGACGATCGACTGGGCCAGGACCGTGGCGGTCGTGGTGCCGTCACCGGCGATGTCGTTGGTCTTGGAGGCCACTTCGCGCACCATCTGGGCGCCCATGTTCTCGAACTTGTCCTCCAGCTCGATCTCCTTGGCGACGGTGACGCCGTCCTTGGTGATGCGCGGAGCGCCGAACGACTTGTCGATGACGACGTTGCGGCCCTTGGGGCCGAGCGTGACCTTCACCGCGTCGGCGAGGATGTTGACGCCGCGCAGCATGCGCTCGCGGGCGTCACGGGAGAATTTTACTTCCTTGGCTGCCATTTCAATACTCCTGGATCTTCAGATCCGAAATTCAGTTTGGCTTGTGAAGATGGGACGCCGGCCGATCAGCCGATGATACCCATGATGTCGGATTCCTTCATGATCAGAAGGTCTTCGCCATTGAGCTTGACTTCGGTGCCCGACCACTTGCCGAACAGGACGCGGTCGCCGGCCTTGACGTCCAGCGGAACCAGCTTGCCGGCCTCGTCGCGGGCGCCGGAACCGACGGCGATGACTTCGCCTTCCTGCGGTTTTTCCTTTGCCGTGTCAGGGATGATGATGCCGCCAGCGGTCTTCTCTTCGGAATCGACACGCTTGACGACCACGCGGTCATGAAGCGGGCGGAACTTCGACTTTGCCATTTGCTTGCCTCAGTACGATGTGAGAAAGGATTCCTCCGTCCGGCTCGCGCCGAACACAATTAGCACTCTTCATTGGCGAGTGCTAACGTGCCGGTGAGATAGTTTTCCTCACTTCGTGAGTCAAGAAGCGCGAGCCCGCGCGACGTAAAAATAACGGAAGGCGCCGCTCTTTTGTCCGACCTGCCCCACGCAGGATCGCAGATATGGCATCGTTCGCGATAGATAGTTGACTCAGTCAAATAAAATTCCGACGCTGCCGATCGTTATCGGAGGTCGGCGGAAATGGAAATGTCCGAGGAAGGCACGATCGCTGCGGTTCGACGGTTCAACCGCTTCTATACGTGCCAGATCGGTCTGCTCAGCGAGGGGTTGCTCGATAGCCGGTTTTCGCTGACCGAAGCGCGCGTGCTCTATGAACTCGCGCATCGCGAGGCATCCGTCGCCAGCGAGCTCTGCCGCGACCTGGGTCTCGACGCAGGTTATCTCAGCCGGATGCTCAAGCGCTTCGAGGAGAATGGACTGATCGCGCGCACGCCCAGCGACGCCGACGCGCGCCAGGCTTCGATAGTCCTGACCAAACCCGGCCGTGAGGCTTTCGGCCCGTTGGATGCTGCGTCGAGACACCAGGTGGCGGCGTTGATCTCGCACCTGGATGACCCCAGCCGGGCGCGTCTGGTCGGCGCGATGGAAGACGTACGTGCATTGCTGGGCGCCGATGCTCCGCCGTCGTCTTATATCCTGAGACCGCTGCAGGTGGGCGACATCGATTGGATCACGCATCGGCAAGGGTTGCTCTATGCCCGCGAATACGGGTGGGACGAGACATACGAGGCGCTTGTGGCCGAAATCCTCGGTGCCTTCGTCAGGGATTTCGACCCCGAGTGCGAGGCATCGTGGGTCGCCGAACGGCGAGGCGAGGTGATCGGTTCGGTCTTTCTCGTGAAGAAATCCGATACGGTCGCCAAGCTTCGGCTTCTCTATGTCGAGCCCTCGGCGCGCGGCCTCGGTCTCGGGCGCCGCCTGGTCGACGAATGTATCGCCTTCGCCCGCGCGAAGGGCTATCGCCGGCTGACCTTGTGGACGAACGATGTGCTGGTCTCGGCGCGCCGCATCTATCAGGCGGCGGGCTTCACGCTTGCCGACGAGGAGAAACACCACGCTTTTGGCAAGGATCTCGTCGGTCAGAACTGGAATCTGGATCTGTAGCCTTCATGGCGCCGGTCGGTAACCGGCTCTTAGGGACGTCGTGATCCGGCATGGCTGCCATGCGTTTTTGTGCGATGCAGCGGATTGAATGATAAGCACGCTTATAATATATGCCGCTCATGGTTTCGAATGGCATAGAGAATTTGGGATTCCTGATCCACGACGTGCAGCGCCTTTTGCGCAAGCGTTTCGAGGCGCGCGCCAGTGAAACAGGACTTTCCGCCGCACAATGGCGATTGCTGGTGCGTGTCGCCAAGGAAGAGGGCGTTGCGCAGGCACGGCTGGCCGAACTTCTCGAGATCGAGCCGATCAGCGTTTCGCGCCTGATCGACCGGATGGAGGAAGGCGGCTGGATCGAGCGGCGGCAGGATGTCAACGACCGTCGTGTCCGCACCATCCATCCGACGCCCAGGGCGCGTGAGGTTTATACGGAGGTCAAGGCGCTGGCTGCCGAAGTCTACGAGGAATCGCTCAGAGGCGTTTCCCTGGAGACCCGCCGCGGCCTGATTTCCACGCTCAAGGCGATGGCAGAAAACCTGTCCGATGGCGAACAGCCGCCCTGCGGCACGATCAAGACTTCAGAAGGCATGACAACAGCATGAACGCGGTGGCAAAAGTGGATGAGAACGTGACCAAGGTGGAGATGGAAGGTCCGGCACAACCGGCCCAACCGACTCCGGCTACGCCCGCGGACGAAGCGCTGAAGCAGGATGCGCCGAAGCAGGCGGAAGCCGTGCATCCGGCGCCGATGGCGCCGAGACGGAAAAGCCGCCGCACGGGCCGCTTTGCTCTGATGCTCGCCCTGCCGCTCCTGTTGCTGGTCGGTGGCGGCTACATATGGGTCACCGGCGGTCGCTACGAAGAGACGGAAAACGCCAATCTCCAGCAGGCGAGGGTTTCGATTGCCGCCGACGCCGCCGGCCGCATCGTCGAGGTCCACGTCGCCGACAACAAGGCCGTCACCAAGGGCGATGTGCTGTTCCGCATCGATCCGCAGCCATATGACATTGCACTGGCACAAGCCGATGCAGCCGTGGCCAACGCGCGCCTGAACGTCGAGCAATTGCGTGCCGCCTATCATCAGGCGATCGCCCAGGAGAAGTCTGCGCAGAGCGAAGTCAACTACGCACAATCGCAGTACGATCGCTCGGCCGATCTCGCAAAGAAGGGCATCAGCGCGACGTCGTCGCTGGACGAGGCGCGCAACGATCTGGACAAGTCGAAGATGCAGCTTGCCGTCGCGCAGCAGGGCATCGAGAGCGCCAAAGCGGCGCTCGGCGGCGATCCCGATATCGAGACCGACAAGCATCCTGCGGTGCTGGCGGCCCTTGCAGCGCGCGCCAAGGCGGCCTACGACCTTGCCCAGACCACGGTGCATGCGCCGGCGGACGGCGTGGTTTACCAGGCGGCGTCCTTCCGGGTCGGGCAGTATGTGACCGCCGGCACGGCTCTGTTCACGCTGGTCGAGACGGGCGATACCTGGATCGACGCCAATTTCAAGGAAACGCAGCTGACGAACATGAGGCCTGGCCAAAAGGCCGAGGTCGTTCTCGACACTTATCCGGACAAGACATTCGCGGCCACGGTCGAGGCCATCGGGGCCGGCACCGGCGCCGAGTTCTCGCTGCTGCCGGCGCAGAATGCCACCGGCAACTGGGTCAAGGTTACCCAGCGCATTCCGGTCCGGCTGAAACTCGACGAAGCCGGCGGCAAGCTGGCGCTGCGTGCCGGCATGAGCGCCGACGTGTCCGTCGATACGGGTGTGGCGCGCGGCCTGCCGAGCTTCCTCGGCGGTCACGCCGTGGCCGCCCAGGACGAGTAAGGCGCCGGTCGCGGTTGAGTTCAGATCATGGCCCAGGCTGATCCGGTCAATCCCTATGACGTACCGCATCGCGGGCTGATCACGGTCGCCCTCATGTTGGCGACGATCATGCAGGCGCTCGACACCACGATCGCCAACGTGGCGCTGCCGACGATGATGGGCAACCTCGGCGCGTCGCCCGACAACATCAACTGGGTGCTGACCTCCTATATCGTCGCGGCCGCCATCATGACGCCGGTGACGGGCTGGCTGGCCGACAGGCTCGGCCGCAAGGAACTGTTTCTTACCTCGGTCGTCGGGTTCACGGTTTCGTCCATGCTGTGCGGTATCGCGTGGAGCCTGGAGACGATGGTGCTCTTCCGCCTCCTGCAAGGCGTCTTCGGAGCTGCCATCGTTCCGCTTTCCCAGACGTTTCTGCTCGACATCAACCCGAAGGAGCGCCATGGCCAGGCGATGGCGATATGGGGCGCCGGCATCATGCTCGGCCCGATCCTCGGGCCGATGCTCGGCGGTTGGATCACCGAGAACCTTACCTGGCGCTGGGTGTTCTTCATCAATCTGCCGATCGGCATCCTGGCTTTCGCGGGCATGTTGATTTTCCTGCCCAAGATACCGCGGCGCGCGCGCGGCTTCGATTTCTTCGGCTTCGCCATGCTTTCGCTTGGTGTCGGCGCGCTGCAGATGCTGCTCGACCGCGGCGGTGAGGTGGACTGGTTTTCCTCGATCGAGATATGGATCGAGCTCGGCCTGTCGCTGTGTGGCTTCTGGGTCTTCATCATCCATATGATGAGCGCCGATCACCCCTTCATCGATCCACGCATATTTCTCGACCGCAATTTCGTCACCGGCCTCGCCTTCATCTTCGTCATGGGCGTGCTGATCCTGGCTTCCATGGCGCTGCTGCCGCCGATGCTGTCGACCATCTTCGGCTACCCGAGCGTGACCACCGGTCTCGTGATGGGACCGCGCGGCGTCGGCACGATGATCTCCATGCTTGTCGTGGGGCGGCTCGTGGCAAAAGTCGATGCCCGGATTCTCGTCGTTATCGGCTTTCTGCTCACGGCCCAGTCGCTGTACACGATGGCGGGCTTTTCGCCGCAGATGGACGACAGGCTGATCCTGCTTTCCGGCGTCGTCCAGGGACTCGGCATGGGCATGGTGTTCGTGCCGCTGTCCACGATCACCTTCGCGACACTCGACGCGCGCTACCGCACCGACGCGACCGCCCTGTTCAGCCTCGTGCGAAATCTCGGCTCGTCGATCGGCGTATCGGTGGTGACGATGCTTCTGACCCGCAACATTCAGGTGAACCACACCGAACTGTCGGCCTTCGTCAATCCCTACAATCCGAACCTGCAGGCGATGTCGCCGGCTGCCGTCAGCGGCGACCCGGTCGCGCTGTCCCAGATCGACGGGCTGGTCAACATGCAGTCGCAGATGATCTCCTACAACAACGATTTCTGGCTGCTGATGCTGATGACGCTGGTGACGGTGCCGTTCGTCATCCTGCTGCGCAAGCCCAAGGCGGCCCCGGCAGGAGCGCCTTCGGTGCATATGGACTGAGGCAATCGGCAGTCGACTCCCTGGAAAAACCTTTCCGATTGCGGATCTGCCGACTGCCGCTACTTTCCAAGCACCAGCGCCCAGTACCGCCAGTCGGCGTTCTTGCTGTCACCGACATAGGCCAGCCCGAAGCGCGTGAAGCGGGCGTCGAGCATGTTGCGGCGGTGCGGCGGCGATTTCATCCACATGTCGAACAGTCGGGCGAGGTCCATGCGTCCTTCGGCGATGTTTTCCGCCGCCGCACCTGCAATGCCGTTGTCCTTGACGCGGGAAGCGAAATCCTTGCCCCAGCCGGTCGTGTGCTCCATGCGCCGGGCGCCGGCCATGTAGCCTGCCTGCTGCAAGGCAGCCTGTTCGAGCCGGCTGTCCGTTGCGAGAGCGGAGAGTCCGTTCGCGGTTCTGTAGCCGTTGATGATCGACGCGGCGGAGGTCGAGGCGCCGGCGCCCTGGCCGATCGGCCGCAGCGTGCCGCAGGCGGCCAGCGCGGCGAGGGCGCCGAGACCGGTCAACCGGAGGAGCTGGCGCCGGTCGGGCATGAGAAGGGTCGACTGCGCGAAGGAGGAATGCGTTTTGGTCATGTCGTGCCGGGATAGCCGCAATCATGGCATTTGACAGGCAAACGCATGAAAAATCCGTCATCGGCGGGTTTCGCCTCCCGGACAAGTGAACAGGACGGATACCAGGCAAGCGACAGCAGTGGCAGAACCTGCTATGGTCTCCCCGTTCAATGTGGCAGCCACGGGCGGCCATCATGGCGGTGTCCGCCCGCGCAACGCACGGGAGGATGGTTATGGCCAATTTTCACGTCATGGCAGGCGCGAGCGGGAGTCTTGTCCAGCCCGCGATCAGGCAGATTTCCGTTGGTGACCTGATGGATGCGCTCAGGTCCGGTTTCGAGGATTTCTGGGCGAAACCCTCTCATTACGTGTTCCTGTGCCTGATCTATCCCATCGTCGGTCTGATCCTCACCCAGTGGTCGTCGGGCTCGAACGCTCTCCAGCTTGTCTATCCGCTGATGTCGGGCTTCGCGCTGGTCGGTCCCTTTGCCGCGATTGGATTGTACGAGATCAGCCGGCGGCGCGAACTGGGCGCGGATACCTCATGGCGCCACGCATTCGATGTCCGGCATTCGCCTGCGCTGCCCTCGATCGCGGCGGTCGGAATCATGCTTGTCGCCTTGTTTCTGCTTTGGCTGTATGTCGCGCAGTCGATCTATATCGGCATTTTCGGCGATCAGCCGCCGGCCTCGATCGGTAGTTTCCTCGACCAGATATTCGGGACCAGCCAGGGCTGGAAGCTCATTCTCCTCGGAAACCTCGTCGGTTTCCTGTTCGCGCTCGTGGCCCTTGCTACGACCGTCGTGGCGTTCCCGCTGCTGCTCGACCGCGACGCCGGCGCGGTAGCGGCGATCGAAACCTCGTTCCGGGCCTTGATAGCCAATCCGGTTCCAATGCTTTTATGGGGACTGATCGTCGCCGTGCTGCTGGTGATCGGCTCGATACCGCTGTTCGCCGGCCTGGCGGTTGTCGTGCCGGTGCTCGGTCATGCGACCTGGCATCTCTACCGCAAGGTGGTTGAGCCGAGCCGCGCCGCCGAGCGCCGCCCGATGTGACCGGCTTACCGCTTCCGACCTCGCCGCGCTCCGGCCGTTGTCCTGAATGTCGACGTGGCCGGCGCTGGACAGTTCCCGGAGGATCGTCCATGCACACCCCGCCACGAAAGCTGGTGACAGGCCGGAGCGGTTCGGCTAATTGCGGGCATCCGGCGTTCCGCCGGCTTCATCCTCGCAATGTGCACGGGACACGGCATGGCCGATTTGCCGGAAACGATCGATTCGCTGGACATGCTCTTTCCCCGCTACGGCGCGCTGCTGTGCGACGTGTGGGGCGTAATCCACAACGGCGAGAAACATTTCCCGGCCGCCGCCGCGGCGCTCCAGCGGGCGCGCGTGGCGGGTCTTGCGGTGGTGCTCATCACCAATTCGCCGCGCCGTAGCAAGGATGTCGCCGATCAGCTTCGCATGATCGGCGTTCCGGAAGGTTCCTTCGACAGGATCGTCAGTTCGGGCGACGTGACGCGCGAGCTGATCGCGGAAGGGCCGCGCCGGATCTTCCATATCGGCCCGGACCGCGACTTCAATCTCTATGACGGGCTGGATGTCGAACTGGTCGAGGAATTCGAGGCCGATTCCGTCGTCTGCACCGGCCCGTACAATGATGATGTCGAGACCCCGGACGACTATCGCGACTTGCTGATGCGTCTTCGAGCGCGCAACCTGCCTTTCATATGCGCCAATCCCGACATCGTGGTGGAACGCGGCGAACGGCTGATCTGGTGTGCCGGCGCCATCGCCCGCGACTATGCCCAGCTTGGCGGGCGGACGCTGATCGCCGGCAAGCCACATGCTCCGATCTATCGCGCCGCGCTGAAGGCGGCCGGCGAAGTGGCGGGCCACGACCTTGCTCTTTCCGACGCGCTGGCGATCGGCGACGGCATGATGACCGACGTTAAGGGCGGGGCCGACAACGGTTTCGACGTGCTCTACGTTTCCGGCGGCATCCACGCGCGCGACTACGGCGATCCGCTGGTGCCCGATCCGGCGCTTTTGGCCGCCTTCCTCGACAAGCATGGCTATCATCCGGTGGCGATGATGCCGAGGTTGCGCTAGGGCTCGCTCATGGCCGCGACGTTCGAGCGCCTTACCGGAGACAGGCCGCTGCCGCATCGCCTGCGCCGCGGCGTGGTGGCGATCGGCAATTTCGACGGCGTGCATCGCGGCCATCAGGTCGTGCTCGGCCGCGCCCTTGCAGAGGCACAGCGGACCGGCGCGCCGGCGCTGGTGCTGACGTTCGAGCCGCACCCCCGCAAGGTTTTCCAGCCCGATGCGCCGCTCTTCATCCTGACGCCGCCGGCCATGAAGGCACGGCTCCTCTCCCTTCTCGGCTTCGATGCCGTGGTGGAGCAGTGTTTTACCAGGGAGTTCGCGTCACAGTCGGCCGAAACTTTCGTCATCGATGTGCTCGAAAAGTGCCTCGGCATCAGCCACGCCGTGACCGGGTTCGACTTTCATTTCGGCAAGGATCGGCAAGGTGGCCCGGCTTTTCTGATGGACGCTGGCAAGCGCCACGGCTTCGGCGTGACGCCCGTCGACGCCTTTCGCGACGAGGGCGCCGAAATCGTTTCCTCGAGCCGCATCCGCGCGCTGCTGGAGGAGGGCGACGTGGCACAGGCGGCCGGGCTGCTTGGCTATCGATTCACCGTGGAAGCCAAGATCGTCGGCGGACAGAAGCTCGGCCGCACGCTCGGCTTTCCGACCGCCAACATGGCGCTTCCGCCCGACACGGCGCTGCGGCATGGCATCTATGCAGTCCGCTTTCGCCGCGCCGACGGATCGCTCCACGACGGCGTCGCGTCCTTCGGCCGCCGGCCGACCGTCGACGACAATGGCGCTCCGCTGCTCGAAACTTTTCTGTTCGACTTTGCCGACGATCTCTATGGCGAGACCTGCGCGGTGTCGTTCTTCGGCTGGCTGCGCGACGAGGAGAAGTTTGATGGGCTGGACGCGCTCGTCGCGCAGATGAAGCGCGACGAGGCAGAGGCGAGGGCGCTGCTTTCAGGCGTGCGCCCGCTTTCAGAACTGGACGGAAAAGTCGCGTTCTGACCCTATCGCTTCAGCGCGAGCCCGAACGCGATGAAGCTCCAGCCCTGGAAAACCAGGTCGATGGCAAGGAAAAGGCCCAGCACCCACAGGCTGTTGACCGGCCAGTGCATGGCGATGACGAGACCGGCAAGCGCGGTCACGATGCCGGCTGTGACGATCCAGCCCGAGCCTTTTTCCGACCAGTGCTGATAGGCGACCCACACCCTGAGCAACCCTGAGGCGATCAGGGCGATCGCCAGAAGGAAGGTCAGCACCGCCGAGGCGAGCAGGGGGTTGTAGAAGGCGAAGAAGCCGGCGAACGCGTAAAGCAGGCCGGACAGCAGCCAGTAGAAGAAACGGCCCCATGTCTTGACGCCGAAGGCATGGATGATCTCGACGGCGCCGGCCATCAGCATGAGCCAGCCGATCAGATAGACGGACGCCACCGTCGCGATGAAAAGATTGCCGAAGGCAATGCCGCCGAAGATCAGCAGCAGCACGCCGAGTGCGACGAACCAGCCCCATTTGTCGCGTGTTGCGCCGATTGCGTCTTTCAAGGTGTCGTTGTGCAGGGTCATGGCTTGGTCTCCACCGCCGCAGGTTGGACTCCTGCGGAGGTTAGCGCCGCACGGCTTTTGCGTCTACTGGCCTGTATCGCCGCTTTGCGCCGCTAGGTCGCAACGGATTTAAATCAAATTTTACCGGATTCCGGACAAGGGTTCCGATAAACTTCAAGTTGTGCGTAGGGTGTCCGAATGACTCGCTTTTCCAAGACAGCAATCGCGTCGATCATGCTGGCGCTGGCACCGGCGGCCGCGCAGGCGGGCGAGGGGCCGATGGGCTGGCTCTCCGGCGATTGGTATCTGACGGTCGGCGCGACCGGCCTGGTGGCGCCGGATTTCGAGGGAAGCAACAATTACCTGTTCAGCGCCCAGCCACTGATCTCGCTCGGTAAGGCTGGCCCGCAGGCGCGATTCGTCTCCCGCAACGACAACATCTCCTTCAGCCTGTACGACAGCGGCGCGGTACGCGCCGGCCTGACCGGCAAGATCATCTGGGGCCGAGACGGTGGCGATGCCGACGCCTTGAAGCACCTCGACCCGGTGCGGTTTGGCGGCGAGATAGGCGGCTTCGCCGAAATCTATCCCACCGACTGGCTGCGCGTGCGCGGCGAAGTCCGCCAGGGCATCCGCTCGCATCATGGCGTCGTCGCCGATGTCGCCGCAGATGCTTTTCAGGACGTGACGCCGGATATCCGCGTTTCCGGCGGCCCGCGCCTGTCCTTCGCGTCTTCGGACTATTTCGACGCCTATTATGGCGTCGACGCCGACGAGTCGGCGGCGTCGGGCCTGCGCGAATACCATCCCGGCGGCGGCCTGAAGTCGGTCGGCGTCGGCGGCGCGGTGACGTGGAAGACCACGGACAGGGTCACCACCAGCCTGTTCGGCGAATATGCGCGGCTGATGGGGCCGGCCGCCGATTCCAGCCTTGTGAGGGAGCGCGGCGACCGCAACCAGTTCACGGTCGGCGTCTCGGCGAGCTATCGCTTCGATTTCACCATCCGCTGATCGAAGCGCTTTATTCGCGCTGCGCTTTCCGCTAGAAGCGCGCGCATGACGATGGTTACGCCTCTCATGGCGATGCGAATTAGTGGCCCGGTGTTCCGGACGGCCCGTAGGTCATAGACCGCAGGCCCCGGAGCCGCCGGGATTTTTCGCGCGACGGACCCTCGCGCTTTTTCCGAAACATGATAGGTGAACGCCCGGGCTCTTTTGCAGCCGGGCAACGCATATGGCAGACCGATGACCGATACCCCCAGCACCGACAAAGAGACGATCGACTATTCCAGGACGCTCTACCTGCCGCAGACGGATTTCCCGATGCGCGCCGGCCTGCCGGAGAAGGAGCCGCTGCTGGTCAAGCGCTGGCAGGACATGGACCTCTACAAGCGCCTGCGCGACACCTCCGCCGGTCGCCCGCTCTACGTTCTGCACGACGGCCCGCCCTACGCCAACGGCAACATCCATATCGGCCACGCGCTGAACAAGATCCTCAAGGACGTCATCACCCGCTCGTTCCAGATGCGCGGCTACAATTCCAACTACGTGCCGGGCTGGGACTGCCACGGCCTGCCGATCGAATGGAAGATCGAGGAGGAGAACTACCGCTCCAAGGGCAAGTCTAAGCCGGACCTGTCAGATCCGGCGGCGATGATCGAGTTCCGCCGCGAGTGCCGCGCCTATGCCGAGCACTGGATCAAGGTGCAGGGCGACGAGTTCCAGCGGCTGGGCGTCGTGGGCGACTTCAAGAATCCTTACCTGACGATGAGCTACCACGCCGAGGCGCGCATCGCCGGCGAACTCCTGAAATTCGCCATGTCCGGCCAACTCTATCGCGGCTCCAAGCCGGTAATGTGGTCGGTGGTAGAGCGCACCGCGCTGGCCGAAGCCGAGATCGAGTACCACGACTACGAGAGCGACACGATCTGGGTGAAGTTCCCGGTTGACAGAGATCGGTATACTGGATCTGGACCGTTCGTTGATGCGCCAAACGGGATCGAGGCTCTCGACGACCTTCTTTCTGCTTGTGTTGTTATCTGGACAACTACTCCGTGGACGATCCCCGGCAACCGTGCGGTCGCCTACTCACCCCGCATCGCCTACGGGCTTTATGAGATTATTGCCGCCGATAATGACTTCGGCCCGCAACCGGGCGAGAAACTGATCTTCGCGGATGCGCTCGCCGAGGAATCGTTCGCCAAAGCTAAGCTGCAATACAAGCGACTGTTCAACGTTTCGGCGGATATGCTCGAGTCGATGACGCTGACGCACCCCTTTAGAGGCCTCGCGGGTGGCTACGACTTCGCAGTACCCATGCTCGCCGGCGACCACGTCACCGACGATGCCGGCACCGGCTTCGTCCACACCGCGCCCGGCCACGGCCGCGAGGACTTCGACGCATGGATGGACGCCGCGCGCGACTTGCAGGACAGGGGAATCGACACCGCGATCCCCTTCACGGTGGACGATGCCGGTTACTACACCAAGGACGCGCCGGGCTTCGGTCCCGACAGAGAGGGCGGAGCGGCGCGTGTCATTGATGACAATGGCAAGAAGGGCGATGCCAACAAGGCCGTCATCGACGAACTGATCGCGCGCAATGCTCTGTTCGCGCGTGGCCGGATGAAGCACCAGTACCCGCATTCGTGGCGCTCGAAGAAACCGATTATCTTCCGCAACACGCCGCAATGGTTCGTCTATATGGACAAAGACCTCGGCGGGTATGGACTGGCGGCAGCCTCAACCTCCCCCTTGAGGGGAGGTCGCGCCGAAGGCGCGGGTGGGGGCAACTCGTCGAGCGTCGGCGCTGGTGAACCCCCACCCCTAACCCCTCTCCTCAAGGGGGAGGGGGACTCCGTTGTCAAACCCGACACGCTCCGCGATCGCGCGCTCGCTGCCATCGACGACACCCGCTTTGTGCCGGCCGCCGGTCAGACGCGGCTGCGCGCCATGATCGAGGAGCGGCCGGACTGGGTGCTTTCCCGTCAAAGGGCATGGGGTGTGCCGATCTGCGTCTTCGTGGACGAGCACGGCACCGTGCTGAAGGATGAGGCGGTCAACGCCCGCATCGTTGAGGCGTTCGAGAAGGAAGGCGCGGACGCCTGGTTCGCCGAAGGGGCGCGCGAGCGTTTCCTCGGATCGAGAGCCAACGAACCCTGGGTCATGGTCAAGGATATCCTCGACGTCTGGTTCGATTCCGGCTCGACGCACACTTTCACGCTGGAGGACCGGCCGGACCTGAAATGGCCGGCGGATGTCTATCTGGAAGGGTCTGACCAGCATCGCGGCTGGTTCCATTCCTCGCTGCTGGAAAGCTGCGGCACACGCGGCCGCGCGCCCTACGACGCCGTCATTACCCATGGCTTCACCATGGACGAGGAGGGGCGCAAGATGTCGAAGTCCCTCGGCAACACGGTTGTGCCGCAGGACGTCATCAGGCAGTCGGGCGCCGACATTCTGCGGCTATGGGTCGTCACCACCGACTATTGGGAGGACCAGCGGCTCGGCAAGACGATCCTGCAGACCAATATCGACGCCTATCGCAAGTTCAGGAACACCATCCGCTGGATGCTGGGCACGCTGGCGCATGACGAGGGCGAGACCGTTGCTGTGGCGGACATGCCCGAACTGGAGCGGCTGATGCTTCATCGGCTGGTCGAACTCGATCAACTGGTGCGCGCAGGCTACGACGCCTTCGAGTTCAAGCGCGTAACCCGCGCCTTGCTCGACTTCATGGTGGTCGAACTGTCGGCCTTCTATTTCGACATCCGCAAGGACGCGCTCTACTGCGAAGGCCCATCCAGCGTGAAGCGCAAGGCGGCGCTGCAGGTGGTGCGCCATCTGTTCGACTGCGTGGTCAAGTGGTGGGCGCCGATGCTGCCCTTCACCACCGAGGAGGCCTGGCTCGACCGCAACCCGCAGGCTCAGTCGCTGCATCTGGAACAGATGCCGGCGGTTCCGGCCGAGTGGCGCAACGACGGGCTGGCCGAAAAGTGGAAGAAAGTCAGGCAGATGCGGCGCGTCGTTACCGGTGCGCTGGAGATCGCCCGCGCCAACAAGCTGATCGGCTCGTCGCTGGAGGCGGTGCCAACGGTCTATCTGGACGACCGCCAACTCGAGAAGGACATCGAGGGCGTCGACATGGCGGAAATCGTCATCACCAGCGGCCTTGTCTTCTCGTACGGCCGCGCCCCGGCCGATGCCTTCGTGCTGGATGACGTGAAGGGGATCGCCGTGGTTGTCGGAAAGGCGGAAGACGAAGGCCTGCGCAAATGCGCGCGGTCGTGGCGTTACACGGCCGATGTCGGGTCAGACCCGGCGTTCCCCGACGTGTCGGCGCGCGACGCCGCCGTGCTACGGGAACTCAAGGCGCTCGGCCGGCTCTAAGCCGCGATGCACAAATGTCACGTCCGCCTTTCGTCGGCGGGCGTGCGTTGCCCTTGACGGGCCTTTCGGTTAGACAGGCCGAACCCGTTTCCCGGTCCGGCAGACAAATTATCGCCGGATTTGCGTTCAAGGAACGGTGACGGGCGGGCGTCGGGCTGGCCGGCAGCGGTTCAGAGGTTCGAGAGTGGGATTTTTCGGTAAAGACGACAGGGTCTGCGCACGCGCGCTCGTTCTGGTGCCGCTGGTTGCCGGCGTAGGCCTGCTGTCCGGCTGTGTCAGTTCGCCCACCTACGGCACCGACAAGACCGCCAACGAGCAGCTTTTGAGCGACCTGAACGGCGCTTTGACGCTGGCGCCGCAAAAGAAGCCGCATATCGACTATACGCCGCGTCCGGCGCTGGTGAAGCCGGCTCCCGGCGAAAAGGAAACGCTGCCGCCGCCGCAGGAAAGCATCACGGCCAGCGCCGAATGGCCGGAATCGCCAGAGCAGCGGCGGGAACGCATCAGGCAGTACGCCACCGAGCATCGCGACGACCAGAACTTCGAGCCGCAGGTCATCAACGACGTTCCGGCCAGTCCGGCTGCCAATGAATCGCGCGATAAGCTGGCGTTGGATCACCCGCGGCCGCCCGATTTCTCGAACGGGATGAGCGCCAAGCAGCGTCGCGAAGAAATCAATCGTCGACTGGTCGAGCGCAACCAGGGCGATCCGACGAGCCGCAAATACCTGAGCGAGCCGCCGATCGGCTATCGTCAGCCGGCCGCCACCGCCCCCCAGGACGATATTGGCGAGGACGAGGTCAAGAAAGAACGGCGCCTCAAGAAGGAAGCCGCCGCCAGGAGCGGCAAGAAGAGCGGCATGTTCGACTGGTTGCCCTGGTAAGGCTGCCGACGCTCTATCGCCGGTCCCGGAAGAACGATTTCAACATTGCCGCCGCTTCGGTTTCGCGCATGCCGGCATAGACGTCCGGCGCATGATGGCATGTGGCCGACGCGAAGAACCGGGGGCCGCTGACGACGGCGCCGCCCTTATCGTCCGCCGCGCCGAAATAAAGCCTGCGCAGGCGCGCAAACGAGATCGCGCCGGCGCACATGGCGCAAGGTTCCAGCGTCACATAGAGATCATGGTCGATGAGGCGCTCGCTGCCTATGGCGCGGCAGGCCTCCCGGATCGCCAGCATTTCGGCGTGCGCCGTCGGGTCGGCCAGTTCCCGGGTACGGTTGCCTGCCGCGGCGACGATCGCTCCGTTCGCGGCGATCACGGCGCCGATCGGCACCTCGCCGCGCGTCGCAGCGGCCTGGGCTTGTTCCAGTGCGACAGCCATGAAGTCGGGTCGTGTCAAGCGATCCTGCCTTGTCGAAAACGCCTCGTCACCGGGGCATGATCCTGTTATCTAGCCGCGCAAAGGGGCAAAGGCCACATGAACGACGAAAACGACAAGAAGCCGCCGCGCCGGAACGGTGGCAAGCCGACGGGCGCACGCGGCGGTTTCGGCGCGGGCAAGGGCGGCAAGCCGGCCGGCGGCAAGGCGAAATTCGGCAAGCCGCGCGGCCCCGCAACCGAAGGCGCGCGCCACGGCAAGCCGTTCGAGAAGCGTGGTTTCAAGCCGCGCGACGAGACAGATGCTCGGCCGCGCCGCGACTTCCAGCGAAGCGACCGGCCGAGGGATAACCGTGCCGGCGAACCGGGCGCGGACGGCGCCTCACGCGAAAAGCGGCCGTTCCGCAAGGAAGCCGCTGGCGACAGGCCCTTCCGCAAGAAGCCCGACAGCGGAACCTACCGGGCGCGGGACGACAGGCCGTCCGGCAAACGCGAATTCAAGCCGCGCGACAGGGGCGAATTCAAACCGCGCGATCGCACTGAATTCAAGCCTCGTGACCAAGGCAGCGGCAAGTCCTTCACTGAGGGTGAAAGCAAAGAGCGGGCCTACCGTCCGGGCCGCGTCGAGCGATCTGCCAGCCACGACGGCGCCAGGACGACGAGCAGGCCGCGCTTCGAGACGCTTGATGGCGGGAGCCGGCCTGACCGCAAGCCTTTCGTCAAACGCGAACGGATGGACGCCGCGTCTTCGCAGGAGGGCAGGCGATTCGACCGCCCAAAACGCGACTTTCCCGACCGCAAGCCGTTCGTCAGACGTGACCGCGAAGAGGCTTCCCCGGCAGGCACGAAGCGCTTCGATCGTCCCAAGAGCGATTTTCCCGACCGCAAGCCCTCGGGCGGTGGCTTCAGGCCGCGGCCACGCGCCGACGACGCGCCGCAGGAGGGCGAGCGCATCGCCAAGCGGCTCGCGCGCGCAGGCATAGCCTCGCGACGGGACGCCGAGGAACTGATCGCCGCCGGTCGCGTCAAGGTCAACGGCAAGGTTCTGGATACGCCCGCCTTCAACGTGTCGGCGTCGGACGTCATCCATTTCGACGACATGGAGATACCCGCGGCCGAGCGGACGCGGCTTTTCCTCTTCCACAAGCCGGCCGGCGTGGTGACCACCAACCGTGATCCGGAGGGACGCAAGACCGTCTTCGACGTGCTTCCCGCCGAGTTGCCACGGCTGATGACGATCGGGCGGCTGGACATCAATACAGAGGGCCTGCTTCTGCTGACCAATGACGGCGGCTTGTCGCGGGTCCTCGAACTGCCTTCGACGGGTTGGCTGCGTCGCTATCGCGTGCGGGTGCACGGCAAGGTCGAGGAGAAGGCGCTGGCGGACCTTGCCAACGGCATAGCGGTGGACGGCGTCTTCTATGGCGCGGTCGAGGCGAGCCTGGAGCGTACGCAGGGCACCAACGCCTGGCTGACCATCGGCCTGCGCGAAGGCAAGAACCGCGAGGTGAAGAACATCCTCGGCGCGCTCGGGCTGGAGGTGACGCGGCTGATCCGCGTCTCCTACGGACCGTTCCAGCTTGGCGAACTGCCCGAGGGTCATGTGCTCGAGATCAAGGGCCGCACCTTGCGCGACCAGCTCGGCGAGCGGCTGATCGAGGAAGCCGGCGCCAACTTCGAGGCCGACATCGCGACACCTTTCTCCAACAAGCCGGTCCGGCGCTTCGAACAGCGGGCCGAATCGAGTGACGGGCCGAAGCCGGCGCGCCGGGAGCGCCAGCCGATCGGCGAGGGCGGGCTGATCAAGGCGCGCAAGCGCCGTGAGAACAGCCGCGACGAAGCGCTCGGCAAACTTTCGACTCGGCCGGACCGGGGACGTTTTGGCGACAAGCCGGGCTTTGGCGGCAAATCAGGCTTTGGCGAGAAACGCGAGGGCAGGGCTGGCCGCGAGTCGCGACCGATCGATCCGCCCGGCCAGCGCCGCGCCAATGTCTGGATGGCGCCCGGCGCTCGGCCGCAGAGCGAGAAGACGAAGGACAAGGAGACCGAGTCGAACGGCGACCGCTCGTCGCAGCCGAGATCCGGCGGCGACAGGCCGCGGCCTCGTCCGGGCAAGCCGAAGAAGCCCTGATGCGGATCGTCGGAGGCGATCTGCGCGGCCGGCCGCTGGCAACGCCGCAGGACCAGTCGATCCGCCCGACGACGGACCGCACGCGTGAAGCGGTCTTCAACGTGCTCGCGCATCGTTTTCCCGAGCATCTGCACGGTGCGCGCGTACTAGACCTCTTCGCCGGCACCGGCGCGCTCGGCCTGGAGGCGCTGTCGCGCGGAGCGGGCTACGCCGTCTTCATCGAGGAGTCGGCGCAGGGCCGAGGCCTGATCCGCACCAATGTCGAGGCTTTCGGCCTGACCGGCAGGACCAAGATATTCCGCCGCGACGCGACGAATCTCGGCGAGGCGGGCACGCTCGCGCCCTTCGATCTGGTCTTTGCCGACCCGCCTTATGGCAAGGGCCTTGGCGAACAGGCGCTGCGCTCTGCGCGGGAAGGGGGCTGGATGGCGCCCGGCGCGCTCTGCGTCGTCGAGGAGGCCGCGTCCGCGCTGTTCGATCCCGGTCCGGATTTCGCGATAGCGGACCAGCGTTCCTATGGCGAGACGGTCATCCGGTTTCTCGAAATCCGCTAAGATGCCCGACTTCGGCCGTCTTTCACGGCCAATGACGAACAGTTCATTTTCCGCGCCTGGCGTGTGTGCCTATCGTCCGGCCGTCCATCACCGGAGATGCCGATGAGTCCCCTGGCCGGTCGCCCGCGACGCGTTCTTTTTGCGGTCCTGCTGGTTTCGGGTTTCGCGAACGGCGCGGCCGCGGCGAACTCCGCGCCGGCTGACGACGGGAAAGTGGCCGATTTCACCCTCGCCAACGGCATGGAAGTCGTGGTCATTCCCGACCATCGGGCGCCCATCGTCACGCATATGGTGTGGTACAAGGTCGGCAGCGCGGACGAGCCGCCCGGCAAGTCGGGCATCGCGCATTTCTTCGAGCACCTGATGTTCAAGGCCACGACCAATCACAAGGCCGGGGAATTCGATGCGGCGGTTTCGGCCATCGGCGGCAACAACAACGCCTTCACCTCCTACGACTACACCTGCTTCTACGAGACCGTACCGGCGCAGGCGCTTCGGGAGATGATGGATTTCGAGGCCGACCGGATGCGCAATCTCGTGCTGGACGACAAGACGGTCGCCACCGAGCGGGACGTTATCCTGGAAGAGCGGCGCTCGCGCATCGACAACAACCCCAACGCCGTGCTGGACGAGGAACTGGACGCGACGCTGTGGCAGAACCAGCCCTATCGCATCCCGGTGATCGGCTGGATGCAGGAAATGCAGCAATTGAACCGCACTGACGCTCGCGCCTTCTACGACCGCTACTATCGCCCCAACAACGCCGTCCTGGTGGTGGCCGGCGATGTCGAGCCGGACGATGTGAAGGCTTTGGCGCAAGACACGTTCGGAAAGCTGGCGCGCGGCCCGGACCTGCCGGCGCGTATCCGGCCGGTCGAGCCGGAGCAAAACACCAAGCGCACGGTGACGCTGTCGGACGCGCGCGTAGGGGTTCCGAGCTTCACCACGCAATGGGTGGTGCCGTCCTACCGCACGGCGAAACCCGGCGAGGCCGAGGCGCTCGCGCTGCTGGCCGAGATCCTCGGCGGCGGATCGCGCAGCCGTCTCTACCAGGAACTGGTGGTGAAGAAGGGCATCGCCGCCAGCGCGGGCGCCAGCTACCAGGGTAACATGCTCGACGCCACCAACTTCGCCGTCTATGGCGCGCCGCGGGGCGCCGCGACGCTGGGCGAGGTGGAGACGGCCCTCGATGCCGAAGTGGCGCGCATCGGCCGTGACGGCGTTACCGCCGACGAACTGGAAAAGGCCAAGAACCGGCTGGTCCGTTCGATGATCTTCGCGCGCGACCAGCAGCAGGCGATGGGCAATATCTACGGCTCGACCCTGGCCGTCGGCGGGACGGTGGCGGATGTCGAGGAGTGGCCGGACCGCATCCGCAAGGTGACGGCGGACGAGGTCAAGGCTGCTGCTGCGCACTATCTGGTTTTCGACCGGTCCACCACCGGCTATCTGATGCCCAAGACACAGGCTGGAAACTGAAAATGGCCGGCAAATCCATACCGCAGCGTCTGGCCGGTCCCGCCGTCACGCTCGTCCTCTCCGTTCTGTTCCTGATACTGCCCGCGATCGCGGCCCGCGCGGCCGTCGCTATCCAGGAGGTGAAATCCGAGCCGGGCGTCACCGCATGGCTGGTCGAGGACTACACGCTGCCGATCGTAGCGGTCCGCTTCGTGTTCGACGGCGGCTCCTCGCAGGATCCGGCCGGCAAGGAAGGGCTCGCCAACCTGATGACGGGCCTGTTCGATGAAGGCGCGGGCGACCTCGACAGCGACGCCTTCCAGACCCGCCTCGACGACGCCGGCGCCGAGATGAGCTTCAGCGAGACCCGCGACGGCATCTACGGAGCGATGCGCATGCTTTCGGAGCATGAGGACGAGGCATTCGACCTGCTCAGGCTGGCGGTGACCGCGCCGCGCTTCGACCAGGCGCCGATCGACCGCATCCGCTCGCAGATCGTGGCCGATATCATCTCCACCCGGAACGATCCCGATACGATCGCCGGCAACAAATGGGAAGAGGCTCTCTATGGCAGCCACCCATATGCCAGGCGCGACGAAGGCACGAAGGAAAGCCTGGCGACCGTCACGGCCGATGATCTGCGCGCCGCGCACCGCGCCATGTTCGCGCGTAGCGGCCTTCACGTCGCCGTCGTCGGCGCAATCGACGCCGAAACGCTGAAGCGCAAGCTGGATGCGGTTTTCGGCGGCCTGCCGGAAAGGCAGAAACTGACACCGGTGCCGGACGTCGCGCCGAAGCTCGGCAAGGAGTTGCAGGTCAACTACGACCGGCCGCAGACAAGCCTGCAACTGGCCTTTCCGGGCGTGCCGAGAGCCGCGCCGGATTTCTATGCGGCTGCCGTGATGAACGAAATACTCGGCGGCGGCACGTTCACCTCGCGCCTGTTCGAGGAAGTGCGGGAGAAACGCGGACTGGCCTATAGCGTTGATTCCGGCCTCATGAACCGCCGCCATACGTCCGCGTTGCTGATTTCGACCGCCACGCGCTCCGACCGCGCCGCCGAAACGCTCCAGGTGATCCGCGACGTCGTCAAGCGTATGGCCGAACAGGGACCGACGGAGGCCGAGCTTGCGGCGGCCAAGGAATATCTGGTCGGCGCCTACGCCATCAACAACCTCAATTCGTCCGGCTCGATCGCAGCGACGCTGGTCGAACTCCAGCTCGACGATCTGGGCAGGGACTACATCGAGCGCCGCAGTGCCTATATAAACGGCGTGACGCTCGATGAGGTGAAGGCCGTGGCCAGAAAACTTCTGTCCGTCGATCCGGCGACCCTGATCGTCGGGCCGCCTTTGGCGACGGAGGAGGGCAAGGGGTGAGCCCGCGTTTCGGCATTGCCTTCGGCGGCGGCGGCGCGCGGGGGCTGGCGCATATCCATGTGATCGAGGCGCTGGACGAACTCGGCATTCGGCCTGCCGCGATCGCCGGTTCCTCGATCGGCGCGATCATGGGCGCCGGCATGGCGGCGGGCATGAGCGGCCGTGACATCCACGATCACGCCCGTTCAATCCTCGGCACCCGCGCGCAGGTGGCAACCCGCATGTGGCGGGCGCGACCCGGCACCTTCGCCGAGGCGATGGAAGGCGGATTGCGGGTGTCGCAGTTCAACGTCGAGCGTATCCTCAAGGCGTTCCTGCCCGAGGCGGTGCCGGAAACCTTCGAGGAACTCGAGATTCCGCTGAAGGTGACGGCGACGGATTTCTTCGGGCACAAGCTCGCGGTCTTCAGCGAAGGTGAGCTGCATTCCGCCTTGGCGGCTTCAGCCGCCATTCCTGCCGTCTTTCGGCCCGTCGCGCGCGGCGGGCGGATGCTGATCGACGGCGGCATCTACAATCCCGTGCCCTTCGACCTGATCGAGCACGACGCCGACATCACCATCGCCATCGACGTGGTCGGCGCGCCGACCGAGGAGGAACGCAAGCGGCCGACCTCGGTCGATCTCATGTTCGGCGCCACGCAGCTGATGATGCAGTCCATCATCGCCAACAAGCTCCAGCAATGCCGGCCGGACATCCTCATCCGCCCGCCGGTGTCGCGTTTCCGGGTCCTCGATTTCCTCAAGATCGACGCGGTGATGGCCGAGACCGCGGCGGTCAAGGACGAGGTGAAACGGGCCGTGGAGGCCGCGCTCGAAAGCCACTACCAGCCGAAGCGACACTGACGCGCGACGTCTCCGGCATTGCACAACAACCGATGCGGCAATAGATGGAGCCGCAGGAGCGGTTCGCTCCACGAAATGACAGGAACTCCTCATGAACGACAGTCTGGACGCCGCCAAGCTCACCGACCGCGTCGCGGCGCTGGTGGAGGCAGCGATGCGCGCCGGCGCCGATGCCGCCGATGCCGTCGTGGTGCGCGGTCGTTCCATCGGCGTTTCAGTGCGGCTCGGCAAGGTCGAGGACACCGGCGCCTCCGAGTCGGAGGACATGGCGCTGCGCGTCTTCGTCGGCAAGAAGGTGGCCAGCGTTTCGGCGACCGCCGCGTCCGAAGCCTCCATGCTGGCGGAGCGGGCTGTGGCGATGGCCAGAGTGTCGCCGGAAGATCCGTTCCAGGGCCTCGCGGACCCGGCCCTTCTGGTGAAGACTATCCGCGATCTGGATCTTCTCGATCCGACGGAAGTGTCCGCCGAACGCCTGAAGGAAGACGCACTTGCCGCCGAAGAAGCCGCGATGGCGGTCAAAGGCGTTACCAATTCCTCGGGCAGCAGCGCCGGTGCCGGCATGGGTGGTCTCGTGCTCGCCACGTCGGCCGGCTTTCTCGGCGAGTACGCGGCGACGCGGTTTTCCCGGTCGGTCAGCGTGATCGCGGGCGAGGGCACCGGCATGGAGCGCGACTACGAGTATTCGTCGCGCCTTTATTTTTCCGATCTCGATACGCCGGAGCGGATCGGCAAGTCGGCGGCGGAGCGCGCGGTCCGGCGCATCGGCGCGCGAAAGGCGAAGACCGGCACCGTCTCCGTCATCTTCGATCCTCGTGTCGCTCGCGGTATCGCCGGGCATCTGGCCGGCGCCATCAACGGCGCGTCGGTGGCACGCAAGACGAGCCTCCTGCGCGACATGATGGGCAAGCCGGTTGCGTCGTCCGCCGTCACGGTGACGGACGATCCGTTGCGGATGCGTGGCCAGGCCTCACGGCCTTTCGACGGTGAAGGCGTCGAGGGCGAGCGGCTGATGATGGTCGACAAGGGCGTTCTGAACCACTGGTTCCTCTCCACCTCGGCGGGGCGCGAACTCGGCCTGTCCACGAACGGCCGCGGCGCCCGCAGCGGCTCGCAGGTGTCGCCGTCCTCCACCAATCTGGCCATCGAGCCGGGGCAGGTCAGTCCTGAAGATATGATCAAGTCGCTGAAGTCCGGTTTCTATGTCACGGAAGTCTTCGGCCAGGGCGTCAACATGGTGACGGGCGAATACAGCCGAGGCGCGTCCGGTTTCTGGATCGAGAACGGCGAGCTTGCCTATCCGGTATCGGAAGTGACTATCGCCTCCAACCTGAAGACTATGTTCCTTGCCATGCAGCCGGCCAGCGACCTCGATCGCGATTTCGGCACCGCTGCGCCGACCTTGCTGATAGAGGGGATGACCCTTGCCGGAAGCTGATACGGCAGCGGCCGTCGCATCGGCGACGCAAGATCTCGACCTGCTGCTCGCCGCGGCGCGCGAGGCGGGTCTTATCGCCATGCGCTATTTCGGCGGCGCTCCGGAAGTCTGGATGAAGGGCGGTACGTCGCCGGTCAGCGAGGCCGATTACGCGGCCGACAATTATCTGCGCGAAACCCTGATGGCGGCGCGGCCGGATCACGGCTGGCTGTCGGAGGAGACCACCGACAGTCCGGATCGCCTCCGGGCGCGCCGCACCTTCGTCGTCGACCCGATCGACGGTACCCGCGCCTTCCTCGACGGGCGCAAGACATGGTGCGTCAGCGTGGCGATCGTGGAAGCAGGCGAATCGATCGCGGGCGTGCTCGAATGTCCCGCCCTCGGCGAGACCTACTGGGCTTTGCCGGGGCGGGGCGCGTTCCGCAACGGCGAGCGCATCCATGTGCGCAAGCCGGGTACCGCCATTGAAGTGGCCGGTCCGAAAGCGCTGCTCGATCTGATGCCCGAAGCCTGGCAGCCCCGGGTCAGGCGGACGGCGTATGTTCCCTCGCTCGCCTACCGGCTGGCGATGATCGCCGGCGGCGTGCTCGACGGAACATTCGTCAAGCCGAACGCCCATGACTGGGACATCGCTGCTGCGGCGCTGATCCTGCGCGAGGCGGGCGGCACGCTGATCGACGATCGCGGCCGAGTACCGCGTTTCGCCGGAACCGAGATCCGCCACGGTGCGCTCGCGGCCGGCAGCGGCGAGTTGATCGACATGATGTCGTCCGTGCTCATGCCGGGCAAGGCATGACGGCCCCGCAACGGTTTCCAATTCCTTCGCTTTGGTCTAGACCAAGCGCCGAACCCACAGGACATCGAGAACGGATATGACCGGAGAAGAGGACAAGACGCAGCTTCTGCATCTGGTGTTCGGCGGCGAGCTCAAGAAGCTCGGCGGCACCGAATTCCGCGACCTCGAAGCGCTCGACATCGTCGGCATCTATCCGGACTACCAGTCCGCGCAGACGGCCTGGAAGGCGAAGGCGCAGGCCAGCGTCGACAACGCGCATATGCGCTATTTCGTGGTCCACCTGCACAGGCTGCTCGACCCGGAAAACAAGGCCGGCGCCTGAGGATGGAGCAAAGGGTGGCCACCCCGCCGCGCGAAGAGGGTGCGCGCAAGCGCCGTGCTGATCGACCCGTGAGGGCGTTCTGGAAGCGCATTCGCAAGCCGCTGGCCGAATCGCAATTCGCCAAGGGGCTGCTGGTGAACCTGCTTGTGCAGGCGATGTGGTTCATCCGCCTGACCAATCGGCAGGTTGCCGACTCGGTTCGTTTCGAAGGCAGCCGCTACGAGGCGCTGGAGCCGGGCATCATCGCGCTGTGGCATGGCCAGCATATCCTCATGCCCGCCTTCTACCCGAGTTCCCGGCCGCTCGTGGCCATGGTGTCGCGCAGCGCCGATGCCGAGATCAACGCCATGATGATCGAGAAATTCGGCATCGAGGCTGTTCGCGGCTCGGGCGGACGCGATAGTGCGCGGCATCTTGACAAGGGCGGTGCGAAGGCGCTGATCGCCCTCAAGAAAGCCTTGGGCGCAGGCAAGAACGTCTGCATGATCGCCGATATTCCCCATGGCACGCCGCGGGACGCCGGCATGGGCGTCGTGCTCCTGGCCAAGCTCTCGGGCCGGCCGATCTTCCCGGCGGCGCTGGCGACGAGCCGTCGCAAGGTCCTGGAAAAAAGCTGGGACAAGACCACCATCAACCTGCCCTTCGGCAGGGCCGCCATCGCCGCGGGCGAGCCGATCTTCGTGAAGGCCGACGCGGATGATGCGGAGATGGAGCGCAAGCGCCGGGAACTGACCTCGCAGTTGAATGCAGCGACCGAGGAAGCCTATCGACTCGTGGATGAAAAGCCATGAGCGGGCGCTGGGCCCGTGTGATGCTTTCCGCATACCGCTACGCTGGGGCGGCGGCTTATCCGCTGGCCCGGCCTTACATCGCCTGGCGCGCCTCGAAGGGCAAGGAAGACAGCAAGCGCAGCCGCGAACGCTACGGCATCGCCGGCCATGCACGGCCCGACGGTCCGCTGATCTGGGTCCATGCGGCGAGCGTCGGCGAAACGATCGCGGTAGCCTCGCTCATCGACCGAATCCTGGGGCTCGGCGTGAGTATCGTGCTGACGACCGGCACCGTGACCTCCGCCAAGGTCGCGAAGGACCGCTTTGCCGACCGCGTCATCCACCAATATGTTCCGCTCGACCTGAAACCGGCCGTCAGCCGGTTCCTCGACCATTGGCGACCCGACTTGGCCGTCATCGCCGAATCCGAAATATGGCCGATGACCATCCTGGAGCTCGGTGCGCGAGGCGTGCCGCAGGTCCTGGTGAACGGCAGGATGTCCGACCGTTCCTTTGCGTCATGGAAGAAGCGGTCTTCGCTCGCCGAGGCGCTGTTCGAGAATCTGGCCCATGTGGTGGCGCAGTCCGAGGTCGACGGCGAACGCTTCCGCGCGCTCGGTGCCCGTCCCGTCACGGTTTCGGGCAACCTCAAGGTCGATACGCCGCCGCCGCCTGCGAACGAGAAGGCACTTGCATCGTTGCAGAGGCAGATTGGCGAACGGCCGACCTGGGCTGCCGTTTCCACGCATGATGGCGAAGAGAAGATCGCCGCGGAAGTCCATGTCGCCCTGCGCCGACGTCATGCGGGATTGCTCACCATCATCGTGCCGCGTCATCCCGAACGGGCCGAGGCGCTTGCCGCCGAGATGACGGCGATGGGGCTGGCCGTGGCGAGGCGCAGCCAGGACGGCAGGATCACGGCCGACACCGACATCCTGCTCGGTGATACGATCGGCGAGATGGGTCTTTATCTGCGTCTCACCGAGATTGCGTTCGTCGGCCGTTCGCTGACATCCGAAGGTGGCCAGAACCCGCTGGAGCCTGCCATGCTGGACACGGCCGTCCTGTCCGGTCAGAACGTGCAGAATTTTCGCGAATCCTATCAGAAACTGCTCGGCGCCGGCGGCGCCAAGCTGGTGCGCGACCGCAACATGCTGGCGGGAGCGGTGAATTTCCTGCTGTCCAACGAAGCCGCGCGCCATGAGATGATCGCGGCCGGCTCTGCGACCGTCGAGGAGATGCGCGGCGCGCTTGCCCGCACCCTCAAGGCGCTGGAGCCCTATGTTCAGCCGCTCGTCGTCAAGGCGCGGCTGGCGCGTTCGAACGGCAGGTAGGCGTGGCAAGCGAAGCGCCGCCCTTCTGGTGGGGGAAGCCGGACTGGCGGGCTTATGCGCTGTCGCCGCTGTCGCTCGCCTACGGAGCGGTCGCGAGACGGCAAATGAGGCGGGCGAAGCGCCGCAAGGTGGACGCGCCGGTTCTGTGCATCGGCAACTTCACGGTCGGCGGCAGCGGCAAGACGCCGGTGGCGATCGCGCTGGCCGCACGGGCGCGAGCAATGGGGCTGAAGCCCGGAATCCTGTCGCGCGGCCATGGTGGCAGTTTTTCGGCAGAGCCGCATCTCGTCGATGCCCGGCACGACGCCGCAAGACATGTCGGCGATGAGCCGCTGCTCCTGGCCGAACATGCGCCGGTTGCCGTGTCGCCGGACCGGGCTGCGGGAGCCGCATTGCTCATGGAGCGGCAGGGCTGCGATTTCCTCATCATGGACGACGGTTTCCAGAGCGCGCGCCTCCATATGGATTTCGCTCTGCTGGTGGTCGATGCGCGCTTCGGCCTCGGCAACGGCCACGTCATCCCCGGCGGACCCTTGAGGGCGCGCCTGCGCGACCAGTTGCTCTATACCGATGCGCTTCTGAAGATGGGCGAGGGAACCGCCGCCGATGCGCTGGTGCGCCGTGCCGCGCGGGCCGGCAAGCCGATCTTCGACGCGCGCGTGCGGCCGCGCGATGCCGAGATGTTCGCCGGCCGGCAATTCCTCGCCTTCGCCGGCATCGGCCATCCCGAAAAATTCTTCGACAGCGTGACGCAGGCGGGCGGCACGGTGGCCGTCAGGCGCCCGTTTCCCGATCATCACCTCTACGCGCAGGACGAATTGGCCGACCTTCTGGCGCTGGCGCGCAAGTCTGGTCTTGATCTCGTCACCACGGCCAAGGATGCGGCAAGACTACGCCACGGGCCGCTGCCGCCGGGTTTTCAGGAAAGCTTGAAGGTGCTCGGGATCGAGACGGTCTTCGATCCGCCGCACGCCCCGGAACGGATCATCGAGGAAACGCTGGCGGCCTGGCGGCGGCGCCGGCTGGAGCGCTGAGAAACCTCACCCCCGGCTGCGCAGGCCGGGATTTTCCTCGATCTCGCGCCGCAGCGACGCTTCGGCGTTGAGATAAGGTTCCTGACGGGCAACGCTCCAGTATTTCAGCTCGTCGAGCGGGATGGATTCGTGGGTCACCGCGCAGCGCACGAATGAGCCAGGACTGACGACCTGGAAATCGCCGTCGAGATAGCGGATGCGGGCCTCGCGGCTGCCGGGGCCTTCGAAACGGTTCATCATGCAGGCACAGTCTCGCTCATCGGCTTCATCCGCCATAAATGTCGCGACGGGTCAAGTTTTGCAAGCGCGGTATAAGGCGGCTTCCTTCACCTGTCTTCGCTGAGGAAGGTCTCGATGCGTTCCGGCGTGACACCGGCCAGCGCGCCGATGCGCCGCGCCAGTTCGGCAGCGGCGGCGCGCGGGCGCGCCACAGGTCGATCCAGCCAATAGGAGACGGGATTGAGGACCGTGCGCCGGTCCACCGCGACGATGCGGCCCGATGCGATCTGCCGTTCGGTCAGCGGCGGCCGGGCCAGCGCCACGCCCAGCCCGTAGGCGGCGGCGTCGAGCACCAGATTGTAGTCTTCGAAGCGCCGATCCTGCGGACGCGGTCGATAATCCATTCCCTGCGCCGCGAACCATGCGCGCCAGCCGGATGCGTCCGAATCGTGGATGAGCGGATATTTCAGCAGTCGCGCAGGATCGCCCGAGCCGATGGAGGCGGCCAGCTCCGCAGAGGCGATAGGGAAGACGTGCTCCTCGAACAGTTGCAGCGACACGCGGCCGGGCACGCTGCCGCGCCCGCAGCGGACCGACAGGTCCATGCCCTCGTCGGCGAGGTCCGCCTGCTTGATGTCGACATCGAGGATGACGCGCAGTTTCGGGTCGCCGCCTTCGAGGGACGACAGGCGCGGCATCAGCCAGAGGCCGCTGATGGAGGGGATCGTCGTCAGGCGCACGACAGCCGTGCCGCGCGGTTCGACCCAGCGGTCGGAATGGCTGGCGATCAGCGCGAAGGCCTCGGAAGTACGCAGATGCAGGCGGTTGCCCTCTATCGTCAATTCGACGCCGCGCGCACCTCGGTCGAAAAGCTTCAGCCCGAGCCAGCCCTCCAGCTTGGCGATCTGGCGGCTGACGGCGCCGTGGGTGAGGTTGAGCTGGCCGGCCGCTGCCGAGAAACTGCCGGTGCGCGCTGCGGCGTCGAAGGCGCGCAGCGTTTCCAGCGGCAGCATCGGGTCCAAGCTGTGATCCATATTCACAGGTGATGCTCGATCCCTTCGTTTGTCAACCGCAAGGAACGGGTGTCTGGTGTCCCCGACAGAGCGGTACAACGCCTCTCGATTTCACGAGGACATCCCATGAGCGCGGCGACGACGGCGACGATGGACGGCAGCCAGCGGCTGGACGCACAGGCAGGATTGGCGATTGCGATCACGGTGATCGGATGGGCGTCCGCCTTTCCGGCGATCCGCGCCGGTCTGCACGCCTTCAGCCCGCTCGAACTCGGCGCGCTCCGCTTCGCCATCGCGGCGATCCCGGCGGCGATCTATCTTGCTCTCAAGCGTCCCGCGCTGCCGGAACTCGGCGAATCCTGGCGGTTCGCCTTCGGCGGCGCCGTCTTCGTCGCCCTCTACACGGCCATGCTGAATTTCGGCGAGCAGACCGTTTCGGCGGGCGCGGCCGGCTTCATCATCAATGTCAGCCCGATCTTCACCGCGCTCATGGCGATGGTCCTGCTTGGCGAGCGGTTCTCGCTGACGGCCTGGGCCGGCACGTTCATTTCCTTCGCCGGCATCGGCCTGATCGCGCTCGGCGAAGGCGGCGGCCTGCGCGTCGAAACCGGCGCGCTGCTGGTGCTTGGCTCGGCGCTGTGCAGCGCCGTCAACACCATCGTGCAGAAGCCGCTGTTCGCACGCCATCATCCGCTGACCGTGGCGGCGTCGAACATGGTGCTGGGCGCGCTCTGCCTGTCGCCGTTCCTGGCATCGGGGATTGCCGAGGCACGTGTCGCCGACATGGCCGGCATCGGCGCCGTCGTCTATCTGGGCATCGTGCCGAGCGCGATCGCCTACAGTGCTTGGGCCACGGCCCTGTCGCGCCTGCCGGCGGCGCGCGCCTCGAACTTCCTCTATCTGGTCTCGCCCGTCGCCACGCTGATCGGTTTCTTCTGGCTCGGCGAAGTGCCGACGTTGCTCGGCATCTTCGGCGGCGCGCTGGCGCTCGGCGGCGTCATGGTGGTGAATTTGAAGCGGTAACAGCGGGTTATGCGAGAAAGCTGCGGTGGGGGAGGGCCGGCGAATGCCGGCCCTTCCATTCATCGCCGTCCGAACAGCCTTTCGATGTCCGCGAGCTTGAGCTCGATATAGGTCGGCCGCCCGTGGTTGCAGGTGCCGGAGCCCGGCGTCGCTTCCATCTGGCGCAGCAGCGCGTTCATCTCGTCGGCTTTCAGGATCCGCCCGGAGCGTACGGAACCGTGGCAGGCCATCGTCGCGGCGATATGATGGAGCCGCTCGACCAGCGTATCGACCGTGTCGTTGTCTGCAATCTCGTCGGCCAGGTCGCGGACGAGCTGCTGCACGTCGGTCTCGCCGAGCATGGCCGGCGTCTCGCGCACCGCAACCGCGCCCGGTCCGAACCGCTCCAGGGTGAGGCCGAAACGGGTCAGCGTTTCGGCATGCAGGGCAAGCCGCCCGGCGTCTTCTTCCGGCAGGTCGACGATCTCCGGCATCAGCAGCATCTGCGCCGGCAGCGGGCTCGCGTGCAGCGCGTTTTTCAAGGCCTCGTAGACCAGCCGCTCATGCGCGGCGTGCTGGTCCACGATGACAAGGGAATCGCGCGTCTGGGCGACGATGTAGTTCTCGTGCACCTGAGCGCGTGCGGCGCCCAGTTCCCGACCCATGAGTGAGTCGCTCGGTCCGTCCGAACCGGCGCGCGTGTCGGCGCTGGCAAGCGGGCCGGCGTCGAAGGCGGCTTGGCTTGGTTCGGCGAAACCGTCGAGGCCGTCCAATCTCGGATTCCGCGGTTCGCCGTCGAGCGGCCTGTATGGCGAGCCGCCGGGATCGAACCCTGCCGCGCCGGACGCGCGAAAGCCGCTGCCGTGAGGATACGGGCTGGCCGCCCCTGCATGGGGTGCGGCTCCCTCCGACCGGAAAGCCGCCATCATGCCGGCCGCGCCGGTGGTGGCCGGGCGGATGCCTGCGGCGGCCAGCGCCTGCCGGATGGCGCCGACGATCAGTCCGCGCACAAGTCCCGGATCGCGAAAACGCACGTCGGCCTTCGCCGGATGAACGTTGACGTCGACCAGGGCCGGATCGAGCGAGAAGAACAGCACCGTGACGGGATGGCGGTCGCGCGGCAAAACGTCGGCATAGGCGCCCCGGATCGCACCGGCGATCAGCTTGTCGCGCACCGGGCGGCCGTTGACATAGGCATATTGCTGCAGGCTGTTGGCGCGGGTGAAGGAGGGGATCGAGACGTAGCCGGAGAGATGTATGCCTTCGCGCTGGGCGTCGATCTCCAGCGCGTTCTCAGGAAACTCCCGGCCCATCACCTGCGCGATGCGCTCGAGCCTGCCCTGTGGATCGTCGCTGGCGGCGGGAAGCTCCAGCACCGTGCGGTCGGTGCCGGCCAGCGTGAAGCGCACCGCCGGGAAGGCGATTGCCGTACGCTTGACGACGTCGCTGGTGGCCGAACTTTCCGCGCGCTCGCCTTTCATGAATTTCAGCCGCGCCGGCGTGGCGAAGAACAGGTCGCGCACCTCGACCGTCGTGCCGCGGTTGGCGGCGGCGGGTTTGGTGGCGAAGACGCGTCCGCCTTCGACGGCGATCTCGGCGGCGCTGTCGCCGCTTCCGGTGCGCGAGCGCAAGGTGAGCCGTGCAACCGAGCCGATCGACGGCAGCGCCTCGCCGCGGAAGCCGAGTGAATTAATGGCGTTGATGTCCTCGGAAAGCTTCGAGGTGCAGTGCCGCGACACGGCCAGCGCCAGTTCCGGCTCTGCGATGCCGGCGCCGTCGTCGGTCACCCGGATCAGATTCAGGCCGCCGCCGGCGGTGACGATCTCGATGCGCGACGCGCCGGCGTCCAGCGCGTTCTCGACCAGTTCCTTCACTACGCTGGCGGGGCGCTCGATGACCTCGCCGGCGGCGATCTGGTTGATCATCGTTTCGGAAAGCTGGCGGATGGGCATGGCCGCTTATATCGGGATTCTGGCCGGGGAGGCCAGACCAGGGACCGACAATGCCGACTTATGCACTGTCGGCGCAGTAGGCCGTCAGGCTTTCGACCAGATGATCGAAGGTCGCGCGGATGCGCGGCACCCGCGTCAGGTCTTCGTGCATGACCACCCATGTCGGCAGGTCCATCTCGAACGCCGCGCCGAGCACTCGTGTCAGCTTCGGCTCGCGCCTGGCCAGCGGCGTCTGGCAGACCCCGACGCCGTAGCCGGCGCGAATGGCCGCCAATTGCCCGAGGTGGCTGTCGTTGCGCAAGGCGAGCAGTCTCGACGGCGGCAGCTTGAAAATGTCCGTATAGGCGCGCAGTTCCTCACCCTTCCGGTCCGGGCCGACCAGCGCGAGGTCCGCGAGGGCGTCCAGCGTCTGCGGTTCGCCGTGCGCGGCGAGGTAGGTGGGGTGGGCGAACAGGCCGAGCTTCACCGCGCCGACATGCTTCATGACGAGCGCCGCCTGTGAGGGCCGCACCATGCGCACGTCGATGTCGGCTTCCTGCCGCAACAAATCCTGCGTCCGGTTGCTCAGATGAACCTCGAAGCGCAGCGCCGGATGCTTTTCCCGCAGGCCGGCCAGCATTGCCGGCAGCACCTCCGCGCCGACGATTTCGCTGGCCGTGATGCGCACCGTGCCGCCGATGACCGTGGGCGTGGCCGAGGCCGCGCGCTCGAAGGCTTCGGCGGCCGCGGCCATGACTTCGGCATGCACGCCGAGTTCCCTGGCTGCGTCCGTAGGCGACAGGCCCGAGGGGGATCGCGTGAATAGCGCGCTGCCCATCGCCTTTTCCAGCGCCTCCAGCCGCCGGCGCACGGTCGGCTGGGCAATGCCCAGTTCGCGCGCGGCTGCCGATAGGCTGCCGCCGCGCAATATGGCGAGGAAGGCACGCTGGTTCTCCCAGTCTCCGACCGACGAGCTCATACATTTTATACTATCGGATGGAACGGCTTTGACAATTCCATTCGAACGATCGGCAGCACATCTTCTCCTCACAAGACAGGAGACGAACATGACTTCGACCGGCAAGATAGCTCTCATCCTCGGCGCCAATGGCGGCGTCGGCGGCGAAATCGCCTCGGCGCTTCTCAAGCGCGGCTGGACCGTGCGCCCCCTGGTGCGCGACGTGGAAAGTGCTGCAAGGCGTTGGCACGACCAGGAAAACACGCCGCAATTCGTCAAAGGCGATGCCATGCGGCGCGACGACGTGGTTGCGGCTGCCGACGGCGTCGCCGTCGTCGTCCATGCCGTCAACCCGCCCGGCTACCGCGACTGGGACAAGCTCGTTCTGCCGATGCTGGACAACACCATCGCTGCGGCGACGGCCATCGGCGCGCGCATCGTGCTGCCGGGCACGGTCTACAATTTCGGACCGGACGCTTTCGCCAACCCGACAGAGGATGCGCCGCAGAAACCAAGGACCCGCAAGGGCGCCATCCGGGTGAAGATGGAGAAACGGCTGCGCGAGGCCGCGAAGGCCGGCGCGCCGGCGTTGATCCTGCGCTGCGGCGATTTTTTCGGCCCGCATGCCGCCAACAACTGGTTTTCGCAAGGACTGGTGAAGCCGGGCAGGCCCGTGACCTCGATCAGCTATCCGGGGCGCAGGGGCGTCGGCCATCAATGGGCCTATCTGCCCGACGTCGGTGAGACGGTGGCGCAATTGCTCGAGCGCGGCGAGGCGCTGGAACCCTTCGCCGTCTTCCATATGGAAGGGCATTGGGACGCGGACGGCACGCGCATGATCGAGGCGATCCGCGGCGCTATAGGAAATCCAGGCCTGCCGGCGCGCGCCTTTCCGTGGTGGCTGGTCACGGCGGCGTCGCCCTTCGTCACGCTGTTTCGCGAGATGCAGGAAATGCGCTATTTGTGGCGGGTGCCTCTGCACATGACCAACCGCAAACTCGTCGCCTTTCTCGGCCGCGAGCCGCATACAGGCTGGCAGGAGGCCGTACGGGAAACGCTGAGGGGCATCGGTAGCCTGCCGGCCTGAGGCGCTTCAGCCCTGCGCCGCCAACCAGTCCCGCACTCTCTTGGCAGCGTCGGGCAGCTCGCGGTTCTTAGGCCAGGCCACGTGAAAGCTGGCGTCGGGCAGCATGACATGGTCGGTGATACGCATCAGCAAGCCGCTGGCAACCAGCCGCTCGGTCAGATGCCGCCAGCCGAGCGCGATGCCTTGCCCTTCCATCACGGCCTGAATGACCAGCACATAGTCGTTGATGGTCAGGCCGCGCCGGGCCACCGCGCCGTTGATGCCGGCCGACCGGAACCAGTCCTTCCAGGTCGCCGCCGGCCGGTAGGGCTCCTCCAGGTGGATCAGGTGGTGGTTGGTGATCTCGGCCGGAGTCTTTGGCATCCCGGCGCGCTGGACATAGCCGGGGCCGGCGACCGCATAGATTTCCTCCGGCGCGATGGGCAGCAATTCGTAGTCCGGCCAGTCCGCCGCCGTGCCGCCGCGGATGCCGAGAGGAATGTTCTCTGCCAGAAGGTCCACGTCCCGGTCCGCTGTCTGGATGCGCAGGTCGATCCCCGGCAGTTCGTCGCGGAACCGTTGCAGGCGCGACATCATCCAGAACGAGGCGAAGGCGGTGGAGGCCGAGAGCGTGACATGCGTTCCATAGGCGCGTCCGCGTAATTCCTCGGCCGATTTGCGGATGTGAGACAGGCCGAGCGTGACGTCCGCCAGAAAGCGCTGGCCGGCGTCCGTCAGAAGAACCTGCTTGTGGCGGCGCTGGAAAAGCTGGACGCCGAGTTGGTCCTCCAGCCCGCGTATGGCGTAGGAGACCGCCGCCTGCGTAATTCCGAGTTCGCGACCGGCCGAGGTGAAGCTCGACAGCCGGCCAGCTGCCTCGAAGACGATCAGATTGCCGGCCGACGGCAGAAGGTGGCGAAGGTTCTGCATAAGTATAGCTTATACAGGCAATCAGGATTTTCCAGCATCACATCCAAATTTCGCTTCGCTAAGCTTGCCCGATACAGGGATGGAGAGTTGCATGGAAGCGCCAACCATCGAATCGGCCGAACACACGCATCGCCGCGGTGGTGGTCGCGTTGGCAGAAGGGCCATGCGGGCCGCCCCGATCGCCTCTTTCCCGACCTTGGTCAGGAATATTCCTGCCTACGAGATCGTGCCCGATGAAGCGGTCGAGCTGATCCATCAGGAATCGCTCGCGATCCTTGAGGAGGTCGGCTGCGAGTTCCGCGACGACGAGGCGATTTCGCTCTGGAAGGCGGCGGGCGCCGATGTTTCCGAAACGCGGGTGCGCATCGACCGGGCCTTGCTGATGGAGCTTGTCTCCAAGGTTCCGCCGGAGTTCACCCTTCACGCGCGCAACCCCGAACGCACCGTCAAGGTTGGCGGCAGGAATTCCATCTTCGTGCCCATGTACGGCGCGCCCTATATCCGCGACCTCGACAACAACCGGCGTTACGGCACGCTGGAGGATCTGCAGAATTTCCACAAGCTCGCCTACATGTCGCCGGCGCTGCATTCCTCCAGCTCCATCGTCTGCGAACCGATGGAAATCCCCGTGCCCAAGCGCCACCTCCATATCGTCCATTCTGCGCTGAAGCATTCCGACAAGCCGTTCATGGGCATCGTCACCTCGAAGGAGCGGGCGGAAGACACGATGGCGATGGCCGGCATCGTCTTCGGCGAGGATTTCGTGAAGGACAATTCCGTCCTCGTCTCCGTCACCAATTGCAATTCGCCGCTGGTGTGGGACGCCACCATGCTGGACGCGATGAAGGTCTATGCGCGCCACAACCAGCCGCTGATCCTGGCGCCGTTCGCGCTGTGCGGCGCTTCGACGTCCGCCTCTGCCGTCGGCGCGGTCGCGCAGGTCAATGCTGAGGCGCTTGCCGGCGTGGCGTTCACCCAGCTTCTGCGCCCGGGCTCGCCGCAACTCTACGGCCAGTTCATGGTGACGGTCGACATGAAGACCGGCGCCCCGATGGGCGGCACGCCGGAGGCCGCGCAGATGATGTATCTGATGGGCGCGCTGGCGCGCAAATACCGGTTGCCTTGGCGCACCTCCGGCTTCCATGTCGGCTCCAAGCTGAACGACGCGCAGGCCGGTTACGAATCGAACATGCTCATGCATGCCGCCATCCTGTCCGGCGCCAACTACATCTGGCATGCCGCCGGCTGGCTGGAGGCGGGGCTGACCTGCGGCTATTCCAAATTCGCGACCGATTGCGAGCAGCTCGTCGGCTGGTACAAATATGCCGGCGGCCTGCCGTTCGACGACTTCAAGGAAGCGCTCGCCGCGATCCGCGAAGTCGGGCCGCAAGGCCATTTCCTCGGAACCCAGCACACGCTCGACCATTTCGAATCTGCGTTCTTCATGCCGACCCTGATGGACTTCAACTCGTATGAACAGTGGAATGCCGAGGGCGCGAAGGATCACGACACCCGCGGCCGCGAGAAGGCGCGCAATATGCTCGCCGACTATCAGGAGCCGAAATTGGAGGATAGCGTAGCGGAAGGTCTCAAGGATTTCATCGCGCGCCGGGAGGAGAAACTTCCCGAAACCGTCAACTGAAACCGCGACCGCTTTTCGGGCGATCGTCTCAAAAGAACAGGAGGGAGAACGATATGGCATTTTTCAGGAACAATGGCGGCAAGGTGCCGCCGGCAGTGACGCAGATGGCGAAGGAGACCCGCGAAGGCCGGATGGACCGGCGCGAATTCCTGGCCATCGCCAGCGCGCTCGGGGCATCCACGGCGCTCGCTTACAGCCTGGCGGGACTGGCCGCGCCGACGCATGCGCTGGCGGAGGAACCGAAGAAGGGCGGCACGCTGCGGGTGGCCATGCCGGTCAAGGCCCAGAAAGACCCGCGCACCTACGACTGGGTCGAACTCGCCAACATCTCGCGCACCTGGCTGGAGCCGCTGGTCCGCTACACCCGCGACTTCACCTTCGAGCCGGTGCTGCTGGAAAGCTGGGACGTCAATGACGACGCCACCGAATACGTGCTGCATGTGCGCAAGGGCGCGACCTGGAACAACGGCGACGCCTTCAACGCCGATGATGTCGTCTACAATCTCACCCGCTGGTGCGAGAAGGAAACGGCCGGCAATTCGATGGCCGCGCGCGTCGGCGGATTGATCGACAACAAGACGGGCAAGGCGCGCGACGGTGCGATCACCAAAGTCGACGACAATACCGTCAAGCTGAAGCTGGCCGAGCCCGACATCGCGCTCATCCCCAACTTCACCGACTACCCGGCGCTGATCGTGCACCGCAATTTCGATGCCGACGGAGCCGACCCGATCAAGAAGCCGATCGGTACGGGGCCGTTCGAACTGGTGTCCTATGCGGTGGGCTCGCGCGCGGTCGTCAAGCGGCGTGAGAACGGCAAATGGTGGGGCGGCGAGGCGCCGCTCGACGGCGTCGAGTTCACCGATTACGGCACGGACTTCTCGGCCACGGTCAACGCGTTCGATTCAGGCGAGATCGACCTCAACCTGGAGACGCCGGCCGACTTCATCGACATCCTGGACAACATGGATCTGGTGAAATCGGAGGTGGCCACGGCCACGACGCTGGTCGCCCGCACCAATGTCACCAACAAGCCTTATGATGACCAGCGCGTGCGCAACGCGCTGCAGATGGCGGTGGACAACAATGTCGTCCTGAAGCTCGGCTACGAGGGCAGAGGGACCGTCGGCGAGAACCACCATGTCAGCCCGATCCAGCCCGAATACTATCCGTTGCCCAAGAAGACGCGGGACATGGAAGGCGCCAAGAAGCTGATGGCCGAGGCCGGCCAGGCCGACTTCGAGCACGAGTTGATCACGATCGAGGACGACTGGCAGAAGAATACCGGCGATGCGATCGCCGCCCAGTTGCGCGAGGCCGGAATCAAGGTCAAGCGCACGGTGCTGCCGGGCTCGACCTTCTGGAACGACTGGACGAAGTATCCCTATTCGATGACGATCTGGTACATGCGGCCACTGGCCGTCCAGACGTTGGCGTTGGGCTACCGGACCGGAGAGGCATGGAATGAATCGGGCTATTCGAACCCCGAGTTCGACGCCAAGCTCAAGGAGGCGCTGTCGATCAACGATGTCGACAAGCGCAAGGAGGTGATGAAGGATCTCGAGCAAATCCTGCAGGACTCCGGCGTCATTATCCAGCCTTACTGGCAGAAACTGTTCAGCCACATGAGCAGCAAGGTGAAAAACTACGGTGTCCATCAAACCTTCGAGATGGACCTCTACAACGTCTGGCTCGACGCTTGATCGCGTCTCGAACGGTGATAAGGCTGTGACGACTTCATCGGCCGCAAAAAAGCCGGGATGGCGGGGGCGACTGGCTGGTCGCGCCCGTCGATTCTCGAGAGGACACCATGAGGCTGCCGCTTGCTTTCACCGTTCTGGCTTTCGCAACGCCGGCCTTCGCCGGCCCGGCCTCGAACGCGGTGAAGTTCTTTTACACGCCGCAGGTGAAATTCGAAGCGGACGCAAAATACCGCGACCGCTTCACCGAGCCGGTGACGAAGCTGTTCGAGCTGAACGACCAGGCGCAGGCGAAGAACCCCGATATGATCGCCTGCATCGATTTCGATCCCGGTCTCGACGCCCAGGATTTCGACCAGAAGACGCTCGACAGGACGCTCAGACTGGTCGAGGCCCTGAATGGCGACGAGGGGACGGTGACGGCCACCTTCAGCCTTTTTCCGGACGCAGCCGAGGGCGCGCAGCGCGAGATGGTCTGGTCGGTCCGCAAGGTGGACGGCAGGTGGAAGATCGCCGATATCGCCTCGAAGACGAACGGCTGGACGCTCAGCCAGTTGCAGTGCATGGCCGGGCAAGGCCTGGAATAGACGGCCTTGGAAGGGCGGCGGTTCTCCGTTTGTTTGGTGACCGCTTCGGTCCTCCTTGCGGGCGCCGGTGCTCTGCGCGCGGACGGGCTTCTGGGGTCGCCGTCGCCGCAGCCCAGCCAGCCGGCGCCGACAGCCGGCGGCATCACGTCCCGCCCGGCGCCCGGCTCGCCCACGGCGCTGGTCCTGCCGTTCTACGAGAAACCGGGATCGGAACTCGCCCCCGCCCGGCGCGGCGATTTCATCGATCCGGCGCGGAAGGTGCTGGACGACAACGAGGCGCTGCAGAAATCGGGACAGGGGGATTGCCTCGATTCCGATATGGCGCTCGACAATGCGGCTTCCGACGAAGCGCAGATCGCCGCCAGCCTGAAGACGCTGGAGGCGGTGAACGGCGAGACTGCCAAGGTGATCGTGGCCTTCGTCGAGGACGGCAAGCCGCATCGACTGGAATGGAAGCTCAGGAAGGCGGACGGCGCCTGGAAGATTTTCGACCTGCTGTCCGTGACCGGCGAGTGGGAACTCAGCCAGTACCAGTGCGAATAGTCTCAGCCGCGTCCCCTGTATGGCGGCACGCCGGTCTCCGGCAGCCAGGCGCCTTCGGGCGGCGCGCCGGTCTGCCAGAACACGTCGATGGGGATGCCGCCGCGCGGATACCAGTAGCCGGCGATGCGCAGCCACAGTGGTTTCGTCGCCGCCGCGACGCGGCGGCCGATCATGACCGTGCAGTCCTCGTGGAAGGCGCCGTGGTTGCGGAACGCGGTCAGGAACAGCTTCAGCGACTTCGATTCCACCAGCGCGGAATCCGGCGCATAGTCGATGACGATGTGCGCGAAATCCGGCTGGCCGGTCACCGGGCAGAGCGAGGTGAATTCCGGACAGGTGAAGCGCACGATCGCCGGCGCCCCGTCGCCGCGCGTGAACGGCACTATCTCCAGCACCGCCTCTTCGGGGCTTCGTGGCGTCTCGACGCGTGCGCCGAGTTGAGTCAGTTTTTCGGTCGTGGTCATCGGGTGGGCTCCTTTTCGGGCGGCTCCTAGCATGTAATCGGAATGCCAGCATATGAACGCCAGCAACGATCCGCTTCTTCAGCCCTTTCAGCTAAAGCACCTGACGCTCAAGAACCGCGTCATGTCGACCAGCCACGAGCCGGCCTATTCCGAGGACGGCATGCCGAAGCAGCGCTACCGGCTCTATCATGCCGAGAAGGCGAAAGGCGGCATGGCGCTGACCATGACAGCCGGCTCGGCGGTCGTGTCGCGCGACAGTCCGGCAGCCTTCGGCAATCTGCATGTCTATGACGACGCCATCGTGCCGTGGCTGAAGGAACTGGCGGACGATTGTCACCAGTACGACTGCAAGGTGATGATCCAGATCACCCATCTTGGCCGCCGCACCGGCTGGAACAAGGCGGACTGGCTGCCGGTGCTCAGCGCCTCGCCGGTGCGCGAGCCGGCGCATCGTTCCTTCCCGAAGACGGCGGAGGACTGGGATATCGAGCGTATCGTCGCCGATTATGCCGCCGCTGCCCAGCGCTGTCAGGCGGCTGGCTTGGACGGCATCGAGTTCGAATCCTACGGCCATCTGATGGATGGTTTCTGGTCGCCGGCGACCAACCACCGCGACGACGACTTCAACGGCTCGCTCGATAACCGGCTGCGCTTTACCGACATGGTGCTCGACGCCGTGCGCAAGGCGGTAGGCGAAAAGTTCGTCGTCGGCATCCGCATGGTCGCCGACGAGGATTTTTCGGCCGGGCTCTCAAAGGAAGAAGGGGTGGAAATCGCCCGGCGGCTGGCGAATTCCGGCAAGGTCGATTTCCTCAACATCATCCGCGGGCATATCGAGACGGACGCGGCGCTGACCGATGTCATCCCGGTCACCGGCATGCGGTCGTCGCCGCATCTCGACTTCGCCGGCGAGGTGAGGGCGGCGACGAAATTTCCGACCTTCCATGCCGCGCGCATTTCCGACGTCGCGACGGCGCGCCATGCCATCGCAACGGGCAAGCTCGACATGGTCGGTATGACGCGCGCCCACATCGCCGACCCGCATATCGTCAGGAAGGTGATGGAGGGCAGGGAACACGAGATCCGGCCCTGTGTCGGCGCCACCTACTGTCTCGACCGCATCTATGAGGGCGGCGAGGCGCTGTGCGTCCACAACGCAGCGACCGGTCGCGAGGCCTGGATTCCGCATGTCATCCGCAAGGCCGATGGGCCGGCCAAGAAGATCGTGGTCGTCGGCGCCGGTCCGGCCGGGCTGGAAGCGGCGCGCGTGGCGGCCGAGCGTGGCCATCGCGTAACGGTACTCGAAGCGTCTTCCCAGGCCGGCGGACAGCTGCGCCTCGCGACCCACAATCCGCGCCGCAAGGAACTGATCGGCATCGTCGACTGGCGGTTGGCGGAACTGGAGCGGCTCGGCGTCGATATCCGCTACGACACCTGGGCGGAAAAGGACGATGTGCTGTCGCTGACGCCCGACGTCGTGGTGATCGCCACCGGCGGCCTGCCGCAGAACCCGCCGCTGGAGGCCGGCGACGATCTCGTCACCTCGAGCTGGGACATCATGGCCGGATCGGTCAAACCGGCCGAGACGGTACTGCTCTATGACGACAATGGCGGCCATCAGGGCATGGGCGCGGCGGAAGTGATCGCCAATGCCGGCTCGAAGCTGGAACTGGTCTCGCCCGAGCGCTTCTTCGCGCCGGAAATGGGCGGCATGAACCACGTTCCCTACATGCGCACCTTCCATGAAAAGGGCGTCACCGTCACCATAAACACGCGGCTGAAAGCGGTACAGCGCGAGGGAAATCAACTGGTTGCGATGCTTTCCTCGGATTTCGCGGAAGGCTGGTCGGCGGAGCGCCGCGTCGACCAGATCGTTGTCGAGCACGGCACGCTACCGCTTGACGATCTCTATCTGGCGCTGAAGCCGTCGTCGCGAAATCTCGGTGCGGTGGACTACGAGCGGCTGGTGAAAGGCGGCGAGATATTCCCCGAGAAGAACCCGGACGGCAGCTTCATGGTCTTTCGTATCGGCGACGCCGTCGCCTCGCGCAACATCCATGCGGCCGTCTACGACGGCATCCGATACGCCATCCGGCTATGACTTTTTCGGCAACCGCCGGCCTGACGCGGTGGTCGCGGCCTACATCCGCACCCGCTCGGACTTCGGGTCGTACAGTGGCCTGAGCGAAGCCTCGGCGGCAAAGCGCTCGCCGGCGATTTCGATCTCGTACGATGAACCGAGAACCTCGGCCTCGCTTTCACCTGCGCAGTGCACGTAGCCCATAGCGATCGCTCCGCCGAGGAAATGGCCGTAGTTGCCGGAGGTGACGGTGCCGACGATTTTGCCGTCGCGGACGATCGCCTCGTTGTGAAAGACCAGCGGCTGAGGGTCCTTCAGGCGAAACTGCACCATGCGCCGTTCCAGCCCTACCTCCTTCTTCCTGAGCACGGCATCGCGGCCGATGAAGTCGCCCTTGGCGGTCTTGACCGCAAAGCCGAGGCCTGCCTCCAGCACGTGGTCTTCGTCGGTGATGTCATGGCCGAAATGGCGGAAAGCCTTTTCGATGCGGCAGGAATCCAGCGTGTGCAGGCCGCAGAGTTTCAGGCCGACATCCGCGCCGGCTTCTTCCAGCGTCTCGAACACATGCGCCGTCTGGTCGGTCGGCACGTAAAGCTCCCAGCCGAGTTCGCCGACATAGGTGACGCGGTGGGCGCGGGCGAGGCCCATGCCGACCTCGATCTCCTGCGCGGTGCCGAACGGAAAAGCCTCGTTGGAAAAATCGTTCGGGCTGATCTTCTTCATCAGCTCGCGCGCCCGCGGCCCCATCACCGGCAGCACGCTTTCGGAGGCGGTGACATCGGTGATGACGGCGAATTCGTCGCCGAGATGCCGGCGCAGCCAGGCGAGGTCGCGCTGCAAAGTCGCGCCCGGCACGACGAGGAAGAAAGCGGTTTCGGAAAGCCGCGTGACGGTCAGGTCGCTCTCGATGCCGCCGCGCGCGTTGAGCATCTGCGTGTAGACGATCTTTCCGGGCGCGACGTCCATGTCGTTGGCGCACAGTCTTTGCAGGAAAGCCAGTGCGTCGCGGCCTTCGACCCTGATCTTGCCGAAGGAGGTCATGTCGAACACGCCGACGCCGGTGCGCACGGCCATGTGCTCGTCGCGAGCATTGTCGAACCAGTTCTGCCGCTTCCAGCTATAGCGGTACTCGCGCTCCTGGCCTTCGCGGGCGAACCAGTTGGCGCGTTCCCAGCCGGCCGTCTCGCCGAAGACGGCGCCACGCGCCTTCAGGTGCTCGTGCAGCGGCGAGCGCCGCACGCCACGGGCAGTTGCCGGCTGGCGGTAGGGGAAATGGTCGGCATAGAGCAGGCCGAGCGTCTCGACCGAGCGGTTGTAGAGATAGGTCCTGTTGCCCTGGAAGGGCTGGACGCGGCGGATGTCGACGTCCCACAGGTCGAAGGGCGCCTCGCCATCCTGCATCCATTGCGCCAACGCCATGCCGGCCCCTCCCGAGGACTGGATGCCGATGGAATTGAAGCCGCAGCAAACCCAGAAATTCTTGAGGTTCGGCGCCTCGCCGAGATAGTAGCGGTCGTCCGGGGTGAAGCTCTCCGGACCGTTGAAGAAGGTGTGGATGCCGGCGGTGGCGAGCAGCGGCATGCGCTTCACCGCTTTCTCGAGAATCGGCTCGAAATGGTCGAAATCCTCCGGCAACTGGTCGAAGCAGAAATCCTCCGGGATGCCCGCCATGCCCCACGGCTTAGCCACCGGCTCGAAGGCGCCGAGCAGGATTTTCCCCGCGTCCTCCTTGTAGTAGGCGCACTCGTCCTGCACGCGCAGCACCGGCAGACGGCCGAGGTCGGGGATCGCTTCGGTGACGATGTAGAAATGCTCGCAGGCATGCAGCGGCACCGTTACGCCGGCCATGCGGCCCACGCCATGCGCCCACATGCCGGCGCAATTGACGACGTGGTCACAGGCGATGCGGGTCGTCTCGCCTTCATGCTCGACGGTAACGCCCGTGACGCGACCGTTGTCCTTGTGGATCTCCAGCACCTTGGCCTGCTCGACGATGCGCGCGCCGTTCATGCGCGCGCCCTTGGCCAGCGCCTGGGTGATATTGGCCGGGTCGCCCTGGCCGTCCTTGGGGATGAACACGGCGCCGACAACGTCGGAGATTTCCAGGTGCGGGTATTTTTCCTTGGCCTCGGCCGGCGAGATTTCTTCGACATCGACGCCACGGGCGCGGCCCATCGAGGCTTGCCGTAGAAGCTCTTCCTTGCGCTCCTCGGTCAGCGCGACCGAGATCGAACCGCACTGGCGCATGCCGGTGGCGACGCCGGTTTCTTCCTCCAGCCGGACGTAGAGATCGGCCGTGTATTTGGCGAGCCGGGTCATGTTTGAGGAGGCGCGCAGCTGTCCGATCAGCCCCGCCGCATGCCAGGTCGTGCCGCTGGTGAGTTGCTTGCGCTCAAGCAGCAGGATGTCGGTCCAGCCGAGTTTGGCGAGATGATAGGCGACCGAGCAACCGGCGACGCCGCCACCTATGATGACGACACGGGCTTTGGAGGGGAGGGCGGTCATGATTGTGTGATCCGTGTGGGCAGGCAGCGTCTGAGCAAGTTACCACCACCCCTAACCCCTCCCCTCAAGGGGGAGGGGAAGCTGCCGCACGCCAAGTCCCCCTCCCCCTTGAGGGGAGGGGCTAGGGGTGGTGGTGAGATGAGAGGTGGAATCAAGCCGCCTTGCTCCGGTAGGTCGAAGCAAAACGGCGAAGCCGGTTGGCGGCCTCGCGCAGCACGTTCTCCGGCTGGCAAAGGCTGATGCGGATATGCCCGGCCGCCGCCTCGCCGAAGGAGGAGCCGGGCATGACCGCCACTTTTTCCGCATCCAGCAGGGCCCAGGCGAATTTCTCGTCGTCCGGTTCGACCGCCGAGATGTCGAGCATGACGTACATGCCGCCGTCCGAGCCGCGCACCGTCACATCGTTCATCCCGCGCACCGCGTCGAGGAAAACGCCGCGCCGCGCCGCGTAGCGCTCGGCGATCTCCTTCACGCCGAAGTCCCCGTTCAGCGCCTCGATCGCGGCGCGGCTGATGAAGTCGTTCAGGCCGTAGGTGTTGACGAGGTTGAGGCTGACGAGGAGCCCGATGAATTCCGCCGGCCCGGTCAGCCAACCGAGGCGCCAGCCGGTCATACCGTGGCTCTTCGACATGGAGTTGATGACCAGCGTGCGCTCGGCCATGCCGGGCAGGGAGCGCGGCGAGACATGCTCGCCGCCGCCCAGCGTCCAGTAGACCTCGTCGGACAGCAGCCACAGGTCATGGCGCCGGCAGACGTCGGCGATGCCCTCCAGCGACTGCCGCGTATAGACCGCGCCGGTAGGGTTGTTCGGCGTGTTGAGGAGAATGGCGCGCGTGTTCGGCTGCACGGCCTTTTCGATGGCGGCGGCATCCGGCTGGAAACCGTCCTCCGGCCGCGCCTCGACCACGGTGAAACCGGCTTCCGCCGCGCGGAAGGTGCCGGGATAGGTCGCGTAATAGGGCGCCACGACGATGGCGTGGTCGCCGCTGTCGATTACGCCCTGCACGGCTGCGTAGAGCGCCGACTGGCCACCCGGCGTGGCAATGACCTCATCGGGCTTCGTCGGGACACCGGTGCAAAGCGTCGAGATGCGCGCCATCGCCTCACGCAGCGCCGGCAGGCCCGCCAGTTGCGTGTAGTGATGGTGGCCGGCGCGCAGCGCCGTCACGCAGGCCTCGACTGTTTCGGTGGGCGTGTCGAAATCGTGGTCGCCGACCGACAGCATGACGATGTCCTCACCCGCCTGGCTGCGGGTCATGGCGGCGAAATGCACCTCCCAGCCGTCCTTGCCGGAGGGGATGATGCCGGAAATCCGCTTTGATGGCTTCGGCATGTCAGGCCTCCGCCTTTTCGAGGAGCCGCACCTGCCGCGAAACCGTCAGCCATCCGTTTTGGTCAGGGAGAACACGCACATCGTCGTAGCCGGTCAACGTCGGGTGGCGGGTTTCGGTGGGATGACGGTGTGTGGCCGTGATCACCGCCAGCGCGGTTCCGGCCGCTTCGGCGGCGGCGATGCCGGCGGGCGCGTCTTCGAAGACGAGGCAGTCGGCCGGATCGAGGCCGAGCCTGCTGGCCGCGAGCAGGAAGCAGTCGGGCGCCGGCTTTCCGTTTTCGACCTCCTCGCCGGTCACCATCATGGCGGGGACCGGCAGGCCGGCCGCTTCCAGCCGGCGCAGCGCCAGCTTGCGCGGCGCGGACGTGACGATCGCCCAGCGGTCCGCAGGCAGCCCGTTCAGGAATGAGGCGGCGCCTGAAATTGCGGTGATGCCCTCCACGTCGTCCATCTCGGCCTGCGTGAGCCATGCGGCCTCGGCCGCGAGATCGATGCCGGCGAGGTTCTGGCGGCGCATGGTCTCTGTCGCGCGCATTCCGTGGATGGTCGGCAGGAAGCTGGCGGCGTCGATGCCGTGCCTTGTCGCCCAGACGGACCAGACGCGCTCGGCGGCGGCGATGGAATCGAGGATCGTCCCGTCCATGTCGAACAGGAATGCGCCGAAGGAGCGGTCGAAAAGGGGTTCGGTCATGCACGCAGTCTTTCGTTCTTCGGGTCCCACAGAGGCTCGTCCTTCTGCACGACGGCCTTGAAGCGGTCGCCGAAGATCTCGACCTCGACGGTGGAACCGGGCTCGGCGAGGTCGGCCCGGATCATGCCGAGCGCGATCGACTTGTCCACCCTGTGACCCCAGCCTCCTGACAGCGTTTCGCCGACAATCTTGCCGCCGCTCCAAAGCGTCGACATATAGGGCGCGTCGCATTCGCCGGGATTCTCGATCACCAATGTGACGAAGCGCTTTGTCACGCCCTGCTGCTTTTCGTTGGCCAGCGCCGTCTTGCCCCGGAAATCGGGCTTGTCCCACTTCACGAAGCGCTCCAGCCCGCCCTGCAGGACCGTGTAGTCGGTCGAAAGATCCTGCTTCCAGGCGCGATAGCTCTTCTCCAGCCGGAGCGAGTCCAGGGCGAACATGCCGAACGGCTTCAGCCCGTGCTTCTGCCCGGCATTCCAGACGGCGTCGAACACGGCGGCGGTGTCTTCCACCTTGGTATGCAGTTCCCAGCCGAGTTCGCCGGCGAAGGAAACGCGCACCAGTTGCAGCCAGCGCCCGCCGATCCGGCAGGACTGGTGCGACAACCAGGGAAGCGAAAGGTCGGCGTCGGTCAGGTCGGCCAGGATCTTGCGCGCGTTCGGCCCGGTCAAAATCTGGCAGGCAAAACGCTCGGTAACGTTTTCGACTGTGATCTCGGTACCTTGCGGAAGGTGGTTTCGCAGCCACTCGAAGTCGTGCAGTTCGGCGACGGCGGCTGTGATGAGGAAGAACAGGTTTTCCTCGATCGCCATGACCGACATTTCGGTGACGATGCGGCCCTTGTCGTCGGCGAAGTAGCCGAGGCCGATGCGTCCCGGCTTGGGCACGATGCCGGTGATCTGGGTTGCCAGCCAGTCGCGGGCGCCGTCGCCGGCAAGGCGGAAACGGGCGAAGCCGGGCAGGTCGAGGATGCCGGCGGCGTCGCGGACGGCCAGACATTCCTCGCGGATGCGCTTCTGCCAGGGGCCGTCGCGGCGGAATGTCTGCGTCGATTCCTCGGACGTGTCGTCGCCGGGATGCGCATACCAGTTGGCGCGCTCCCAACCGTTAGCGACGCCGAACTGCGCTCCCAGCGCCTTGATGCGGTCGTGGATGGCCGAGAGCTTGCGACCGCGCGCGGCCGGCCAGGCATGGCGCGGGAAGTGGATGGCGTATTCGTGGCCGTAGACCTCCATGCCTTTGGCCACGGCGTAGTCCGGTTCGGAGGCGAAGGCGGTGAAGCGGCGCGGATCGCAGGACCACATGTCCCATTCGGTCGCGCCTTCGGTGATCCATTCGGCCAGAACCTTGCCGGCCCCGCCGGCCTGGGCGATGCCGAAGGTGAAGACGCAAGCCTCGAAGGCGTTCGGCACGCCCGGCATCGGGCCGATCAGCGGATTGCCGTCCGGCGCGTAGGGGATCGGACCGTTGATGATCTTCGACAGCCCTGCCGTGCCGAGGATCGGCACACGCCCGACGGCGTCGTTCAGATACCATTCCAGCCTCTCGAGATCGTCCGGGAAGAGCTGGAACGAGAAATCCGCCGGCATGGGATCGTCCGGCGACGCCCAATGGGCGCGGCAGTTGCGCTCGTAGGGGCCGAGGTTCATGCCGTTCTTTTCCTGGCGCAGGTACCAGGAGGTGTCGACGTCACGCAGCAGTGGCAGCTTGTGGCCGGCTTCCTTTGACCATGCGGCCAGTTCGGGAATCTCCTCGAACAATATGTATTGATGGCTCATCACCATCATGGGGATATCGCGGCCGAACATCTTTCCCACCTCCGCCGCGCGGTAGCCGGCCGCGTTGACGACGATCTCGCAGCGGATATCGCCCTTCTCGGTCTCGATCACCCATTCGTCGTTCTCACGCCGCACGCCGGCGACCGGGCAGAAGCGCACGATCTTCGCGCCGAGGTCGCGCGCGCCCTTGGCGAGTGCCTGTGTCAATTGCGCGGGATCGATGTCGCCGTCATTGGGGTCGTAGAGCGCACCCTTCAGCTCATGCGTGTCGATGAAGGGGTAGCGCTTGACGATCTCGTCCGCGCCGATGACGTCGATGTCCATGCCCTGGTAGCGGCCCATGCCCTTTGCGCGCTGGAACTCGCGCATGCGCTCGTCCGTGTGGGCGAGGCGCAGCGAGCCGGTGACGTGGTAGTTCATCGGATAGTCGACCGCCTGCGCCAGCCCGCGATAAAGCTCGGTTGAATAGCGCTGCATGTTCATCAGCGACCAGGAAGTCGAGAAGGTCGGCACGTTGCCGGCGGCATGCCACGTCGAGCCGGAGGTCAGCTCGTTCTTTTCCAGCAGAACGCAGTCGGTCCAGCCGGCCTTGGCGAGGTGATAGAGCGCAGAACAGCCGACGGCGCCGCCGCCGATGATGACCACGCGCGCCCGTGCCGGTAGTTCCGCCATGTCGAACCTCCCAATTTCCTCAATACACCGGCGGGCTCACCACCCAGATGACGACCGCCGGTTCGGTGCCGGGATTGCGCCAGCGGTGGGTCTTCTTCTCGAAGCGGAAACTGTCGCCGGGTCCGAGCCTGTGCCAGACGCCGTCGATCTCGATCTCGAAGACGCCGGAAACGATATAGCCTGCTTCCTCGGTCTGCCTGAGTGACCGCGTCGGCAGTTCGGCGCCGGGCGCGAATTCCGAGCGCACCATCTCGAAGCTGCCGCCGAGGTCCGGCGACAGAAGTTCCTCGACCAGGCCGGTCTCGCGCGTGCCGAGGGTGCGGCGGCGGCCGGCGCGGACCACAGCGCCCCGCTCGCTCTCCTCGGGAACGTCGTGGCCGAAGAACAGGCTGATGGGAACGTCGAACAGTGTCGCGAAGGCTCGCATATCCGCCAGCGAAGGCATCGACAGACCGCGTTCCACCTGGCTCACCCAGCCGACGGAGCGGCCGAGCCCGAGCGCGATCTCCGTAAGCGTCAGGCCGCGCGCCTTGCGCAGCGCGCGAATGTCGCCCGCTAGAAGATGCTCATGGCCGGCGGCTTCAGGCTTCTGCGATTCCGATTTTGCGGCCGGTTGCGCCACGTTGGAACTTTCATGAAAATTTTCGTTTGAATTTCATGAGAGCCCTACGCTCTGAAAAAATCAAGTGGAATTTCACGCGTGCCAAGATTTGCTTGCGGACAACCGGCGCTTGGGGCAAGGCAGGCCGGCGAATGCGAGAGGGGCTGCAGGCGCGATTCCTGGCGAGAGGGTAAGCATGCTGGCCCCTGACAAGACCATTGCCGACACGGACACCGTAGCGAGCGTTGACGCGGCGATTGTGTCGAGACGCTCGGTACGGGCATTTCTTCCACGCCCGGTCGATGAAGCGACGATCCGCGACATACTCGAAGTGGCCGCCCGCGCGCCGTCCGGCACCAACATGCAGCCCTGGCGCGTCTATGTCGCCACGGGTGCGGTCAAGCAGCGCATCGGCGAAGCGATCCTGAATTGCGGCATCCGCGCCGAAAAGGCCGAGTGGGACGAATACAAATACTATCCCGACCAATTCTTCGAACCGTATCTGACGCGCCGCCGCGCCAACGGGTTCGGCCTCTACAGCGTGCTGGGCATAGGCCGGCGCGAGGTCGATCGCATGCGCGCGCAGCACGACCGCAATTTTGTGTTCTTCGATGCACCGGTGGGCATGATCTTCACCATCGACCGGCGGCTCAACCAGGGCTCGTGGATCGACTACGGGATGTTCCTCCAGAACATCATGATCGCGGCGCGGGCGAGGGGCCTGGACACCTGTCCGCAGGCGGCCTTCGCGCCCTACCACCGGCAGATCCGCCCGGTGCTCGGCATTACCGACGAAGAGGTCGTGGTCTGCGGCATGGCGCTCGGCTACGAGGACACGTCGAAGCCCGAAGCCACCTTCCGCACCGACCGCGCGCCGCTGGACGAGTGGGTGACGTTTGCCGGATGAGGCAGTAGGGCAATAAGGCAATAAGGCAATAAGGCAGTATGAAAGCCGGTTCCGAGGTTATTGTTTCCTACTGCCCTACTGCCCTACTGCCCTACTGCCCTACTGCCCTATTCTCCCGTCATCGTCACATGCCCGCTCACATGCGCACCGTCCTGCGGTGTGAGTTTCAGATAGGCGAACAGCGCGCTCAGCGTGACGAGCGCTTCGACGATGAACAGGATGCGGAAATCGCCCGTCGCGGCATGGTCCTTGGCGGACGACAGCAAGGATAGCGCCGCTGCGGCGGTGCCTATGCTGATGGCGACGGCGAGTTGCCACAGGATGTAATAGAGCGCGCTGAAGCGGGCGAGTTGTTCCGGCGCGATGTCCGAATAGGAAAGGTTGCCGGACGAGGCCCATTGCGCCGAGCGGAAGACGCCGAAGACGAAGATGTAGGCCAGAACGATCCACACCGGCGTCGTCGCCTGGAACAGTGCGAAGCCGGCGACCAGCGCCGCGCAGATCGGCGTGTTGATGACCAGCAGACGGCGAAAGCCCAGCCGGCGCAGCACCATCGGCATGACAAAGCGCGTCAGCAGCGAGCCGACCGCCGCTACGAAGGTCAGCGACCCGGCGCGCACCGCGCTCATGCCGAAGCCGAGCTGGAACATCAGCGGCAGCAGGAACATCACCGCGCTCATGCCGATCGTGTCCAGCCCCCCGCCGGTCACGAACGAAATCCGGAACGTGCGGATGCGCAGGAGTTTCAGATCGAGGATGGGGTTCGGGCTACGCAGACAGTGGAACGACGCGACGGCCAGAACCGCCGCCGCCAGGGTGATCTGCAAAAGGATGGGACCGATGGCCAAATCCTTCTCCGCCATCGAATCCATGCCGAGCACCAGAAGCACCATGCCGACCCCGACCAGGCCGAATCCGGTCAGGTCGAGCGGCGTGCGGACCGACTTGCGCGCAGAGGGGAACAGGAGGGCGCCGAACAACGCCACCACCAGCGCGATCGGAATATTGATGAAGAAGATCCAGCGCCAGGAAACGTAGGTGGTGAGCGCGCCGCCGACCAGCGGTCCGACCAGCGGTCCGGTCTGTCCCGCCAGCGATATGTACATGTTGATCTTGAGCGTGCGGTTGCGCGGAAAGCTCTGCAGCACCGTCACCTGCCCCAACGTGCCCATCAGCGCGCCGCCGAAGCCTTGCAGGGCGCGCGCGCCGACCAGCGTCCACAGGCCGCCGGCCATGCCGCACAACGCCGACGCCGCGCCGAAGATCAGGACCGCGACGCAATAGGCGTTCCTGAGGCCGAAACGGTCTGCGGCCCAACTGCCGATAGGCATGGAGACGATCAGACTGGCGACATAGACGGTCATCAGCAGGCCGAGTTCGCTGGGCGGCCGGGCGAGGCTTTCACCAATGCCGGGCAGCGCCGTGACGATCACGTTCTGGTCGAGACTTGTCATGAAGACGCCGAAGGCGACCGTGACGGGAACCAGCAGCGACACCCCGCCCGACTGGTCGAGGCGGGCCGATTCTGTCGCCGTGATGTCTACGCTCATGAAGGCGAACCGGATTGCCGGGCGGCGCGCGGATATGCGCTGAGTCCGGCGCCATTATCGGACAGGCGAACAGCCCCTCAAGCGACAGTGGCGCCGGCCGATGATGCCAGAAGAACAAACGCCGTCGAGCAGCCGGGTGTCAGGCGACCTCGTATCCGACTTCCGCCGCGCCGTGGCACAGCGCTTTCCAGAACGAGCGCGCGAAAGAGCGGAAGACGTAGATGTCGAACTGCTCGGGCGCGCTGCGCTGGATTTGCGCGAACACGTCGTGGTGCATGGTCGAGCGCCCGACTCCGACCGGGAAGGCGGAAAGCGCAAAATCAATGGCAAAGAATTTCGCCATGATCCATTCGGCTTCCGGTCCCTCGACGCGGATGACGGTGCGGCCGTGGGAGAGGTCGGTGACCGTGCCGATTGCCGGCGTGACGGCCTTGGCGAACGCGGCCGCCAGGTCGTTGTCGCTACTGGCGAGGAATTTTCCCGGCGCGATGCCGAAAGCCGCCTTTGTGCCGTCCGCGCCGCCGCTGCCGGGTTCCGCCGTAAGGATAAGCCCCGTCACCGCGCCGATAATCTCGCGCAGCTTTGCTTCCTGCCCTGGCCATGCCGCGAGCTGGACGATCGAGGCCGGCGCGATCTCGCTCAGCGCGACGCCGATGCCGCTTTCGAAATCGCCATGCGAACCGGGGCGGTAGACCGGGGCCAGCGGCGATTCACGCTCGACGGGGCTACGCGCCGCCGCGCCGGCCGGGACTGGTGCGCTTTTCCTAGCCATGCATGCGGCTCCCTTCCGGGTCGAAGAAATGATGGCTGACGATCTCGACCGGGCCGTAGCGGCCACGCAGCGGGTCCGAAGTGAAGGCGCGCGTGCCATGCAGCGCCTTGCCGCCCTCCACGAGAGCCAGTCCGATGTATTTGCTGAGCGAAGGCGAATAGCAGACGGCGGTGATATGGCCGATCGAGCCGTGCGGGTTCTCCTCGTCGATCTGCCGCACGACATGCGCACCGCCGTTGAGCGGGCGGTTGTCGAGCGAGACGAGGCCGACGAGTTGCAGCCGGTCCCTCGCGACCAGTCCCTCGCGGTCCATCATGGCCGAGCCGATGAACGGTTTCTTCTTCGACAGCATCCAGTCGAGGTGAAGGTCCCGCGCCGTGGTGCGGCCGTCGATCTCCGCGCCGGTGACGTGGCCCTTCTCGATGCGCATCGTGCCCAGTGCTTCCATCCCGTAAGGAACGAGGCCGAGCGGCTTGCCGGCCTCCATCAGCGCTTCCCAGACATGCGTGCCCCAACCGGCGCCGCAATAGACCTCGAAGGCCATTTCGCCGGAGAAGGAAAGCCGGCAGATCATCACCGGGACGCCGGCGATCTCGCCATGCACCAGACCCATGAAGGGCAGCGCGGCGTTATCGACCGCCGTACCCTTCACACAAGCCGCTAGGATGGCGCGGGCGTTCGGGCCGCCGATCGCCGCGCCCGCCCATTCGTCGGTGACGGAGGTGACGGTGACCTTGAGGTCCGGCCAGATCACGTCGAGGAAATATTCCAGATGCTGCATGACCTTGCCGGCGTTGGCGGTCGTCGTGGTCATGAGGAAGTCGTGCTCGCCCAGCCGCCAGGTGGTGCCGTCGTCGAAGGCCAGCCCGTCCTCGCGCAGCATCAGCCCGTAGCGCGCCTTGCCGACGGCGAGCGTGGAGAACATGTTGGTGTAGATGCGATCGAGGAACTCGGCCGCGTCCGGCCCCTGCACGGCGATCTTGCCCAGCGTCGACACGTCGACGATGCCGGCCGAACCGCGCGTAGCCTTGGTCTCGCGCACATAGGCCTGCTCGACGGTCTCGCCGGCATGGCCATAGATCTGCGGCCGCCACCACAGGCCGGCGGGTTGCATGGTCGCACCGTTGGCGACGTGCCAGTCGTGCATCGGCGTCAGCCGCTCCGCTTTCAGGTCGCCATAGCGTTCGCCCGCCAGCGAACCGATCGAAACCGCCGCATAAGGCGGGCGGAAGCGGGTGGTGCCGACCTCCGGGATCGGCTTGCCGAGCGCCGCCGCCATGATGGCGAGGCCAGGCACGTTGGAGGTCTTGCCCTGGTCGGTCGCCATGCCGAGCGTGGTGTAGCGCTTCAGGTGCTCGACCGAGACGAAGCCCTCGCGATGGGCGAGGCGAACGTCGGCGGCGGTCACGTCGTGCTGGAAATCGACGAAGCTTTTTCCCGGAGCCTTGATTTCGAAAACCGGCGCGGGCTCGGCGCTGCCGGGCAGGGCCTCGACCGCCGGCGGATCGAAATCCGCCGCCTTGCCGCCTGAAGCCGCCGCGCCTGCCGCATGACCCTCGGCGATCGCGGCAGCGGTCTCCATCGTTCCCGTGAAGGCGCCGGCGCCTGTCCATTTCTGCGTCGGCTTCGGCGGCAGGAAGGCCTGCAAGGCCTCGTTCCATTCGGCCTTCGCACCGGCCTGGCTGGCGAGATGGATCGCCGGCGACCAGCCGCCTGAGACGATCAGGCAATCCGCGTGGAGGCTGCGCGCCTCTCCGGACAACGCGCCGGTCACTTGATCGAACCGCTGGACCTTGATGCCCGACAGCGCCTTGCCGCCTTCGGTCGCGACCACGGCATGTCCGGCCAGCAGGTCGGCTTCCGCTTGCGTGGCCAAATCGCGCATTGCGGCCGATACGTCGGAACGGACATCCACGATCGTCACGATCGATGCGCCGGCGTTCTTCAGAGCCAAGGCCGCGCCATAGGCGCTGTCGTTGTTGGTGAAGACGGCGACCTTCTCACCGACGAGCACGCCGAACGCGTTGGCGTAGCGCTTCGCCGCGTCCGCCAGCATCACGCCGGGCCGGTCGTTGCCGGGAAACACCAGTGGTCGTTCGAGCGCACCGGTGGCGAGCACGACCTGGCCGGCACGGATCGTCCATTGCCGGTGACGCGGCGCGCCCTTGGAAGGATGCTCCTTATGGTCGCTGACCCGCTCGACGGCGGCCATCGTGTTGCCGTCGTAATAGCCCCAGACCGTGGTGCGCGGCAGCAGCCGCACGTTCGGCATGGCCTTGAGTTCCTTGACGAGCGAGGCGGCCCAATCGGCGGCGGGCTGCCCATCTATGGTCTCGCCCGACCAGTTCGCGGACCCGCCGAAATTCGCATCGATGTCCGCCAGGATCACGCGCTTGCCTTCGGCGGCCGCAGTCCTTGCCGCCGTCAACCCCGCAGGGCCGGCGCCCGCCACCAGCACGTCGCAGAAGGCATTCATGCGTTCGTAGCGCGCCGTATCGGCCGCGCGGCCGGCGCGCCCGAGCCCGGCGGCGCGGCGGATGAAGTGCTCGCAGAACATCCAGAACCGGGTGCCCTTGAGCGGTCCGATCACCGGCCCCATGAAGGTCTTGTAGTAGAAGCCGGCCGCCAACAGCTTGCCGCCGAGCTGGTTCACCGCGCCGACATCCCATGCGAGCGAAGGAGAGCGGTTCTGGCTCTCCGCGCGCAACCCGTCGTGGATTTCGACCATGGTGGCGGGAATGTTGGGGTCGCGCACCTGCTGCCCCGCCTGTTGTCCCACGGGGCCGCGTAACACCGTAACCAATGCGTTCGGCTCGTCGACCCCGGCGGTCATGACCCCGCGCGGGCGGTGGTACTTGAACGAGCGGCCGAACAGCGAGACGCCGTTGGCGAGCAGGGCGGACGCCAGCGTGTCGCCGGCATGGCCGGTGTAGGAAACGCCGTCGAAGGTGAAGCGGACGGTCTTCAGGCGATCGACGCGCCCGCCGCTGTCCGACCGGCGCGGGCTCACGAGCGCGCTCCCTTGCGCGCGGCGGCGCCGGCGGGTTCGCGCACCGGGACGGGGGACGACATCTCATGTGTCAGCGTATTGCGCACCACACGCAGATGGATGCGGCAGCCGCCGGAATGCTGCCAGATCTCGTTGTGGTCGCCTGCCGGGTTGAGCCGGCCGTAAACATAGCTATTCCAGGCGTCGAGATCCTGCGAGGCCGCTTCGGGGCGCCGGCGGTTGCCGTCTCCCTGATAGGTGAATTCGGACACGTCGCGCGGACCGCAATAGGGACAGGTGATCAGCATGAGGCTTCTCTAATGCAGCCTGGGCGTGGCGCCCTGGCCCTTTTCGTCGATCAGGATGCCGCGATTGAAGCGGTCGAGCGTGAAGGCGGCGTTGAATTCGTGCGGTTCGTCGCGGGCGATGGTGTGGGCGAAGCAGAAGCCTGAGGCTGGCGTCGCCTTGAAGCCGCCGTAGCACCAGCCGCAATTCAGATACATGCCGGGCAGGGGGCCTTTGGTGATGACCGGAGAGCCGTCCATCGACATGTCGCACACGCCGCCCCAGGAGCGCAGCAGCCGCACGCCGCCGAGCGAGGGGAACATCGCCAGCATCTCGCTCATCACGTCCTCGACGATCGGCAGGTTGCCGCGCTGGGCGTAGGAGTTGTAGCCGTCGATGTCGCCGCCGTAGACGAGCCCGCCCTTGTCGGACTGGTTGATGTAGCAATGGCCCATGCCGAAGGTCACGACCGTATCCAGGAACGGCTTGATTGATTCGGTGACGAAGGCCTGCAGGACGTGGCTCTCGATCGGCAGCCGGTCGATGCCGGCCAGTTGCATCACCCGGCCGGTCGAGCCGGCAACCGCCACCCCCACTTTCTTCGCCCGGATCTCGCCGCGCGAGGTGGTGACGCCGACGATACGGTCGCCGTCCCTGAGGAAGCCCGTGACCTCGCAGTTCTCGATGATGTCGACGCCGCGCCGATCCGCGCCGCGCGCATACCCCCAGGCGACCGCGTCATGACGGGCCGTGCCGGCGCGCGGCTGCATCAGGCCGCCATGTATGGGGAAGCGGGCGCCTGCCGAAATGTCCATGGCCGGGATCAGCCTCTTGATCTCGGCCGGCGTCATCAGTTCGGCATCGACGCCCTGATGGCGCATGGCATTGCCGCGTCGCGCGAGATCGTCCATCTGTGCCGGCGTATGAGCGAGGTTGAGAACGCCGCGCTGCGAGAACATGACGTTGTAGTTGAGGTCGTGGGAGAGGTTCTCCCACAGCTTCATCGAATGTTCGTAGAAGCGCGTGTTGGGCGGCAGCATGTAGTTGGAGCGTATCGTCACCGTGTTGCGGCCGACATTGCCCGACCCGAGATAGCCTTTCTCGAGCACCGCCACGTTCGTGACGCCGTGTTCCTTGGCGAGGTAATAGGCGGTGGACAGGCCGTGGCCGCCGCCGCCGATGATGATGACGTCGTAGGAAGCCTTCGGCTGCGGCTTGCGCCACGCCGGCTTCCAGTCCTTGTTGCCGTTGAGGGCATTTTTCAGCAGCGCGAAGGCTGAATATTCCGCCATTGATTCAGTTTTCCAGTTCGGGCGTTGGCAGACTATAGAGCAGGCGACACGGCCAAAGCCAATATTGCGCCATGGCTTTTCGACAGGCCGACGTGCCTTGCTGCGGCCGCGCTTGCCGTATACGTCGCCGGCAACTATCAATTGCCGGCATTTCGAGAAGCCGAATCCGCCGAAGGTCAACGCCCCTTGATTCGCCTTTCGCCCTCACGATGGCTCCTCCGGCTGCTGGTTGCGCTCATCGTGTGCGCCGGCGCCGTGCAGGCACAGGTCGCTGTCGCGGTGGCCCAGGATATCGGACAGACGACCTCTTCCAACCTCGTCGCCGACCAGCAGAAGGCGCTGAAGGATATCGCCGCGAAGGTCGACGACCTCGAAAAGCAGATCGAACAGGACAGGCAGGACGACGACAAGCTCGTCGACATCAAGCTGCAGCTCGAGGGCCTGGCGCCGCAGGTGCTGCAAAGCGCCGTCGCGTTCAGGCCGCGCCTGAACGACATCAACAAGCGGCTGGAGCAATTGGGACCGGTGCCCGCGGAAGGCCAGCCGGCGGAGCCGGACATCGTCGCCGCCGAACGTCAGGCACTGGTGACGGAGAAGGCCAACATCAATGCCGTGGTCGCCTCAGCCGAAACATTGTCGGTCCGCATCGGCGGCCTCGTCAACGACGTCGCCACGGCTCGCAGAAACCTGTTCCGCAGTTTTCTGACGAGGCGCTACGAATTGACGAACGCCTTCAGCAGCAAGGTGATCGCGGACGCCAATGCGGAATTCGGTAACTTCGGCAGGACCATTTCGTCCTGGCTCAGCTTCGCTTTCAGGTTCAAGCTCCAGTCGGTTCTCGTTGCGACCCTCATGGCGCTTGCCGCCGCCTTCATCCTCATGTTCGGCGGCCGCCGTCTTTTCAGCAGGCTCATAGAGCCGGCGCTCTATACGGATGCTCCGTCCTATCTCAGCCGGCTGTCGCGCGCCTTCTGGTCGACGCTGCTGCCGACGCTGGCGCTGGCCGTATTCTTCACGGCCACCTACTTCTTCTACGATTATTACGGCGTTTTGCGCGGCGACATCGGCATATTCCTGCGCGCGGCCATGACGGTGATCGGCCTCGTCTTCTGCGTCAACCGGCTCACCAACGCCGCCCTGTCCCCGTCGCAGCCGCAATGGCGTCTGATACCGGTCGAACCCCGCGCCGGGCGCTGGCTGGCGGCGCTGGCGACGGTGATGGCAGCCGTCCTCGGGTTCAACACCTTCCTCTCCATCGTCAACGACCAGATGGGCTCGCCGCTGTCGCTGACGGTCGCGCGCAGCTTCCTGGCCACGATCGTCGTCGGCATCCTGCTGATCCTGATGGGGTCGCTGAAGCCGTTCCGCTCGCAGTCCGGCGAGTGGCGGCGCTGGCCGATGTGGCTGCGATGCACGACCTTCTTGCTCGGCATCTTCACGATCGGGGCGGCCCTGCTCGGCTATATCGGCCTTGCGATCTTCGTGTCGCTTCAGGTCGTGGTTACGGGCACGATCCTGATCACCGCCTATATCGGGCTTCTGTCCGCGCGCGCCCTCGGCGCCGAGGGCGGGTTCGGAAACTCCTCGCTCGGACAATGGCTCGGCAGGAATTCGTCGCTCGAAGACGGTACCCTCGATCAGCTCGGTCTGGTCGTGAGCGTCGCCCTCAACATCCTCATCGTGGCGGTCTTCCTACCGCTCATCCTCTTGATGTGGGGCTTTCAGTTCGGCGACATCGAAGCCTGGATCTACAGGCTGGCGACCGGCGTCACCATTGGATCGGTGACGATTTCGCTTGCCGACATTCTTTCCGGCATCGTCGTCTTCGTCATCGGCTACTTCCTGACACGGTGGTTCCAGGGCTGGCTCGACGGCTCGGTCATGGCGCGCGGCAAGGTCGACGCCGGCGTGCGCAATTCCATCAGGCTGGTTGTCGGCTACGCCGGCATCGCCATCGCCGCGCTTGTCGGCATTTCCGCGGCGGGTATCGATCTTTCCAGTCTGGCGCTCGTCGCGGGCGGGCTCTCGCTCGGCATCGGTTTCGGCCTCCAGAACATCGTCCAGAATTTCGTATCCGGCCTGATCCTTCTGGCCGAGCGACCTTTCAAGGTGGGCGACTGGATCGTGGCCGGGACCACAAGCGGCACGGTGAAGAAGATCAGCGTGCGCGCGACCGAGATCGAGACGTTCCAGCGACAGTCGGTGATTATGCCGAACTCGGAGCTGATCAATGGAGCGGTCGGCAACTGGACCCATCGCAACAAGCTCGGACGGGTCGAGGTTCCGGTCGCGGTCGGATATGATTCGGATGCAAGGAAGGTTCATCAGATACTTCTCGACATCGCCACGTCCCATCCGATGGTGCTGAAGAACCCGGAACCGTTCGTGCTGTTCGCCGGCTTTGGCGACTCCGTGCTGAATTTCGAGATCCGCGTGTTTCTGGCCGATGTCGGCAACGGGTCGACCGTGCAGAACGATATTCGTTTCGCCGTACTGGAGGCCTTCCGCAACGAGGGTATCGGACTTCCGTTCCTGCAAAGGGACGTTCATATCAAGCGCGAGACGGCTGACGGAAAGCCGTGGCCGTCCGACGATGACAAATCCGAGGTCGAATTGGCCGAACGCCATGCCAGACGCGCGGCAGCGCGGGCCACCAAACCCGCAGGGCGCCGAAGAAAACCCGATCCGGGCTGAGTTTCCATGCCGGCGTCGGTCCAATTGCGGCATGAACAAGGCATTCAGTTGCGGTTCAGCTTCAATCGCCTATAGATTGGCCTGCAAGCGGAAGCAGGGGCGGTGGCGACACCGGGATTGATATGTTGAAATCGGCTATTGCCGTTCTGGTGGTTCTGGCCTCGGGTCAGGCCGCATTCGCGGCCACCGCAGTCAACAACGACAAGCAGCCCAGGACGCTGGTGGTGACCGAAGGCAGCAGCAAGTCCGAACTCTCGCTGGCTGCCGGCGAGACCGCGGAGTTCTGTCCCAACGGTTGCTTCGTCACCTTGCCGAACGGCGATCTCGAAGCCCTGAGCGGTTCCGAAACGGTGACCATCACCAACGGCGTCGGCACGGTCAAATAGCGGGTCGTGACCAGCAGAGAAGGCCGGGCACTGCCCGGCCTTTTTGTTTGCGGCCGTCGTCGCGCCGCTGGCCTGCCGTGTCGCAAACAGGCGCTGGCGTCGCCGCCGCCCTCTGCATAGTGTGCGCCGAACGGGACGGTGGATGATGCTTTCCCGAAGGCATGAACGCACTCGGAGCAGGCGCGATGGCAGAGTTTCCAAAGAAGGCTAAGGTCGTCATCGTCGGCATGGGCGGCATTGTCGGCGCTTCGGTCGCCCATCATCTGATCGAACGCGGCTGGGACGACATCGTCGGCATCGACAAGTCGGGTATCCCCACCGATATCGGCTCGACCGCGCATGCCTCGGACTTCTGCTACACGACCAGCCACGACTACCTGTCCGTCTGGACGACCCAGTATTCGATCGATTTCTACGAGAAGATGGGACACTACGCCCGCGTCGGCGGGCTCGAAATCGCCCGCGCCGGCGACGCGGCCTGGATGGAGGAGATCAAGCGCAAGGTCAGCTCGGCGAAGGCCTTCGGCACGCGCGCCCGTCTCGTCACGCCGGCCGAGATCAAGGCGCTCTTCCCGCTGGTCGAGGAAGACAAGGTCATGGGCGGCATGTTCGATCCCGACGCCGGCCTCGTCGTTCCGCGTTCGCAGACGGTTGCCGGCAAGCTGGTCGACGCGGCCGAGAAGGCCGGCAAGCTCAGGGCTTTCGCCAACACGCCCGCGACCTCGCTGATCGTCGAGGACGGCCACATCAAGGGCGTCGTCACCCATCGCGGCACGATCATGGCCGATCATGTCATTGTCTGCGCCGGCATCTGGGGTCGGCTGATCGCCGAAATGGTCGGCGAGGACCTGCCGGTCATGCCGGTCGACCATCCGCTGACTTTCTTCGGCCCGTTCGATGAATTCGCCGGCACCGGCAAGGAGATCGGCTATCCGCTGCTGCGCGACCAGGGCAACTCCGCCTATATGCGCGACACTGGCGACCCGAAGACCACCGAGGGCGGCCAGATCGAGTGGGGCTATTACGAGACCGACAAGCCGCGCCTCTGCCACCCGCGCGACATTCTCGAGAAGAACGAGGCACGGCTGTCGCCTTCGCAACGCGACCTCGACATGGAACAGATCATGGAGCCGCTCGAGCGGGCCATGGAACTGACGCCGATCCTCGGCGAACTCGGCTACAACGAGAGCCATTCCTTCAACGGCCTGCTGCAAGTCTCGGCCGCCGGCGGCCCGTCCTGCGGCGAGAGCCAGAAGGTGAGGGGCCTGTGGTACTGCGTCGCCATCTGGGTCAAGGACGGCCCCGGCTACGGCAAGCTGATCGCCGACTGGATGACGGACGGTCGCACGGAGATCGATCACAACGGAATCGACTATTCGCGCTTCTATCCGCACCAGCTTGAAGAAAAATTCATCGAGGGGCGCACCTACGAGGCGGCGCAGAAGATCTATTTCCCCGCCATCCATCCGCGCGAGCCCTATGCGACCGGTCGCGACGTCAAGCGCTCGCCCTTCTACGAGCGCGAGAAGGAACTCGGCGGCTATTTCATGGAACTCGGCGGTTGGGAGCGCGCGCATGGCTACAAGGCCAACGAGCACCTGCTGGAAAAATACGGCAACCGCGTCCCTGTGCGTGAGAACGAATGGGACAACCGCCATTTCTGGCGTGTCTCCAACGCCGAGCATCTGGCGATGAGCGAGGATTGCGGCATCGTCAACCTGTCGCATTTCCACATGGTGGACATCGCCGGACCGGACCATGTCGAACTGCTCGAATGGCTGTGCGCGGCCAAGATCGGTGGCGACAACAACATCGGCAAGGGCATCTACACCCACTTCCTCGACGACGAGGGCATGGTGCGCGCCGACTTCACCGTCTTCCGCATGGCCGACCGCTGCCGTCTCGTCAACGGCGCCGATGCCGGCCCTCGCGACTTCCACTACATGAAGCGCGTCGCCGAGGATCGTGGCCTCGACGTTACCATCACCGACGTCTCGGAAAAATTCATCACCATCGGCGTCTGGGGACCGAACGCTCGCGCCACGCTGAAAAAGGTGGTGGCGAATCCGGCCGGGCTCGATCCCGAGAACTTTCCTTTCGCCGCTATCAAGCCGATCGAGATCGCCGGAAAGCCTGTCACCGCTTTCCGTATCTCCTATGTCGGCGAGCAGGGCTGGGAACTGCACATGAAATACGAGGATGGCCTCGCTGTCTGGGACGCGTTGCGCGCCACCGGCGTGATGGCCTTCGGCGTCGAGACCTACGCCAATTCGCGCCGCATGGAAAAGTCGCTCCGACTTCAGAACGCCGATCTTCTCACGCAATACAATCTCATCGAGGCCGATCTCGCCCGCCCGAAGGTCAAGGAGGCCGATTTCCGCGGCAAGGCCAAGCACCTCGAATACAAGGCGCGCGACCACCAGCCGGCGATGCTGTGCACGCTGGTGATGACGGACAACCGCGACGCCGGCGGCGTGCAGCGCTATCCGGTCGGCTCCATGCCGGTCATCGATCCCGAGACGGGAGAGACGTTGGTCGACGATCTCGGCCGCCGCTCCTACACCACCTCGGTCGCCTACGGTCCGACCATCGGCAAGAACATCGCGCTGGCCTATCTGCCGTGGGCCTACTGCCAGGAGGGCAGGAAACTCCAGGTCGAGTATTTTGCCGAGACTTATCCGGTCGAGGTCGTCGCCGTCGGTTACAGGCCGCTCTACGATCCGGAGAACCTCAAGCCGCGAAGCTGAGGACAAGTCGCAGCCAGGGACCTGAAAGGCTTTGGTGCCCTCCGGATCGTGACCGTGACGGCGGCCGTCGTCACCGTTTCCTATGACGGCGGTTTGACGTATCCTTGGCCATGTCCCGTCGGGTTCCTTCATGGTGGATCGCCTTGGGCGGCGCGCTGCTCGCCCTCTCGCCGTCGAGCGCCCAAGCGGTCGAACCCGTTGATGTCGAACTTGTCCTTGCGGTCGACGTTTCCCTTTCCATGTCGCCCGCCGAGCTGGAAATCCAGCGCCGCGGCTATGCCGCCGCGCTGACCCACGACACGGTTCTCCAGGCGATCGCCGACGGCGCCTACGGCAGGATCGCGGTCACCTATGTCGAGTGGGCCGGAACGACCACGCAGCGCGTCGTCGTGCCCTGGACGGCGATTTCCGATCGCGCCGACGCCGAGCGCGTGGTGGCGGGAATGTCGGCGCGGCCGCCCGGCAGCGCGCGCCGCACCTCGATTTCGGCTGCGCTGGAGTTCGCCGGCGACCTGTTCGCTGAAAGCGGCTTCAAGGGGATGAAGCGGGTTATCGACATCTCGGGCGACGGACCGAACAACCAGGGCGGCCCCGTCGCGGCGGTGCGCGACCGGTTGGTCGGCGAAGGCATCACCATCAACGGCCTGCCCCTGATGACAACCGGCGGCTATGCCTCGGTCTTCGACGTTCCCGATCTCGATCGCTACTACAGCGATTGCGTCATCGGCGGGCCGGGCGCGTTCATGGTGCCGGTCAACGACTGGCCGCAGTTTCCCGAGGCCGTCCGACGCAAGCTGGTGATGGAACTGGCCGGTCCCGGCTCGCCGCGCCGCTCGGCCGAGGAGGCTGCACAGCCTCCGGTGCTGCTGGCGGCGGCCGGGCCGGCGGTCGATTGCCTCGTCGGCGAGAAGATGTGGCGCAACCGTACCTGGATGTATGACGGCGGTCGTTGACGGTTCGCGGACCCTTTACGGTCGCCTGCGCAGCCCGCGTCATCACTTTCATTGACAACGCAAATCGCGTCTGTGACAGAATTGGGCAAACACAGCCTACAGGGGAACCACCATGAAAATTCGCACTCTTCTCGCCGCGGCCGCCATGCTGGCCGCAGGGGCGGCGATGCCGGCCGCCGCCGCCACCCAGGTCACCATCGGCATCAGCGGCTGGACGGGCTTCGCGCCGCTTACGCTGGCCAAGGAGAGCGGCATCTTCGAGAAGCACGGTTTGGACGTGACCTTGAAGAAGGTGCCGCAGGCCAGCCGCCCATTGGCGATTGCCAGCGGTGACCTGCAATGCGCCGCGACCACCGTTGAAACCTGGATCGTGTGGAACGCCAGCGGCGTCACCACCAAGCAGATCTTCCAGCTCGACAAGTCCTATGGCGCCGACGGCATCGTGGCGCGGCCCGACATCAAGACCGTGGCCGACCTCAAGGGCAAGACCGTGGCGTCCTCCGCGCCCGGCACCTCGCCCTATTTCCTGCTCGCCTGGGTGCTGAACAAGAACGGCATGTCGACCAAGGACGTGAACGTGGTCAATCTCGAACCGGACGCGGCCGCGCAGGCTTTCCTCGCCGGCCAGAACGACGCGGCCGTGACCTACGAGCCGTTCATATCGGCCGTGCGCGACAAGCCCGACCAGGGCCACATCATCGCGACCACCCTGGATTATCCGATGGTGCTCGACACGGTCGGCTGCACACCGGACTTCCTCAAGGCCAATCCCGATGCCGCCAAGGCGCTCGCCGACAGCTATTTCGAGGCGCTGGACGCGATCAAGAACGATCCGCAGAAATCCTACGAGATCATGGGCGCGGACGTGAAGCAGTCGGCCAAGGAATTCGAGGAGTCCGCCAAATACCTGAAATGGGCCGACAAGGCGGAGAACAAGCAGTTCTTCACCAAGGATTTCGTCGATTTCTCGAACACGGCCGCCGATCTGCTGCTCGGCATGGGGCTTATCAAGGAAAAGCCCGACGTCTCGACGCTGGTCGACACAAGCGCCGTTTCCGACTAGGCAGCGCTCCGTGAGTTTGCGCGGCGGCGTCTCGGGCGCCGTCGCTCCCTTTTTCAACGACAGGGCTTTTGCAATGATGCGCCCCCTGCATCCGGTTTCCCCGGGCCTTCGCGCTTTGCTGGGGATCTCGTTTTTCGTGATCTTCGTGGCTTTCTGGGCGTGGCTGACGTTCGGCGGGCACGTCAACCGCATCTTCCTCGCCGATCCGCTGTCGATGTTGCGCGACGGTTGGCGGCTGCTGGTCGAGGACCGCTTCTGGCTCGATATCCTGATTACCATCTGGCGCGTCTTCGGCGGCTTCCTGATGGCGACCGTGGTGGCGGTGCCGCTGGGCATTGCCATGGGTGCGTGGAAGCCGGTGGAGGCGTTCCTGGAGCCGTTCGTTTCCTTCGCCCGCTACCTGCCGGCGTCGGCTTTCATCCCGCTGCTGATCCTGTGGGCGGGCGTCGGCGAATTGGAGAAACTGCTCGTTATCTTCGTCGGCTCGGTCTTCCAGGTCATTCTCATCATCGCCGTCCATGTCGGCAATACGCGGCGTGATCTCGTGGAAGCCGCCTATACGCTGGGGGCCTCGGATGGCGGCATCGTGCGGCGCGTCATCATGCCCGCCAGCGCGCCGGCGATTGCCGAGACGCTCAGGCTGGTGCTCGGCTGGGCCTGGACCTATGTGATCGTCGCCGAACTGATCGGCGCATCGTCGGGCATCGGCTACATGATCATCAACAGCCAGTCGCGCCTGGCGACCGGGCAGATCATCTTCGGCATCATCGTCATCGGTCTGATCGGTCTTCTTTCCGACTTCGCCTTCAAGGCGCTCAACCGCCGGCTCTTTCCGTGGAGCCTGGCATGAGCAAGCTCAGGATCGAGAATGTCAGCCGCACCTTCGCCGGCGTGCATGGGGGCGAAGCGGTGAAGGCCCTGCAGCCGACCGATCTGGTGGTTTCGGCCAACGATTTCATCACCATTCTCGGCCCGTCCGGCTGCGGCAAGTCGACCCTGCTGCGGATCGTGGCGGGGCTAGACCAGCCGACCACCGGACGCGTGCTGCTCGACGGACGCCCCGTCACACGGCCGGGACCGGATCGCGGCATGGTGTTCCAGTCCTACACGCTGTTTCCGTGGCTGACGGTGGGCGAGAACATCGCCTTCGGCCTGCGCGAGAAGGGCGTGCCCCTGAAGGAGCAGCGCGACATCGTCGCCGGCTATATCGACCTCGTGGGGTTGCGCGGCTTCGAGAACCATTGGCCGAAGCAACTGTCCGGCGGCATGCAGCAGCGCACGGCGATCGCCCGCGCGCTCGCCAACGATCCCGAAATCCTGTTGCTGGACGAACCCTTCGGCGCGCTCGACAACCAGACGCGCGGCCTGATGCAGGAACTGCTGCTCGGCATATGGGAGCGCGAAAAGAAGACGGTGCTGTTCGTCACCCACGACATCGAGGAGGCGATCTTCATGGCCTCGCGCGTGGTGGTGATGACGGCGCGGCCGGGGCGCATCAAGTCCGATGTGCCGGTCGACCTGCCGCACCCGCGTCATTATACGGTGAAGACCAGTCCGGAGTTTTCCGCCTTGAAGGCGCGGCTGACGGAAGACATCCGCGTCGAGACGATGCGGACGGTGGAGGCGGCGTAGCCTTTTCCCAACCCGTAGACGGGGAGAAGAAATTACGCCGCCAGCAACTGCTTCCTGTCCACCCGCTCCTGCTGCGGTGAGCGGGCGTAAAGCTCGCGGTAGCATTTCGAGAAATGCGACGCGGAGACGAAACCGCAGGCGACGGCTACCTCGACGACCGGCATGGACGACTGGATCAACAGATGCCGTGCCCGGTCGAGCCGGATTTCCAGATAGTAGCGGGCAGGGGAGCGGCCCATCTCTGTGCGGAACAGGCGTTCGATCTGCCGGCGCGACAGATCGACATGATCCGCGATCTCGATCAGCGACAGCGGCTCGGCCAGATTCGCCTCCATCAATTCGATGATGGCCAGGACCTTGGAATTCTGCACCCCGAGACGGGCGCGCAAGGGCAGGCGCTGCCGGTCGGTCGGGCTGCGCACCCTGTCGGTCAGAACCTGTTCGCACACCCGGTTGACCAGGCTGTCGTCGAAATCGTCGCCGATCAGCTTGAGGATCATGTCCAGCGCGGCGGTGCCGCCGGCGCAGGTGTAGATGTTCTGGTCTACCTCGAACAGGTCGGCGAAGACGTTGGCCTTCGGGAAAGCCTCCTGGAAGCCCGGCAGGTTCTCCCAGTGGATGGCGCAGCGCTTGTTGGACAGAAGGCCGGCGGCGGCCAACACATAGGCGCCCGTGCATAGGCCGCCGATGGCGACGCCGCGATTGTATTCCTCGCGCAGCCAGGCGAACACCGATTTGTTGTGGTAGCGGTCGACATTGATGCCGCTGCAGACGATCGCCATCGACGGCCGGTCCGGACCGGCCATCTTGCGGCGCTCGTCATCGAGCGAGGAATGGACGGCACATTCCACGCCGTTGGAAGCCCGCACCGGCTTGCCGTCTATGCTGGCGAGCCTCCATTTGTATGCCTCGTAGCCAAGCATCCTGTTGGCCAGCCGCAAGGGGTCCAGCGCGGTCGCGAACGCGACCATCGTGAAGTCGGGAACGAGGAAGAAGACGAACGACCGTTTGACCGGATCTTTGATAGCGTTCACGAGTGACCCTCACCAGCCAATGACGCGAATTGAACGTCGCTATCAGCATAGCGTCATCAGGAAAAACCTTAGCTGTCAATCGGGTAGGCGGCTTACGACAGATTAAATTTGCGACATGGTTCATTGAGGGGTCGCAAATCGGCAACCGTCGCGCACGTCAATCCCGGCCGGCGGAAAAATGCCGCGGACGCACAAAGGCCGCCCCGATCTGTCATCGAGGCGGCCATGTCATGATCGGGGCCGCAACGAAACGTGCGGCACCAGATTCGGCTTAGGCGACGAAGCCCAAACGGGCAGCGGCGACGGCGCCGGTCTGGCCGGGCATCGTGCGGGAAAGGCGCTGGCGTTCCATGACGGTGGTCATGTTGCTTTCGCGGCGGGCGAAGAAGCGGCTGAACAGCTTCATATCAATCTCCATTCGGTTGCTCAGACGGGTCGCCTTCGCGTTATGGAGTGGGGCCGGCTCGTTGATTGGCCTGCATATAGGCCTGCGCGGTTCGCCGTGAAATCGCAAATGCGAAGCGCTTGATATGAAAAGCGACATGCGACATGTCGCTCATGGTCGATTTGGGTGAATCACCTGTATTTACAGGCAGGTAGCCAGGTTGCGGCAAGCCATGCGGCCGGTTCACATGCGCCATGCAGGCAAGGCGGGTCTCGATGGAGGCAATAAAAAAGCCCGCCGGACGGCGGGCTTCTCAACATACACTGTCACAGGTCATTTCGCGCTGGCCCAATCATGAACGCGGTTGAAGAGGGTAGTGCTTGCATCGCGCGCTTCCGGCCAACCGATGGTGACGTCCCGAGACGTGGTGTAGCTGGATAGCGCGGTGGTCATCGGCGCTTTCCGGTAGGGTCTGGTTGCGAAGCCAACCTTTCTGGAGAGACCACCGATGACCGACGACATGATGAACCTGCG
>Ga0222427_100257_pt1 | contig 118745 bp, 105 predicted proteins | sample 2B20Ametagenome_FD_182890 | JGI IMG/M metagenome (GOLD analysis project Ga0222427, IMG submission 182890) | Enriched microbial communities from leaf-cutter ant dump, University of Wisconsin, Madison, United States - 2B20A (version 2) | ecosystem: Environmental > Terrestrial > Nest > Insects... | reverse complement strand
GTACTTGGCCTTGAACTTGTCCTTGATGTCCTTGCGCTCGAACAGGTCGGCGCGGAACCAGTACAGGTTGGCGAACTGCTGGTCGGGCAGCTGGTAGAGCTTGCCGTCGGGCGCGGTGGTGAACTTGGTGCCGATGAAATCCTTGAGGTCCAGGCCGGGGTTGGTCCACTCCTTGCCGTCGCCTGCCATGTAGTCGGTCAGGTTCATCATCTTGCCGTAGCGGTAGTGCGTGCCGATCAGGTCCGAATCGGAGATCCAGCCGTCGTAGATCGACTTGCCCGACTGCATGGAGGTCTGCAGCTTCTCGACCACGTCGCCTTCCTGGATCAGGTCGTGCTTGACCTTGATGCCGGTGATTTCCTCGAACGCCTTGGCCAGCGTCTTGGACTCGTATTCGTGCGTGGTGATGGTCTCGGAGACGACCGAGATCTCCTTCACGCCCTTGCCCTGCAGCTTCTTGGCTGCGTCGATGAACCACTTCATCTCGGCCATCTGCTGGTCCTTGCTCAGCGTGGAAGGCTGGAACTCACTGTCGATCCACTTCTTGGCCTCGGCCTCGCCGGCCCAGGCAGCCTGCCCCATCGCCAGGGCCGCGGCGGCGAAAGCGATCGCCTTGAACTGCATCTTCATTGCTGTCTCCTCTCAGATTGAGACCCCCATTGGTGGATTGGCACCAGCCCAGGGGGGAACCAGGCCGGACCTTGCACTACAAAAACAATAGCTGCCTGCGCTTTCCCATCAAGCGCCAGAGGCCAATTTCTCCATTAACCCTTGCGCATCAGCAGCGCCAGCACCAGCATGGACGCCACGAAGCTGATCCACACCGAAGGCTCGGCCGAAAGCGAGAACCACTGCACCATCTTTTCGCCCAGGCCCACCCAGATCAGGTTGATGTAGGCGGCCGTGAGCAGGCCGATGAACAGGCGGTCGCCGCGCGTGGTGGCGATGGGCAGGAAACCCTTGCGCTCCACGGTGGGCCACTTGAGCTCCCACACCGTCATGCCGATCAGCATGAGCACGATGCAGGTGAAGAAAACGGCGACCGGCGTCGTCCAGGCCATCCACTCGAACATCTTGCGAATCTCCTCAAACCCGGCCCATCGCGAAACCCTTCGCGATGTAGTGCCGCACGAACCAGATCACGATGGCACCGGGCACGATGGTCAGCACCCCGGCGGCGGCGAGCGTGGCCCAGTCCATGCCGGAGGCGCTCACGGTGCGCGTCATCGTCGCCACGATGGGCTTGGCGTTCACGCTGGTCAGCGTGCGCGCCAGCAGCAGCTCGACCCACGAGAACATGAAGCAGAAGAACGCCGCCACGCCCACGCCCGCCTTGATGAGGGGCAGGAAGATGGTCACGAAAAAGCGCGGGAAGCTGTAGCCGTCGATGTAGGCCGTCTCGTCGATCTCGCGCGGGATGCCGCTCATGAAGCCTTCCAGGATCCACACCGCCAGCGGCACGTTGAACAAGAGGTGCGCCAGGGCCACGGCAATGTGCGTGTCCATCAGCCCCACGGTGGTGTAGAGCTGGAAGAACGGCAGCAGGAACACGGCCGGCGGCGTCATGCGGTTGGTCAGCAGCCAGAAGAACACGTGCTTGTCGCCCAGGAACTGGTAGCGGCTGAAGGCATAGGCCGCGGGCAGCGCCACGGTGAGCGAGATCACCGTGTTGATGGCCACGTAGATCAGGCTGTTGATGTAGCCCGAGTACCAGGACGCATCGGTGAAGATGGTCTTGTAGTTGTCCCAGGTGAAGTGCTGGGGCCAGAGCGAGAAGCTCGACAGGATCTCCTCGTTGGTCTTGAAGCTCATGTTGACCATCCAGTAGATGGGCAACACGGCGAAGACCAGGTAGGCGATCAGGAACAGCGTGCGTTTCTGGAAGCGGCGCTCATTCATGGCCACCCTCCTTTTCTGCGGTGCCCACGCGCTGCATCCAGTTGTAGAGGATGAAGCACAGCAGCAGGATGATGAAGAAATAGATCAGCGAGAACGCTGCCGCCGGCCCCAGGTCGAACTGGCCCACGGCCTTCTGCGTGAGGTACTGGCTGAGGAATGTGGTCGCGTTGCCCGGCCCGCCGCCCGTCAGCACGAAGGGCTCGGTGTAGATCATGAAGCTGTCCATGAAGCGCAGCAGCACCGCGATCATCAGCACGCCGCGCATCTTGGGCAGCTGGATGTAGCGGAATACGGCGAACTTGCTCGCGCCGTCGATGCGCGCGGCCTGGTAGTAAGCGTCCGGAATGGAGCGCAGCCCCGCGAAGGCCAGCAGCGCGACCAGCGGCGTCCAGTGCCACACGTCCATCAGCAGCACCGTCAGCCACGCCTGCGTGGCGTTGCCGGTGTAGCTGTAGTCGATGCCCAGCTCCTGCAGCGCGCGGCCCATCAGGCCGATGTCGGCGCGGCCGTAGATCTGCCAGATGGTGCCCACCACGTTCCAGGGGATCAGCAGCGACAGGGCCACCACCACCAGCACGGCGGAGGACTTCCAGCCCTGCGCGGGCATGGACAGGGCCAGCAGGATGCCCAGCGGGATCTCCACCGCCAGCACGGCCAGCGAGAAGGTCAGCTGGCGCCACAGCGCGGCGTGCAGTTCCTCGTCGCGCATCACGGCGGCGAACCACTCGGTGCCCACGAACACGCGGCGCTCGGGGCTGATGATGTCCTGCACAGAGTAGTTCACCACCGTCATCAGCGGCAGGATGGCCGAGAAGGCCACGCACAAAATCACGGGCAGGATCAGGAACCAGGCTTTCTGGTTGACCGGCTTGGTCGTCGTACTCATATCTGCCCCCACGCTCGGCACTGCGTGTCCTCGCTGCCCCCCAAGGGGGCGCGAGCTTGCTTGAAGCGGTTCTGCGCTGCGCTCATGCCAGCAACTCCTCGTTTTGGTAGAAGCAGGTGTGCTCGCCCAGCACCTGCAGCCAGACGGTGTCACCCTGGGACGGCAGCCGCGTCTCGGGGCTGAAGCGCGCCTTGAGCGTGTGCTCGCCCGCCTTGGCGGTCAGCATCAGATAGGTGCCGATGTCCTGCACCTGGGCCACGGTGCAGGGCACCGCGCCGGGTTGTTCCGGCTGCGCCAGCGCCAGGTATTCGGGGCGCACGCCGACTTTCAGTTCGCCATCCGGCAAGGCGCGCGGCTTCTGCAAGCGATGGCCCGCCACGGTGATGCTGCCGCCGTCGACCTGCGCAGGCAGGAAGTTCATGCCCGGCGAGCCGATGAAATGGCCCACGAAGGTGTGCTGCGGCCGCTCGAACAGCGCGTCGGCCGAGCCCACCTGCACGGCGCGCCCGCGCGTCATCACCACCACCTGGTCGGCGAAGGTGAGCGCCTCCACCTGGTCGTGCGTCACGTAGATCAGCGTGAGCTTCAGCTCGTGGTGGATCTGCTTGAGCTTGCGCCGCAGCTGCCACTTGAGGTGCGGGTCGATCACGGTGAGGGGCTCGTCGAACAGCACCGCCGCCACATCGGAGCGCACCAGGCCCCGGCCCAGCGAAATCTTCTGCTTGGCGTCGGCGGACAGGCCCGCCGCGCGCTGGTTGAGCTGGCCGCTCATCTCCAGCATCTCGGCGATCACGCCCACGCGCTGCTGGATCTGCGCCTCGGGTACCTTGCGGTTCTTGAGCGGGAAGGCCAGGTTCTCTGCCACCGTCATGGTGTCGTAGATGACGGGGAACTGGAACACCTGGGCGATGTTGCGCTCCTGCGGCGTGGCGCGCGTCACGTCGCGGCCGTCGAACAGCACCTTGCCGTGCGAGGGCACGAGCAGGCCCGACATGATGTTGAGCATGGTCGTCTTGCCGCAGCCCGAGGGCCCGAGCAGCGCATAGGCGCCGCCGTCCTCGAACTCCATCTTCAGCGGCAGCAGCGCGTAGTCGCTGTCCTGCTGCGGATGGGGCTTGTACGAATGCGCGAGGTCCAGACTGATGCGGGCCATGTCAGCGACCTCCCTGGCGCGCGGGCGCCCATGCGAGGCGGCCATCGGCGCCAAAAACGTAGATCTGCGCCGGGTCCAGGTGCAGCGTGATGTGCGTGCCCAGCTCGAAGTAGTGCACGCCCGTCAATTGCGCCACCAGTTCGCCCCAGGGCGTGGCCGCGTGCACGAAGGTGTCGGAGCCGGAGATTTCCGCCAGTTCCACCACGCCCGCCACGCTCACATCGCCGGGACGGCCCTGCTCGCGCAGCGCGCTGGCGCGCACGCCCACCGTCAACCCGTCCGCCGCCAAGCCCTGCGGCAGGACCACGGCCAGTTCCACGCCGCCCTGCAGGCGCACGCCCTGGGCAGCGGCCGTGGCGGGAATCAGGTTCATCGGCGGGTCGGAGAAGGCGCGCGCCACGCGCAGCGAGTTGGGCGCGTGGAACACCTCGGCCGTGGGGCCGTACTGCAGCAGCTGGCCCTCGTCGAGCACGGCGGTGTAGCCGCCCAGCAGCAGGGCCTCGCCCGGCTCGGTGGTGGCATAGACCACGGTGGACTGGCCTGCGGCGAACAGTTGCGAAAGCTCCTCGCGCAGTTCCTCGCGCAGCTTGTAGTCCAGGTTGACCAGGGGCTCGTCCAGGAGCATCAGGGGCGCGCCCTTGGCCAGGGCGCGCGCCAGCGCCACGCGCTGCTGCTGGCCGCCGGAGAGCTCGGCGGGATAGCGGTCCAGGAACATCTCGATGTGCAGGCGGCTGGCCAACTCGCGCACGCGGGCGTCGATGTTCTTCTCGCCGCGCAATTTGAGGGGCGAGGCGATGTTGTCCGCCACCTTCATCGACGGGTAGTTGATGAACTGCTGGTACACCATGGCCACGTTGCGCTCGCGCACGGGCACGCCGGTCACGTCCGCGCCGTCCACCGTCACGCGGCCGGCCGTGGGCGCATCCAGCCCGGCCATGATGCGCATCAGGCTGGTCTTGCCCGCCTGCGTGGCGCCCAGCAGCACCGTCACGGCGCCGCTGTGCAGCCCCAGGCTCATGTCATAGAGCCAGGTCTGCGCCCCCACCTTCTTGCTGATGCCTTCCAATGCCAGTTGCATCGAAGCCGCCCTTCCTTTTTCGAATTTGCGCATTTTTGTTCTTTTTAGATCGTTTGTTATCAAGGTTTACCCTTATCAGGGTTCCTTTTTGTTCGCTTTAAAGTCAAACGTGTGAATACCAATCCCCGCCAACTACTGCTGCTCGAAGAAGTGCGCGCTCGCAAGTCCGCCACCGTGGAGCAGCTCGCCGACACCCTGGGCGTGACCCTGCAGACCGTGCGCCGCGACGTGCAGCGGCTGGCCGAGTCGGGCCTGCTCACGCGCTTCCATGGCGGCGTGCGCGTGCCCAGCTCCACGGTGGAGAACATCGCCCACACCCAGCGCCAGACGCTCAACGCCGAGGGCAAGGCGCGCATCGCGCGCGCCGTGGCGCAGGAGGTGCCCAACGGCTGCTCGCTGATCCTGAACATCGGCACCACCACCGAGGCCATCGCCCAGGCGCTGATGCACCACCGGGGCCTGCGCGTGCTGACCAACAACCTGAACGTGGCCGCCATCCTGAGCGGCAACCCCGAGTGCGAGGTGATCGTGGCCGGCGGCGTGGTGCGCACGCGCGACCGGGGCATCGTGGGCGAGGCGGCGGTGGACTTCATCCGCCAGTTCCGCGTGGACATCGCGCTCATCGGCATCTCCGGCATCGAGCCCGACGGCACGCTGCGCGACTTCGACTACCGCGAGGTGAAGGTGGCGCAGACCATCATCGACCACGCGCGCGAGGTCTGGCTAGCGGCGGACCACACCAAGTTCAACCGCCCTGCCATGGTCGAGCTGGCCACGCTGGCGCAGATCGACCGGCTGTTCACCGACGCGCCGCCGCCCGAGCCCTTCCCTTCGCTGCTGCAGGACGCCGAAGTGCTCTGCACCGTGGCGGCCTAGTCCCCTATCCTTGCCCCTATGACCTATCTCCTCGCACTCGACCAAGGCACCTCCAGCTCCCGCAGCATCGTGTTCGACGAACACGGCCACATCGTGGCGCTGGCCCAGCAGGAGCTGCCGCAGATCTACCCCCAGCCCGGCTGGGTGGAGCACGACCCGATGGAGATCTGGCGCACCCAGCTCGCCACCGCGCGCGAGGCGCTGGCCAAGGCCGGCATCGCCGCCAGCGCCGTGCGCGCCGTGGGCATCACCAACCAGCGCGAGACCACCGTGCTATGGAACCGCAAGACCGGCCAGCCCGTGCACCACGCCATCGTCTGGCAGGACCGCCGCGCCGAGCCCGCCTGCGCCCAGCTGCGCGAGCAGGGCCATGCCCAGACCATCCAGGCCAAGACCGGGCTGCTGATCGATGCCTACTTCTCGGGCACCAAGCTGCAGTGGCTGCTGGACCACGTGCCCGGCGCGCGCGACGCTGCCGAGCGCGGCGAGCTGGCCTTCGGCACGGTCGACAGCTGGCTCATGTGGCAGCTCACCCACGGCCAGGTGCACGTGACGGACGTGAGCAACGCCTCGCGTACCATGCTGTTCAACGTGCACACCAACCAGTGGGACGAGGACCTGCTGGCCCTGCTGCGCATTCCCAAGGCGCTGATGCCCCGGGTGCAGCCGTCGAGCAGCCATTTCTGCGACATCGCCGCCGACCTGCTGGGCCACGCGGCTCCCGTGGGCGGCGTGGCGGGCGACCAGCAGAGCGCACTGTTCGGGCAGGCGTGCTTTTCCGCCGGCATGGCCAAGAACACCTACGGCACGGGCTGCTTCATGCTCATGCACACGGGCGCCAGCTTCCAGACCAGCCAGAACGGTTTGCTGACTACCAGCGCGGCGCAGCCCGGCACAACGCCCGAGTTCGCCATGGAAGGCAGCGTGTTCGTCGGCGGGGCCGTGGTGCAGTGGCTGCGCGACGGGCTGCGCGCCATCTCCACCAGCGGCGAGGTCGAATCGCTCGCCCAGAGCGTGCCCGACTCGGGCGGGGTGATGATGGTGCCCGCCTTCACCGGCCTGGGCGCGCCCTACTGGAAGCCCGACGCGCGCGGCACCATCACGGGCCTGACGCGCGGCACCACGCTGGCCCACATCGCCCGCGCGGCGCTGGAGAGCATCGCCTACCAGAGCGCCGCCCTGCTGCTGGCCATGAGCCGCGACGCCGTGGCCGCCGGCGGCGCGCCGGTGAGCGAGCTGCGCGTGGACGGCGGCGCCTGCATCAACGACCTGCTCATGCAGTTCCAGGCCGACCTGCTGGGCATCCCGGTGGTGCGCCCGGCCGTGATCGAGACCACGGCCCTGGGCGCGGCCTACCTGGCGGGGCTGTCGAGCGGCGTGTACGGCAGCACGGCCGAACTCTCGGGCCTGTGGCGCGCGGAGCGCCGCTTCGTGCCCACGCTCAGCCCGGCCCGCGCGCAGGAGCTGATGGCGCGCTGGGAGCATGCGGTGCGGCAGACCACGCTGGATTAATGAAGTTGGCTAACATCGTGGCCCTTTCCTCTACTGCCGCGATGTACCCGCCATGAGTCAGCCCTCCCCTTCTTCCCTGCCCGTAGTCGCCTTCATCGGCGGCGGCAACATGGCCAGCGCCATCATCGGCGGCCTGATCCGCCAGGGCCACCCGGCCGACCAGATCGAGGTGGTGGAGCCCTGGGAAACCGCGCGCGAGGCCCTGCACAAGAACTACGGCCTGCAGGCCGGACCCGAGCCGGGCCCGGCCCTGCAGCGCGCGGAGATCGTCGTCTGGGCCGTGAAGCCCCAGACCTTCAAGGACGCCGCCGCCCAGGCCCGCGCCCACACCGCCCACGCGCTGCACCTGAGCGTGGCGGCGGGCATCCGCTCGGACAGCATCGCCCAGTGGCTGGGCACCGAGCGCATCGTGCGCACCATGCCCAACACGCCCGCGCTGGTGGGCAAGGGCATGAGCGCGCTCTACGCCCGCCCCGCCGTGGACGCCGCGGAGCGCGCGCAGGTCGAGGCCATCCTGGCCACCACGGGCGAGTTCCTGTGGGTGGACAGCGAGAAGCAGCTCGACGCCGTGACGGCGCTGTCGGGCTCGGGTCCGGCCTACGTCTTCTACTTCCTGGAGACGATGACACGCGCGGGCACCGGCATGGGCCTGTCGCCCGAGCAGGCGCACCAGCTGGCGGTGGGCACCTTCGTGGGCGCATCGGAACTGGCGCGCCGCTCCGACGAGCCGCCGGCCGTGCTGCGCGAGCGCGTCACCTCCAAGGGCGGCACGACCTACGCTGCGCTGCAGGCCATGGAAGCCAGCGGCGTCTCCCAGGCGTTCGAGGCCGCGATGCGCGCGGCCGAGCAGCGCGCGCATGAACTGGGCAACGAATTCGGCTCTTGAAGTCTTTTTGGCCTCCAGCGCTTATCCAGCAAGCGCCAGCAGCTATCAATTCGAGAGTAACCAGCGCAGCAGGTAGCTGCCCGCGATGCCCGCGAACACCGTGGCGCCCAGCCAGTGGTTCACGCGGAAGGCCTGGAAGCAGCCTTCGCGCGTACGGGTGCGAATCAGCGTGAAGTGCCATGCGGCCTGCGCGAGCGCCAGCGCTAGCGCTATGTAAAAAATAGCACCCAGCGCATACGGGGCCAGCGCTACCGCCCAGATCGACAGGAAAAGCAGGTAGAACGCCACGACCCCCGCCACGTCGAAGCGGCCCAGCGTGATGGCCGAGGTCTTGATGCCGATCTGGAGGTCGTCGTCGCGGTCCACCATGGCGTACTCGGTGTCGTAGGCCAGCACCCAGAACAGGTTGCCCAGCCACATCCACCACGCCACGGCGGGCACCGTGCCCTGCACGGCCGCGAAGGCGATCACGATGCCGAAGTTGAAGGCGATGCCCAGCACGGCCTGCGGCATGGAGATCACGCGCTTGGAGAACGGGTAGGCGATGGCCACCAGCAGCGCGGGCACGGACCACAGGATGGCCGCCGCGTTGGTGGTGAGGACAAGGCCAAAGGACACCAGCGCCAGCACCGCCCCCAGCCCCAGCGCCTCCCTGACCGACACCGCGCCCGTGGTCACGGGCCGCTGCGCGGTGCGCTTGACGTGCTTGTCGAAGTCGCGGTCGGCCACGTCGTTCACGCAGCAGCCGGCGCTGCGCATGAGGATGGTGCCCAGCACGAACACGGCCAGCAGGTGCCAGCCCGGAAAGCCGTCCGCTGCGATCCACAGCGCGGAGAGCGTGGGCCACAGGCACACCAGCCAGCCGGCGGGGCGGTCCCAGCGGATGAGGTCGAGGTACAGGGCGAGGCGGCTGCGGGGCTGGGCGGAGGGCATGCGGGGCGGAGGCAGGAAGACGCGGAAGGCCCGCCGCAGGGACGGGTGGCGGGACTGTAGCAGCCGGCGCGGCCCGTGGCCCCGGGGGCGAATCCGCGCACCGTTCACCCGCGGGCGCAAACCCGTTAAAGTCCCTCGCTTACCCACACTACGGACCTGCACCGCATGCCCCGTTCTTCGAGCACACAGGCCGCCACCAGCTTCGCCATCCCCCGCACGCTCCTGGCGGGCTTCGTGGTGGCGGCGCTGGCCACCCTGGTCATCGCCCTGGTCAATTTCCGCGCCTCCGAGATGCGCGGCGACGCCGTCGCGGCCATGGACCGCTCCGCGCTCGCCATGCGCCAGCTCAACGTCGTCAGCGCCTCGCTCAAGGATGCGGAGACCGGCCAGCGCGGCTACCTGCTGACGGGCGACCCCGCGTACCTGCAGCCCTACCAGCTCGCGCTGACCGCGCTGGAGCGGCAGATGGCGGCGCTCAAGACCAGCACGGCCGACGAGCCCGTCCAGCGCCGGCTGGTGGTGCAGCTCGACGAGCTCTCCCAGCAGAAGCTGCGCGAGCTCAACGACACCATCGAGCTGCGCAAGGCCGGCGACCGGGACGGCGCCATGGCGCTGGTGCGCAGCGACACCGGCAAGAACCTCATGGACCGCGTGCGCGACCTGGCGAGCGACCTCTACACCCTGCAGACCCAGCAGCTCGAGGCGCGCCGTCAGGCCTGGGTGGATGCCGCCACGCTCTCGGCCTACTACTCCTGGGGCGGCTCGCTGGTACTGCTGGCGCTGATCTGCGCGTCGGCGGCCATGACCGCGCGCGAATACCGGTCCAAGGCGCGGCAGTCCTGGGTGTCCGCCGGCCTCACCGGGCTGGGCCAGCGCCTGCAGGGGGACCACCGGCTCGAAGACATGGGGCAGCTCGCCCTGGAGTACCTGGCCGGCTACCTCAAGGCCCAGGTGGGCGCGGGCTACGTGGCCGACCCGGGCGGGGGCTTCACGCTGTTCGGCGGCTATGCGCTGCCGCGCGAGCGGCTCACGCAGGCGCTGCTGCCCGGCGAAGGGTTGGTGGGGCAGGCCGCGCGCTCGCGGTCGCTGCTGCACGTGCGCGACGTGCCGTCCGGCCACCTGCCGGTGTCCTCCGGCACGGGCGAGTCCAGCCCGGCCGAGCTGCTGGTGGCGCCCGCCATGGAGAACGGCAAGGTGTACGCCGTGATCGAGCTGGGCTTCCACCGCCCGCTGGACGAGGCCGAGCGCAGCCTGATGGAACGCGCCTCGGAGATGCTGGCCGTAGCCATCCGCTCCGGCATCGACCGCAGCCGGCTCGAAACCCTGCTGGAGGAGACCCAGCGCCAGTCCGAGGAGCTGCAGGCCCAGCAGGAGGAGCTGCGCGTGAGCAACGAGGAGCTGGAGCAGCAAAGCCGCATCCTGCAGGAATCGCAGGCGCAGATGGAGGTGCAGCAGACCGAGCTGGAGCAGACCAATGCCCACCTGGAGGAGCAGACCCAGCAGCTCGAATACCAGCGCGAGCAGCTGCTGCGCGCCCAGAGCGCGCTGACCGACAAGGCCCGCGAGCTGGAGCAGGCCAGCCAGTACAAGAGCGAGTTCCTGGCCAACATGAGCCACGAGCTGCGCACGCCGCTGAACTCCACGCTGATCCTGGCCAAGCTGCTGGCCGACAACAAGCCCGGCAACCTGAGCGCCGAGCAGGTGAAGTACGCGCAGACCATCCACGCGGCGGGCAACGACCTGCTGGCGCTCATCAACGACATCCTGGACCTGTCCAAGATCGAGGCCGGGCAGGCCGAGGTGTCGCTGGAATCCGTGCAGGTCGCCCAGGCCCTGCAGGCCCTGGTGGACCCGCTGCGCCCCCTCGCGCAGGAGAAGGGCCTGGCGCTCACGGCCACCGTGGCGCCCGACGTGCCCGCGGCCCTGGAGACCGACTCCATGCGCCTGGGCCAGGTGCTCAAGAACCTGCTGTCGAACGCGCTCAAGTTCACCGAGCAGGGTTCGGTGGAACTGCACGTGTCGCGCAACCCGGACGAGACGCTGTCCTTCGCGGTGCGCGACACGGGCATCGGCATCCCCGCGCACCAGCAGGAGCTGATCTTCGACGCCTTCCGCCAGGCGGACGGCAGCACGCACCGCAAGTACGGCGGCACGGGGCTGGGCCTGTCGATCTCGCGCGACCTCGCGCAGCTGCTGGGCGGCCGGATCACGGTGCACAGCACGCCCGGCGAAGGCAGCGTGTTCACACTGGTGCTGCCCCTGCAGCCCCCGGCGCGGCCCGAGTCCCCGCAGCCCGCCCCCCTGTCCGCGCCCCCGCTGCAGGCCCCTGCGCGGGCAGCGCCTGCCCCGGCCGTGGCGCCCGCGCTGCTGCCGCCTTCGCCGCCGGAGGCCCCCATGCAACCCGCCGCGCAGGACGGCATGCGCAGCATCCTCGTGATCGAGGACGACGAACGCTTCGCCCACATCCTGGGCGACCTGGCCCGCGAGATGGACTTCGGCTGCTACCTGGCCCACAACGCCGCCGATGGCCTGGCGCTGGCCGCGCAGCGCCTGCCCAGCGCCATCGTGCTGGACGTGAACCTGCCGGACTTCTCGGGCCTGGGCGTGCTCGACCAGCTCAAGCGCAACCCGGCCACGCGCCACATCCCCGTGCACGTGGTGTCGGTGGCCGACTATTCGCAGGAGGCCCTGGGCCGCGGCGCCGTGGGCTATGCGCTCAAGCCCGTCAAGCGCGAGGAGCTGGTGCACGCCTTCCAGCGCCTGGAAGCGAAGTTCACGCAGGACCTGCGCCGCGTGCTGGTGGTGGAGGACGACGAGCGCCAGCGCGAGAGCGTGCGCCACCTGCTCAGCCGCGACGGCGTGGAGATCGTCTGCGCGGGCACCGCCGCCGAGGCGCTCGACCACCTGCGCGGCACCACCTTCGACTGCATGGTGATGGACCTGAACCTGCCCGACCTGAGCGGCTACGAGCTGCTGCAGCAGATGACCGAGCAGGACGGCGTCTCGTTCCCGCCCGTCATCGTGTACACGGGCCGCGCGCTCTCGCGCGACGAGGAGCAGCGGCTGCGGCGCTTCTCCAAGTCCATCATCGTCAAGGACGCGCGCTCGCCCGAGCGGCTGCTCGACGAGGTCACGCTGTTCCTGCACCAGGTGGAGTCCGAACTGTCGGCCGAGCACCGCCAGATGCTGCAGGCCGCGCGCAGCCGCGAATCGGCCCTGGAAGGCCGCACGGTGCTGGTGGTGGAGGACGACGTGCGCAACGTGTTCGCCCTCTCCAGCATCCTGGAGCCCACGGGCATCCGCGTGGAGATCGCGCGCAACGGCCGCGAGGCGCTGGACGCGCTGGCCCGCGCGGACGGCGGCGCCAGCCCCGCCATCGACCTCGTGCTGATGGACATCATGATGCCGGAGATGGACGGCTACGCCGCCATGCGCGAGATCCGCAGCCGCCCCGAGTGGCGCCGCCTGCCCATCATCGCGCTCACGGCCAAGGCCATGAAGGACGACCAGGAGAAATGCCTGGCCGCTGGCGCCAACGACTACATCGCCAAGCCGCTGGACGTGGAGAAGCTGCTGTCGCTGGTGCGGGTCTGGATGCCCAAGTAGCGCGGAACCTGTCATGCCCCACCGCAAAGCGCGCACCGCGGAAATCGAGCAGCGCCTGCTGATCGACGCGATCTACCACCGCTACCACTACGACTTCCGGGGCTACGCCCAGGCGTCGCTCAAGCGGCGGCTGCAGACAGCGCTGCTGCAGTTCGGCTGCAAGACGCTGTCACAGCTGCAGGACCGCGTGCTGCACGACCCTGCCGTGTTCCCGGCAATGCTGCAGTACCTCACAGTGCAGGTCAGCGACATGTTCCGCGACCCCGGCTACTTCCAGTCGCTGCGCCGCGAGGTGGTGCCGCTGCTGCGCACCTACCCTTCGCTCAAGGTGTGGGTGGCGGGCTGCAGCTCGGGGGAAGAGGTGTATTCGCTGGCCATCCTGCTGCACGAGGAAGGCCTGCTGGAGCGCACGCTGATCTACGCCACCGACATCAACCCCCATGCGCTGCGCGCCGCGGAAGCGGGCGTGTTCGACCTGGAGCGGGTGCCGGCCTTCACCGAGAACCATGCGCGCTCGGGCGCGCGCAGCTCGCTGTCGGACTACTACACGGCGCGCTACGGGCGCGTGGTGTTCGACAAGTCGCTGCGCGAGCACGTCGTATTCTCGGACCACAGCCTGGCCACCGACAGCGTGTTCGCCGAGGTGCACCTCGTCTCCTGCCGCAACGTGCTGATCTACTTCGAGCGCGAGCTGCAGAACCGCGCGCTGGGCCTGTTCCGCGAGGCGCTGTGCCACCGGGGCTTCCTGGGCCTGGGCTCCAAGGAGTCGCTGCGCTTCTCGGCCCATGCGGAGGCGTTCGACGAGTTCGTGGCCGATGACCGCATCTACCGCAAGAAGGCGGGCCTGTGAACACCGCGCCACCTCCTCGCCAAGCCTACGCCGCCATCGTGGTGGGGGGGTCCGCGGGCAGCGTCGATGCCCTGGGGGCCCTGCTGCCCGCGCTACCGCCGGCCGTGCGTTGCGCGGTGCTGGTTGTCCTGCACCTGCCGCGCGACCGGCGCAGCCTGCTGGCGGACATCTTCCGCAAGCGCTGCGCCCTGCCGCTGCGGGAGGCGCAGGACCAGGACGCCATCGAGCCCGGCACGGTGTACTTCGCGCCGCCCGACTACCATCTGCTGGTGGACGCCGGGCCCCGCGCCGCGCTGTCGGTGGATACGCCGGTGCATTTTTCCCGGCCCTCGATCGACGTGCTGTTCGACTCGGCCGCCGACCTGTACGGCCCGCGCCTGGTGGGCATCCTGCTGTCGGGCGCCAACGAAGACGGCGCGCGCGGCCTGGCGCACATCCGCGCCATGGGTGGGCTGGCCATCGTGCAGGAGCCCGGCACGGCCCCCATGCCGGCGATGCCCCAGGCTGCGCTGGCGCGCACGGAAGTCGACCATATCCTGCCGCCCGCGGGCATCGCCGCCCTGCTGGCGCAACTACACCACCAAGGCCTGCTGTGATGCGATCGCCCTCCCCTCCTCCCTTGTCGCCATCGACATCACTGCCGCACGCCAGCCGCATCAAGTGCCTGCTGGTCGATGACGTGCGCGAGAACCTGGTCGCGCTGGAAGCACTGCTGCAGCGCGACGACATCGAGATCCTCAAGGCGCAGTCCGGCCCCGAGGCGCTGGAGCTGCTGCTCGACCACGCCGACATCGCCCTGGCCCTGCTCGACGTGCAGATGCCCGACATGAACGGCTTCGAACTCGCCGAGCTCATGCGCGGCAGCGAGCGCACGCGGCATGTGCCGCTGATCTTCATGACCGCGGGCTCGCGCGAGCAGAACTGGCAGTTCAAGGGCTACGAAAGCGGGGCCGTGGACTTCCTCTACAAGCCCATCGACCCGCACATGCTGGCCACCAAGGCCCAGGTGTTCTTCGAGCTGCACCGCCGCAAGCAGGCGCTGGCCCACGAGCTACAGGAGCGCACGGAGGCGCTGCGCATCAACGAAATGTTCATGGCGGTGCTGAGCCACGACCTGCGCACGCCGCTCATGTCGATCACGGCGGCCGCCACCGTGCTCAAGCGCCAGCCCGATACCGACAAGGTGAGCGCCATGGCCGACCGCGTGCTCGGCAGCAGCCAGCGCATGGGCAGCATGATCGAGGACCTGCTCGACGTCACGCGCATCCGGCATGCGGGCGGGCTGTCGCTGCAGCCCGGCCCGGCCGACATGGAGGCCCTGGTGCGGCGCACGCTGTGCGAAGTCCAGACCGGGTCTCCGAACTGCCGCATCGAATCCACCCTGGAGGGCGACCTCGCGGGCGTGTGGGACGGCGAGCGCCTGTGCCAGGTGGTGGCCAACCTCGTCGGCAATGCCGTCCACCACGGCACCCAGGACCAGCCGGTGCGTGTGGTAGTGGACGGGCGGTGCCCCGACACCGTGGTGCTGGAGGTGTCCAACGGCGGCCAGATCGCGTCCGAATTCCTGCCCTGCCTGTTCGACCCTTTCCGGGGCCGCCAAAGGGCGCCCGGGCGGCACCAGGGCCTGGGGCTGGGCTTGTTCATCGCGCAGCAGATCGTGCGTGCGCACCAGGGGAGCATCGAGGTTTTTTCCGAGAACGGCACCACGCGCTTCCGGGTCGCACTGCCCCGCGTGGCGTCCGTACCTGGCGGAGACGGAAAGCCGCTCTGAGGATTTGGCGCTTCAGGCCGCCGAGCTTTGCAGGCTGGCGCGGATGGAGCCCAGCAGCGTTTCCAGTTCTTCCATGTCGAAAGGCTTGAGCAAGGTCCGCACGTTCGGCCCCCAGGCAGCGGGGTAGCTGCCCAGCTCGTAGCCGGAGCACAGCACCACCCAGCGCTGCGCGTCGGCCTCCAGCACCTTGCGCGCGAGGTCCGTGCCCGACAGGCCGGGCAGGCTGACATCGGACACCAGGACGTCGAAGGACTGGCGGGCGTCCAGCTCCAGGGCCTCCTCGGCCGTGGCGCACGAGGTGACCGTCTGGCCTTCGCACTCCATCAGCATGCCGATGGTTTCGCGCAGCTCGGGGTTGTCTTCAACGTACAGGATTCGCATAGCTCATCGGTGGTTCAGCCCGGGCACACCGGCCAGGGCGAGGGCGTTTCCATTCCAAAGCCCGCATCATCCGTACAAACGCCGACAAGCCTTGTAGGACAAAACATACTTCTCGGCCCTGCCCCGCAGCCGGGGCGGGGCCGCCGCTTCACTCTTCCAGCAGCGAGCGCAGCATCCACGCCGTCTGCTCGTGCACCGTGAGGCGCTGGGTCAGCAGGTCGGCCGTGGGCTCGTCGCTGGCCTTGTCGGCCAGCGGGAACAGGCCGCGCGCGGTGCGGGCCACGGCTTCATGGCCTTCCACCAGGATGCGCACCATCTCCAGCGCCTTGGGCGGGGTGCCGGGCGCGTCGGGCACCGAGGCCAGCTTGCCGAAGTCCGCGTACGAACCGGGCGCCACGTGGCCCAGCGAGCGGATGCGCTCGGCGATCGGGTCCACCGCGTTCCACAGCTCGGTGTACTGCGCCATGAACATGGCATGCAGCGAATTGAACATGGGGCCCGTCACGTTCCAGTGGAAGTTGTGCGTGGTGAGGTACAGCGTGTAGGTGTCGGCCAGCAGGCGCGACAGCCCTTGCGCGATGGCGGCGCGGTCCTTGTCGCTGATGCCGATGTGGATGCTGGGAGCGGTGGTCTTGGGGGCCTTGGCCATGTCGTTTCTCCTGAAGGGAAGGAAAAGGAATTTCGGTACAGCCCCTGCGGCCAGCCGCGGAGGCAACGCACCGTTTCACTGTAGCGCAAGGCCCTGCCCCGCGGGTAGACCTGCATCAGTGCCGCAGCGCGGCGGCAGGTCATGGAGCGCTCAGGACAGACGCTCGACCCCCGGCAGCTCGCAGGCATAGACCGCGTTGCGCAGCGCGGCGATGGCCTCGTAGCGCGTGAAGCTGCGCCGCCACGCCAGCACCACGCGGCGCATGGGCGGCGGGCCGCCGTCTTCCTCGCGGATGGGCAGGTAGCGGATATAGGCCTCGTCGCTCTTGCGGCGGCGCGACACCGTCAGCAGCGCATCGCGCGGCACCGACAGGCGCGGCACCAGCGTCACGCCCATGCCTGCGGCCACCATGTGCTTGATGGTTTCCAGCGACGAGCCCTCGAACGACTTGCGAATGCCCTCGGCATTGCTCGCGAAGCGCGCGAATTCGGGGCAGACCTCCAGCACGTGGTCGCGGAAGCAATGGCCCGCGCCCAGCAGCAGCATGGTTTCGTTCTTCAGCTCGGCGGCGCTCACGGAGGCCTTGCCCGCCAGCGGGTGCGTGCTGGGCACGGCCGCCATGAAGGGCTCGTCATAGAGCGGCGCCAGGGCCAGGCCCGTGTCCGGGAAGGGTTCGGCCAGGATGGCGCAGTCGATCTCGCCCGTGCGCAGCATCTCCAGCAGCTTGACGGTGAAGTTTTCCTGCAGCATGAGCGGCATCTGCGGCGTGCGGCCGATGGAGTGGCGCACCAGCTCGGGCAGCAGGTAGGGGCCGATGGTGTAGATAACGCCCAGCGTGAGCGGGCCGGCCAGCGGGTCCTTGCCGCGCTTGGCGATCTCCTTGATGGCGGCCGCTTGCTCCAGCACGCTCTGCGCCTGGCGCACGATCTCCTCGCCCAGCGGCGTGACCGAGACTTCGCCCGCACTGCGCTCGAAAAGCTTCACGTCCAGCTCTTCTTCGAGCTTCTTGATGGCTACCGACAGCGTGGGTTGCGAGACGTAGCAGGCATCCGCCGCGTGGCCAAAGTGTTTCTCGCGCGCCACGGCCACGATGTACTTGAGTTCGGTGAGGGTCATGGGAGTGTTCTGCGCATTGTCGCAAGCATCCATCATGACCGGATTTGTCTCGGGGCGGTACGGCGGCCTGCCGAAACCCTTGCCCCAGGCTGAGGCGGCGGCGCCGCATTGCGGTGCAGCCGCGCACCAGGGATGCGCTTTCGGCCGCGAAGCTCCGCTCAGTGAAAACCCTAGAACCCGGCACTTCCATGGAGGCATACCATTGCGCATTCGTTTAAATATACGAATACATATACGAAACAACTGCCGCGATGGATCGCAGCAATGGCATTGGCACAGCTTTTGCACTTTTCGTATACGAAGGCATATACATGCCTTTGCATCATTGACACGGACCTACCCAAAGAAAGGCACCCATGCTTTATTACTTCGCTTATTGCACCTGGCTCAACGACCCCGAAATCCGCCGCTACTGGCCCAACGTCAAGGCCATCACCAAGGGCTACGCCGCCAACCACCGCCTCCAGTTCCACGCGGCGAGCGACCGCTCGGACCGGGGCTGGTGCCACCTCAACGGCGTGTCGGACGCGCACGGCGTGAACGCCCTGGGCGTGGTCTTCGAGCACGAGCCCCACCAGTTCAACGAGGACTACGACGATTTCGAGCGCTTCTTCCTCACCGTGCATGGCGACGACGGAAAGGCCTACGATTGCTGGACCTACCGTCTTTCCGATCCCGGCATGGCCATGCGCCCACCCAACTTCTACTGGGAACACATCCCCGCCGGCCTGAAGGCCTGGCAGTTCCCCGCCGAGTACATCGCTTCGGTGCAGGCCACGTTCGACGCCGCCGCGCCCTGCCCGCGCGCGGACCGTCCCAACCCCTCCGCCATCCCCGGCAAGTCGGCCGACAGCCGCTGACCCGCCCGCGCCCACGCTATCCCGCCCACCGCCTTTTCTTTTCTTCCAAGGAAGTCACCATGAGTACCCTGATACGTCACCTCCGCAGCGGCGCCCTGCTGCTTGCGGCCGCTGTTCCGCTGCTGGGCATGGCCCAGGCCAAGACCGTCGCCGCGGATGTGCTGGCAATGGTTCCGGCAGAGATCAAGGCGCGCGGCGCACTGCGCGTGGGCTCGCAGCAAACCTTTCCGCCCATCGAGTTCCGCGAGCCCGGCAAGACCGAGGTCACCGGCGCCAGCCGGGACCTGCTGGTCGAGATGGCCCAGCGCCTGGGCCTGAAGGTCGATTACATCCAGGCCGAATACTCAGCGCTGATTCCCGGCCTGGAGGCCGACCGCTTCGACATGGCCTCCGGCGGCATCAGCGACACCGAGGAGCGCGAGCAGAAGGTGGACTTCGTGAACTACATGTTCTCGGGCGGCAGCATGCTGGTGCTGACGGCCAACAAGGACAAGATGGACACCATCGACGACTTCTGCGGCAAGAGCGTCGCCACGCTGCTGGGCAGCCGCGTCATCATGGCACAGGTGGAGGCCGCATCCGAGCGCTGCACCAAGGCTGGCAAGGCCGCGATCCGCGCAGAACAGCTGCCCTCCGCGCCCGACGCGCGCATGCAGTTGGACTTGAAGCGCGTGGACGCCTACCTGGGCGACTTCCCCGCGCTGGTCTACATGGGCACGCAGTTCCCCGGCCGCTACCGCATCGTCGGGGGCAACTACATGCTCACGCCCTACATCACCTCCTGGGCTTTCGCCAAGAACCGCACGGGCCTGCGCGACGCGGTGCAGAAGGCCACGCAGTCCATGCTGGACGATGGCACGTACCAGAAGCTGCTCGACAAGTGGGGAGTGGGCGGCGCGGCCCTGCCCGCGATCAGCGTCAACCTGCCCGCCTCCAAACGAACCAAGTGACCTGAGCCGCGGCAGAGGCCCGTCCCCAGGGCCTTTGCCGCCAGGCCTTCCACATTCCACCCCGGAGCTGTTGCGTGACCCTCGCCACCCCTTCCGATACCCCCGCCTCCGGCGCGGCGCCGCGCCGCGTGGTGCACCGCCGCCACTGGGGCCCCTGGATCTTCGCGGCGCTGGTGCTGCTGGCGCTGGCCGCGCTGCTGCAGGCCGCCATCCGCGCCAAGGTGATGAACCTGTCCGTCGTCGCGGAATACCTGTTCAGCCGCCTGGTGCTCGAAGGCGCCATCAATTCGCTGATGCTGGGCACCACGGCGCTGTTCCTGGCCGCGGGCGTCGGGCTCGTGGCCGCGCTGATGCGCGTGAGCGGCAACCCCATCCTCACCGCGTTCTCGTCCACCTACGTCTACCTGTTCCGAGGCACGCCGATGCTGATCCAGCTGATCTTCTGGTTCAACGCGTTCCCCATCATGTTCCCGCAACTGCACATCGCCATCCCGTTCACGAGCTGGGTGCTGGTGGATGCGCAGATGACCCACGTCATCACGCCCCACGTCGCCGCGCTGATCGGGCTGAGCCTCGCCGAAGGCGCCTACATGGCCGAGATCATCCGCGGCGGCTTCCTGGCCGTGGACAACGGGCAGCGCGACGCGGCCCGCGCCATCGGCATGTCGCAGGCCCTGCTGATGCGCAAGGTGGTGATCCCGCAAGCCGCGCGCATCATCGTGCCGGCGGCGGGCAACCAGTACATCCTGCTGCTCAAGTCCACCTCGCTGGCCTCAGCCATCGGCTACCTGGAGCTGCTGCGCATCTCCACCGACATCTACGCCGCCAACTTCCACGTGGTGGAGCTGCTGGCGGTCGCCGGGTTCTGGTACCTGGTGATGACGGCCTTCGCCACCGTGCTGCAGACCGCGCTCGAAAAGCTCTTCCCCCACCGGTAGCCCCATGTCCACGCCATCGTCGTCTTCCCCCCCCATCGCCATCCATCTGGACGGCGTGACCAAGTACCGCGGCACGCAGTGCGTGCTGCGCAACGTGAGCGCCGAGATCCCGCGCGGACAGATCGTGGCCGTGCTCGGCCCCTCGGGCGCGGGCAAGTCCACGCTGCTACGCTGCGTGAACCACCTGGAGACCATCGACGGCGGCCGCATCGTCGTCGATGGCGGCCTGGTGGGCTACCGCGAACGCGGCGACACGCTGCTGCAACTGAGCGACCGCGAGATCAGCCTGCAACGCCGCACCACCGGCATGGTGTTCCAGAGCTTCAACCTGTTCCGCCACATGACGGTGCTGGACAACGTCACGTCCGGCCCGCTGCACGTGCTCGGCCGCCCCAAGGCCGAGGCCCGCACCCGGGCCCTGGCGCTGCTGCGCCGCGTGGGCCTGGAGGAAAAGGCCAACGTCTACCCGCACCAGCTCTCGGGCGGCCAGCAACAGCGCGTGGCGATTGCGCGTGCCCTGGCCATGGAACCCACCGTGATGCTGCTCGACGAGCCCACCAGTGCCCTCGACCCCGAGCTGGCGCAGGAGGTCGTCGCCGTGATCCGCCAGCTCGCCGAGGACGGCATCACCCTGATGATGGCCACGCACGAGATGTCCCTGGCACGCGACTTCGCCGACCGCGTGCTGTTCATGGTCAACGGCGAGATCGTCGAGGACGTGATGCCCGCGCGCCGCTTCTTCGAAGGCCCCGCCAGCGAGCGCGGGCGCCAGTTCCTGTCCCACCACCTAGCCGCCCACTAGCCTATGTCCCCACAACACCCCTTCCAGCAGCTGCACCACGTCTGCATCGTCGTGCACGACCTTGAAAAAGCCGTCGCCTACTACGAAAGCCTGGGCATGGGCCCCTGGTTCGACTACCCCAAGGGCCGCCACCCCTACGTCACCTTCGAGGTGCCCAACAAGCAGGCCTCGGACGCCATGCGCTATAAGTGCCTGGACCTGGACAACGTGCAGATCCAGCTGTGCCAGCCCCCCCTGCTCGATTCGCCCCAGCGGCGCTTCCTGGACACGCACGGCGAGGGCGTCTACCACCTGGGCTTCGAGGTGCCCGACTGCGACGCGGCCGAGGCGCACACGCGCCAGGCCGGCGTGGGCATCACGGCGCGCGGCCGCCGCACCGATAATTCCGGCTTCACCTATTTCGACACCCGGCCTGGTGCCGGCGTGGTGCTGGAAGTGCGCACCACGTCGGCCGGATAAGCCAACGACGCATCTCCGCCCGCCATGACGCCTGCCCGCCCCGCCGCCGCCTCCATCGCCACCGACGTCTACCAGCAGCTGCGCGACCGCATCCTGTCGCACGAAGCCAAGCCGGGCGACCGCCTGGTCGAGGACGACATCTGCGCGCAGCTCTCCGCCGGCCGCACCCCCGTGCGCGAGGCGCTGCTGCGCTTGCAGGGCGAGGGCCTGGTCAGTCGCAGCCGGGGCTGGATGGTGGGCAACGGCGCGCCGCTGGCCTTTCGCAGCATCTTCGAGGGCCGCATGGCCATCGAGGGCTATGCCACGCGCCTGGCCGCTGAGCGCGCCACGCCCGAGGACCTGGCGCAACTGCGCGAGCTGCACGCGCAGATGAGCGCGGCCGAGTCCGTGTCGCGCAGCGAGGCCAGCCGCCTGAACCGGCTGTTCCACCGCCGCCTGGTGGCACTCTCGGACAACCTCTACTTCGTCGAGCAGCACGAGCGCACGCAGTTCCACTACTGGAGCCTGCGCCTGCCCGTGATCTTCGCGCAGGACCAGCTCGCGCACTCCAACGTGCAGCACGCCGACATCCTGGCAGCGCTGGAGCAGCGCAATGGCGACCTGGCCGAGCGGCTCACGCGCGAGCACATCGCCACCACCATGCGCATCGTCGCCGACGCGCTGGAAGAACGCTGAGAGCACGCCCATGGCCGATGCCCCCGTCCGCGTGCTGCACGCCGGCGCCAGCCACCTCTACCCCGGCGTGCGGCTGGCCGGCCCCGCGGTCGAGGACTGGCCTCTCTGGCAGGCGGGCGACGCCGTGCTCATCGAGTTCGCCGACCTGACCACCGGCCAGGGCACGGTCGAGGCCGCCGCCCCGGGCGGCTGGCAGGTGCGCGTGGCGGCGCGCACCACGGCCAAGGGCACGGCGACGGCGGCGAAGACCTGGTGGCTGGACCCCCACCCCAGCCAGCCCGGCCAGCTGCGGGTGCGCCGGCCCGCGCGCTAGCCCCCCACCACGAAATTCCCTCTCCACGATGCCTGCCCCCCATGCCATGGGCAGCCTGCTCCTCATTGGGGCGATGGCTGGCTTTTCCCTCTCCGACGCCCTGGTGCAGCGCGCAGGCAGCGGCCTGCAGGCCGCCCACCTCGCGTGGCTGCGCTATGTCTTGCTGTTGCTGAGCACGCTGCCCCTGCTGGCGCGCAACCCGTCGCTGGCGCGCAGCAAGCGCCCGGGCGTGCAGGTGCTGCGCGCGGCAGGGCTCGTGGGCTCGGCGGTGCTGTTCCTGCAAGGGCTCAAGGCCCTGCCCATCGCCGATGCGACAGCGCTGGTGTTCGCCTCGCCGCTGTACGTAACGCTGCTGTCCGCCCTGCTGCTGCGCGAGCCCGTGGGCCTGTGGCGCAACCTGCCGGTGGTGCTGGGCTTCACGGGCGTGCTCATCGTCGCGCAGCCGGGCGGCGCGGGTTTCGACGCGGCCATGCTCTACCCCATGCTCTCGTCCATGGCCTGGGCCACGGCCGTGATCTGCACGCGCCTGCTGAGCGACGCAGACTCCGCCACCACCACCATGCTCTACTCGGCCGCGCTGGGCGTGGTGGCGCTCTCGCCCGCGCTCACCACCGCCGACACGGCCGCTGTGGCGGCCCAGTGGCCCTGGCTGCTGGCCATGGCGGTCGCCTGGTGCCTTGCGCAGTGGATGACGATATTGGCTTACCGGCTCGCGCCGCCGGGCGCCATCGCGCCGTTCTCGTACTCCCAGATGCTGTGGGCCGCCATCCTGGGCTGGCTGCTGTTCGGCCAAGTGCCCAGCGCGCGCACCGCCCTGGGCATGTCCGTCATCGCGTTCAGCGGCGTGATGGCGGCCTGGATGGCGAACCGGCCGACGACCGTGCCCGCCTACTCGGGCCGCCAGCCGCCGCCCAGCACCCGGTAGAGGTCCACGGCCGCCGTGAGGCGCGCCTGGCGCGTCTGTGCCAGGGTGTCCTGTGCGCTGAACAGCGTGCGTTGCGCGTCGAGCACGGTCAGCAACGTGTCCACGCCCTCGCGGTAGCGCAGCTCCGCGAGCTGCAGCGAGCGCTGCGCCTGGACGACCACCTCGCGCTGCGTGCCTTCCTGGCGCTCGCTGGTGGCGGCGTTGCCCAGCCCGTCCTGCACTTCCTTGAGCGCACGGCGCACGGCGCTGGCATAGGTCTCCACCAGTACCTCGCGCTGGGAGCGGACGGATTCGACCTGCAGCTCCTTGCGCCCGCCGTCGAACAAACTCTGCGCCAGCGAGGCCGCCAGCGACGCGCTGCCCGTGGCCCCGGCCAGGCTCAGCAGCGCCGCGCTGCCCACGCCGCCGCCCGCCGACAGCGCAATGCTGGGCAGCAGGGCCGCGCGCGCGGCGGCCACGTCGGCATCGGCCGCGGCCAGGCGCGCCTCGGCGGCGCGCAGGTCGGGGCGTCGGGCCAGCAGCGCCGAGGGCAGGCCGGGCGCGACGGCCGGTGCGTCCAGGGCCATCAGCCCCTCATCGCCGCCCACATCGAAGCCCACGGGCTCGCGGCCCAGCAGCAGCGCCAAGGCCGATGCGGTCTGGCGCACCTGCTCCTCCAGCGGCGCGAGCGCCGTGCGCTGCTGCAGCACCGTGGTGGTCTGCTGCGAGACTTCGAGCGGCGTCGCCACGCCGTTGCGCGCGCGCGCCTGCACCACGCGCAGCACGCGTTCGGCGGTCTCCAGGCTTTGGCGGGCGATGGCGACACGCTCGCGCAGCGCCAGCCACTGGAAGTAGGTGGTCGCCACCGAGGCGGTGAGCGTGATGCGCGCCGTCTCCAGGTCGTAGCGGCTGGCCTCCAGCGCGGCGCGCGCGCCCTGCTCGCCAGCGGCCAGGCGGCCCCACAAATCGACCTCGTAGCCCACGCTGAGCGAGACTGAGGTGGACTTGCGCGTGCTCGCACTCTCGCTGCGGTTGGCGGAGCTGCCCGCCGACACGGACACGCCGGGCAGTTGCGCCGCGCCAGCCGTCTGCAACGCGATGTCGGCCTGGCGCACGCGCTGCGCGGCCGTGCGCAGGTCGCTGCTGCCCGCCAGCGCTTCTTGCACCAGGGCTTCGAGCCGGGGCGAGCCGAAGCCGCGCCACCAGTCCTGCGGCACCTGGGCCTCGGTGGTGAGCGGGACCTCGCGCCAGGCTTCAGGCAGGGGCATGTTCACCACGGTGGGCGGCTCGTGGACGGCGCAGCCGCCCAGCATGATCAGGGCCGCCGCCAGGGCGGTGCGGGAAAAGCGGGGGAAGCGGGGGTTCAGGGCTCTCATGGATTCTTGCTTCTCATCATTCCGACGCCAGGGCGACCACCGGGTCCAGCCCCGCGGCCTTCTTGGCGGGCAGGTAGCCAAAGACCAGCCCGGTGGCGAACGCACAGCCGAAGGCCAGCAGCACCGGCAGCACGGCGTACTGCACCGGCGTGCCGAAGGCGCCGATGACCGCCGCCACGCCCAGCCCGAACACCACGCCCAAGGCGCCGCCCAGGGCGGACACCACCAGCGCTTCGATCAGGAACTGCTGCAGGATGTTGCGCATGCGCGCGCCGGTCGCCATGCGGATGCCGATCTCGCGCGTGCGCTCGGTCACGCTCACCAGCATGATGTTCATCACGCCGATGCCGCCCACCAGCAGCGAGATCGCCGCGATGGAGCCCAGCAGGATGGTCATGGTGTTCTGCGTCTCGGTGGCGGTGTCGATGATGGACGCCATGTTGCGGATCTGGAAGTCCACCACGCCGTGGCGCTCGGTCAGCAACGACTCCACGGCCGCCTGCGTCTCGTCGATGCGGTCGGTGTCGGCCACGGCCACCGTCACGTTGCGCAGGAAGCGCTGGCCCGACAGGCGCAACTGGCTGGTGGCGTAGGGCACGAAGACCACGTCGTCCTGGTCCGTCCCCATGGGCGAGGCGCCGCGCACCGACATGACGCCCACCACCTGGAAGATCAGGTTGTTGACCAGCACGAACTGGCCGATGGGCTCCTGCCCGTCGGGGAACAGCGCGTTCGCCACCGTCTGCCCCAGCACGGCCACGGTGGCGTAGCTGGCCTCGTCTTCCTCGCTGAAGAAGTTGCCGCGCGCCACGGGCCACTGCCGCGCGATGGGGAACTTGGCCGAGGTGCCGGTGGCGCTGCTCGAATAGTCGGCGCCGCCGTAGCGCAGGGTGACGGTGCTGTTCTGCTCGGGGATGGCCGCGAGCACGTTGGGCACTTCCTTGTCGATGGCCGCCACATCGGACAGCACCAGCGTGGCCGTGCTGTTGAAGCCGCGCTGGTTGGGCGCGCCGGGGCGCACCAGCAGCAGGTTGGAGCCCATGGCGCTGATGCGGTCGATGACGGCCTGCTTGGCGCCGTCGCCGATGGCCAGCATGGCGATGACCGAGGCCACGCCGATCACGATGCCCAGCAGCGTGAGGACGGAGCGGAACATGTTGGCGCGCAGCGCGCGCAGGGCCGTCTTGGTGGCCTCCAGCACGTCGGCCAGGGCGCTGCTGCGCCCGCCGGTGCGCGGCGTCCAGCGCAGCGCCGCCGCGCGCGATTCGTCGCTGGCCTGCGGGCCGGGGTCGGACACGATGTCGCCGTCGCGGATCTCGATGACGCGCTGGGCGTGCTGCGCCACCTCGGGCGCATGGGTGATGAGGATGACCGTGTGGCCCTGCGCCGCCAGGTCCTTGAGCAGCCGCATCACGTCCGCGCCGCTCTTGCTGTCGAGCGCGCCCGTGGGCTCGTCGGCCAGGATCACGCGCCCGCCGTTCATCAGCGCCCGCGCGATGGAGACGCGCTGCTGCTGCCCGCCCGAGAGCTGGCTGGGCCGGTGGTGCGTGCGATCCTGCAGGCCCAGCATGGACAGCAGCTCCAGCGCGCGCGCATGGCGCTCGTGCGGCGGCACGCCCGCATAGACGGCGGGCACCTCCACGTTGTCGGCCGCCGTGCCGGTGGCGATGAGGTTGTAGCTCTGGAACACGAAGCCGAAGGCCTCGCGCCGCAGCTCGGCCAGCTCGTCGCGGCCCAGGGCCGACACGTCGCGGCCCATGAAGCGGTAGCTGCCGGTGGTGGGCCGGTCCAGGCAGCCCAGGATGTTCATCAGCGTGGACTTGCCCGAGCCAGATGCGCCCATGATGGCGACCAGCTCCCCGGGGTAGATGGCGAGGTCGATGCCGTGCAGCACCTCCACCGCCAGCTCGCCCTGGCCGTAGGTCTTGGTGACGCCGCGCAGTTCGATGAGCGGCACGGCGGCATCGGCGGCGGGATGCGTCGTGCTCACCGGCGTGCGCCTCCGCCCGCGGCGGGGCCCATGCCGGGCGGGCCGCCGAAGCCACCCGGGGGCTGCTGCTGGCCCGTGCTGGCGGCGCGTTTCGTCTCGGGCTGCTTGATGCCCGCCACGACGCGCTCGCCTTCTTCCAGCCCCGAGAGGATCTGCGCCTGCACGCGGCTGCTGACGCCGACGGTGACCTCTCGCTCGCTGACCGTGCCGTCCTCGGCCGCGACCTTGACGGTGGCGGCGCGGGGCGTGCCCGGCGCCGGGGCAGCGCCGCCGGAGCGCGGCCCCATGCCGCGCTGCCGCCCCTCGCCCGGGGCGCGCTGCTCGTCATCGGCACGGCGCTGGCGGCGCTCGCCGCTGGCGGCCTGCGCGGGCGCCGAGGCCGCCGCCGACGCCATGGATGCAGGCCCGGCCGCGCCGTCGCGGCGCTGGCCGGGCGCATTGCCACTGCCGCGCGGGAAGGTGACGGCCGACATGGGCACCACCAGCGCGTCGCGCGCCTCGGCCACGATGAAGAACACCTGGGCCGTCATCTGCGCCATCAGGCTGCGGTTGTGGTTCTCCACGTCGAACAGGGCGTTGTACAGCACCACGTTGTTGGTGACGGTGGGCGTGGGCTCGATCTTGCGCAGCTTGCCGTACCAGCGCCGCCCCGGGCTGCCCAGGGTGGTGAAGTAGGCGGGCATGCCCACGCGCAGCTTACTCACGTCGGCCTCGGACACTTGCGTCTGCACCGTCATGGTGGACTGGTCGGCCACGCGCAGGATGGTGGGCGCGGCCTGGTTGGTGTTGAGCGTCTGCCCCTGCTTGGCGGTGATGCTGACCACCGTGCCCGCCATGGGCGCGTAGATCTTGGTGTACTTGAGGTTGGACTCTTCCACGCGCATGCTGGCCTGCGTCTGCTCGATCTGCGCCTTCTGCGTGGTGATCTGCGCGCGCGTGGTCTCCACCGTGGTCTCGGCGTTCTGCACCAGCTCCAGCGTGGTGGCGTCTTCCTTCAGCAGGTTGCGCAGGCGCTGCAGGTCGCGCTCGGCCTTTTGCAGATTCACCTGGTTCTGCACCAGTTGCGCCTGCTGGGCACGCAGGCTGGCGCGGCTGGCGTCCACGCGGGCGGCGGACTGCTCGGCGTCGATCTCGGCGAGCAACTGCCCCTCGGTCACGTCGTTGCCCACCTCCACGTGCAGCTTCTTCAACTGGCCCGACACCTGCGCGCCCACGTCCACGTAGTCGCGCGGCTGCAGTGCGCCGGTGGCGCTGACCAGGTCCTCGAAGTTGGTGCGCTGCACGGTGGCGAAGACGTACTCGACCGTCTTGGCGCGGGACGCGCTCCACTTCGTCCAGGCGAACCAGCCGCCCCCGGCAACGACGGCCAGCGCGAGGACGGCAACGAACACCCGGCGGCGCGAGGACGGCCGGGCAGCGGGGGAGGAGGTCGGAACAGCATCGGTCATGGAGCAGGCACAAGAAAGCCCGGCGAGCCGGGCGGGAACGGGGGAAAAGCGGCCGCCATCATGGCAAGTTCAGGTAAAGCCGCCGCATGGGCTGCGTAAAGCTTTGGTCAAGCGGGGCGACGGAGGTTTGGCAAAAATGGACTGTAGCGCTTATGCAGCAAGCGCGAGCAGCTATTTTTTTGTGAGCAACCGGCATGTTCAGGGCAAAGCCCCTGTCCCATCGGCCTGCAGCGCAACCCGCCGCGCCACCCAGGGCGTGGCCAGCCCCCGGTGCAGCACGAAGCCCGTGAGCAGCGTGAACACGGCGGCGATCACGATGGCCTGCGGCGCCAGGAAACTGCTGTTTGCCAGCGCATCGTCGAACACCAGGCTGCGCACCGCCTGCAGCGCGGCCAGCAGCAGCGTGCCCCAGGCCAGCGCCAGCACCAGGTGCGGCAGGTGCGCCGGCAGGTCGCGCCGGGGCGAGCGCCGGTGCTGCCAGGCTGCCAGCAGCAGGTGCAGCGCCACCACGGCCGCCGCGCACAGCGGCGCGGCCCACCAGAAAGTGCCCACGCCCGAGGAGAACAACGCGGACACGCGCCCCCAGCGCGCATAGGGCAGCGCCGCCGCCAGCGCCGACTGCACCATGGTGAGCGCGACCAGCAGGCTGGCCGCCACGCCCGCGCCCAGCAGGCCGGCCAGGTCCCACGCGGGCACCGTGCGCACTGCCAGGCCCGCGGCGCGCGCCCAGTCCACCACGGACTGCTGTGCGGGCGCGGCGGCCTGCCCGGGCTGTGCGAAGGCGGTGGCCGGGATGAAATAGGACTCCACCGACCCCTGCCGGTACAGCCGCAGGCCCGTCGCGTCCACGCTCAGGGCGCGGAACCAGCTCCATTGCGAGGCGGCTTCATGCCGCACCGAGCCATCGGGCGCGGCCACGTGGTAGGCCAGGCCCGCCGCCGAGAACTCCCAGCGCGCCGCATCCCCCGCGAACGCATACTGCCGCGCCGTGGCCCGGTGCATGGCATGGAAGGTCTGCACGGCGCCGAGCACGAGCAGCACGGCGGCCAGCGCGACGGCGGGCAGGTGCGGGGCCAGCGGCTCGCGCCCGTACACGCTGCCCAGCAGGCCCCAGGGCGAGAACACGAGCACGACGGCCAGGCCCATCCACACGGGGCCCATGAAGCGCGTCCAGGCCGGGCGGTCGATGAAGCCCAGGCGCACTGCGCGGTCGCGGTAGGTGCCGTCGCGCACCCAGGCGGCGGCGACGGTGGAGGGGGGGTTCATGGCGTTTTCCTGCATCTCAAGCCTTGAGGTAGTCCGATTTGCCGCCCAGCCAGCGCGCCACGTGCTTCGCGGCCAGTTCCGGGTGCCGGTCCAGCATCAGCGGCGCCAGCGCGCGCGCCCAGTCGAGCAGCGCGGTATCGGTGTTCAGGTCGGCAAAGCGCAGCAGCGCATCGCCCGACTGGCGCGCGCCCAGGAACTCGCCGGGGCCGCGGATCTCCAGGTCGCGCCGGGCGATCTCGAAGCCGTCGTTCGTCTCGGCCATGGCGCGCAGGCGCTCTTTGGCCGTCTCGCCCACGCGGCCGCTGTCGTTGGTGGCGTAGAGCAGCACGCAGGCCGACGCCGCCGCACCGCGCCCCACGCGGCCGCGCAGCTGGTGCAGCTGCGACAGGCCGAAGCGCTCGGCATGCTCGATGACCATGAGCGAGGCGTTGGGCACGTCCACCCCCACCTCGATCACCGTGGTGCTCACGAGCACGCCCATCTGGCCGCTGGTGAAGAGCGCCATCACCGCCTTCTTCTCGGCCGCGGGCATGCGCGAGTGCAGCAGGCCCACCATCACGCCGGGCAAGGCTTCGCTGAGGTCGGCATGCGTGGCCGTGGCGTTGGTCAGGTCCAGCGCCTCGCTTTCCTCGATCAGCGGGCACACCCAGTACACCTGCCGCCCGGCCGCCACCTGTGCGGCGATGCGTTCGATGACCTCGTCCTTGCGGCTCTCGGCGATGAGCTTGGTGACGATAGGCGTGCGGCCCGGGGGCAGTTCGTCGATCACCGAGACATCCAGATCGGCGTAGTAGCTCATGGCCAGTGTGCGCGGGATGGGCGTGGCGCTCATCATCAGCATGTGCGGCTCCATGCCGTGCTCGGCGAGTTTGCGGCGCAGTTCCAGCCGCTGCGCCACGCCGAAGCGGTGCTGCTCGTCGATCACGGCCAGAGCCAGGTTCTTGAAGCGCACCTGCTCCTGGATGACGGCGTGCGTGCCCACCACCAGCGCGGCCTCGCCGCTTTCCACCAGGGCCAGCATGGCGGTGCGCTCTTTCCTCCTCTGCCCTCCCACCAGCCAGGCCACCTTGCGCCCGCGCGCGGCCAGCAGGGGTTCGAGCCAGCCGATCATCTTGGCGAAGTGCTGTTCGGCCAGGATCTCGGTGGGTGCCATCAGCGCGCACTGCCAGCCCGCGTCCATGGCGATGCAGGCGGCCAGGGCGCTGACCACCGTCTTGCCCGAGCCCACGTCACCCTGCAGCAAGCGGTGCATGGGCACGGGGCGCGCCAGGTCGGCCGCGATCTCCTCGCCCACGCGGCGCTGCGCGGCGGTGAGGCCGAAGGGCAGCGCGGCCAGCAGTTGCTCATGCAGGGGCTCAGCCTTTTGTGCGCGCAGCACGGGGGCGCGCAGCCGGTCGCGTTCGCGGCGGGACTGCTGCTGCGAGAGCTGCTGGGCCAGCAGCTCCTCGGCCTTCAGGCGCTGCCAGGCGGGGTGGCTGCGGTCCTCCAGCGTGGACAGCGCCACGTCGGGCGTGGGATGGTGCAAAAAAGTGAGCGCCTCGCGCAGGCTGCACAAGCGCTGGAGGCCATTTTGGCCAAAACCCCTCGCCACCGGCGGCGCCACGCCGGGCGGCAGCGTGTCCGACAGGTCCACCCGCGCCAGCGCGCTGACCACGGCGCGGCGCAGGTAGGGCTGGGGCAGGCCCGCCGTGGTGGGGTAGACGGGCGTGAGCGCGGCGGGCAGCTCGCCGCCCGCCGTGCGGAAGGCCGGGTGCAGCATCTGCCGCCCCCAGAAACCGCCCTTGACCTCGCCACGGATGCGCAGGCGCGCGCCCACGGCCAGCGTCTTCTGGTGCGAGGGGTAGAAGCTGAAGAAGCGCAGCTCGCATTCTCCCGTGCCGTCCTCCACCCGCACCACGAGCTGGCGGCGCGGGCGCAACTGCACCTCGCTGGCGGTGACGGTGGCCTCGATCTGCACCGTCTGCCCGTCGCGGGCGCTGGCCAAGGGGGTGATGCGGGTCTCGTCCTCGTAGCGCAGCGGCAGGTGCAGCGCCAGGTCGATGTCGCGCGCCAGGCCCAGCTTCTGCAGCGCCTTCTGCGCCGGGCTGGCGGATTTAGCGGCAGGCATGGACGTGGTGGGGCATGGGAAAGTGCGGTGCAGGCAGGCGGGCCGAAAAGGCTAACATGGTTACGGCTTTTTACAGACCCGGCACCATGCTCAAGCGCATCGACATCAAGCACCTCACCCTGGGCATGTACCTGCACGAGTTCTGCGGCTCGTGGATGGACCACCCGTTCTGGCGCGCCAAGTTCCTGCTCAAGGACCCCAAGGACCTGGCCCGCATCCAGGCCACCTCGATCCACGAATGCTGGATCGACACCGACAAGGGGCTGGACGTGGCGCCCGGCACCGCGTCGGTGTCGCGCGAGGAGGCCGACGCCCGCATCGAGACCGACTTCAGCCGCCTGGAGGAGCTGCCCCCGATCACCGTGACGCTGCCGCGCCCCCCGCCGCCGCCCCGGCGCGACCGCAGGCCCACGGACATGAAGAGCGAGCTGCAGATGGCGGCCGCGATCTGCGTGAAGTCCAAGGAGGCCGTGGTCTCGATGTTCAACGAGGCGCGCATGGGCCGCGCGGTGGATTCGGCCGGCGCGCACAGCCTGGTGGAGGAGATCTCGGACTCCGTCACCCGCAACCCGGGCGCCCTGATCAGCCTGGCGCGCCTGAAGACCGCCGACGACTACACCTACATGCATTCGGTGGCCGTGTGCGCCCTCATGGTCGCGCTGGCCAAGCAGCTCAAGCTCAAGGACGACCAGCAGCGCCTGGCCGGCCTGGCGGGCCTGCTGCACGACCTGGGCAAGGCCGCGGTGCCGCTGGAGGTGCTCAACAAGCCCGGCAAGCTCACCGACAAGGAGTTCACCGTGGTGCGTAGCCACCCGGTGGAGGGCTTCCACATGCTCAAGGAAGGCGGCAGCGTGCCCGACGCGGTGCTGGACGCCTGCCTGCACCACCACGAGAAGGTGGACGGCACCGGCTACCCCGACAAGCTGCAGGGCGACGGCATCAGCGTGATCGCGCGCATGACGGCGATCTGCGACGTGTACGACGCCATCACCTCCGACCGCCCCTACAAGCGCGGCTGGGACCCGGCCGAGTCGCTGCGCCGCATGGCCGAGTGGACCACCGACCACTTCGACGCGCGCCTGTTCCAGGCCTTCGTCAAGAGCATCGGCATCTACCCCGTGGGCTCGCTCGTGCGCCTGACCTCGGGCCGCATCGGCGTGGTCACCGAGCAGGCGCCCGCCGCGCTCACCACGCCCACCGTCAAGGTGTTCTTCTCGACGAAGTCCGACCTGCGCATTCCGCCCGAGCTGGTGGACCTGGCGGCGCCGGGCTGCAGCGAAAAGATCGTGGCGCGCGAGGACCCCGACAAATGGGGTTTTCCGGACCTCGCGGAGCTGTGGTCGGGCCTGCCGCGGCAGGCCTGGTAGCCCGGCCGGGCGGCAGGGGCGCCCGGCGCGGTAATGCGAACCATTATCAAATATGATGGCCGGCTATTTGGGCCCCCGCCATCCATGAACACCCCTCTCCTTGCCCGGCGCGCGCGGACGTGCGGCCCGCTGCTGCTGTCCCTCTGCCTCATCTGGGCCGCACCTGCGCTGGCCGACACAGCGCTCGCCGTGGGCGCGTCCACCCGGGGTGACCTGGCGCCCGGCCAGGCGCAGCGCTGGCCCGTGGCCGCGCCCCCCGGCCACGTGGTGCAGGGCGACTTCAACGGTACGGGCGCCGTGCTCGACGTGGTCGGCCCTGACGGCCGTCACCTGCGCCGCCTGGTGGGCGCGGACAGCAGCCCGCAGGGTTTCACCTGGCAGGTGCAGGCGGGCCAGCAGCTGCAGGTGCGCGCCGGCCCGCAGTCCGGCCGGTACGCCCTGCACCTGCGCCGCGCGCTGGCCCCGGCGGCGGGCGATGCCGCGCCCGGCGCGCCCGCCCCGGAAAGCCCGCGCCTGCGTGCCCTCGCCCGCACGCTGGCCGAGGGCGGCGGCAACCACGCCGAGGCCACCGCCGCTTTCTGGCAGGAGCGCGCCCGGCAGGGCACGCCGCTGGTCGAGCCGCTGTCGGAGCGCGAATCGCTGGTCACCTTCCTGTGGCGCGGCACGCCCGCGACGCAGAGCGTGCGCCTGTTCGGCAGCCCCTCCGGCGATCACGACCCGCTGCGGCAACTGCCCGGCAGCGACGTGTGGTGGGCGAGCTTCCGCATGCCCGCCAGCGCGCGCCTGTCCTACCGCCTGGCGCCCGACGTGCCCCGCGTGCAGGGCAGCGCCAGCGACAACCGCCGCATGATCCTGGCCACGGCCCAGCGCGACCCGCTGAACCCGCGCGTGTTCCCGGCGCGGGCCGACGCCGCGCTCGACGCCTTCCAGGGCTTCTCGGTGCTCGAACTCCCCCAGGCGCCGCCCCAGCCCTGGGTGGCGGCGCGCCCCGGCGCCGCCCAGGGCACGCTCACGCGCCACGAGGTCGCCAGCCGCATCCTGGGCAACCAGCGCCCCGTCTGGCTCTACCGCCCGGCGAACGCCGAGCCGCAGGCGCTGCTGGTGCTGTTCGACGCCCACGCCTACCTGCAGGACGTGCCCACGCCGAGCATCGTGGACAACCTGGTGGCCGACGGCCTCATCCCGCCCACCGCCGTGGTGCTGGTGGCCAACCCCAGCCCCGAGGCCCGCGGCACCGAGCTGCCGCCCAACCCGCCGTTCACGCGCTTCCTGGACGAGGAACTCATGCCCTGGGTGCGCGCCCAGGGCCTGGCCCGGCCGGCCGAGGCGACGGTGATCGCGGGCTCCAGCTACGGCGGCCTGGCATCGGCGTACGCGGCGCTCCAGCTGCCGCACTGGTTTGGCCGCGTGCTGAGCCTGTCGGGCTCGTACTGGTGGGCGCCGCCCGGCGAGATCCCCGGGTTCATGATGCGCGCGTATGCCGGGGCGCCGCCGCGCCCCGTGCGCTTCTACCTCGACGCCGGCCGCTACGAAGGCGCGCGCGCCGGGCAGGACGGCATCCTGGAGACCAACCGCCACCTCGGCGACGTGCTGCGCGCCAAGGGCTACGCCGTGACGCAGCGCGAACACGCCACCGGCCACGACTACCTGCACTGGCAGGGCGCGCTGGGCTGCGGGCTGGTGGCGCTGCTCAACCCCGCGCGCTTCGCGCAGGGCCTCCCGGCCTGCGACTCGTCAGCCATGCTGCCCGCTATGTAATCAGGAGCTGCTTGCGCTTGTCCAGCAAGCGCTGGAGGCACTTTTGACGATGATGCGGGCGGATTTGCGACAATCCAGCCCTTTCTTTCCTTGGAACGGGCCCGTCCGGCCCTCAAGCCCCCGATGCCCGCCACCGCCTCGCCTTCGCGCACCTTCACCCTCAGCGACTTCGACTTCGCGCTGCCCCCCGAACTCATCGCCCAGCACCCCGCCCCCGAACGCAGCGCCTCGCGCCTGCTGGACGGGCGCGCCGCCGAGCCCGCCGACCGCATCTTCCACGACCTGCCCAGCCTGCTGCGCGCGGGCGACCTGCTCGTCTTCAACGACACCCGCGTGGTCAAGGCCCGCCTGTTCGGCGAAAAAGCCAGCGGCGGCAAGCTGGAGCTGCTGATCGAGCGCGTCCTTGCTACCGATGGCGCCGGCAACGAGGTCGTGGCCCACATGAAGGTCAGCAAGAAGCCCCTACCCGGCAGCACCGTGCACATGGCGGGCGGCAAGGCAGCGGGCGGCTTCGACGCCACGCTGCTCAGCCGCTGGCCGGATGCCGACGGCCCGCTGTTCCGCTTCGCGCTGCACGGCCCGGCGGGCGAGACCCCGTGGGAGCTGATGGAGCGCCACGGCCACCTGCCGCTGCCGCCCTACATCGAGCGCCAGCAGAACGCGGAGCACGACCCGGACGCGGCAGAGGACAGCCAGCGCTACCAGACCGTGTTCGCCCGCAACCCCGGCGCCGTGGCCGCGCCCACGGCCGCACTGCACTTCGACGAGGCCGTGCTGGCCGACCTGGAGGCGCGCGGCGTCCACCGCGCCAGCGTCACGCTGCACGTGGGCGCGGGCACCTTCCAGCCCGTCAAGACCGAGAACCTGGCCGAGCACCGCATGCACAGCGAGTGGTACGAAGTGCCCCTGGCCACGCTGGCCGCCCTGGAGCGCTGCCGCCAGCAGGGCGGGCGCGTGGTGGCCGTGGGCACCACCACCGTGCGCACGCTCGAATCCTGGGCGCGCTCGGGCCAGGCCACGGGTGACACGGACATCTTCATCACGCCGGGGGTCGAATTCCAGGTGGTGGACGTGCTCGTCACCAACTTCCACCTGCCCAAGAGCACCCTGATGATGCTGGTGAGCGCCTTCGCGGGCTACGAACAGGTGATGGGGCTGTACCGGCACGCCATTGCGCAGGGCTACCGGTTCTTCAGCTATGGGGATGCGATGCTGCTGGAGCGCAGTACTACCAAATAGGGAGCTGCCAGCGCTTGCTGTGCAAGCGCTGGAGGCCATTTTTCCCGATTAGCTACCTGCCTCAAACCTCATCCCTAATCCGTTCTGGCTGAGCCCGCCGAAGCCAGAACATTGCTTGGAGCTGCCCTTTGACAGGCTCAGGGCGAACGGTGGGTTATTGGAGCTATGTCGCCAATCGGGATTTTTGTCACCACTTTCTGCAGCACATCCAGCAGGCTCCGCTGACCTGCCCCCTTCACGGACAGCCGTGGAAATAGCTCAGCATCCGGATATTGCGGGTGCAATAGACCCAGCGCCCGGGAGGCTACGGCCCGGCTGGGCCGGGCGAAACGGGAAGCACATCCATCCGCAGAATTTTAGGCGGTCTAAATGCGGCAGGCATGGAGCAGCAAGCTGGGAACAACATATGCCTGATGCTTGACTTAGGCCGTATCAGGTCAGTAGCATGGGGCGATCTAATTCTAGTTAGTCCCACAGAAACACCGCTTTATGCAGGCTGCTATTTATTCCAGCGTTTCGCCTTTTCCAAAGGTTTCTCCTTTGGTGTTTAGGCCGCGCGCCGGGCTTCGCCTGCATTTGCTGCGCCAGTTTCAAGCATTTTTGGCCTCCAGCGCTTGTGCAGCAAGCGCCAGCAGCTATCATTGTTGCAGCGCTGCGCCGCTTCCGTGGCGCACCGGTTTTTCGTGGGCCGCGCCCTTCTCCAAAGCTGGGCGCTCCCTTTTGGCCTTCGGGTCTAACTCTGCGCTCAAGCCGACCCGCTTACGGCGGGCGGCTTACCTGGGCCGTTAGTCCCCTCATCCGCTTTATGCAGGCTGTCGTTTATTTCAGCGCCTCGCCTTTTTCAAAGGTTTTTCAAGCCCTTTTGGCCTCTAGCCCTTGCACAGCAAGCACCAGAAGCTATCATTTTTGCAGCGTTGCGCCGCTTCGGTGGCCCAGCGCCTTTTCGTGGGCCGTGCCCTTCTTCAAGTCAGGGCGCTCCCTTTTGGCCTTCGGGTCTAACTCTGCGCTCAAGCGGACGGCTTCGCCGCCGCTTACCTTGGGCCGTTAGAGCTATTGAGAGACATGACGCAAATTCTCTTGTCCGTCGACTTCTGGAAGTTTGCTGTCCCGCTTCTTGGGGCCATCGTTGCATGGTTCGCAAACGAATGGAGAAAACGCATCACAGACCAGTACCTGCGCAAAGAGGCCAATTACAAAGAATTGCTCAAATCGCTCCGCGGATTTTACATTGGAGCAGCGAATGCACAAGAACTAAAGGTTGAGTTTCTGAATCAGCTAAACGTAGCTTGGCTTTATTGCCCAGACGATGTGATTCAAAAGGGCTACGCGTTTCTAGATACCGTGCATGCCAAGCAGATCCACACCGACGCAAAGAAAGAGGCAGCGATGGGGGCGTTTGTTGCAGCCATTCGAAGAGACATTTTGTCACGCAAGCTGGTCAAAAAAACTACGCTTGCAGCGGCAGACTTCAAGCACCTCAATGCACAGTAAATCTAACCCTTCCTTCAAGCGGACCTGCCTATGGCAGGCCGCTTAAGTGAAACGTTAGAAAAATTTGAGGAGAGAACATGGCTTGGTTCATAGATTCAGAGCGTGTTAAACAGTCCACCAAAACGGAGCTTAAGCATTGGAACGACGTACATCGCCCTGGTGAGGAAATCCCTCATTCGGGAATATATTTCTGCACTGGGTGCAATAAAGAAATTGCGTGCAACGAAGGAGATCCATTTCCTCCGCAAAACCACGCCCAACATAGCCATACAGCTCCACCTATTCGATGGAAGTTGTTGGTGAAAACAGAAAATAAATAATGACCACTGTAAGGTCTAACCCTGCACTCAAGCCGACCCGCCTACGGCGGGCGGCTTACCTGGGCCGTTAGGCCCACTGATCACAAGCGGCATCCCCATCGGATAGGTCCCAGCCCATCCACAACCGAAGAAGGAAACAAATACATGGCAGACCGTCTTCTAATTGCAGTCCTTGGGAACAGAAATTCCGGCAAAAGCACCACTTGGAATCGACTATTCGAGGCGACGGTGAAAACAGGCAAGTACGAGCGCATGATGTACTTGAATGCAGTTCAGTCTGTCGATGTCTTCCTGATCAGTGGTTCGCCAGAAGAGCGTGACAAGGATGTCGAAGATCTGCTCCCAGAAGCATTACCTCCTATAGTTTTATGCTCGACGCAATACAGGGCTGACGTGAAGGACACGTACAACTACTTTTTCAAGAAGGGGTACGAAGTTATCGTTCAATGGTTAAACCCGGGTCATAGTGACAAGGGAACCTATGAAGACGAACTCGCACTTCAAGGCTACCTGCTAAGCAAAGGTGCAACTCTTCAAATCCGAGATGGAACAATCGATCCGACGCCTAGAGTCAAGGAGTTGCGTCAGTTCATTCTCGGCTGGGCATTGCACAGAAATCTTGTGCGTACAGATTGGCCAGCCTAACTCGTCGTTCAACAGGGACGTCAATGCTTCGCATTGCCGCCCGTTAACTTAGGCGTTAGTCCCCTCATTCGCTTTATGCAGGCTGTCGTTTATTTCAGCGCCTCGCCTTTTTCAAAGGTTTTTCAAGCCTTTTTGGCCTCTAGCCCTTGCACAGCAAGCGCCAGAAGCTATCATTTTTGCAGCGTTGCGCCGCTTCGGTGGCCCAGCGCCTTTTCGTGGGCCGTGCCCTTCTTCAAGTCAGGGCGCTCCCTTTTGGCCTTCGGGTCTAACTCTGCGCTCAAGCCGACCCGCTTACGGCGGGCGGCTTACCTGGGCCGTTAGAAAATGCTTAAATCCCTCCGCGAAAGGATCAACCGCGATGATGGATGCCACTTCCAAATTGGCAATCGTCAGGTTCATGCCTTAGAAGCAATTGGCCTTCTAGCTCTTGTTTTTGGCCTTGCCATGTGGCAATTTCACGAAAAGGCAGGGTTGAGTATTTTTTGGGCGCTAGGGTTTGGCAGTGGCGGCTTCCTCATTTATATCCTGCATGTATTCCTAACCATTCGTCGCAGCCGACCACCTGCGGCGGCTGAACTTAGGCGTTAGACAGTGACCTCCCTACACTTCGAAAGGTTCATGAATTGGTTGTGCTGCTTGGCCGTTGTTGGCTTCGCGATAGTACTTTCCGCTGGTGTGGTCGTCGCAGTTCACGAAGGGCGAGTATCAGGCGGCAAATCCAAAGTAGTCCATTTGCTGGCCCAAGATCCAGTTGGCTTTTGGAGCACGTTGGGCATCAACCTCTTTGTGGCGGGAATGTTCTGGTACGGCGCGTATTGGATCTACATCCGCAGAATAAAGAAACAGAATGGGCCATAGGCGGCCGTTTAACTGGATATTCAAGCGGACGCCTAACGGCGCCGCTTAACTTCAACGTTAATCCTTTGATATTCCGCTTGGCTTTCGCGAACAGGCGGGCATAGCCGCAAGGTGAGCCTGGTTTTCAGGGTGCCCTCCAGCGCGGGTCAAAACGCCACCGCGCACCCATCCTTGCGCGGGTCAGACCCTGCAACGTAGCTGCCGTCCCCCTGGCGCAGCACCAGCTGCGCGCCGCCGAAGGCGAACACGCCGTTGCCCTCTTCCACCGTCACCTCGTGGCCGCGCGCGCGCAGCGCGGCAACCACGGCCGGGTCGAACGCGGGCTCCACGGCCACGCCCTTGCCGCCCGTCACGCGCCAGCGCGGGGCATCGGCGGCGGCCTGCGGGTTCTGGCCGTAGCGCAGCACCCGCAGCGCCATCTGCGTGTGGCCCTGGCTCTGCATGGGCCCGCCCATCACGCCGAAGGCCATGCGCGGCGTGCCGTCGGTGTTCATCGCAAAGGCCGGGATGATGGTGTGCGAGGGGCGCTTGCGCGGCCCCACCTCGTTGGCATGGCCGGGCACGAGGTTGAAGCCGTGGCCCCGGTTCTGCAGGCTGATGCCCGTGCCCGGTACGACCACGCCCGAGCCGAAGCCCATGTAGTTGGACTGGATGAACGAGACCATCATGCCGCTGGCATCGGCCGCCGCCAGGTAGACCGTGCCGCCGGGCCGGGGCGCGCCGTAGGTGGGCGCGCCGGCCTTCTCGCGGTCCAGGAGCTGGGCGCGCTCGCGCAGGTAGCCGCGGTCCAGCAGCTGCGCGGGCTGCACGCGCATGTGGTCGATGTCGGCGTTGTACTGGTGCAGGTCGGCAAAGGCCAGCTTCATGGCCTCGACCTGCAGGTGCACGCTGTCCACGCCGTCCAGCGGCTGCGTGCCGACGCCCAGTTCGTCCAGGATGCCCAGCGCCATCAGCGCGGCGATGCCCTGGCCGTTGGGCGGGATCTCGTGGATGACCGCATCGCCGAAGCGCTGGCTCACGGTGCCCACCCAGTCGGCCTGGTGCGCGGCCAAGTCGTCCAGCGCCATCGCGCCGCCGTGGGCCTGCGCATGGGCCACCATGCGCTCGGCGATCACGCCGCGGTAGAAGGCCTCGCCCTCGGTGTCGGCGATCAGCTCCAGCGTGCGCGCGTGGGCCTCGCTGCGGAAGACCTCGCCCGCCCGCGGCGCGCGTCCGCCGGGCAGAAAACATTCGGCGAACCCGGGCTGCGCGCCCAGCTTGGCGCCGCCCAGCGCCCACAGCCGGGCGATGGTGGGCGACACCGGGAAGCCGTTGCGCGCATAGCCGATGGCCGGCTGCGCCAGTTGCGCGAAAGGCAGCTTGCCCAGGCGCCTGGACAACGCCACCCAGGCCGACACGGCACCGGGCACCGTGACGGCGTTCCAGCCCGTCTCGGGGATGCCGCCCAGCCGGGCGAAATAGTCCGGCGTCCACGCGGCGGGCGAGCGGCCCGAGGCGTTGAGGCCGTGCAGCTCCTGCCCGTCCCAGACGATGGCGAAGCCGTCGCTGCCGATGCCGCAGCCCGTGGGCTCGACCACGGTGAGCACCATGGCGGCGGCGATGGCGGCGTCCACCGCGTTGCCGCCGGCCTGCAGCATGGTCAGGCCGGCCTGCGCGGCCAGCGGCTGCGAGGTGGCGACCACGTTGCGCCCCATGACCGCGCTGCGGTGCGAGGCGTAGGGCAGGTTCCAGTCGAGTTCGTGCGGATTCTTGTTCATGTCATTCAATCGAGATCTTGTGCTGGCGGATCACCGTGGCCCAGCGCGCGCTGTCGGCCTGCACCATGGCGCCGAACTGCGCGGGCGTGCTGGGCGCAGCGGGCTCCACGCCCAGCTTGGCCAGGCTGTCGGCGACCTCAGGCGCGCGCACCGCCTTGGCGAAGGCCTGGTGCACGCGCGCGACCAGGGCGGGCGGCGCGCTGGCGGGCAGGTACACGCCGAACCAGGTCACCGAGGAATAGCCGGGCAGGCCGGACTCGGCCAGCGTGGGCAGCTCGGGCGCCAGGGCGCTGCGCTTTTCGCTGGTCACGGCCAGGGCGCGCAGCTTGCCGCTCTTGACGTGGGGCATGCCGGTGGGTAGCGAGTCGAACAGCACGTGCGTCTGTCCGGCCACCAGGTCAGGAATGGCCAGCGCCGTGCCCTTGTAGGGCACGTGCGTCATCTCGATGCCGGCCTGCGCGCTGAAGGCCGCTGCGTTCAGGTGCACGATGGTGCCGTTGCCGCTGGTGGCGTAGTTGAGCTTGCCCGGGTGGGCCTTGCCGTAGGCGATGAGCTCGCCCACCGTCTTCACGGGCAGCGAGTTGGTGACCAGCAGCACGCTGGGCGCGTCGGCCAGGTGGGCTACGGGCGTGAAGTCCTTGCGCGCGTCGTAGGCCAGGCGCGGCATCAGGTGCGGCGAGATCGCGTGCGTGCTGCTCGTGGTCAGCAGCAGCGTGTAGCCGTCGGGCGGCGCCTTGGCGGCCTCGGCGGAGCCGATGGTGCCGCCCGCGCCGGGCTTGTTGTCCACCACCATCTGCTGCCCCAGGTCCGCCGCCACGCGCTGCGTGACCACCCGCGCGACCAGGTCGGTGGCACCGCTGGCCGGGAACGGCACGATCACCCGCACGGGCTTGTCGGGCCACGCCGGCGCCTGCGCCAACGCCGCACCCGCAGCCATCCACACCGCCACGCCCCAAGTCCATTTGCGCATCGCCCGCTCCTCGCTGTCATCGAACAACAGGCCATCTTAGGAAGGCGCTTGCATTCTGACCAACACTGATTCTGGAAGTCATCATTGCCAAAACGGCAAATCGTCCCATACTCCGCCCATGCGCGCCCATCAGTTGCAGGACACCGCCCTGCGCTACTTCCTCGAAGTGGCGCGCAGCGGCTCGCTCACCGAGGCCTCGGCCCGGCTGCACGTGGCGGCCTCGGCGCTGAGCCGGCAGATCGCCGGGCTGGAGGCCCAGCTGGGCACGCCGCTGTTCGACCGGCACCCGCGCGGCATGGTGCTCACGGCAGCGGGCGAGATCCTGGCCGTGCACGCGCGCCGCACGGCGCTGGACGCCGAGCGCGCCCTGGGCGAGATCGGCGCGCTGCAGGGCCTGCGCGCGGGGCGGGTGCGGCTGGCCACGTCGGACGCCTTCGCCAACGAGCTCGTGCCGCGCCTGTGCGTGGAGTTCCAGCGCACGCACGCGGGCATCCAGTTCAGCGTGACCTCGCTGCCCACGGCGCAGGTGCCCGGCGCGGTGCGCAGCGGCGCGGCCGACATCGGCCTGTGCTTCAGCCGCGCGCCGCAGCAGGACATCGCGGTGGCCTACCGCCAGAGCGCGCCGGTGCTGGCCCTGCTCCCGCCCGGCCACCCGCTGGCCGGCGCCGCGAGCGTGACGCTGGCGCAGATGGGGCGGCACCCGCTGGCCCTGCCCCCGCCCGAGACTACGGTGCGCCAGATGATCGACATCGTGTGCAGCCGCCAGGGCCTGCAGCTGGCGCCCGTGCTCATCAGCAACCATGCCAAGACGGTGCTCAACTTCGTGGCGAACGGCGGCGGGCTGTCGGTGGCCAGCGAGATCGCGGCGCGCCACCTGGTGGCGGCAGGCGCCATCGTGACCCGGCCCATCAGCGACCCGGGCATGGACCTGCGCGACCTGGAGGTGCAGACCCTGGCGGGCCGCAGCCTGCCGGTGGCGGTGCAGGCGTTCCTGGACCTGCTCAGGGAACGGCTGCCCAAACCCTGGTAGCTCAGACGATCCGTACATCCAGGGCGCCGCCCCTGCCACTGGCGCGATCCAGGCCAGCAGCCGCCGCGGAACTGGCTCCGCCAGGCCGCTGGCGGCGTCCCCCTGGGGGGAAGGCGCCGCAGGCGACTCAGGGGGGAGTCAATACCCGTGCTGCTCGCGGAAGGCGCGCGCCTTGCCGAAGTGGCCGTTGCCGATGAAGGGCACGGGCGGGCGCAGCGCCGACAACGGCGAGGGGTGGTTGGACATGAGCAGCAGGTGCCCCCGGTCGCGCGGGATCAGCGCGCGCTTGGACTGCGCGTGCGAGCCCCAGAGCATGAACACCACGGGCCGCTCGCCCTCGGCCACGTGGCGGATGACGGCGTCGGTCAGTTCCTCCCAGCCCTTGCCCGCGTGGCTGGCGGGCTGGCCCTCCTCCACCGTGAGGCCGGTGTTGAGCAGCAGCACGCCGTTCCTGGCCCACTTGACCAGGCTGCCGCCGGGGTTGGGAAAGGGCGGAAAGGCCACGCCCAGGTCGCGCTGCATTTCCTTGAAGATGTTCTGCAGCGACGGCGGCAGGCGCACGCCGGGCGCCACCGAGAACGCCAGCCCCTCGGCCTGGCCGCGCCCGTGGTATGGGTCCTGGCCCAGGATGACCACGCGCACGCTCTCGGGCGGCGTCAGCTCCAGCGCGCGCAGCGGGCGCGGTGGGAAGATGGTGGCGCCGGCGTCGAGCCGCGATTGCAGGAAGGCTAGCAGCGCCTGCCCGCGCGGCCCCACGAAGAAGGCATCGACCAGCGGCTGCCAGCCGGGCGCCACGGGCCAGTCGGCGGGGTTGGCGCTTTGCAGTTGCGTGGCATCATTCATGGTCAAATCGGCCTCCAGCGCTTATCCAGCAAGCGCAAGCAGCTATCAAGAGAATAGCGAAGCCAGCGCCAGCCCTGGCTCGGGCGCGCGCATGAAGGCTTCGCCGACGAGAAAGGCATGCACGCCGGCCTCGCGCATGCGCTGCACGTCGGCGGGCGCGAGGATGCCCGATTCGGTGACCAGCAGCCGGTCGGCGGGCACATCTTTCAGCAAGCCCAGCGTCGTGTCCAGCGTGACCTCGAAGGTGCGCAGGTTGCGGTTGTTGATGCCGACGAGCGGGGTCTTGAGCCTGAGCGCGCGCTGCAGCTCGGCACCGTCGTGCACCTCCACCAGCACCGCCATGTCCAGGCTGCGGGCAATGGCCTCGAAGTCGGCCATCTGCGCGTCGTCCAGGCAGGCGGCGATCAGCAGCACGGCGTCGGCGCCCATCGCGCGCGATTCGTAGATCTGGTACGCATCGACCATGAAGTCCTTGCGCAGCACCGGGAGCTGGCAGCTCGCGCGCGCCTGCTTGAGGTAGTCCACGCCGCCCTGGAAGAACTGCTTGTCCGTCAGCACCGACAGGCACGCGGCGCTGACCGTGCCGTCGCCCTCGGCATAGCTCTGCGCGATGTCGGCGGGGATGAAGTCGGCGCGCAGCACGCCCTTGCTGGGGCTGGCCTTCTTGATCTCGGCGATCACGGCGGCCTGGCCCTGGGCGATCTTGGCGCGCAGCGCGGCCTCGAAGCCGCGCGTGAGCACGCGGCTCTCGGCGTCGGCGCGGATCACGTCCAGCGGCAGGCGCTTTTTCGCGGCCGCCACTTCCTCGTGCTTGACGGCGACGATCTTGTTCAGGATGTCGCTGTTGCTCATTGCACCGCTCCCGCCAGCGCATGGGTACGCGTGACCAGTTGCTCCAGCCTGGCCAGCGCCGCGCCGGAGGCGATGGCCTCGCGCGCCTTGGCCAGGCCCGCGGGCACGGAATCGACCACGTTCGCCGCATACAGCGCCACGCCCGCGTTCAGGCACACGATGTCCTGCGCCGCGCCGCCCTCGCCCTTGAGCACGCCGATCAGCATCTCGCGCGACTGCTCGGGCGTCTCGACCTTGAGCGCGCGGTTGCTCGCCATGGCGAGGCCGAAATCCTCGGGGTGGATCTCGTACTCGCTGATCTGGCCGTTCTTCAGCTCGCCCACCAGCGTGGCCGCGCCCAGGCTCACCTCGTCCATGCCGTCGCGGCCGTAGACCACCATGGCGTGCTCCGCGCCCAGGCGCTGCAGCGCGCGCACCTGGATGCCCACGAGGTCGGGGTGGAACACGCCCATGAGGATGTTGGGCGCGCCGGCAGGGTTGGTCAGCGGCCCCAGGATGTTGAAGATGGTGCGCACGCCCAGCTCCTTGCGCACGGGCGCCACGTTCTTCATGGCCGGGTGGTGGTTGGGCGCGAACATGAAGCCGATGCCCACGTCCTGGATGCACTGGGCGATCTGCTCGGGCTTGAGGTTGATGTGGATGCCCAGGGCTTCCATCACGTCGGCGCTGCCGCTCTTGCTGGAGACGCCGCGCCCGCCGTGCTTGCTGACCTTGGCGCCCGCCGCCGCCGCCACGAACATGGAGCAGGTGGAGATGTTGAAGGTGTTGGCGCCGTCGCCGCCCGTGCCCACGATGTCCACGAGGTGCCTGGCGTCGGGCACGTGGACCTTGGTGGAGAACTCGCGCATCACCTGCGCGGCGGCGGTGATCTCGCCGATGGTTTCCTTCTTCACGCGCAGGCCGGTGACGATGGCCGCCGTCATGACGGGCGAGAGCTCGCCGCTCATGATCATGCGCATCAGGTGCAGCATCTCGTCGTGGAAGATCTCGCGGTGCTCGATGGTGCGCTGCAGCGCTTCTTGCGGTGTGATGGACATGGTGTGTTGTCTCCTAGGGCCGGTCCGACAGGGCCAGCTTGATTCCGAATCCGATGAACATGGCGCCCGCCACGCGATCCAGCCAGTGCATGCCGCGCACGCGGCGCGCCATCCAGCCCGCTGCCAGCGCCCAGCCCACGTTCACGGGAATGGCGTTGACGTTGAACAGCACGCCCAGCAGCACGAAGGCCAGCGCCTTGTTGTCCACGCCCGGCGCGATGAACTGCGGCACGAAGGCCAGGAAGAAGATGGCGACCTTGGGGTTGAGCACATTGGTCCAGAACCCGCCCAGGAACACCTTGGACAGTGGCATCGCGGCTGCGGCAGGCGCGGCGGCCGCGATGCCGCCGCCCTGGGATGGCTTGGACAGCAGCATGCGCACGCCCATCCACAGCAGGTAGGCCGCGCCCACCCACTTGAGCACGGTAAACGCCGTGGCCGATGCGGCCAGCAGCGCCCCCACGCCCACGGCAGCGGCGAAGATGTGCACGAAGCACCCGGCCGTGATGCCCAGCCCCGCCACGATGCCCGCGCGCGTGCCCGAGCGCAGCGCGTTCGAGACGATGTAGAGCACGTCCGGCCCCGGTGTGAGGTTGAGCAGCCAGCCCGCCGCGATGAACATCACGAGCTGATGGGTCTCAATGATCATGGCGCCTGCTCCAGAAAGTTCTTGAGCATCGCGTGGCCGTGCTCGGTCAGGATGCTCTCGGGGTGGAACTGCACGCCCTGGATGAGCAGTTCCTTGTGGCGCACGCCCATGATCTCGCCGTCCTCCGTCCAGGCCGTGACCTGCAGCACCTCGGGGCAGGTGGCGCGCGCTATGGCCAGCGAGTGGTAGCGGTTGACGGTGAACTGCTCGGGCAGCCCCGCGAACACGCCCTGCCGCGTGGTGGTGATGACGCTGGTCTTGCCATGCATCAGCTCCTGCGCGCGGACGATGGTGCCCCCGAACGCCGCGCCGATGCTCTGGTGGCCCAGGCACACGCCCAGGATGGGCAGCTTGCCCGCGAAGTGCTTGATCGCCGCCACCGAGATGCCCGCCTCGGCCGGCGAGCAGGGGCCGGGCGAGACCACCAGCCGCTCGGGCGCGCGCGCCGCGATGCCTTCGAGCGTGATCTCGTCGTTGCGGAAGACCTCCACCTCGGCGCCCAGTTCACCGAAGTACTGGACGATGTTATAGGTGAAGCTGTCGTAGTTGTCGATCATCAAGAGTTTCATGCGGCGCTCCCGGTGGTGGCGCGCAGGCGCGCGAATTCGCGGTGCTCGAAGGCGATGTAGGCCTCCATCATGCTGCGGTAGATGGCCTCCAGCACGTCGGGGTCGCCGCCCTCGGCGGCAGCGCGCTCGCGCACCCGGGCGACGATGGCTTCGATGCGCCCCTCGTCGCGCACCTGGGTGGCGTTCTGCTTGATGCGCGCGGCCTGCGTCATGTAGCCGCCGCGCGTGACCAGCAGGGGAACGAGCACGTCGTCCAGCGCGTCGATGTAGCGGCGCACGTCTTGCATGCTGGCGCAGGGCTGGGTGTGGTCGATGGCGCGTTGTGTCGTCGTCATTCCAGCCCCTCCTCGACGAGTTCCGCCGCGCGCAGCAGGGCGCGGGCCTTGTGTTCGGTTTCCTTCCATTCCAGCTCGGGCACCGAGTCGGCCACTACGCCGGCCGCCGCCTGCACGTAGAGCGTGCCGTTCTTCACGATGCCGGTGCGGATGGCGATGGCCACGTCCATGTCGCCGGCGTAGCTGAGGTAGCCGCAGGCGCCGCCGTACAGGCCGCGCTTGGTGGGCTCCAGCTGGTCGATGAGTTCCATGGCGTGCACCTTGGGCGCGCCCGTCAGCGTGCCGGCCGGGAAGGTGGCCTTGAGCACGTCCATGCTGGTCATGCCGTCGTGCAGCAGGCCCTCGACGTTGCTCACGATGTGCATCACGTGGCTGTAGCGTTCGATGGCGAAGGCCTCGGTCACCTTCACGGTGCCGGTCTTGGCGATGCGGCCGATGTCGTTGCGAGCCAGGTCGATCAGCATCACGTGCTCGGCCCGCTCCTTGGGGTCGTTGATCAGCTCGACCTCGGCGGCCTTGTCCTTCTCCAGCGTGGCGCCGCGCGGGCGCGTGCCGGCCAGGGGGCGGATCGTCACCTTCTGCCCGTCGGGCGTGTTTTCCTGGCGCACCAGGATCTCGGGGCTGGCGCCCACCACGTGGAAGTCGCCGAAGTCGTAGAAGTACATGTACGGCGACGGGTTCAGCGAGCGCAGTGCGCGGTACAGGCTCAGCGGGCTTTCGGTATAGCGCTTGTGGATGCGCTGGCCCACCTGCACCTGCATGAAGTCGCCGGCGGCGATCAGCTCCTTGGCGCGCTCCACGGCGGCCAGGTAGTCGGCCTTGGCGAAGTCGCGCTGGGCCGGGTGGCTTTCGGTGGGCTTGACGATGGGCGCGCTCACCGAGTACTTGAGCTGCTCCTTCAGCTCGCGCAGGCGCTTCTTGGCCTTGGCGTAGGCCTCGGGCTGGGCCGGGTCGGCGTAGACGATGAGGTAGAGCTTGCCCGAGAGGTTGTCGATGACGGCCAGTTCCTCGCACTGCAGCAGCAGGATGTCGGGACAGCCCAGCGTGTCGGGCGGGCAGGTGGCCTCCAGCTTCTTCTCGATGTAACGCACCGCGTCATAGCCGAAGTAGCCGGCCAGGCCGCCGCAAAAGCGCGGCAGGCCGGGGCGCAGCGCCACCTTGAAGCGCTTCTGGTAGGCCTCGATGAAGTCCAGCGGGTTGCCCGCCGCCGTCTCCACCACCTGGCCGTTCGTCACGACCTCGGTGCGGGCGTTCTCGCCGAAGCCGCTGGCGCGCAGCAGCGTGCGGGCGGGCAGCCCGATGAAGCTGTAGCGGCCGAAGCGCTCGCCGCCCACCACGGATTCGAGCAGAAAGCTGTGCCGGCCGCCGTCCTTGCCGTGGGCTAGCTTCAGGTACAGGGAGAGAGGGGTTTCCAGGTCCGCGAAGGCTTCCGCCATCAGCGGAATGCGGTTGTAGCCTTCGCTGGCCAGGCTTTTGAATTCAAGTTCTGTGATCACGGGGAGAGCTCCCAGCTGTCGCGGCGCGTGTCCTGAAGAAAAGGGCGCTGCGGTTCATTCGGTCGGCCATTGCATCCGCAAGGGATGGCGGCCACGGGCGCACGCTGGGGCTACGGGCCCAGGTGCCATCAGGCGTTCTGGCAGGCAGGCTGACGCCAGGGCCAGGCTCCCCGGTCGCTGCAACCTGTGATGAACACGTGGTGAATGAACATGGGCCAAAGTGTAGCAAAGCTTTTTCGGGCGGCCTTCCTGATGTCCGTCAACACGGCGCGGCGCAACCGCTCGAAAACCCTGTTGCGGCAAACGCCGGGCGCGGCAACAATTTGAAACGAACGACCGTTCTTTTTTAGGAGTCGCGCATGAAATTCCTCCAGCGATGCGCTGTGGTGGCGGGTGCCTGCCTGCTGGCAGCCAGCGCCGCCGCCCAGCCCATGACCGTGGCCGACGTGAAATACGCGGAAACCGCCAGCCTGAGCGGCAATACCCTGCAGCTCAATGGCGCCGGGGTGCGCTACAAGGCGGTGTTCAAGGTGTACACGGCGGGCCTGTACCTCGAGAAGAAGGCCCACACCACGCAGGAGATCGCCGCGCTCAAGGGCCCCAAGCGCATCAGCATCACCATGCTGCGCGAGATCGACTCCTCCGAGCTGGGCAAGCTGTTCTCGCGCGGCATGGAGGACAACATGGACAAGGCCGCGTTCTCCAAGCTCATCCCCGGCGTGCTGCGCATGAGCCAGATCTTCTCGGAGCACAAGAAGCTGCAGGCGGGCGACCAGTTCATGATCGACTGGATTCCCGGCACCGGCACGGTGATCACCGTCAAGGGCCAGCCCCAGGGCGAACCGTTCAAGGAGCCCGAGTTCTTCAACGCCCTGCTGGGCATCTGGCTCGGCAACGCGCCGGCCGACTGGAAGCTCAAGGAGGCCCTGCTGGGCAAGCCCGCGGGTTGACTCCGGCCCGCCGCTGCGGGCAAACCCTCACGAAACCGCGCCCCGGCTTGTCACGCGCCCGACAGACGCTGGCACCCCCGGGGCGTAACCTTGAACGAGCCGCTTCACAGCCCTGAACCGCACCCCTGGCATGCCACTGCGCACCTTCGCATCGCGGCATGCCGCAGCCTCGCCCCCGCTACCCGCGCCCCGGGGCGAGCCGTCTGCAACGCACTGACCCTCTGTCCCGGACCCCTTTTGCGCCAGACACCATCATGAAACTCAGCAACCTCTCCGTCGGCCTGCGCCTGGGCGCGTCCTTTGGCGTCATCCTGCTCATCACGGCCCTGATCGCCGCCACGGGCATGTGGCGCATCGCCAGCCTGCAGGGCGCGAGCGAGCGGGTGGCCACGCAGGAGATCGAGCAGCAGTTGCTCGTGGAAGACTGGGCGGCCGACATCCGCCTGAACTGGGTGCGCACCGAGGCCTTCCTCAAGGCCATCGACCGCGACTACATGGACAAGCTCACGGCCGACACCGGGGCCACCGCGAAGGGCATGGACGCCAAGGTGAAGCGCATCGAGGCGCTGGTGCAGGGCGAGCCGGGGCGCACGCTGCTGGCCGCCATCGCCGCCGCGCGCACGGCCTACAACGAGAAGCTCGCCGAGATCCGCGAGCTGCACCGCGGCGGCGAACCCAACGTGCCCGCCCTCGTGGACAAGGACCTGCGCCCCCTGGCCGACAAGTACCTGAAGTCGCTCGACGACCTGCGCAAGGCCATGGCCGCGCAGCTGACCGAGAGCCAAGCCGACACCGGCGCGCTGGCGCGGGCCAGCCAGGTGCTGCTGGGCGTGGGCACGCTGGTGGCCGTGGCGCTGGGCGCCCTGCTGGCCCTGACCGTGACGCGCTCCATCGTGCGGCCCGTGCAGCTGGGCAAGCAGGCCGCGGAGAACATCGCCGACGGCGACCTCACGCACCCCATCGCGGCCGGCGGCAAGGACGAAACGGGCCAGCTGCTGCAGGCGCTGGCCGCTATGCAGGCGCGCCTGGCCACCATCGTGGGCAACGTGCGGCGCAACGCCGAGGGCGTGGCCACGGCCAGCGTCGAGATCGCCACGGGCAACAACGACCTCTCGGCGCGCACCGAGCAGCAGGCCTCGGCGCTGCAGCAGACCGCCGCCTCGATGGAAGAACTGGGCTCCACCGTCCGCCAGAACGCCGACAACGCCCGCCAGGCCAACCAGCTCGCCATGAACGCGAGCACCGTGGCGGTACAGGGCGGCGACGTGGTGGCCCAGGTGGTGGACACCATGAAGGGCATCAACGACAGCAGCCGCAAGATCGCCGACATCATCAGCGTGATCGACTCCATCGCCTTCCAGACCAACATCCTGGCGCTGAACGCCGCCGTGGAAGCGGCCCGCGCGGGTGAGCAGGGCCGCGGCTTCGCCGTGGTGGCCGGCGAGGTGCGCAGCCTGGCCGGGCGCAGCGCCGAGGCCGCCAAGGAAATCAAGGGCCTGATCGGCACCAGCGTGGAGCGCGTGGAGCGCGGCACGGCCCTGGTGGACAAGGCCGGCGCGACGATGACCGAGGTGGTCAATGCCATCCGCCGCGTGACGGACATCATGGGCGAGATCAGCGCGGCCAGCAGCGAGCAGAGCCAGGGCGTCTCGCAAGTGGGCGAGGCCATCACGCAGATGGACCAGACCACGCAGCAGAACGCCGCGCTGGTGGAGCAGAGCGCCGCCGCGGCGGACAGCCTCAAGACGCAGGCGGGCCAGCTCGTGGAGGCCGTGGCCGTGTTCCGTGTGCCGGACACGCACCTGCGCGCCACGACCGGGCTGCCGGCGCTTCCAAAACAGGAGCTGCCTGCGCTTGCCAGATCCTGATTTCAGGTATTTTTCAACCTGAAATCAAGCAATACCAGGCGCTGGCAGCTCCTGTTTTTGAAGCAGCCACGCCAGCGAATCCACCCAGCCATCGGCATCCACGGCGCGCACGTCCTGCCCGTGGTTGTAGCCGTAGGTCACCAGCACCACCGGGCAGCCCGCGGCCCGCGCGGCCTGCGCGTCGTTGCTGGAGTCGCCCACCATCAGCGTGCGCCCGGGCGCGGTGCCCAGGGCCTCGCAGGTCTTGAGCAGGGGCAGCGGGTCGGGCTTCTTGCGCTCGAAGGCGTCGCCGCCGAACACCTTGTCGAAGTAGCCGTCCAGCCCCTTGGACTGCAGCAGCGGGCGCGCGAAATCGGTGGGCTTGTTGGTCAGGCAGGCCAGGCGCAGGCCGGCGCCGCGCAGCGCCCGCAGGCCCTCCTCCACGCCGCCGTACACCGCAGCGTGCTGGCCATTGATCGCCAGGTAGTGCCGCTGGTAGCTGTCCCAGGCGGCGGGGTACAGCGCTTCGGTTTTGATAGCTGCCTGCGCTGACCCCTCGGGCGCCAGGACGTGGTTCAGCACCGATCGCAGCAAGTGCTCGGAGCCCTTGCCCACCATGTGTTCGATGTGCCGTGCGTCGATGGCCGGCAGGCCCAGGTCGCGCAGCATGCCGCCCAGCGCCGCCGCGAAGTCGCCCAGGGTATCGACCATGGTGCCGTCCAGGTCGATGATGACGGCGTCCACGCGGGACAGCAGGGCGGCGGGGGATTCGGCAGGGCGCATGGCAGGTTCGGCAAAAGGGGATGGGTGAGTGTAAGAGCGGCTAGGCACGCAGTTCGGCCAGCAGCGCCTGGGCCCGGTCGGTGCGCACGTCCTTTTCCTGCGCCATCCGGCGGGCGATGACGTCGATCTCGGCGCCCGTCGCGCCGGCCACGATGGCGATGTTGCGTGCGTGCAGCGCCATGTGGCCGCGCTGGATGCCCTCGGTGGCCAGCGCGCGCAGGGCGGCCAGGTTCTGCGCCAGGCCCACGGCGACGGCGGTCTCGCCCAGCTCCTGTGCCGTCGCCACGCCCATGATCTTGAGCGACAGGCGCGCCAGCGGGTGGGTCTTGGTGGCGCCGCCCACCAGGCCCACGGGCATGGGTATCTCCAGGCTGCCGACCAGCCAGCCGCGCGCGTCCTTCTCCCAGCGCGTCAGCGAGCCGTAGTGCCCATTGCGGCAGGCCCAGGCGTGAGCGCCCGCCTCCACCGCGCGCCAGTCGTTGCCGGTGGCGACGATCACCGGGTCGATGCCGTTCATGATGCCCTTGTTGTGCGTGGCGGCGCGGTAGGGGTCCACGGCGGCGAATTCGTAGGCGTCCAGGATGCGCTCGATCATGTCGCGGCCGTCGTATTCGGCCGTGGTCAGCACCTCGGGCGACAGCGCCACGCGCGCGCGCGACAGGCGCAGGTCGGCCAGGTTGGAGAGGATGCGCAGCCGCACCTGCCCGCCCGTGATGGACTCGACCAGCGGCGAGACGGATTCGGCCATGGTGTTGACGGTGTTGGCGCCCATGGCGTCGCGCACGTCCACGATCAGGTGCATCACCAGCATGGCGCCGCGGCGCGTGTTCTCCAGCACGTGCACCTCGATGTCGCGGCAGCCGCCGCCCAGGCCGATGAGCACCTTGTCGCGCTGGTTCGCCAGGTCGATGATTTCCTGGCGGCGGCGCAGCAGCGACTGGCGCGCGCCGTGCGGGTCGGTGAGGCCCAGCACCTGCACCTGCGCGCGCATCAGCGGCGCGGTGCTCGAGGTCTCGAAGCCGCCGCACTCGCGCGCGAGCTTGGCCATGAAGGAGGCAGCGGCCACGACGGAGGGCTCCTCCACCGCCATCGGCACGAGCACGTCCTTGCCGTTGAGCTGGAAGTAGCCGGCCACGCCCAGCGGCAGCTCGAAGGTGCCGACGACGTTCTCGATCATGCCGTCGGCCACGGCGGGGTCCAGCGCGCCGGCGTGGGCGAGCCGCCGGGCGTCGTCGTCGCTCAGGTGCGCGGCGGCCACGAGGTGTTGCAGGCGCTGCGGCACGGTCATGGAGCGGAAGCGGGGCAGGCGGGAGTCAATGGTGGTCATGGTGGGCAGGCTGGTGAAGAAGAATGAAAAAGGACGCAGAGGGGGCGGGGTACAGTGCGGGCACATGAGCACCCCGGCCTCTCCCCTGTTCATCGCCCTGGCGGATTCGCTGGACCGGCAGATCCGCGACGGCGTGTACCGCAGCGGCGACAAGCTGCCCTCGCTGCGGGAGATCGCGGCATCGCGCGGCTACGGCAAGAACACGGTGGTCGCCGCCTTCGAACTGCTGGTGGCCCGGGGGCTGGTGGAGCCCCGGCGCGGCGCGGGCTTCTTCGTCAAGGAGGCCGTGCACCAGGTCCAACAGGCCGGCGAGAGCGCCGACAATCCGTCGCGGCGCCGGGCCATGGACATCGTCTGGCTCATGCGCATGCAGCTGCGCAATGCGCCACGGCAACTGGCCGTGGGCGATGCGTTCCCGCCGTCCGAGTGGCTGGCCGGGGCACGGCTGGACCGCTCGCACCACAAGGTGGCGCGCGGCGGGCTGGGCGCGCTGTTCCGCTACGGCGACCGGCTGGGCTATGCCCCGCTGCGCCACCGCCTCGTGCGGCGCCTGGCGGACGTGGGCATCGACGCCCACCCCCAGCAGATCGTGCTGACCCACGGCGCCAACGAGGCCATGGACCTGATCGTGCGCTACTTCGTGCCGCCCGGCGGCGTGGTGCTGATCGACGACCCCGGCTACTACCCGCTGCTGGGCAAGCTGCACCTGGCCGGCGCCCGGATCGTGGGCGTGCCCCGCCTGGCGGACGGCCCCGACCTGCAGGCGCTGGAGCACGTGCTCCAGGCCGAGCGCCCGCGCCTCTTCTTCACGCAGTCGCTGGCCCACAACCCCACGGGCTCGGACCTGTCGCAAGCCAAGGCGCAGGCGGTGCTGCGCCTGGCCGAGCAGCACAACCTGCTGCTGGTCGAGAACGATGCGCTGAGCGACTTCCGCCCCGCCACGGCGCCACGGCTGTCGGCGCTCGACGGGCTGGAGCGCACGCTCTACCTCGGCAGCTTCTCCAAGTCGCTGTCGGCCGCGCTGCGCGTGGGCTACGTCGCCTGCAGCGCGGACCTGGCGCAGGACCTGGCCGACCTGAAGATCCTCACCGCCGTCAGCAGCTCGGAATACGCCGAGCGCGCCGTCGAGACGCTGCTGGCCGAGCGGCGCCATGCCAGGCACCTGGAGCAGCTGCGGGCCCAGCTGGCCGAGGCCACGCACAACGCCTACGCGCTGCTCGACCGCATGGGGGCCGAGGTGTTCGTGCGCCCCGCGCACTCGCTGTTCATCTGGGCGCGCTGGCCCGGCTTCGACGATGCCCAGGCGCTCGCCCAGTCCATGCTGGACATGGACATCGTGATGGCGCCCGGCAACATCTTCAGCGTGGACAGCGAGCGGGTCAGCCCCTGGTCGCGCTGCAATCCGCACGCGGTGCAGGATCCGCGCTTCGCGCGCGCGCTGGAGCGGCTTCGCGGATGAGGGCATGGCGTTTCAGCCTTGGGCCTTCTTCTGGCGTTTCTTCCACGCGCGCAGGTCGTGCATGCCCGTCAGCGTGCGCGGGTCCACGGCCGTGCCGAAGATGCTGTGCTTCTGGATCTTCTGCGTGCCCGTGGTGGGGATCTGGTCTGCGAACCACACCCAGCCCGGTGTCTTGAAGTACGCGAGCCCCGCCTCGCAATGCGCGAACAGCGAGCGCAGCAGGGCCTGCGTGTCCGGTGCCTTGCGTGCATGGGGCTTGAGCACGATGCAGGCCAGCACTTCCTCTTCACGGATGTCGTCGGGCACGGCCATGACGGCGGCCAGTTCCACGTCGGGGTGGGTGAGCAGCCAGGCCTCGACCTCGGCCGCGGCGATGTTCTCGCCCGAGCGGCGGATGATGTTCTTGCGCCGCTCCACGAAGTGCAGCATGCCCGTGGCGTCGCGCGTGACCACGTCGCCGGTGTGGAACCAGCCGCCGCGCCACGCGGCCTCGGTGGCGGCCTCGTCATCCAGGTAGCCCGAGAAGAAATCCTTGCGCGGCGTGGCGGCCGAATGGCGGATGAGCATCTCGCCGGGCGTGCCGTCCTGTACGTCGTTGCCCGCGTCGTCCGCCACGCGCACCTCGATGCCCTGCGTGGAGCGGCCGAAGGCGCGCGTACCCACCTGGCGCGGCGGCATGTTGTCCACGAGGATGCGCACGTTCTCCGTCATGCCCCAGAGTTCGAGCAGCGGGAAGCCGAAGCGTTCCTCGAACGCCGCGTGCAATTGCGGCTCCACGCCCGCGCCCATGCCGAAGCGCACGCAGTGGTCTTTGTCGCCGGGTGAAGGCGGCTGCACGCAGAGCATCTGCACGATCACGCCCAGGTAGTGGACGACAGTGGCGCGCGTATCGCGCACCTCGCTCCACCAGCGCGTGGGCTGGAAGCGGTCGGTCTGGATCTGGCAGCTTCCCGTGAGCAGCGCCGCTTGGAACGAGAGGATGGACGCGTTGACGTGGAACAGCGGCAGCGGGTTGTAGATGCGCTCGCCCTCGGGCCGGAAATCGACGAGCCTGCCGCGCGTGGCGTAGTACGCCCCAGCGGCCAGCTCGTAGCGGTGCGAGAGCACGCAGCCCTTGGGCCGGCCCGTGGTACCCGAGGTGTAGAGGATGCTCGCGGGCGTGTCGGCCTCGGGCGTCCAGTCCGTCGCTGGCGAGGGAGATGGAGGGAGGGCGGCGTCGAACTGCTCGAAGACCACGGCGGGTGGCTGCCACGTGGCCTCGCGCGCGCCGGCCTGCCAGTCGGCCTGGCGCGACTGCAGCACCACGGCCAGATCGACGTGCGCGTGGTCGATCAGGTAGGCCAGCTCGCGCGGGCGGTAGTCGGGGTTGACGGGCACGCAGCAGATGCCCAGCGCGTTCATCGCCAGCTTGTGCAGCATGTGCTCCAGCCGGTTCTCCAGCAGCAGGGCGACGCGGTGGCCCTTGCCGTAGCCCGCCGTGCGGTAGCGGGTCATCAGTTCCTGCACGGCGTGCGCTGCTTGCGCATAGGTGATGGTGCGGCCCTCGGGGTCGTAGGCGCGCGCGGGGTTGGGCGGGGCCACCAGCAGGGGCCGGTCGCGGAACGCGGCGGCGGCCTCCTGCAGCACGCCGCCGATGGTGGCGCTCTCGTGCGGAGTCAGCATGGGTTTCTTCCCAGAATGAGGTCGGCCGCCTTCTCGCCGATCATCATCGACGCGGCACAGATGTTGGCCGAGGGGATGGCCGGGATGACCGACGAATCGGCCACGCGCAGGCCCTGCAGGCCGTGCACGCGCAGCTGCGCATCGACCACGGCGCCCGCTTCGGGCGACGGCCCCATGCGCGCCGTGCCGCACAGGTGGTACGACGAGACGCCGTAGCGGCGGATGTAGGCGAGGATGTCCGCGTCGCTCTCGGCCTGCGCGCCCGGCATGGCCTCGGCCTCGAAGAACGGGGCGAGCGCCTGGGTGCGCAGCAGCCCGCGCGCCAGGCGCACGCCGGCGGTGAGCACGCGCACGTCCTCCTCGTGCGAGAGGTAGTTGGGGCGGATCAGCGGATCGGCCCAGGGGTCGGCTGAGCGCAGCCGCACCTCGCCCTCGCTGCGCGGGCGGTGCGCCCAGACGCCGCAGGTCATGCCGGGGTAGGTGTCGAGCTGGCCCACGTAGCCCTCGCGGTAGCTGGCCGGGGTGAACACGCCCTGCAGGTCGGGCCGCACGCCGTCACCCAGCCCGGAGTGCCAGAAGAAATGCACGAGCGAGGGGCTCAGGGCGAGGATGTTGGGCTTGCCCGCGAGCCAGCGCGCCGCCTGGCCCCAGAGGCGCGGCACGCGCGCCAGTTCGTTGATGGTGAGCGTGCTGCCGCGCCGCACGCGGCCCACGACGCGCACCGAGAAATGATCCTTCAGGTGCGCGCCCACGCCTGCGAGGGCGTGCGCCACGGGCAGGCCCAGCGCCTGCAGGTGTTCGGCCGGGCCGATGCCGGAGAGCTGCAGCAGCCGGGGCGTGTTGATCGCGCCCGCGCAAATCACTACCTCGCGCCGCGCGCCGACGGCTTTGGCATTCCCCTGCGGGCCGCCGTGCGCGTAGGCCACGCCCGTGGCGCGCGTGCCATCCAGCACGATGCGCGTGGCCTGCGCATGGGTGCGCACCGCGAGGTTGGGCGGGGGCGAGCGCAGGTAGCCGCGCGCCGTGCTCTGGCGCCAGCCGCGGTGGATGGTGCGCTGGAAGTAGCCCACGCCGGCCTGGCTGTCGCCGTTGTAGTCGGGGTTGCGCGGCAGGCCCAGCTCCTGCGCGCCCGCGATGAAGGCCTCGCAGATCGGGTGGATCCAGTCGATGGGCGTGACCGGCACGCGGCCTGCCGTGCCGCGGCGCGTGCTGCCGGCGGGGCCCAGCCAGCGCTCGTTGCGCTGGAAGTAGGGCAGTACCTCGGCGAACGACCAGCCGGGATTGCCGAGCGCGGCCCAGCCGTCGTAGTCCTCGGCCTGGCCGCGGTTGTAGATCAGGCCGTTGATCGCGCTCGATCCGCCCAGCGTCTTGCCCTGCGGCAGCGGCACGCGCCGATCGAGCGTGCGCGCGTCGGGCTCCGAGCCGTAAGTCCACGTGTAGGCCGGGTCGAACAGCATCTTGATGAAGCCGGCCGGCAGGTGCAGGTAGGGGTGGCGGTCGGGCGGCCCGGCTTCAAGCAGGCAGACGGTGACGGCCGGATCCTCGGCCAGCCGCCGCGCCACGATGGCGCCGGCCGCGCCCGCGCCGACCACGACGTAGTCGAAGCTTTCCGCGAAGTCCACGTCAATGGCCTCCCAGGTACGCCGCACGCACTTTCGGGTCGCGCCGCAGCGCGCGGCCCGCGCCCTGCAGCGTGATGCGGCCGGTCTCCAGCACATAGCCCCGGTCGGCCACGGCCAGGGCCTGGTTGGCCATCTGCTCCACCAGCAGGATGGTCACGCCCAGCGTGCGCAGGCTGCGGATGGTGTCGAAGATTTCCTTGACGATCAGCGGCGCGAGGCCCAGCGAGGGCTCGTCGAGCAGCAGCAGTTTCGGGCGCGCCATCAGGGCGCGGGCGATGGCCAGCATCTGCTGCTCGCCGCCGGACATGGTGCCCGCCATCTGCTGCTGGCGCTCGCCCAGGCGCGGGAAGCGCTCGAACTGCGCCTGGATGTCGGCCTCGATCTCCGCCGCGCTGGCGCGGCGGTGGTAGGCGCCCAGCAGCAGGTTGTCGCGCACGGTCTGGTCGGCGAACACCTGCCGGCCTTCGGGCGACTGCGCGATGCCCAGCGCCACGCGCCGGTGGCCGGGGATGGCGGCGAGATCCTGCCCCCGCAGCAGCACGCGCCCGGCCTTCGCGGGCTCCAGGCCCGAGATGCAGCGCATCAGCGTGCTCTTGCCCGCGCCGTTGCCGCCGATGATGGTGACCACCTCGCCCACCTGCACGTGCAGCGAGACGCCCTTGAGCGCCTGCACCGCGCCGTAGTGCACGTGCAGGTCTTCGATGCGCAGCAGTTCATCGGACATCGGTGTCCTCCTCGTCGGCTTCGCCATCGTCGGTGCCCAGGTAGGCCGCGATCACGCGCGGGTCGCTCTGCACCTGCGCGGGCGCGCCCTCGGCGATCTTCTGGCCGTAGTCCAGCACGATCACGTGGTCGGACACGGCCATCACCAGATCCATGTGGTGCTCAATGAGCAGCACGGTGATCCCCAGGTCGCGGATGCGCAGGATCACCTGCGCCAGCTCCTGCGTCTCCTGCGGGTTCAGGCCGGCGGCGGGCTCGTCGAGCAGCAGCAGGCGCGGGTGCGTGGCGAGGGCCCGCGCCAGCTCCAGGCGGCGCTGCACGCCGTAGGGCAGGCTGCCCGCGATCTCCTGCGCCTTGTCGCGCAAGTCCAGCGCGTCGAGGATCTGCAAGGCCTCGTCGCGCGCGGCGCGCTCGGCCTTGCCGCCCCGGCCGAGCAGGCTGCCGAAGAAGCCCGTGGGGATGTGCGCGTGCAGGCCGAGCTTGACGTTGTCCAGCACCGACATGCCCGCGAACAGCTTGAGGTTCTGGAAGGTGCGCCCCAGGCCCGCGCGGGCGATGCGGTAGGGCGGCAGGCCGGTCACGTCCTGGCCGCCGAAGCGGATTTGCCCCTTGTCCGGCGGCACGATGCCCGAGAGGATGTTGAGCAGCGTGGTCTTGCCTGCGCCGTTGGGCCCGATCAGCGAATGCACGTGGCCGGCGCGGATGTTGATGTCCACATTGTTGGTCGGCACCACACCGCCGTAGGCCTTGTACAGGCCCTGGGCTTCGAGCAGCATCTCTTCGGAGGCGGTATCGCCGCGCGGGCGCCACGGCGCGAGCTGCTGCGGCAGCACCTCGGGCGGCAGCAGGCGCGGCGCCCATTGGCGCGCCATCTTCTTCACGAAGCCCGCCAGCCCGTCGGGCATGGCGTAGAGCGCGAACAGCAGCAGCGCGCCGTAGGTGAAGTGCTGCACGCCGGGCCAGCGCGAGAGGAAGGCGTCCAGCAGCGTGAGCACCACCGCGCCCAGCAGCGGCCCGTAGACCGAATGCCCGCCGAACAGCACCATCAGCAGGATGAAGACCGACAGGTTGAAGGTGATGAAGTCGGAGTTGATGTACTGGTTCTGCTGCGCGATGAGCGCGCCGGCCAGCCCGCAGGTGACGGCGCTGATCACGAAGGCCAGCACCTTGAAGCGGTAGACGCTGATGCCCACGCTCTCGGCTGCCACCTCGGCGGTGTTCACGGCCATGAAGGCGCGCCCGAAGCGCCCGCGCAGCAGCAGGCGCAGCATCACGTGCAGCGCCACGCCCAGCAGCAGCACGAACCAGACCCAGTGCTTGGAGCTGAACATGGTGCCGCCCAGCGACAGTGGCAGCACGCCGTAGATGCCTTGCTGGCCCGCGAACACGTCCTGCCATTCGGAGACGATCTTCTCCACCACGATGCCGAAGCCGATGGTCACCATCGCCAGCGCCGGGCCCTTCACGCGCAGCGCGGGCAGCGCGATGACGATGCCGAAGATGCCGGCCATCACGCCCGCCGCGACGAAGGCGGGCCACGGGTTCCAGCCCCAGCGCGCGGTGAGCAGCGCCACGGTGTAGGCGCCCACGGCGAACAGGCCCGCGTGGCCCAGCGATTTCTGTCCCGTGTAGCCCACCAGCACGTTCATGCCCGCGGCGGCGATGTAGTTCACGCCGATGAGGAACAGCACGCGCAGGTAGAAGTCGTTGTCGGTCAGCAGCGGCGCCGCCGCTGCCAGCGCGGCGACGATGGCGAGCCAGAGATAGTGCTTGCGTTCGCTGCCCATCACACCTTCTCCACGATGCGCTGCCCCAGCAGCCCCTGCGGGCGCACCACGAGCACGACGATGATGAGGAGGAAGATGCTGATCTCGCGCAGCTCCGCATGCCACAGGCCCACCAGCGCCTCGATCACGCCGAGTACGAAGCCGCCCAGCATGCAGCCGCGCGGGCTGGTGAGCCCGCCGAGGATGGCCGACGAGAACGCTTTCAGCGCCAGCGTCATGCCCATGAAGACCGATGCGGTGGTGATGGGCGCGATCAGCAGCCCGGCCAGGCCCGCCAGGCTGGAGCTGATGACGAAGGCCAGCACCACGATGGCGCCCACGTTGATGCCCATCAGCGTGGCGGCGCTGCCGTTCTGTGCCACGGCGCGCACGGCCTTGCCGATCTTCGTGCGGCGCATCACCCAGTCCAGCGTGAGCAGCACGGCCACGCTGGCCACGAGCACCAGCACCTCCTGCGGCAGCACGCCCGCGCCGCCGATGCGGATCACGTCGCTGCCCAGCGGCGAGGGCATGACCAGCGGCGAGGGCCCCCAGATCGCCAGCGCCGTGTTCTGGATGATGATGCCGAAGCCGATGGTGCTCATCACCCAGGCCATGCCGCCCTGGCCGATGAAGGGCCGCACGGCCGTGTAGTACAGCAGCACGCCCAGCAGCGCCAGCACGGCCATGGAGCCGGCGAGGCTCAGCAGGTAGCGCGTCATCGTCACCTCGGCGGGCAGCAGCGCGTCGGTCATCTGCTTGCCGGCGAGTAGCAGCAGCACCGAGACCGCCACGAAGGCCCCGGCCACCAGGAACTCGCCCTGGCCGAAGTTCAGCGTCTTGGTGGTGTTGAAGGTGATGTTGAAGCCCACGGCCACGAGCGCGTAGATGCTGCCCAGGGCCAGGCCGCTGAAGATCGCCTGGAGTATCGATTCGGCCATGCGCTGCCTTCCGCTGACGCTGGAGATATCAAAAAAGTGAGCTGCTGGCGCTTTATCTACAAGGATTTCAGAATGAAAACCATCTGAAACCGGCTTGTGGGAAGCGCGAGCAGCTCCTATTTTTCAAGTCACTGCTTGAGGTCGGCGGGCGTGAGGGACTTGTAGACCGGGTCCTCGAAGCGCTGCACCTCGGTGCCGTTCTTCCAGCGCGCCAGGTAGAAGTCGCCCACGTGCAGGCCCTCGTGCATGGTCTTGCTGAAGGGCTTGTCGTACGTCTTGATGACGCCCTGCACGCCGCTGATGTTCTCCAGCGCGGCGGCGACCTTCTCGCCGTCGGTACTGTTCGCCTGCTTCATCGCGGCCGACAGCAGCATCACCGAGTCGTAGGCCTGCGCGGCGCAGGGGAAGCAGGTCAGCGCGGCGAAGTTCTTGCGCACGCGCTCGCCCAGGGCCTTGGTCTTGTCGGACGTGTCCTCGGTGGTGGAGGCGGCCATGATCAGGTGCTCGGACAGCTTCGGCCCGGTCATCTTCGGGAACAGCGAGCTCAGGTTGCCCCAGGTGCCCAGCGTGGTGGGCATGTAGTTGATCTTCTCCATGCTGCGCACCACCTGCGCGGCGCCGTCGGCGATGCCGTAGATGATCACGGTGTCGGCCCCCGCGGCCTTGATCTTGTTGAGCTGCGAGGTCATGTCCGTGTCCTTGGGGCCGTACTTCTCGACGGCCACGGGCTTGACGCCGTGCAGCGCCAGCACCTCGGTCGCGTCCTTGATGCCGCCCTGGCCGTAGCCGGTGGAGTCGGCCAGCACGGCGATCTTCTTGTCCTTGGACGCCTTGACCGCGTAGGCGGCCAGCAGCGACACCTGCTCGCGGTCCACCATCGACACGCGGAACAGGTAGTTCTGCGGCTCCTTGGCGTAGCGCGTGGTGATCTCGGTGGCCGTGCCGATGGGCACCACCACGGGAATCTTCTTCTGCTGCGGAATGTGCAGCCACGCCAGCGCGTTGCCCGAGTTGGCCGGGCCCACCAGCGCCTGCACCTTCTCGCTGTCGGTCAGATCCTGCACCGTCTGGATGGCCTTGGGCGGCGTGCCCTGGTCGTCGCGGATCACGCCGACCACCTTCTTGCCCAGGATGCCCCCGGCCTTGTTGAGGTCCTCGATGGCGGCCTCGAAGCCCCAGCGCCCTGCGATGCCCAGCTCGGCCACGCCGCTGCCGGACTGGTCGGCCGTGTAGCCGATCTTGATGTCTTGCGCGTGGGCGGCGAAGGCGTATGCCACCGTGAGTGCGGCGGCGGCCGCTTGGGCGATCTGGCGGATTCCTGTCATGGCTTGTCTCCTGTTGACGCCATTGCTGGCGGTGCGGATCTGGCGATCCATCTGTGTGCGCCGCTGGCCGCGCCCCTTGGGAGCGAGGCAGCCTGCGAGCGCCCACTGTATGCCTGCTGTACCCATGGCAACAGGTACAGTTGGCGCCAACAGTTGAACCGTCCCCGATAACCCCGGATTCAGCGCAGGCTCAGCGTCTGCCGCTTCCACGCCGGGTCCTGCCAGCGCTGGAACACGGGCAGCGCGGCCACGTCGCCCGTCACGCGCTCGGTCGCCAGCCCGTCGAGGCGCACCACCTCGAAGCTCTTGCGCCAGCGCCCACTCCCCCCGGTTTCACGCGCCTCGCGCGCCTCGCGCGCCACCAGCATGCGCTGCCCGCCGGGCACCCAGCCCGCCCATTCGGCGTAGCCCGTTTCCGGCGTGGCGGCGGTGGGGGGCAGCACGTCCACCACCCATTCGGCGCCCGCGGTCTTGCGCATCACCCACAGCTCGCGCCAGCCTTCGAGCGGCTGCACGGCCAGGGCCAGGGCGTTGCCCTCGCGGTTGAGGCTGGCGGAAGCGGTCCAGACCACGCCGTAGGTGCAGCGGCGCGCCAGTGGCTCCTCTCGGCCGTGGCGCGCGTCCACCAGCAATACGCAGGTCTCGCCGGGGGCGCCGGGCTGCAGCACGACGGAGGGGCGCTTGCCGTCCGGGACGGCGGCAGCGGCGGGCACCAGCGCCCAGCGCACGGCGCTCACGCGCATCGCGGCGTCGTTGTAGGCGGGCTGGTCCTCGTCGGTCAGGTCGTTGCGGCTCACGCCCGCGAACTCGGCCAGGGCCCGGCTCGCGGCGCCGGCCGCCGCCGTGGCGCCGTCGGCCTTGCGCGCCTGCTGGAAGGCCACGCCGCCCCACAGGCCCGCGCGGCGCATCTGCACCCGGTTGCGCAGGTAGGACGGCAGGCCCGCCACCTCCACGCGGTCCAGCAGTTCGGCCTGCCACTGCTGCAGCCGGGCGCGCTCGTGGGCGGGCAGGTCCGGGTCCGTGCATTCGGGCCGCGTGAGGGCCAGGGCCGCGCGGGCGCGCTGCTCCGCGCTGGCCGCGGGCAGGACCAGCACGCGGCGGAAGGCTTCGCCGTCGTAGCAGACCTGCATGCGGCCGTCGAGCTCGTAGGTGGTGAAGCGCACGCCGTAGCCGTTGGCCACGTCCAGGTGCGCGGAGAGCGCGGCGGCCGACGCCTTGCCCAGGCTGGCGCCCGGTGTGGCGGCCGAGGCCCGGCGGGCCAGGCGATCGGCCAGGGTGCCCAGCGCATCCAGCGCCTGGGCGCCCGGCTCGCCCGCCAGCGCGGCGGCGGGCGCCGCCTGCAGCCAGGCGGCGGTGAGGCCGATGCCCAGCGCCTCGGCACCCGGCGTGTCGCGCACGAAGCGCAGCACGGACAGCAGGGCCGGGCTTTCCGATTCCGTCAGCGCCACGCGGCGCACGTCGCTGGCGCGGATGAAGCCGCCGCGCTCGCGCTTGTGGTCCCAGACCTGCAGGTAGTCCAGGCGCTCGCCGCGCACTTCCAGCACCTCGCCCTGCCACAGCACCGTCTGCTGCTGGGCCGAGTCGCGCGGCGCGGCGCGCAGGCTGGACTGGTCCTGCACCACGATGGCCTGCCCCAAGGTGTCGGCGGCCGCCACCATGGTGATTGCGCAAAGGATGGCCGCGATGAGGGTGAGCGTGGTGCGGTTCATGCTCATTGCTCCTCGCCTGCCGCTGCTGCCGTGCGCTGGCCGCCCAGCAGGGCCGCGCCGATGAAGTCGCCGTTGGCGGGCGGCGGCGCGATGATGACCTGGATCTTGTCCGAGAGCTTGTCGGCCAGCGTCTTCTGGATCAGCAGCGGGTGGCGCGTGACCAGGGCGCCTTCGCGCGCCATCTGCTCGGCGTTGACCTTGCCGATGCGGTCCATGCGGTAGGCCTCGGCCTCGGCCAGCTTCTGGCGCGCGTCGGCCTCGCCGTTGGCCTCGATGCGGCGGGCCTGGGCGCTGCCCTCGGCCGCCTTGACGCGGGCCACACGCTCGGCCTCGGCCTCCAGCTGGCGCTGCTCGATCTGGCGCTGCTTGAAGGGCAGCACGTGCTTCATGGCTTCTTCCTGGGCGCGGGCGGCAATGACCTGCTCGCGCGCGGCGGCTTCGGCGGCCACCTCGCGGCGCACCTTGTCGGCGGCGGCGTCCAGCTCGGTCTCCTTCACGCGCTTGTCCTTCAGCTCCAGCGTGTAGCGCATCTTCTCGGACGCCAGTTCCTCGGCCAGCAGGCTGTCCATGCCCCGGCGGTACTCGGCGGGCAGGTCCACCTTGCCGATCTGCACGTGGCGCAGCAGCACGCCGTCGGCGGCCAGGCGGGTGCGCAGCTCGGCTTCGATGAGCTGCTGGATCTCGGCGCGCTTGCTAGAGAAGATCTCGCGCACCGTGTAGCGGGCGAACACCTTGTAGATCAGGCCCTGCACGGCGGGCTCCACCACCTCGGCGCCGATGTCGTCGGGCAGGCTGCCGGAGCGGGCGGCCAGCGCGGCCGGGTCCAGCGCGTAGCGCACGCTCAGGTCCAGGCCGAACGACAGCCCCTCCACCGACTGCAGCGGCGCCGGGCCGGTGGCCTGGCGCATCTGCTCGGGGCGGTAGGTCTGGTCACGCAGCGAGAACACCCGCAGGTAGTGGAGCCCCGGCAGCACCCACACGCCCCCGTCGCGCCACTGGCTGGCAGAGCCGGAGAACAGGTTCACGCGCACACCCAGCTCGCCGGGGGCCAGTTGGCGCACCGGCGGGTTGTGGACCACGAAGGCCCCCGCTGCTACCACGACGGCCGCGCCCGCCAGCCAGCCCAGGGCGCGGAGCGGCGGGGGCTGGACGCTCACGCTCCAGCGGTGGGCGGGCGTGCCGGATCCGGCTTCCTCCGGGTTGCTGCTGTTACCGCTGCGGCGCAAGGCGCTGGTGATCCGGTTCCAGGTGTGCTTCATGGTGTTTCCCTCGTTGCTTGGTTTGGATGCCACCGATTCTTCGGAAAGCCCCCGGAAGCAACAACGCGGCGCGCGGCCCGGTCCCTTCACGGCCCGGAAGAAACCTTCACACCCGCCCGGCTTGGCGGCCCGGATAATCCGGCGCCATGACCCGTATCGCCGTGATCGAAGACGACCTGCCCACCAGCAACCAGCTCGCGGGCTGGATCGCCAGCGCGAGAAGCGGCATCGTGATCGACCAGTGGTTCACCCGCGACGACGCCGAGGCCGCCCTGGCGCGCGAGCACTACGACGCCGTGGTGCTCGACATCGAGCTGGGCCGCGAGCGGCATGCGGGCGTGGCGCTCATCAACGCCATCAACAAGCGCCGCCAGGGCACGCCGGTGCTGGTGGTGTCGGCCATGCCGGCCGCGATCTACCGCAGCATCATGAAGGCGCTGGATGCGTGGGACTACCTGCAGAAGACCACCTTCGAGGAGGCCGATTTCATCGAGACCTTTCTCGACATCCTGCGCACCGCCCAGAGCGCCGCTCCCACCGCGCAGCCACCCGCGAGCGCGGACGCCCTGGTGCTGGACCCGCTGTGGCAGCGCAGCCCCACCTGGCGCGGCGAGCGCATCAACCTGCCGCTGACGGCCCAGCGCATCCTCGCCACGCTGCACCAGCGCAGCGGCGAGGTGGTCTCGTACGACGAACTGTTCGACGTGGTGAAAAGCGGCCGCAACCGCGACAACGTGCGCAAGCACGTGAGCACCATCCGCGAGGCGCTGCGCGAGGTGGACCCGTCCTTCGAGGGCATCGAGAACGTGCCCATGCGCGGCTTCCGCTGGACCGGCAGATGAAGCGCCTGCTGCGCCGCCCCGCTCTGGAGATGCCGCGCCTGGGGCTGCCCGCATTCCGCCTGCGCATCTTCGTGCGCGGGGTGTTCGCCCTGCTGGCGCTGGCCACGGTGGCCTTGAGCGTGGTGCTGCTCAAGGAGGAGAAGGAGCGCGCCTGGCAGAGCTACCACCACGGCTTCGCGCGCAGCCAGGCCGAGGTCATGGCCCGGCTGCGCCACCCCTCGGGGCAGCTGGCGCTGCTCAATGCAAAGGGCCAGCGCCCGGGGCCGACGCCGCTGGCCCCGCTGCTGCTGCCCTACTCGGCCATCGACTTCGACGACCAGAACAAGGCCCAGCAGGCGGTGGAGATGGCCGGCTGCGCGGTGCAGTACCCCGACGGCGCCTCGGTCTGCGCGGCTGTCGGCAACAACCCCTATGCGGGCGGCTTCATCTACCTGGTGGGCTCCTTCTACGCCGGCGAGCTGGTGCCGCGCGAACGGGGCATGCTGGCCCTGGACGGCGTGCACCGCGCCCGCGTCACGCTGGACATGCGCGGCAGCACCCACCGCTGGGTGGCGCCGTTCGAGGCGCTGCCGCCCCAGGGCGGCATCCAGACGCGCGGCCGCCTCACCGGCTTTGTGGACGACGGCGACGACACGCTGAACATCCGCGCCCGGCCGGTGCGGGACTTCCGGGGCTGGCTCTGGCAGAACGGCCAGTGCCGCGACCTGGCCGGCGCGGCCCCCGCCTGCCTGCGCCGCACCTTCTACTCCATCCGCCTGCCGGTGGAGCTGTTCCGCGAAGCGTTGTTCGGCAAGCAGCGCCTGGTGTGGCCGCCCGAAGACCTGCCGGACATGCGCCTGCGCGTGGAGATGCTGCAGCCCGGCAGCGGCGCCCCCCTGTTCGACAGCAATGCGCCCGGCGCGCAGCCCGCCGCCTCGCTGGCCGACGTGGCGCGCACCCTGCAGCCGGGCGAGCGGGTGCAGATCCGCAAGCTGGGCACCAGCGAAAGCGATGCCCTCACGCTGCAGGGCACGGCGGTGCAGGCCGACGGCCCCTCGGCGCCCTGGCTCATGCGCCTGATCAGCTGGCTGCCGCTGGACCTGCAGGGCACCGCCAAGGCGCGGCCGGCGCCGGCGGGCCTGGACATCCTGGACACGCCGGCCGGCAACTACGCCGTCACCTTCACGGGCAACCTGCTGGGCGTGGAGCAGGGGCTGGCCGCCGTCGCCACCCGCATGTCCTGGTACCTGGGCGCCATGCTCGCAGCGATCGGGCTGGCCTGGCTGGCGGTGGAAGTGGGGCTGCTGCGCCGCGTGACCGCCCTCACCCGCCGCGCGGCCGCGGTGTCGTACAGCGTGCAGGACGGGCACGTCGGCCCGCAGCTCTCCGACCTGGACGTGTCGGACCTGCGCGGCAAGGACGAACTGGGCATCCTGGCCGGCGGCCTGGCGGACCTGCTGCAGCGCGTGAAGGACGACCTGCAGCGCGAGCGGCTGCGCGCCCAGCAGGAGCGCGACATGTGGCACGCGGTGGGCCACGAGATCATGTCGCCGCTGCAGTCGCTGATGGTGCTGCACGGCGGGCCGGGCGACCCGGGCCACCGCTACGTGCAGCGCATGCAGCAGGCCGTGCACGTGCTGTACGGCACGGCCTCCCCTGCCGAGGCGCTGCAGGCCGCCGACGTGCCGCAGGGCCGGCTGGACCTGGACGCCTTCCTGCGCCACGTGGCGGGCAACGCGCACTTCGCGGGCATCGACGGCGTGATCTATGAAGGCGGCGGCGCAGGCCCCGTCATCGTGCGCGCCGACGAGTTCGCGCTGGAAGACGTGGTGACCCACATCCTGCGCAACGCCGACCGCCACCGCCCGGCGGGCACGGCCATCACGCTCACGCTGAACGCCTCGGAATCCACCGCCAGCGCCATGCTGCACAACCAGGGCGCCACGATCGCGGAGGACCTGCTGGAGCGCATCTTCGAGCTGGGCGTTTCCGGCCCCGGCGGGTCCGCGCCGGCCGGCGACGCCGAGCACCGGGGCCAGGGCCTGTTCGTGGCCCGGACCTACATGGCCAAGATGGGCGGCACGATCAGCGCGCGCAACACCGCGGACGGCGTGGCGTTCGTGCTGACCTTCCAGCGCCTGGGCTGAAAGCGCCTTCCGGGACGCGCCCGGGGCGCACGGCGGCGGTCGGCACCGTCCGACAGGGCGCGGCGGCGGCGGTGCCTACGCTGCAGGCATCCGTTCACACGAGGAACCCCTGCCATGAAGAACCGCCTTGCCTTGATCACGCCCGTCTTCACCGCCGCCCTGCTGGCGGCGGCCGCCGCCGCCGTCGCGCAGACCCCGCCGCAGGACGCGCGGGCGCGCTACGAGCAGGAGCGCGAGAAGTGCATGACCAACAACACCCAGGACACCCTGGCCACCTGCCTGCGCGAAGCCAACAACGCGCTGGACGCCGCGCGCAAGGGCCAGCTGAGCAGCCCGGGCGCGGCCGCCACGGACAACGCCACCCAACGCTGCGCGGCCTTCCAGAGCGCTGCCGAGCAGGCCGAGTGTGAGCGACGCGTGCAGAACAGCCCGGCCAGCGGCTCGGTGTCAGGCGGCGGCGTGCTGCGCGAATCGGTCACGACGACCGTCGTGCCGCCGCAATAGCTTGCAAGCCCGCCGCTCCATGAAACTGGCGCGGCCGAAGCGAGGGCCGCCGCGCAAGGGCCGCCCCGCCGCGCTGGCGGCGTCCCCCTTCCCGAATGGCGCAGCCATTCGGGAAGGGGGAAGCGGCAAAGCCGCTCAGGGGGTTGTACCCAGTTCCGCTCGCATCGCGTCGATGACGCCCCGGTAGTCCGGCTTGCCGAAGATGGCGCTGCCGGCCACGAAAGTGTCGGCCCCCGCATCCGCCACGCGGCGGATGTTATCGGCCTTGATGCCGCCGTCCACCTCCAGGCGAATGTCCTTGCCCGTGGCGTCGATTCGGCGGCGCACGTCCTCGATCTTGCGCAGGGCCGAGTCGATGAAGCTCTGGCCGCCGAAGCCCGGGTTGACGCTCATGATCAGGATCAGGTCGATGTCGTCGATCACCCAGTCCAGCACGTCCAGCGGCTGCGCGGGGTTGAACACCAGCCCGGGCTTCACGCCCTTGGCGCGGATGGCCTGGATGCTGCGGTGCACGTGGGCCGAAGCGTCGGGGTGAAAGCTGATGTAGTCCGCGCCCGCATCCGCGAACGCGGCAGCCAGCGCATCCACCGGCTCGATCATCAGGTGCACGTCGATCGGCACCGCCACCCCTTCGGCCGTCTTGGAGTGCGGCTTCAGGGCCTGGCAGATCATCGGGCCGAAGGTGAGGTTGGGCACGTAATGGTTGTCCATCACGTCGAAGTGGATCCAGTCGGCGCCGGCGGCGATGACGTTGCGCACTTCCTCGCCCAGGCGGGCGAAATCGGCGGACAGGATGGAGGGGGCGATGCGGAAGGTTCGGCTCATGGGGCGATTGTCGCAGTTACCATTCGCCCCATGCCAAAGTACCAGTTCGCCGTGGAAGTGCAGCCCGAGTACCTGCCCGCGCAATCCGCGCCGGACACCGGGGTGTTCAGCTTCGCTTACACGATCACCATCTCCAACACCGGAGAGGCGCCGGCCCAGCTCATTTCGCGGCACTGGATCATCAGCGATGCACGCGGCCACACCGAGGAGGTCAAGGGCCTGGGCGTGGTGGGGCACCAGCCGCTGCTCAAGCCGGGCGAATCCTTCCAGTACACCAGCGGCTGCCGCCTGCGCACCGCCAGCGGCACCATGCACGGCACCTTCCATTGCGTGGGCGAGGAAGGCGAGCCGTTCGACACGCCGGTCCCGCTGTTCGTGCTGGAGGCGATCAGCCACGGCTCGCCCGGGGAACCGCTGACCGGGCGGGTGCTGCACTAATGGGGAATTGCCCCCACGCTCCCCACTTCGTGTGGTCGCTGCCCCCCGGGGGGGCCGCTTTTCATCTTGGGGCGGCCCGGCGATGAAAAGTACCACGGCCCCCGACCTGGCCACCCTGCTGGCCGACCTGGACCCGGCCGCCGGCCTGGCACACCGCCACCTCTGGCTGATCCGCCTGCTGGACTGGGTGCGCGGCCGGGGCGACTCCGTGCCCGCGGCCGTGGGCCGCGTGCAGCTGTTCCTGGATGCCGTGGAGGCCCGGCCGGACATCCAGCTCCGGCTGCAGGCCTGGTGGGCCACGCTGGTGGAGCACGTGGACATCACCACCCTGCTGGCGGACTTCGGCTTCGCGCCGCGCACCGCGCTGGTCAGCGAGATCGGCCAGCGCCTGCGCACCAAGCTGCTGCCGGGCTCCCCGGAAACCATCGATGCGTCCGAGCTCTTCATGCTGGCGCTGCCCAGCGCGTTCGACGCCCAGTGGCTCGTGGCGCTGGACGAGGCGCAGTTCGCCCGCCTGCGGGTGCTGCTGGCCCCGCCGGACCCGGAACAGGCCGGCCCCTCGCGCTGGCACCGCGTGCTGCTCGACGCCATCACCTACTGCGCGGGCCAGATCCTCTCGACCGGTTTCGCGCCCGAGCTGCGCCTGCGCATGAGCGAGTCCGCGCGCGAGGCCCAGCCCTTCCACGCGCTGATCCGCGACGTGGAGAGCCTGCGCGTGGAGGTGCTGCACGCGCTGCGCACGCCCGACCGCCTGAACGAAGCCGCCCAGCGCCTGCGCGAGCGGCTGGAGGCCTGCCGCGCGGCCGCCGCCACCGTCTACACGCACTTCGAGGACAACGGCATCTCGGTGGGGCTGGTGTTCCGCCTGCGGCAGCTGCGCGAGCGCATCCTGCGCGTGCGCGAGCTGCTGGACTGCCTGCTCTCGCCCAAGCCCGCCGCCACGGCGGCCCGCCTGATGGCGCGGCTGGTGATGGTGGGCCAGGAGCGCCGCAGCCTGCGCGCGCTGATGGCGTCCAACTCGTCGCTGCTGGCCGCCAAGGTGGCCGAGCGCAGCGCCGAGACCGGTGAGCACTACATCACGCGCACCGGGGCCGAATACCGCGCCATGGTGCGCAAGGCCGCGGGCGGCGGCGCGCTGATGGCGTTCACCACGCTGATCAAGTTCGGCCTGCACGCGCTGGCGCTGTCGGCGTTCTGGGGCGGCTTCATGGCGGGCGTGAACTACGCCGTGAGCTTCGTGCTGATTCAGCTGCTGCACTTCACGGTGGCCACCAAGCAGCCGGCCATGACGGCGCCCGCCATGGCCGCCAAGCTCAAGGAGCTGGGCAGCGGCGACGCCATCGAGGCCTTCGTCGACGAGATCACGCACCTGGTGCGCTCGCAGGTGGCCGCCGTGCTGGGCAACGTGTTCGTGGTGTTCCCGGCGGTGCTGGGCCTGGCGCTGCTCATCGCCCTGGCCGCGGGGCGCCCCGCCATCAGCGCCCAGGAGGCCGAGCACGTGCTCGCCTCCCTGCACCTGCTGGGCCCCTCGCTGTTCTTCGCGGCGTTCACGGGGGTGCTGCTGTTCGCGTCGAGCATCATCGCCGGCTGGGCGGAGAACTGGTTCGTGCTCGCCCGCCTGGACTCGGCCCTGCGCTACAACCCGCGCATCACCGGCCTGCTGGGCCCGGAGCGCGCGGCACGGTGGGCGCGCTTCCTGCGCGAGAACCTCTCGGGCTTCGCGGCCAACATCTCGCTGGGCTTCATGCTGGGGCTTGTCCCGGCGTTCGCGGGGTTTTTCGGGCTGGGGCTGGACGTGCGCCATGTCACACTCTCCACCGGCCAGGTCGCAGCGGCCTGCGCTTCGCTGGGGCTGGCCGTGCTGCAGCAGCCCGCCCTGTGGTGGGCCGTGGCCTCGCTGCCGCTGCTGGGGGCGCTGAACGTGTCGGTGAGCTTCTACCTGGCCTTCAGCCTCGCGCTGCGCGCGCAGAACGTGAGCGGCGTGAACCGCTCGCGCATCTACGCGGCCATCCGCGCGCGGCTGCGTTCCGCGCCGTTGAGCTTCTTCATCCCCAGGCGCAAGGGCAACGCTGAATGAGTCGCCGCGATGGCGCGCGCCCTGGTTTGGGATGGGCTGCAAGGCGCAAAGCGCAGCAATAGCCGAAGCTATTGCGAGCATTTGCAACGCAGCAGACCGCCCAAAGCAGGGATGCGCAACACGCGAGGGACTCATTCAGCGTTGCCAATTGGCCTGAGTCCTACAGGGCGGGAATGTTTCGGCCTGTAAATTCCAGGCAGCGCCGCCGCCCGCATACGGCGGCGGCTTCCAATATTTCGAGGGGTCCCATGACATGAATGAAATCCTGAGCTTCTGGGCGCAATGGCTGCGCCCCTCGGCCGGGTTGCCCACGGTGCAATGGTCGCTGCTGCTCGCAGTGGCCGCCATGGTGGGCTATCTCACGCAGCGCCACACGGGGCTGCCCAAGGTGGTCGGCTACTCGCTGGTCGGCACGGTGGCCGGCCTGGCGGGCTTCAGCGGCGCCGTATGGCCGCTGCAGGGCATCGGCCTGTTCCTGCTGGAGCTGGGCGTGGCGCTGGTGCTGTTCGAATGCGGCGGCCGCATTCCGCTGCGCTGGTTCCGCCACAACCCCATGGTGCTGGTGCAGAGCATCACCGAATCGGTGCTGACCTACTTCGCCGTGTACTGGGTGCTGGTGTGGCTGAACCTGCCCACGCAGGTGGCCGGCCCGCTGGCCCTGGTGGCGCTGGCGGCCTCGCCCGCCGTGCTCACGCGCGTCGTGGCCGACACGCACGCGGCCGGGCCCGTGACCGAGCGGGCCATCGTGCTCACCACGCTGTCGTCGCTGTACGCGCTGACGCTGGGCAGCGCCAAGGCAGAGCTGATCAATCGCCAGAGCCTCACGCTGATCGAGACCGTGTACCCCGTGGTGGTGGTGCTGGGCGTCTCGATCGTCGTGGCGGCCGTGCTGGCGCTGGTGCTGCGCATGGCGCTGCGCTTCATGAGCCCCACGAGCGAGAACACCTCCATGCTGTTCCTGGCCCTCGTGGCGGCCGGCACGGCCGTGGCCGCGCACATGGGCGGCTCGGCCCCGCTGGCGGCGCTGCTGGGCGGCATGCTGCTCAAGCAGCTTAACCCGCGCCCCTGGGCCTGGCCGCGCCAGCTGGGCAACGCATCCTCGCTGCTCACCATGCTGATGTTCGTGCTGGTGTCCACGGTGGCCGCGCAGGCCGACTGGAGCGCGCCCGTCGCCGGCGTGGTGCTGGCCCTGATCGCCGTGCGCCTGCTGGCCAAGGCCACGGGCGTGGCCCTGGGCAACGTGGGCAGCGGCGCGAGCTGGAAGCAGGCCCTGTGGGTGGGCTGCGCGATGACGCCGATGTCGTCCATCGCCCTGCTCATCGCCTCACAGTTCGTGATCGCTTCGCCCTCCACCGGCCACACGATCGCGGGCGTGGCGCTGCCCGCCATCCTGCTCATGGAGGTGCTGGGCGCCATCATCGCCACCGTGGCCATCTACCGCGCGGGCGAAAGCTCGAAGCCCTGGGCGCCGCTGACGGCCCGCGGCAACAACGGAGACACGCAATCATGAGCGCCGCGCCGGGCCGCCCCAAGCAAGCTCGCTCCGCAGTGCGAAGCACGGAGGTTATCTGATGCCCCTAGAACCCTTCAACCATTCCGAACCGCTGACGCTGGGCGTGGAGCTGGAGCTGCAGCTCGTCAACACCAACGACTACGACCTGGCCCCCTACGCCGAGGACATGCTGCGCCTCATGCGCAAGGCCCCGCTGCCCGGCAGCGTGGTGCCCGAGATGACGAACAGCATGATCGAGATCTCCACCGGTATCTGCCACTCGTCCAGCGAGGTGCTGGGCCAGCTCACGCCGATCCGCGACGCGCTGGTCAAGAGCGCCGACAAGCTCAACATCGCCGTGGTGGGCGGCGGGACGCACCCCTTCCAGCAGTGGCACGAGCGGCGCATCTACGACAAGCCGCGCTTTCGTGAGCTGTCGGAGCTGTACGGCTACCTGTCCAAGCAGTTCACCATCTTCGGCCAGCACGTGCACATCGGCTGCCCGGACGCGAACGCCGCGCTGCTGATGCTGCACCGCATGAGCCGCTACATCCCGCACTTCATCGCGCTGTCGGCGTCCAGCCCCTACGTGCAGGGACAGGACACGGCCTTCGACTCCGCGCGGCTCAACTCGGTGTTCGCGTTCCCGCTGTCGGGCCGCGCGCCGCTGGCGCTGACGTGGGAGGACTTCACCGCGTACTTCGACAAGATGACGCGCACCGGCGTGGTCAAGAGCATGAAGGACTTCTACTGGGACATCCGCCCCAAGCCCGAGTTCGGCACCATCGAGATCCGCGTGTTCGACACCCCCCTGACCATCGAACGCGCCGCCGCGCTCGCGGGCTACGTGCAGTCGCTGGGCGCGTGGTTCCTGGCCGACCAGCCCTTCATGCCCGAGGAGGACGACTACCTGGTCTACACCTACAACCGCTTCCAGGCCTGCCGCTTCGGCATGGACGCGGTCTACGTGGACCCGGCCACCGGCGACCACCTGCCGCTGCGCGAGCACATCCTGCACACCATGGACAAGATCGCCAGCCACGCCGCCATGCAGGGCGCGTCGAGCGCCATGCACATGCTGCGCACGGAGGTCGAGGCGGGCCAGAACGACGCACGCTGGCTGCGCGAGCGCCAGCGCGAGGAGCAGCTGCTGGCCGAGGTCAGCCGTCAAGCGGCGCAGCGGTTTCGCGGCGCGCCCGCCTGAGCGCCATGGGCGAGTTCGACCTGATCGCCCGCTACTTCACCCGCCCCGCCCGCAAGGCGGCGCTGGGCGTGGGCGACGACTGCGCCCTGCTCGCGCCCGCGCCGGGCATGCAGCTCGCCGTCTCCAGCGACATGCTGGTCGAGGGCCGCCACTTCTTCCCCAGCGTGGACCCCGAGGCCCTGGGCCACAAGGCCCTGGCCGTGAACCTGAGCGACCTGGCCGCCTGCGGCGCGCGCCCTTTGGCCTTCACCCTGGCCCTGGCCCTGCCGCGTGTGGATGAACCCTGGCTCGCGGCCTTCGCGCGCGGCCTGCTGCGGCTGGCCGACGAACACGGCTGCGAGCTGGTGGGCGGCGACACAACCCAGGGCCCGCTCAACATCTGCATCACCGTCTTCGGCGAGGTGCCGCCCGGCCAGGCCCTGCTGCGCAGGGGCGCCCAGCCCGGCGACGACCTCTACGTGAGCGGCACGCTGGGCGACGCGCGGCTGGCGCTTGAAGCGCTGCTGGGCCATGTCCAGCTCCCCGCCGAGACACTGGCGCGCGCCCGCGCGCGGCTGGAGCGCCCCACGCCCCGCGTGGCCCTGGGCCAGGCCCTGCGCGGCGTGGCCAGCAGCGCGCTGGACGTGAGCGACGGGCTGCTGGGCGATCTCGGCCACATCCTGCAGGCCTCGGGCGTGGGGGCCTGCGTCGATACCGCGATCACTAGCAGTTTGATAGCTGCCAGCGCTTATCCAGAAAGCGCTGGAGGCCCATTTGACCCTGAAATCATCCGCCAGTGCACGCTGGCCGGGGGCGACGATTACGAACTGGCCTTCACCGCCCCGCCCGCCCAGCGCGCGGCGGTGGCCACCGCCGCGCAGGCCAGCGGCACGCCGGTGGCGCGCATCGGCCGCATCGAGGCGCAGCCGGGCCTGCGGCTGGTGGACGCGCAGGGGCAGCCGGTGGAGCACCGCTATGCCTCCTTCGACCATTTCGGCTGAGCGAAGAAAAATATTCCGCACCGCATGAATCCTTTGTGGAATCCGCCGGCTCTTGGTGGATGAGGCGCCCTTCGGCGGTGCTTCACCCCTCCATCCACCCCGATTCCAAGGAGTTTTCCCATGCTGTACCGCAAGAACATCACCCGCCCCGAAAGCCTGCTGCGCATCGCCGGGGGCCTGGCCCTCATCGCGGCGGGGCTGTGGTGGCAAGGCGCGTCGCCCCTGGGGCTGGCATTGGCCGCAGGCGGCATCGGCAGCCTGCTGAGCGGCGCGTTCGGCTACTGCCCCGCATGCGCCATGGTCGGCCGCAAGCCGGTGGAGTGAAGGACCGCATGAACACCACCGTCGCCCAACTGCTGCCCGCCGCGCGCGGCGGCGACCCGCAGGCCATGGAACAGCTGCTGGCCCTGGCGCGCCCCGACATCCGCCGCTACGCGCAGCGCCACTGCGCGGCCACCGCCGCCACCGACGACGTGGTGCAGGAGGCCCTCATCATCATCTACCGCCGCGTGGGCGCGCTGCGCGAGGTGGCGGCCTTCGGCGGCTGGGTGGTGCGCATCGTGCAGCGGCTGTGCATGCGGCCCGTGCTGGCCTGGCTGCGCGGCGAGCCGCTGGCGCAGGTGGAGGACAGCCTGGCCTGGGCGCACCGGCCCGACCACGAGCTGCGCCACGACCTGGCGCTGGCCATCGACTCCCTGCCGCCCCTGTACCGCGAGGCGCTGCTGATGCGCGACTTCGAGGAGCTGACCATCGAGGAGATGGCCGCACGCCTGGGCGTGACGCGCGAGGCGGCCAAGAGCCGCCTGCACCGCGCGCGCAGCCTAGTGCGCGAATACCTGCAGCCTTCCAGCTCCCTTCAGGAAAATCAAAATCGATAGCTGCCAGCGCTTGCTGCACAAGCGCTGGAGGCCGATTTGGCTCAAACCCGCATGACGTCCGCCAGCGGCCGGCGCGGCGTGGCGGGCGCCTCTACCTGGTCGGCCCGCGTGTTACGCGGCACGCGAGTGGCATTTCCAGCGTTGCCCTGTACCAGGTATTGGTCTACGCTGCCCCCCATCACCGCCCTGCCGGGCTGGGGCGCGTACCGCCGAGTTCTGCCAAAACAATAGCTGCTGCCGCTTGGCTGGAGCGCGCTGGAGCCTGATCGGATGCACAAATGAAACGTGCACCGGATTGGCCGGCTACCCCAGCCGCAGGCGATATGCATAGCTTGCGCCCGATGCCGCCTTGCACCGGAATTGCTCTGGAGCGCCTTCACATGACCGCCCTGATCCCCCGAGCCGAGCCGGGCCGAGTGCCCGTCTTCTTCTCCCCGCTGCACGTCCTGGCCCGCGCGCTGGCGCTGCTGGCGCCTTTCAGCCCCGCCTGGGCGCAGACCGCTCCCCTCAACGACACCGGCCAGACCCAGTGCTACAACGCCGCCGACGCCGCCGACGCCTGCACCCAGGCCGTGACCGGCAACACCGGCGTGCGCCCCGGGCAGGACGCCCGCTTTGGCCGCGACGCCGCCCAGGCCGGCGGCGGGGTGGCGGGCTTCGACTTCACCGCGCTCGACGCCAGCGGCAACGCCACCGCGCCCGGCAGCCACGCCTGCGTGCGGGACAATGTCACCGGCCTGACCTGGTCCACCGAGACCTTGGGCACCATGAATTGGGCCGCCGCCAACACCACGGCCAGCGGCTACAGCCGCTGCGGCCACGCCAGCGGCTGGCGCCTGCCCACGCGGCGCGAGCTGCTGTCCATCGTCCACAACGGCGCGGCGAGCGCTCCGCGCATCGACACCACGTATTTCCCGGGCACGCAGCCGACCATCGTCGGGTACTGGACGGCCGACACCTACGCGCCCCCTTCAACCAGCAAGTGGACCGTCAGATTCAACCATGGCTCCGCCGCCCCCCTCCTCATGACCCTCAACGACTACGTTCGCTTCGTGCACAGCGGACCGTGATCCGGCTTGTTTTTTCATGCGGCCCCGTCCTGTTTTCAGAGTGAGTTCCGCCATGCCCGCTGCCCTTGCCCTCCTGCTGGCGCACGCGCGCCGTGCCGCCCTGCCGCTGGCCGCCGCCCTGCTGGCCCCGGCCGCCTGGGCCGGCTTCACCGTCCAACCGGACGGCACCGTGGCGGATACCGCCACCGGCCTTGTGTGGGATCGCTGCCCGCTGGGCCTGAGCACCACGGCCGACCCCTGCGACACCGGCGCCGCCGCCACCTACGACTGGTCCAGCGCCCTGGCCGCCGTGCAGACCGCCAACACCGGCAGCCACCTGGGCCACCGCGGCTGGCGCCTGCCCAACAAGAACGAGCTGGAGTCGCTGGTCAAGATCGATGCCCAGAACCCGGTGATCGACACCAGCACTTTCCCCGGCACCCCGTTCGACCGCTACTTCTGGTCGTCTACCACCTTTGTGCCCGATCCAACCCTTGCGTGGTTCGTCTCCTTCGCCTACGGCCACGTCGACGCCGGCTACAAGCCCGATGCCTACTACGTTCGCCTCGTGCGCGGCGGACAGCCATGGGCCCCTTTCGATGCCTTGGCCATCAACTACACCATCACCCCCAGCGCCGGCGCGGGTGGCGCGCTGAACCCGTCCACGGCGCAAACCGTGGCCGAGGGCGATACACAGGCTTTCACCGTGCAGCCCAGCGCGGGCCACGTGCTGAACGCCATCAGCGGCTGCGGCGGCAGTCTTGACGCGGGCGGCAGCATCTACACCACCGCCCCCGCCACCGGGGACTGCACGGTGACGGCCAGCTTCACCGCCGTGCCACCCACCCTGGCCGGCACGCCCGGCCCGGCGGTGGTGGACAGCGCCTACAGCTTCACGCCCACGCTCGGCCCGGCCAACGTGCTGCTGCCGGTGGCCTACACCCTGGCCAGCGGCGCGCTGCCGCCGGGGCTGGCGCTGGACCCGGCTACGGGCGAGATCGCCGGCACGCCCACCACGCCCGGCAGCTATCCCCTGACCTTGCAGGCGGCCAACGGCGGCGGCACGGCCCAGTTGCCCCTGACCATCGTCGTGCACGGCATCGCGCCCACGCTGGCCGGCACGCCCGGCCTCGCGATGGTGGGCAGCGCCTACAGCTTCACGCCCACGCTCGGTCCGGCCAACGTGACCCAGCCGGTCACCTTTGCCGTGGCGGGCGCACTGCCGCCGGGGCTGACGCTGGACGCAGCCACCGGCGAGGTTTCAGGCACTCCGACCGCACCCGGCAGCTACGCCTTCACGCTGAGCGCGACCAACAGCGAAGGCGCGGCCATGCTGGGGGTGGCGATGGTGGTGTTGGTGGGGCAATCAACGCCCGTGCCGACGCTGGGCGAATGGGGGCTGATGCTGCTGGCAGCGCTGGCGGCGGCGCTGGGCTTGCGCGGGCTGCGGCGGCGGCAGTAGTGGGATTGAGCGTTCAGCGTACAGGTATTCACGCTCGATGCTCAAGCTAAACATAAAAATGATAGCTTCCTGCGCTTTCCGGGCGGTCGCTAGAGGGCTATTCGAGCCTCAAACCCGCATGAAGTCCGCCAGCGGCCGGCGCGGCGTGGCAAGCGCTTCTTCCTGCGGGTAGCCGATGCGGCAGAACATCTGCACGGTGGCGTCGCCAGCGGTGCGCGGCGCGGGCCGCCCCAGCACGAGCTGGTGCACGCGCTCGTAGTGCGGCGCCATCTCGGCGAACTCCTGCAGCGCCTGGCTCATGGGGTGCATGCCCACGCCCAGAGCCGTGGCCTGCAGCTGCAGGCGCACGTAGGCCCGGCCCGCCTCGATCTGGTCGGTCCGCGTGTTGCCGCCCGTGATCCAGACGAACCCCATGGCCGTGCGGCTGTGGCCCTCGAAGCGGCCCATGGCGCCGCGGTAGGCCGCGCTGCCTTCGGCCGGCGGGGCGGTGCGGTCGAACAGGCCCAGCGCGGCCAAGGCGCGCACGAAGGGGGTGTTGAGCGAGATCCCGTCGCGGTGGCGCAGGATCTCGGCAGGGCCGACGCGCGTGAGATCGATGCTTTCCATCATCGTGCGCGGGGTCAGCAGCTCGACCTGCGCGGCCTGCCAGCACAGCGCGCGCAGCGGGGGCAGGCGGGCGGCGTCCACGGTGCCGCCTGCCGCCAGCGGTGCGCCGGGCCGGTGCCCGGCCAGCAGCGCCGCCAGCACCTCGGGCGCCACGGGCCGGGCGGTGTCGAAATCGGTCTTGGGCGTGTGGCGCCGCAGCACGTGCGCGAACAGCGGGTCGCCCTGGCCTCCGGGCTGGAGGGTGACGCGCGCCACGGGCCGCTCGTCCCAGTCCGCCAGCGCGGGCGGCAGCGCGCCCTGGGGCCACAGCCGCACCTCGCTGCCCATGCCCTGCTGCGCGAGCGCCAGCACCAGCAGCTCCAGGAAGGCGCCGTGGCCGATGAGGATCTGGCGCCCCAGCGGATCGGTGTGGGGCAGCACGCGCTGGCGGTCGGTGCGCAGGGTGATCACGCCCTCTTCGCGCAGGTCCGCCACCCAGGGCTGCAGGTTGTGCGGGTTGGGCGCGGTGATGGCGTAGGCCACGGCGCGGCGGCGCACCTCGGCCCCGTCCGCCGGGCCCTGCCAGGCCTCGACCGCCTCGGCCGGGTAGTGCGGACCCGCCACGCCCCAGGCGGCCAGGGTGCCTGCCGTGGCGGCGGCAACGGTGCCGCCGCCAGCCAGTCGGATGAAGTTGCGACGGTGCATGCCAGGGTCTCCACGGAAAGAAAACGGGAAGGAATGGGCGGATTGTGGAAACGCCCGGCAAACCACACAATTGCCTAACGATCGATAACAGCAATTCAATTTTGAATAGCCTTGCCGCCATGACACCCCACTTCGACTGGAGCCTCGTGCAATCCTTCCTGGCCGCGCTGGACCAGGGCAGCCTGCTGGGCGCCGCACGGGTGCTGCGCGCCAGCCAGCCCACGCTGGGCCGCCACATCGCCGAGCTGGAGGCACAGCTCGGCGTGGTGCTGTTCGAGCGCACGGGCCGGGGCCTGCTGCCCACGGCGGCGGCGCTGCGGCTGGCCGAATCGGCGCGGGCCATGGAAGCCGGCGCGCACCAGCTCGCGCGCGGCGCCGCGGGCGCCGAGGCCGGCGTGGGCGGCACGGTGCGCATCACCGCCAGCCAGCCCGTGGCCTGCGTGCTGCTGCCGCCGGTGCTGGCCCGCATGCGCCGGGAGCTGCCCGAGGTGCAGGTGGAGCTGGTGGCGAGCAACGAGGTCGCCAACCTGCTGCGCCGCGAGGCCGATATCGCGCTGCGCATGGTGCGCCCCGCGCAGGCCAGCCTGGTGGCGCGGCGCATCGGGGCCGTGGCACTGGGCGCATACGCCCACCGCGACTACCTGCGCCGCCAGGGCGCGCCCCGCGAGCCCGCGGACCTGCTGCGGCACGAACTGATCGGCAACGACCGCAACGACGACGTGCTGCGGGGCTTCGCCGCCCTGGGCCTGCCGGCGGAGCGCGCGCATTTCGCGTTCCGTACCGACGACCTGCTGGCCTACTGGCAGGCCGTGCGCGCGGGACTGGGCATCGGCTTCGCGGCCGACTACCTGGCCCGCACCGACCCCGACGTGGTGGCCGTGCTGCCGCAGCTGCAGCTGCCCCAGCTGCCCCAGCTGCCCCAGCTGCCGGTGTGGCTCACGGTGCACCGGGAGATCCGCACCAGCCGCAGGATCCGCGCCGTGTACGACTTCCTGGCGCGGGAGGTGCCGGCGGCGCTGTGACGCCGGGTACGGCCCGGTACGCCAGGGCTGCTAGCATCCCATTCCCTCCATCCACCCGCACCGCAGCCCCGTGACATACCACCCCGCCGCCTTGCGCCCCGCCTTCGCCTGCCTTGCGCTGCTGCTGTGCGACCTGCCCGCCGCCGCCCAGGCCCAGCAGGATGCCGCAACGTCCTCGCGCATCGCCCGCGTCACCGTCTACCCCGGCAGCGCCACCGTGGAGCGCGTGGCGCGCGTGCCCGCCGGCGCGCGCAGCCTGGCCATCAGCTGCCTGCCCGCCGCGCTCGATGCGCAGAGCCTGCAGATCAGCGCCGACGCCGCCGTGCGCGTGGGCGAGTTCAACGTGCTCACCGAGGACCGCGACGTGGCCCCCGCCGCCTGCGCGAGCCCGCTGGACGGCCGCATCCGCGAGCTGGAGGACCAGATCGCGGGCGTCAAGGCCGAGTCCTCCGCGCTGAAGCTGGTGGACGGCTACCTGCGCGGCGTGGCCAGCAGCCCCGCCGAGGGCGATGCCGCCGCGGGCCGCGCCGCCCCGCCGCCCACGCCCGCGCAGATCACGGCCATGGCCGAGGCGCTGCGCAAGTCCGGCCAGGACACCTTCACCCGGCTGCACCAGCTGCAGCGCAAGCAGGAGGCGCTGGAGCTCTCGCTCAAGCCCCTGGCCGCCGAGCGCGACCGCGTGGCCGGCCAGCGCGCCAAGGTGGTCACCGTCACCATCAACCTGGCGGCGGAGCGCGAGGCCGAGCTGCGCCTGACCTACCAGGTGCGCGGCCCGGGCTGGCAGCCCAACTACCGCGCCACGCTCGACGCCGCCAAGGCCACCGTGCTGCTGGAGCGGCAGGCGCTCGTCGCGCAGAACAGCGGCGAGGACTGGGCCAACGTGCAGCTCACGCTCTCCACCGGCCAGCCGGGCCGCGCCACGCAGGGCCGCCTGCCGCGCGCCTGGACACTGGACGTGGCCCCGCCGCCGCAGCCCGTGGGCACCGCCATGCCCGCCATGGCCATGGCGGCGGCGCCCCCGCCTGCACCCGCGCCCGCCGCGCGCGCGCGCCTTGCCGAGGAGGCCATGCCCAGCTTCGACGTGAGCGCGCTCGACAAGGCCTTCGCCACCGAGTTCTCCGTGCCGCAGCGCATCACCGTGCCGTCCAGCGGCCAGCGCGTGACGCTGGCGCTGGGCAGCCACGCGGCGCCCGCCACGCTCATCACCCGCGCGGCGCCGGCCGTGGAGGAAGCCGCCTACCTCATCGCCCAGATGCTGCAGCCGCCCGGCGTATGGCCCGCCGGCCCGGCGGGCCTGTACCGCGACGGCGCCTTCGTGGGCACCGGCCGCATCGACTTCGGCGCGGCCAGCGCCGGCACGCCCGCGGGCAGCACCAGCCTGTCGTTCGGGCGCGACGAACTGGTCGCCGTGCGCGCCGAGGCCCCGCAGGACCTGACGGGCAGCGCGGGCTTCACCGGATCACGCACCGAACGCAAGACGCGCCGCGCCTACAGCGTGGAGAACCGCCACAAGGCCGCCATCACGCTGCAGGTGCTGCACGCGGCGCCCGTCTCGCGCAACGAGAAGATCGAGGTCGAGTCGCGCTACCAGCCCCAGCCCGCCGACCTGGCCTGGAACCAGAGCCCCGGTACCGTGGCCTGGCAGCAGCCGCTGGCGGCCGGCGCCACGGCGCAGTTCAGCGCGGAGCACACCATCCGCTACCCCAAGGACATCACGCTGCAGGAGCGCCAGTGAGCGCTGGCGGCACCGCGCGCCCCGGCGTGCGCTTCCTGCTCGCGCACCCGGCGCACTTCATCGCGCTGGGCGCAGGCAGCGGCCTGTCGCGCGTGGCGCCGGGCACGGTGGGCACGCTGTGGGCCTGGCTGGCCTACCTGGTGCTGCAGCAGTGGCTGGCACCGGCCGGCATCGGCCTGGCGATCGCCGTGGGCACGGTGGCGGGCTGGTGGGCCTGCACCGTGACCGCGCGGCACATGGGCGTGGCCGACCCCGGCAGCATCGTGTGGGACGAGGTCGTGGCCTTCTGGCTCGTGCTGTGGCTGGCCATGCCCATGGGCTGGTGGGGGCAGCTCGCGGCGTTCGCGCTGTTCCGCTTCTTCGACGCGGCCAAGCCCGGCCCCGTGGGCTGGGCCGACGGGCTGTTCAAGGGCTTCGGCTGGCGCGGCGGCTGGGGCATCCTGTGGGACGACTTCGTGGCCGCCTTCTGCACCCTGCTCGTGATCGCGCTGTGGCGGTTCTTCGCGGCGTCCTGAGCGCCGCGCCTTGCTCGGAAACCGAGTAAGCAAATTCGCCCGGCAATGAACGAAAACCCAGCAGCCATGCGGGTTTGCTCCAAGTCAATGGCTGTGCGCGGGGTCTGCGAACAATCCGGCTTTCCTTCATTGTCAAACACACCGAAAGAAAGCCCTTTGTCATGAGCCTCAACGTCTTCTGGTTCCTTCCCACCCACGGCGATGGCCGCTACCTCGGCAGCACGGAACAGGCGCGCGCCGTCGATCAGACCTATCTGCAGCAAGTCGCCCAGGCGGCCGAACGCCTGGGCTATGGCGGCGTGCTGGTGCCCACGGGGCGCTCGTGCGAGGACTCGTGGGTCATCGCATCGAACCTCGCTGCGGTCACGCGCACACTCAAGTTCCTGGTCGCGCTGCGGCCCACCACCTTTTCCGTGACGGCGAATGCGCGCATGGCAGCCACGCTGGACCGGCTCTCGGGCGGGCGCCTGCTCGTCAACGTGGTGGCGGGCGGCGACGCGGGCGACCTGGAGGCGGACGGCACCTTTCTGTCACATGACGAGCGCTATGACCACGCGCGCGAATTCCTCACGGTATGGAAGGCCCTGCTCGCGGGCGAGACGGTGGACTTCGAAGGCGAACACGTGCGCGTGAAGGGCGCGCACCAGCAATTCCTGCCGCTGCAGCAACCGCACCCACCGCTGTACTTTGGCGGCTCATCGCCCGCCGCGCACGGCCTGGCGGCCGAGCATGTGGAGCTGTACATCTCCTGGGGCGAGCGCCCGCAGGACGTGGCCGCCAAGTTCGCCGACATCCGCGCGCGCGCGGCGGCACTGGGCCGCACGGTGCGCTTCGGCGTGCGCCTGCACGTGGTCGTGCGCGAGACGGAGCAGGAAGCCTGGGCTGCCGCCAACCGCCTCATCGACAAGCTGGACGACGCCACCGTGGCGCGTGCCCAGACAGCCCTCGCGCGCATGGACTCGGAAGGCCAGCAGCGCATGAGCGCACTGCACGGCGGGCGCCGCGACCAGTTGGAGATCAGCCCCAACCTGTGGGCCGGCGTGGGCCTGGTGCGCGGCGGCGCGGGCACGGCGCTGGTGGGCAGCCCGCAGCAGGTGGCCGACAGGCTGCAGGAATATGCAGCGCTGGGCACGGACACCTTTGTGCTCTCGGGCTATCCGCACCTGGAGGAGGCTTACCGCTTCGCCGAGCTGGTGTTTCCGCTGCTGCCTGTGGCGGTGCAGGAGAAGGTGGGCGCAACCCTGCTGAGCCCCTTCGGCGAGTCCATCGCGCACGACGCGGTGCCGCGCCTGCGGGCGCAGAGCTGAAGGCCGCTCTGTACCGCGCGGCGGGTTTGTGGCAGCCTTCGTACCTTGCCGGCGGCCGCCGCGCGGAGGTTCCCATGACCACTCCATCACTATCGAAAAGTGAGCTGCCAGCGCTTGATACACAAGCGCTGGAGGCCAATTTGACCCAGATTTCCCTGCGCCTGCTGAAACACCGCCACATGCTGGCCACGGCCGAGAGCTGCACGGGCGGGATGATCGCGGCGGCCTGCACGGATCTGGCCGGCTCCAGCCAGTGGTTCGAGCGCGGCTTCGTCACCTACTCCAACGCCGCCAAGACGCAGATGCTGGGCGTGCCCGCCGTGCTGATCGAGCAGCACGGCGCCGTGAGCGAGGCCGTGGCCCGCGCCATGGCCGACGGCGCGCTCGCACATTCGCAGGCCCAGGTCAGCCTGGCCGTGACCGGCGTGGCGGGCCCCGCGGGCGGCAGCGAGGCCAAGCCCGTGGGCACCGTGTGGTTCGGCTGGTGTGTGGCGGGCGAGACGCACAGCGAGATGCAGCATTTCAGCGGCGACCGCGCCGCCATCCGCGCGGCCACGGTGCGCTACGCGCTGCAGCGGCTGCTGGGCTGGCTGCCCGCCTGAGAACCCGTTCTGATTGTCCACCTGACGGATGGACATGCGCCGTCCGGCGTGCAATTGTTCACACCCCCTTCGTTCCCTACCCCCGCGGGGTAGGCCGCGCAGGCGCCTGCCTTCCTAGAATCCGCCGCTTTGCCTGCTGCGGCGCACGCCGCGCCCGGCCCCGACCTCCCGCCATGTCCTCCGCCTTCACCGCCTCCCAGAACCAACTGCTGACCGAGCACCTGCGCAACTTCCTGCACGGCATCGAGCCCGACGCGCTGGCGCTGCTGCGCGAGCACCTCGAATGGGTGGAGGTGCCCGGCGGCAGCACGCTGCTGAGCCAGGGCGAGCCCGGCGAGTCCATGTACCTCACCGTGAGCGGCCGCCTGCGCGCCTACGTGCGCGGCGACGATGGCCAGCAGCGCCGCGTGGCCGACATGGGCCGGGGCCAGGTGATCGGCGAGATCAGCCTGTTCACCGATGCGCCGCGCGCCGCCACCGTGGTGGCCGTGCGCGACTCGGTGCTGGTGCGCCTGACCAAGGACGTGTTCAAGACCCTGCTGGCCAGCAGCGCGCAGGTGTCGATCGCGCTCACACGCCAGATCATCCAGCGCCTGCAGTCGGGCACGGCCGCCAACGCGGCGGCGCTGGAGCGGCCGGTGGCCATGGGCCTCCTGCCCGTGAGCGGCGGCGTGGACCTGCAGGACTTTGCCCAGGGCCTGGCGCGCCAGCTCGGGCTGATCGGCCGCGTGCGCGTGGTGGATTCCGCCACGGTGGACGCCGAGCTGCGCGAGAACGGCATCGCCCAGCGGGAGGGCGCGGACGCCACGGCCAACCGGCGCATCGCCATGCTGCTGGACGACATCGAGGCGCGCCACGACTTCGTGCTGCTGGTGGCCGACCCCACGCCCACGCCCTGGACGCGCCGCGTGAGCCGCCATTGCGACGAGCTGCTGCTCCTGGCCGACGCGCAGGCCGAGCCCGCCATCCACCCTATCGAGGCGCACTGCCTGCTGCGCCGCGCGCCGCTGGCCGAGGCGGCCGAGATCCTGGTGCTGCTGCACCCGGCCGGCACGCAGTGCCCGCGCGACACGCAGCGCTGGCTGGACCGCCGCCCCGTGGCCGACCACCTGCACATCCGCCCCGCGCTGGAGCGCGACATGGCGCGCCTGGCCCGCATCCAGAGCCGCACCGCCGTGGGCTTGGTGCTGGCCGGCGGCGGCGCGCGCGGCTTCGCGCACCTGGGCGTGTACCGCGCGCTGCAGGAGGAAGGCGTGGAGATCGACTGCGTGGGCGGCACCAGCATCGGCTCGGTGATGGCGGCCTACGTCGCGTCGGACCAGCCGCTCGATGCCGTGATGGCCAATGCGCGCGCCGCCTTCCGCACCAACCCCACGGGCGACTTCAACCTGCTGCCGCTGATGTCGCTCATCAAGGGCCGGCGGCTGCGCCACATCCTCGATGAGGCCGTGGGCCGGCTGGTGGGCTTTCCGGCGCAGATCGAGGACCTGTGGAAGAACTACTACTGCGTGGCCACCAACTACTCCCGGGCCAGCGAGCAGGTGGTGCGGCGCGGCAGCCTGGTGAAGTCGCTGCTGGCCAGCATCTCCATCCCCGGCGCGCTGCCGCCCGTGGTGCACGAGGGCGACCTGCTGTGCGACGGCGGCACGTTCAACAACTTTCCGGTGGACGTGATGCGCGGCATGCGCGGCGTGGGCACGGTGATCGGCGTGGACCTGAACTTCAGGAAGCCCCGCCGCATCGACCTGGACGACGTGCCCACGAGCTGGGCCCTGCTGCGCGACCGGCTGCGGCCCAAGTCCAGGCGGCGCTACAGGCTGCCCTCGCTGGCGAGCTACCTGATGAACGTGACCATCCTGTACAGCATGTCGCGCCAGCGCCAGTCGCAGCAGCTCACCGACCTGTACTTCAACCCGCCCATGGACCGCGTGGGCATGCTGCAGTGGAACCGCTTCGAGCAGATCGTGCAGCAGGGCTACGCGCACGGCACCGAGGTGCTGGACCGGCTGGACGCCGTGCAGCGCCGGCGCATCGGCGGGCTGCAGGCGGTTTGAATGAAATAGGCCTCCAGCGCTTACCCAGAAAGCGCGAGCAGCTACCTATTCAATAGCAATCGGCGCTCAACCCGCGCCGTGGCACTTCTTGTACTTCTTGCCGCTGCCGCAAGGGCAGGGGTCGTTGCGGCCGGGCTCGGGCGGCTTGCGCAGCGTCTCCACGCGCGGGCCCAGGCTCTTCCAGATCTGGCGCAGGTCGTACACGGCCCAGATGGCCTCGCCGAAGGTTTCCACGCGCGCCTGGCTGGTGCTGGGCGGGCCGTCCTCGCTGTACATGCAGACCTCGGGCTTTCCGGTGTCGTCCTCGGTCAGGGCGACGATGCTGTCCAGCGCGTCGTCCAGCCACCGGGCGGCCTCCTTGTCGCGCGGGGCGGCCCAGTCCTCGGGCCAGTTCTCCACGGCGAACATGAAGCCCAGGGCCCAGACCTGGCCGAAGGACGGGATCTCCTGCCCCTCCATCTCGGCGCGCTCTGCCTCGGGCAGGCTGGCGACGGCACCGCGCATGTCCATGGCCTCGGGCGCGAAGGCGCGCTCGTCGTCCAGCGATTCCACCGGAGCGTCGAGCTGGGCCGCCACCTCGTTCCAGCGGCGGTCCCACAGCTCCAAGAAGCGCTCCTGCTGTGCGGCGTCGGCAAACGCGGGCAGCAGCGGCAGGGGCGCGCCCTCGGCGACCTGAAGCTCCGCGCCGTCGCCCAGCAGCATGGGCAGGTATTCGGCAGGCGGGATGGCGCGGCGGCTGCAAACCAGCGCGGTGAGGACGCCGTCGCAGAACTCCCACTGCGGGATTTCTTCTTCGCGCGTGCGCAGGTCGTCGAGGATGTTGTCGATTTCTTCCAGCTCGTCAGGGCTGAGGCCGGGAGGGAGGGTGTCGGTCATGGTGGGGGACTCCGGTAGCGTTGGAATGGCAAACAATCTTTTACTTCTATGATTCGCCAGGCCGGCCAGTGTAGCCACCCACCCGGAGACCCCGCCATGATCCACCAGCTCAATTCCCTGTACCCCGTGCGCTACACGGCCTTCGCGCTGTGCGTGTTCGGGCTGCTGCTGTCGCTGTTCGCGCTGGTGGCCTTCGGCGTGGGGCTGCCCGTGGTGCTGATTTTTGCCGCCCTGGTGGCGCTGGGCGTGTACGACCTGCGGCAGACGCGCCACGCCATCCTGCGCAACTACCCCGTCATCGGCCACCTGCGCTTCATGCTCGAATACATCCGGCCCGAGGTGCGCCAGTATTTCATCGAGAGCGACAGCGAGGCCGCGCCCTTCTCGCGCGCGCAGCGCTCGCTGGTGTACCAGCGCGCCAAGGGCGACCCGGACAACCGCCCCTTCGGCACGCACCTGGACGTGGGCGCACACGGCTACGAGTGGGTGAACCACTCGCTCGCGCCCACGCAGCTGCCCTCGCACGACTTTCGCGTGTGGATCGGCGGCACGCCCGACGCGCCCTCACCCTCCGTCGCGCCCTGCACCCAGCCCTACCATGCCAGCGTGTTCAACATCTCGGCCATGAGCTTCGGCGCGCTGTCGGCCAACGCCGTCCTGGCGCTCAACCAGGGCGCCAAGGCCGGCGGTTTCGCGCACGACACGGGCGAGGGCAGCATCTCGCAATACCACCGCGTGCATGGCGGCGACCTGATCTGGGAGATCGGCTCGGGCTACTTCGGCTGCCGCAACAGCGACGGCACGTTCAGCGAAGAGCGCTTCGTGGCCAACGCCACCGACCCGCAGGTCAGGATGATCGAGCTGAAACTCAGCCAGGGCGCCAAGCCCGGCCATGGCGGCGTGCTGCCGGGCGCCAAGGTCACGGCCGAGATCGCGGCGGCGCGCGGCGTGGCCCAGGGCGAGGCGTGCATCTCGCCGTCCAGCCACAGCGCCTTCCGCACGCCGGTGGAGATGATGCAGTTCATCGCGCGCCTGCGCACGCTCTCCGGCGGCAAGCCCACGGGCTTCAAGTTCTGCCTGGGCCACCCGTGGGAATGGTTCGCCATCGTCAAGGCCATGCTGGTCACGGGCATCACGCCGGACTTCATCGTGGTGGATGGCGCCGAGGGCGGCACCGGCGCCGCGCCCGTGGAGTTCAGCGACCACGTGGGCGCGCCGCTGCAGGAAGGCCTGCTGCTGGTGCACAACACGCTGGTGGGCGTGAACCTGCGCAGCAGGGTGCGCATCGGCTGCGCGGGCAAGGTCATCAGCGCCTTCGACATCGCGCGCATGATGGCCCTGGGCGCCGACTGGTGCAACGCGGGGCGCGGCTTCATGATGGCGCTGGGCTGCATCCAGGCGCAGACCTGCCACACCGGCCACTGCCCCACCGGCGTGACCACGCAGGACCCGCTGCGCCAGCAGGCCCTGGTGGTGCCCGACAAGGCCGCGCGCGTGGCGCAGTTCCACCACAGCACGCTGCACGCGCTGCAGGAGCTGGTGCAGGCCGCGGGCCTCACGCACCCCCAGGACATCACGGCCCACCACATCGTGCGGCGCATCAGCGACACCGAGGTGCGCCTGTTGTCCAACCTCATCACCCGCATGCAGCCCGGCGCGCTGCTGGGGCCGCTGGACGCCCAGCACAACGTGTTCCGCCTGTACTGGCCGCTGGCCAGCGCGCACAGCTTCCAGGCCAGCGAACCGGCGCTGCAGCCTTCGGTGCCCCACCACCTGGAGCCGCGCGCCGCATGACGACGACGCCACATCCCGACTACGCCGCCTTCCTGCGCCAGCAACTGGCCGAGCAGCCGCACAACGTGATGCGCCACGCGCTCGCTGGAGAAGCCATCTGGGTCAAGCGCGCGGGCGCACCGCACGGCATGGGCCGCTACCGCGCCATGGCCGTGCTGGCGGGCCTGCTGGGCCTGCCCGTGCTGCGCCCCGTGCCCAACCCCGGCGGCCCCCAGGCCATCGCCACCGAGGTGCGCCGCCTGCGCGACCTGGCCGCGCGCGGCGTGCGCGTGCCCGTGGTGCTGGCCGCTCAGGAAGGCGGCTTCGCCATGCGCCACCTGGGCCGCCCGGGCGAGGACACGCCTTCGCTGATCAACGAGATGGATGCCGCCGCGCGGGCCAACGGCACCCCGGCCGTGTTCGCGCTGTGGGAGCAGGGCCTGGACACGCTGGCGCACGTGCACCGCCAGGGCATCTGCCTGAGCCAGGCCTTCGCGCGCAACATGGTGCGCTGCCCCGATGGCGAAGTGGCCTGCATCGACTTCGAGGACGACCCGGCCGCCGTGCTGCCCCTGGCCGTGTGCCACGCGCGCGACGCGCTGTGCTATGCGCACTCCACGGCCATCTACCTGCAGCAGATCGGCAGGCTGGCCGAGGCCCGCGAGCGCTGGGCCGCCTGGGTGGCGCAAGGCAGCCCACCCATGCAGGCCGAACTGGCTGCCAGCGTCCGGCGCCTGCGCTGGTTGCGCCACCTGCCCGCCAGCCGCAAGCTGGGGCGCGACCTGCAGCGCGTGCGGGCGGCCTGCGACCTGCTTGCGCCCTGAGGAGCGCCTTTCCTTACTCGGCGGGCTCCAGCACCAGCGCCGTCGCCACGTGCGCATCCATGTTCAGAAGCCGCTTGCGCATGCAGATCACGGCCTTGTCCTTGCTGAGCAAAATGGCCTGGTGCGCGGCGGCGAGGTCGATGAACTTCTGGTCGTCCGCGTCCTTGCACACATAGGCCACCTTGGCGGCGATCTCCACCAGCCGCGCCTGCGCGTCGAAGGCCGCGAGCACCTGGGCAGCGGTCACGCGGTAATAGTCCATGCGCTCCGCGATGTGCGGGTAGGCCAGCACGCGCTCCAGCTCGTCGCGCATGGCCTGCGTGGCGATCCAGGCCAGGCGCCCCTCGCCCAGCAACTGGCGCAGCGGCGCGGTGCGCGGGTCGGAGAAGATCAGCAGGTCCAGCGCCACGTTGGTGTCCACCACCACGGGGCGCGGCGGCTCGCCGGGCTGCGCCTGGGCGGGCAGGCGCAGTTCAACCTTCATGCCTGCGCTCGCCGGCACGTTCGCGCAAGGCGCCCTTGAGCAAGTCGAAGCGGAACATGCGGCATTCGATGGGGCCGTTCCACATCGGCACGCGGCGCGACTCCTTCAGGCGCATCTTGCCAGGCAGCTTGAGGTCGGGCGTGAGCATCCAGGCCGTCCAGCCGCTGTAGTTCTTCTTCCAGTGCGCGGCAAGCTGGCTGAAGAACTCGCCGCCGTCCTCGGTCTGCGCCGTCTCGCGGCCCGCGCGCTCGACCTGGCCCATGCGTTCGCTGGCGTTGCGCCCGGCCGCACCGGCGGCGGCAATGCGTTCGCCATACGGTGGGTTGAGCAGCATCACGCCTGGCTGCTCGCAGGGCGGCATGCGCTGCAGGGCGTCGCCGCCGCGCAGCTGCACGGCATGGGCAACCCCCGCGCGCTCGGCATTGCGCACGGCGAAGTCCACCATGCGGTGGGACACGTCGCTGCCAAAGATGGGCACGGCGCTTGCCTGGATTGCACCTTCAGCTTCTGATTTGATAGCGCTCCAGACGTGCGGCTGGAAGGGCAGCAGCTTTTCGAACGCGAAGCGCCGCTGGCGCCCGGCCGGGATGCGGCAGGCGATCTGCGCGGCCTCGATGGCGATGGTGCCGCTGCCGCAACAGGGGTCGTACAGCGGCACGTCGGCATGCCAGCCGCTGGCGGCGATCATGGCGGCGGCCAGGGTTTCCTTGAGCGGCGCGTCGCCCTTGTCCTCACGCCAGCCGCGCTTGAACAGCGGCTCGCCGCTGGTGTCGATGTAGAGCGTGGCCTCGTCGGTGGTCAGGTGCAGGTGGATGCGCACGTCGGGCCACTGCGTGTTCACGTCAGGGCGCACGCCGCTCTTGTGGCGAAAGCGGTCGGCCACGGCGTCCTTGACCTTGAGGCCCGCGAAGTTGAGGCTGGTGAGCGGGCTGTGCTGCGCCGTGACCTCGACCTTGAAGGTCTGGCGCGTGGTGAACCAGATTTCCCAGGCCACGTCGCTCGCGGCGGCGTACAGGTCGTTCTCGCTGCGGTAGGGGCGGTGGGCCAGCTGCACCAGCACGCGCTGGGCCAGGCGGCTATGCAGGTTCAGCAGCAGCGCGTCGCGCCACGATGCGCGCAGCAGCACGCCGCCGCGGCCGACCAGAAGGTCCTGGCCCGTGAGGCCGGTGATGGCGTGCACCTCGTCGGCCAGGTAGCCCTCGACGCCGGCGGCGCAGGGAAGAAAGAGTTGGAGTTGGTTCATTTCAATTTCCCAAGGCGCGCAAACCAGGCGCGGCCCAAGCGGTCGGACGCCGCGCAAGGGCCGCCCCGCCGCGCTGGCGTCGTCCCCCTGCCCGCGCGAAGCGCGAGAGCGGGGGGAAGGCCCGCAGGGCCTCAGGGGGGTGTCCCATCTACAGTGCTTTGCGCAGGTTGGCCGGCGCGATCTTGAGCGCCTCGCGGTACTTGGCCACGGTGCGGCGCGCGCATTCGATGCCCTGCTCCTTGAGCATTTCGGCAATCTGGCTGTCCGACAGGGGCTTGGCGGAGTTCTCGGCGGCGACGAACTGCTTGATGAGGGCGCGCACGGCAGTGCTCGACGCGTTGCCGCCGGTTTCGGTGCCCAGGCCCGAGCCGAAGAAGTACTTGAGTTCGTAGGTGCCGATGGGCGTGGCCATGTACTTGGCGGTGGTCACGCGGCTGATGGTGGATTCGTGCAGGCCCAGCTCGTCGGCGATGTCGCGCAGCACCAGCGGGCGCATGGCCAGTTCGCCGTGGGTGAAGAAGTTCTTCTGCCGCTCCACGATGGCGGTGGAGACGCGCAGGATGGTGTCGAAGCGCTGCTGGATGTTCTTGATGAACCAGCGCGCCTCCTGCAGCCGCTGCTGCAGGCCCGCGTGGCCTTCGCCCTTGCTGCCCCCGCGCAGGGCGCCCGCATAGATGTCGTGCACGCGCAGGCGGGGCATCACGTCGGGGTTGAGCTGCACGATGAAGTTCTGCTGGCCGCCCTTGCCACGCGCGGCCTTGCGCACGATGACGTCGGGCACGACGATGTTGCGCTCCACGTCGGCGAAGCGGCGGCCCGGGCGCGGCTCCAGCCGGGCGATCAGGGCCATGGCGGCGCGGGTGCGTTCCTCGCCGCCCGCGCCCCCTTCGCTGCACAGCGCGGTGAGGCGGCGCACGTCGCGCTTGGCCAGCATTTCCAGCGGCTGCTGGCAGATGCGCAGGGCGGTCTGCAGGGTGGCGGGGTCGCCCTCTTCGTCCGCGTCCAGCGCCTTGAGCTGCAGCGTGAGGCATTCGGCCAGGCCGCGTGCGCCCACGCCCGCGGGCTCCAGGCTCTGCAGCAGGCGCAGGGCGACGGTGAAGCGGTGCACCAGTTCCTCGATCTGCTCCAGGTCTTCGGCGCCGGCCAGGCTGGCGGCGAGCTCTTCGAGCGGGTCTTCGAGGTAGCCGTCGTCGTTCAGCGATTCGATCAGAAAGCGCAGCGCAGCGCAGTCCAGGTCCGACAGGCGCAGCGACAGCGCCTGGCGGTGCAGGAAGGCCGTGAGCGATTCGTGCGAGCGGGCCAGCTCGGTGGCGTCGGCCTCGTCCCCCTCGGCGTCGTTGCGGGTGCGCGCCGGGGCGTCGCCGCCCCACTCGGCGTCGTTGGGGGCCATTTCCACGGTGCCGTCGCCGCTCCAGTCGGGCTCCTCGGAACCACCGCCGGATTCATGGTCATTTTGGCCCTCAGCGCTTGTCCCGTTTGCGCTGGCAGCTCCTGAAAAAAGAGCATCCTCCGCACCGTAATCGTCGGCCTGCGCGGGCGTGTCGGCGGCGTCCAGGCCGAACTCCTCGCGCGGCGCCTCTTCGGCCGTGCGTTCGAGGAAGGGGTTTTCGTCCAGCATCTGCTCGACCTCTTGCGAGAGTTCGAGCGTGGACAGCTGCAGCAGGCGGATGGACTGCTGCAGCTGCGGGGTCAGCGCTAGGTGCTGCGAGACGCGCAGCGACAGGCCCGGCTTCATCACATCCTGAAGTGTTCGCCCAGGTACACCCGGCGCACTTCGGCGTTGTCCACGATCTCGGACGGCGTGCCCTGCGCCAGCACCTGGCCGTCGCTGATGATGAAGGCGTGGTCGCAGATGCCCAGCGTCTCGCGCACGTTGTGGTCGGTGATGAGCACGCCGATGCCGCGCGCCTTGAGGAAGCCGATGATGCGCTGGATCTCGATCACCGCGATGGGGTCGATGCCCGCGAAAGGTTCGTCCAGCAGGATGAAGCGCGGCTGCGTGGCCAGGGCACGGGCGATCTCCACACGGCGGCGCTCGCCACCCGACAGCGCCATGGCGGGCGAGGCGCGCAGGTGGTCCACGCGCAGCTCGGCCAGCAGGGCGGTCAGGCGCTCCTCGATGGCGGCGCGGGTGAGCGGCTGGCCGGATTCGTCCTTTTGCAGCTCCAGCACGGCGCGCACGTTCTCTTCCACCGTGAGCTTGCGGAAGATGGACGCCTCTTGCGGCAAATACGACAGCCCCAGGCGCGAACGGCGGTGGATGGGCATGTGCGCCACCGACTGGCCGTCGATGCGGATGTCGCCCGCGTCGCTGCGCACCAGGCCGACGATCATGTAGAACGACGTGGTCTTGCCCGCGCCGTTGGGGCCGAGCAGGCCCACGACCTCGCCTTTTTGCACCACCAGCGACACGTCCTTGACGACCTTTCGGCTGCCGTAGGACTTGGCGAGGTGCTGCACTTCCAGGCGGCTGCCGCCGCTCTCTGCGGGCTGCGCGCTCATCACCGGGCGCCGCCGCCGAGGCTGTCGCTGGGGCGCAGGGCCGGGGCTGAAGAGGGTGTAGCGGGTTCGGGCGCCGCAGCGCCGGGCGGCGGGTCCTTGGGCGAGAGCACCGCACGCACGCGGCCGCCCGGGGCCGGGGCGTCGCCCGCGGCGTTGGTGGCGGGGGTGCGCTGCCCGTCCACGGTGAACACGTCGGTGAGGTTGTTGTAGACGATCACGGCGCCGGTGATCTCGTCGCTGAGCACGGAACCGCGGTAGCGGCGCAGCTCGGCGCGCCGGATGAAGCGCACGTTGTCGGCCTTGCCGTCGTACTCGATGACTTCGCCCTCGCCCTCGATGAATTCCTCGGGCGCGCCGGCCGCGGTGTCGCGCTTCTGGCGGAAGAAGGCACGCTTGCCAGCTTCGGCCGTGACCACGCCGTACTGGTAGCCGTCCGCGTCCTGGCGCACGTCCAGCCGCGCGCCGCGCAGCACGATGGTGCCCTTGGTCATGACCACGCGGCCCGAGAACACGCTGGTGGCTTTCAGCTCATCGTGGCGCAGCGCGTCGGCCTCGATGTTCATGGGCTTGGCGCGGTCGGCCTTTTCGGCATGGGCGGCGCCATGGATGCAGGCCAGGGCCGCGAGCAGGAGGGTCGGGAGGATGCGATGGTTCATAGGGCACGAATCTTGCAATGCATTGTAGCCACGCATTGGCGCGCACCATGAAAAAAGCCCGCCGGAGCGGGCTTGCAATTGACAGTCGTCAATTCTTCATCAGGCTTTTTTGGACGTCGCGGCCAGCGACTCCACCACCTGCAGCACGTTCTGCATGCTGCCCGCCATGGTGCCGTCGGTGTAATACTTGCCGGCGACGCCCATCGAGGGCACGCCCTCCACGCCATAGGCGTCCTGCAGCTGCGACGCGCGGCGCACCTGGTTGGACACGGTGAAGGACGCGTAGATTTCCTTGAACTTGGCGGCGTCCACACCCTGCTGCTTGGCGATCCAGGCGAAGATTTCGTCGTCCTTGGCGAGCTTTTGCTTTTCCACGTGGACGGCGCGGAACACCTTGGCATGCAGCTCTTCGAGCTTGCCCATGCCTTCGAGCGTGTAGTAGAGCTTTTGCTGGGGGATGAAGCTGGCATTGAAGGCCACGGGCACGCGGCGGATGCTCAGCTCCTTGGGCGCGGCCTTGATCCAGGCGTCCAGCGTGGGCTCGAAGGCGTTGCAGTGCGGGCAGCTGTACCAGAAGAACTCGATCACATCGACCTTGCCGGCAGGCGCGTCGGGCGCCACGGGCTTGTCCAGCCGCTTGTAGTCCTTGCCCTCCTTGAACTGGCGGGCCTGGGCCAGCGCAGAGTTGGCGACGGGCAGCGCAAGGGCCCCCAGGGCGGCGGTGGACAGGGAAAATTCGCGGCGTTTCATTTCTTGCAATCTCCTTGATCGAGGCTTGTTGGGAGCAGCGCTCCGGTGGAAAAGTTCATTCCCCCCTATTGCACCATGCCTGCAGCGCACAAAACTGGCGCGGCCCAGGCCAGCAGACGCCGTGGAACTGGCTTGGCCAGGCCACTGGCGTCGTCCCCCTTCCCGTAGCGCGCAGCGCGTAGAGAGAAGGGGGAAGCCGCGCAGCGGCTCAGGGGGTTGTCATTTCTGCACGCGCACCAGGGCGGATTCGACGCCCGAGCCTTCCAGCTTTTCCTTGAGCTGCTCGGCATCGTCGCGCTTGGTGAACGGCCCCACGCGCACGCGGAAGACCGGCCGGCCGTTCTGCTCGCGCTCGCTCACCTTGGCCTCCCAGCCCAGCATGGCGAGCTTGGCGCGCTGCGCATCGGCATCCTGCTGGGTGCGGAAGGCCCCGGCCTGCACGAAGTAGTCGAACGGGTCCACCGCGCCCTTGGCGGCGGCCTTGGCCACGGCCAGGTCGCCCAGCGGGTCCGCGCCCGGCTTGCTCTCGGCCTTGGCGGCCTCGGGCTTGCTGGCGGCGGGCTTGGGGGCGGAGGCAGCCGGAGCCGCGGCGGCCTGCACGTCCGGCGCGGGCGCCACGGCGGAGGCCGCGGCGGCGGGCGCGCGGGCCGGGTTCTTGCCGTACAGCGGCGAGTTCGGGTCCCAGTTCTTGTTCTTCTGGGATTCGGCGGCGTCCATGTCGGCGCCCCGGCCGTTGCCCTTGTTGAGGAAGGGCACGGGCACCTTGGTCACGTACACGGCCACGGCCAGCGCGGCGCCCAGGCCCACGATGACCCCCACGATGAAGCCGATGATGGTCCCGCCCGTCTGTTGTTTCTTCATAGTTTGTGACTGCTTACATCCTGGCCGGAGCCGACACGCCCAGCACGGCCAGGCCATTGTGCAATACCTGCGCGGTGGCGGCCACCAGCGCCAGGCGCGCCCGCTTCACCGCCTCGTCATCCACCAGGATGCGCTCGGCGTCGTAGTAGCTGTGGTAGCTGGCCGCCAGGTCGCGCAGGTAGAAGGTCACGTCGTGCGGCGCCTCGCCCTCGGCAGCGGCGGTGAGCATCTCGGGATACTTGGCCAGTTGCAGCATCAGGGCCTGGGCTTGCGGGCTGTCGAGTGCCGACAGGTCCACGTCCTTGAGCGTCGCGACGTCGTAGTCGTCCTGCCAGGAACGCAGCACCGAACAGATGCGCGCATGCGCATACTGCACGTAGTACACCGGGTTGTCGTTGTTCTGCGCCACGGCCAGGTCCACATCGAAGGTGTACTCGGTGTCGGGCTTGCGGCTGAGCAGGAAGAAGCGCACCGCGTCCTTGCTGGTCCATTCGATCAAATCGCGCAGCGTGACGTAGCTGCCCGCGCGCTTGCTGATCTTGACCTCCTCGCCGCCCTTGACCACGCGCACCATGGTGTGCAGCACGTAGTCGGGGTAGCCCTGGGGAATGCCCACGCCAGCCGCCTGCAGCCCGGCGCGCACGCGCGCGATGGTGCCGTGGTGGTCCGTGCCCTGGATGTTGACGACCTTGCGGTAGCCGCGCTCCCACTTGGCGATGTGGTAGGCCACGTCGGGCACGAAGTAGGTGTACGTGCCGTCCTGCTTGCGCATGACGCGGTCCTTGTCGTCGCCGTAGTCGGTGGACCTGAGCCACAGCGCGCCGTCCTGCTCGTAGGTCTTGCCGTTGGCGACGAGCCGGTTCACCGTGGCCTCGACGCGGCCGCTGGTGTACAGGCTGGACTCCAGGTAGTACTCGTCGAACTTCAGGTTGAAGGCCTGCAGGTCCTTGTCCTGCTCGTTGCGCAGGTAGGCCACGGCGAACTGGCGGACGTTGTCATAGTCGTCCACGTCGCCGTTGGCGGTGAACTCGCGGTCATCGGCCCGGATGGTGGCCTTGGCGCGGAAGGCATCGGCGATGTCCTGGATGTAGTCGCCGTTGTAGAACGCCTTGCTCGCGGGGTTCTCCGGGTCGGTGGGCCAGCAGTCGTCGCCGGGCTTGAAGCCCTTGGCGCGCAGCTGCGTGCTCTTGGTCAGGGTGTCGATCTGCACGCCCGCGTCGTTGTAGTAGAACTCGCGGTGCACGCTCCAGCCCTGGGTGCTGAAGAGGTTGCAGATGGCATCGCCCAGCGCGGCCTGGCGGCCGTGGCCCACGTGCAGCGGGCCCGTGGGGTTGGCGGAGACGAACTCGACCAGCACGCGCTGGCCATTGTCCGCCTGATAGCCGAAGCGCTCGCCGGCGGCCAGCACCTCGCGCACCACTTCCTGCTTGGCGGCGGGCTTGAGGCGGATGTTGAGGAAGCCGGGGCCCGCGATCTCGATGGCATCGACCCAGCGGGCGAAGGCGGGCGTGGCCGCAAGCAGCGCCTTGAGCTGCTCGCCCAGGGCGCGCGGATTGAGCTTGAGCGGCTTGGCCAGCTGCATGGCGGCCGTGCAGGCGAAGTCGCCGTGCGCGGCGACCTTGGGGGATTCGAAAGCGGCGCGCCCGGCGGCGCCGGGCGACAATTTTTCCAGCTCGCCGGCCAGCGCCGCGAGCAATTCCTGTTTGACGGAGAGCATCCAGGGATTCTACGGGGGCGCCCGTCATCCGCCGGGCGGCACCCGGCGTTATGCTGGATGGCCCGGATGCCCCGGGCCATCCATCCACTTATGCAGGAGCATTACATGAAGAAACTGCTTTCCCTGTTGGCCGTTGCCAGCCTCGCCTTCTCGTTCGCCGCGCACGCCGCCGACGGCGACGCCAAAAAGGCCCCCACCGCCCAGCAGAACAAGATGAAGACCTGCAATACCGAGGCGGGCGACAAGAAGGGCGACGAGCGCAAGGCCTTCATGAAGCAATGCCTGTCGGCCAAGAAGGAAACGCAGCAGGACAAGATGAAGTCGTGCAACGCCGAGGCCAAGACCAAGGACCTCAAGGGCGACGCACGCAAGGGCTTCATGAAGGAGTGCCTCTCCTCCGCCCCCGCCGCCTGAGCCTTCAGCGCCCCCTGCCACCCCGCCCGCCGCAGCCCGGCGCGCGGGGTTTTTGCTTTTTACTTCGTCCCCACGCCCCGCGCCAGGAACACGGCCAGCAGCGGGATCAGCGCCAGCAGGTGCGCCTCGATCATCACCAGGCGGCGCGTGCCGCGCACCTCGGCCTCGGTGGGCAGGGCGCCCGTGGCGCGCAGCTGCTTGCGCCAGCGCAGGAAGCGCACGGTGGGCACGATGGAGACCAGGCCGATAACCACGAACAGCGTCACCTTGGTGTGCAGCAGCGGCTGCGACCAGTACCAGCCCGCGCCCTTCATGCCCCACCAGGTGCGCGCCAGGCCCGTGGCCAGCACCGCGATGGCGGAGATGCCGTAGATCATGTCCAGGCGCGCCAGGCGCTCCACGACGGCGGGGTTGAGCCATTCCTTGCGGCACAGGGCCGCCTCGCTGGCGAGGAAGGTGGCCATGGTGAGGATGGCGAGGATGTGGGCATAGGCCAGCAGGGCTTCTGTCGTCATGGGTGGGCGCTTTCGTGGTCGGTGTTTGTGTGTGCGCGCATCCTAGCCGGGCAGCCCGCCCACGGCCAGCGGCAGCGCCGATTACAGAATAAAAACCATTCTCATCTGAGAATAAAATGGCGGACCATGTCCGTGCCCCACCCGCCACTCGACCCGATGCACCATGTCCAGCAGCTCTATGCCGGGCACCACGCGTGGCTGCTGTCGCGGCTGCAGGCACGCCTGCGCAACACGGCCGAGGCGCAGGACGTGGCCTCCGAAACCTTTCTGCGCGTGGTGGCGTCCCCCCAGCCGGTGGCGACCGTGGAGGAGCCCCGTGCCTTCCTCACCACCATCGCCAAGCGCCTGCTGTTCACGCTGTGGCGCCGCCGCGAGCTGGAGCGCGCCTACGTCGAGGCACTGGCCCACCGGCCCGAGGACCTGGCCCCCTCGCCCGAAGAGCGGGCCGTGCTGCTGGAAACGCTGGACACCATTGCCCAGGCCCTCGACGGCCTGCCGCTCAAGGCCCGCCAGGCCTTCCTGCTGAGCCAGATCGACGGGCTGACCTACCAGGCCATCGCCGGGCAGCTGCAGATCTCCCACAGCACCGTGCGCCGCCACATGGCCGAGGGCTTCCGCCGCATCGCCGTGGCCCTGGCGCAGCAGCAGGCGGGCATCGCGGCGCCGCGCCGTGCGCCATGACACCGTGTACAGCGCCATGAACCCCGGCGACCGCGCGCTCGACGCCGCCACCGAAGCCGCCGTGGACTGGCTGGTCACGCTCAGCTCCGGCGAGGTCAGCGACGCCGAGCGCCAGGGCTTCGCGCGCTGGCTGGAAGCCGACCCGCGCCACCGCCCGGCCTGGGAGCAACTGCAATCGCCCCTGCAGCACCTGCTGGCGCCCCTGCGGCCCGCGGGCGGCGACGGGCTGCTGAGCGACACCCTGGCCCGCGCGGAAGCGCGTACCCGCCAGCGCCGCCACCTGCTGCGCGGTGCGCTCGGCGTGAGCGGCGCGGCGGTGGGCGCGGCCCTGCTGGCCAACCGCCACACGCCCCTGGCGCAATGGAGCGCCGACCTGCGCACCGGCACCGGCGAGCGGCGCGACTTCGCACTGCCCGACGGCAGCACCGTCACGCTGGACGCCCGCTCGGCGGCCGACCTGGACTTCGCGCACGGGCACCGCACCGTCACGCTGCGCCAGGGCGCCCTGGTGGCGCAGGCCGCGCCCGCCAGCGCTCCGGGCGCCGCCGCCTTCACCGTGCGCACCGCGCAAGGCACGGTGCGCGCCCTGGGCACGCGCTTCGTCGTGCGGCAGGAGGAAACCACCAGCCAAACCCTGGTGAGCATGCTGGAGCACAGCGTGGAGATCACCACCGCCGCCGGCGAACGCCACCGGCTGCACGAAGGCCAAAGCGCCCGCTTCGGCCCCGCGGGCATCGCGCCCGCCGCGGAATCCCCTGCCACCGCCAGCGCCTGGCAGCGCGGCATGCTGGAGGCGCACGACCAGCGCCTGGACGACGTGGTCCAGGCCCTGCGCCCCTACCGCGCCGGCTTCATCCGCGTGGCGCCGCGCGCGCAAGCCCTGCGCGTGTACGGCACCTACGCGCTGGACGACACCGACCGCGCCCTCGAGGCCCTGGCGGAGACGCTGCCGGTGACGGTGCGCATCTACCAGCGCGGCTGGCTGGTGGTGATCGAGTAGCGGGTTCGCCGCAAGAATTCAAGCAAAAAACGCCTCCAGCGCAATACCAGAAAGCGCTGGCAGCTATGTTTTTCATAGTTCCCCGGGCTTCGCGCCACCACCCGGCGCAAAAAGTTGAACACTTTTCCGCGCTGGCTCGACATGCCTTGGAACCCCTTTTTTGTCGAGACACCGCATGCCGCCCACCCATTGCCCCCTCCCCCTGCGCGCCCTGGCCGTTGCCGCCCTGGCCTGCGCGCTGACCGCCCACGCCCAGACCGCCGCGCCCGCCGCAGGCACTGCCACCACCGTGCGCAGCTACGACGTGCCCGCCCAGCCGCTGGGCAGCGCGCTGGCCCGCATCGCCGCCGACAGCGGCCAGCAGATCAGCATCGACGCCGACCTGGTGCGCGGCCACACCGCCCCACCCGTGCGCGGCAGCTACACGGCCGAGCAGGCCGCCCGCGCGGCGCTGGCCGGCAGCGGGCTGGAGCTGGTGCGCACCGGCTCCGGCACCTGGGGCCTGCGCACCGCAGCGCCGGCGGCACCCGCAGCGCCTGCCGCCGCAGCCCCGGCCAGCGCGGCCGCCCGCGTACCCGCCACTGGCCAGACACTGGGCGAGGTGCGCGTGACGGCCGAGGCCGTCACCAGCCCCACGACCGAGCAGACGGGCTCCTACACCACAAGGGCGCTGACCATCGGCAAGATGGAGCAGTCCATCCGGGAGACGCCGCAGTCGGTCACGGTGGTGACGCGCCAGCAGATGGACGACCAGCGCATGACGACGGTGGAAGACGTGATCCTGCAGACCACCGGCACTTCGAAATCGCAGCGCAACTATGGCGCGCACGTCTACACGCTGCGCGGCTATGCCATCTCGGACAGCAACTACCTGCTCGACGGCGTGGCCGGCAGCGTCTACAACCCCACCGGCTGGATCCCCATGGACACCGCCATCCTCGACCGCGTCGAGGTATTGCGCGGCGCGGGGGCGCTGGTGGTGGGCGCGGGCGACCCGAGCGGTGTGATCAACATGGTGCGCAAGCGCCCGCGCGCCGAAAAGCACCTGGACGTGGGGCTGAGCGCCGGCTCCTGGAGCCACTACCGCGCGGAAGTGGATGCCGGCGGCCCGCTGAACGCGGCCGGCACGGTACGCGGCCGCGTGGTCGCGGCCTATACCGACCGCAAGTATTTCTACGATCTCGCGCACTCGACCAAGCCGCTGCTCTATGGCGTGGTCGATGCGGACCTGGCTTCCGGCACGCGCGCCACCGTGGGATTGCGCCACGAGGAGCTGGACACCCGCGGCTACACCATCTTCGGCCTACCCAGCTATGCCAACGGCACGTCCCTGGGCCTGCCGCGATCCACGTCGCTGGGGCAGCGCTGGAACCGCCATGAAGCCCAGGTGGACGACGTGTTCGCCGAGCTGGAGCACCGCTTTGGCGGCGACTGGATCGGCAAGGCCACGCTCAGCCACAGCAAGACCGCCTACGTGCAGAAAGTCGGCGCCGCGCGCGGCGCGGTGGACCCGGCCACGCGCACCGGCACGCGCTTCACGGGGGTCGAATTCACGGACAGCGACATTGACGCCACGGGCCTGGACGCCAGTATCAGCGGCAGCTTCATCGCCTGGGGCGGCACGCACAGGGTGATGCTCGGCGCCAGCACGCGCAAGCAGGATGTGCGTTCGCTGTCGGCATCGACAGGCCCCGCCATGCCAGTGGACGTGTTCAACTTCAACCACGACCTGGTGCCCGAGCCCGCCACGCCGGCGTATGACTCCGGTGGAACGGCACGCACCACGACCTCCGGCCTCTATGGCAGCGCGCGGTTGCAGCTGGCGCAGCCCCTCTTCCTGCACCTGGGCGGGCGCCTGAACTGGTACCGGTACCGCGCGGACGACCTGTTCACCAGCCGCGTCACCAGCGACTACCGGCAAAACGCCCAGTTCACGCCGTACGCGGGCCTGGTGTACGACCTGAGCCCGCAATGGTCGCTGTACGCCAGTTACGCCAGCACCTTCGTGCCGCAATCGCAGTACAGCGCGTTCAACGGCGGCAAGCTCGATCCGGCCGAGGGCGACAACTACGAGGCCGGCATCAAGGGCGAGTTGCTGGACAAGCGCCTGAACGTGGCGGTGGCGCTCTTTCACATCAAGAAGCGCAATGTCGCCCTGGCCGACCCGGACCACGTCGGCGACTGCCCGGGCATCTCCACCAACAACTGCTACCGCAATGCCCGCCTGCTGCGCAGCAAGGGCGTCGATATCGAGGTGGGCGGGCAGATCGCGCGTGGCTGGGAGGTCGCGGCCGGCTACACCTATCTGACGACCCGGGACGATGGCGGCAACTCGCTCGCCTCCGACGCACCGCGCAACCTGCTGCGCCTGTCCTCCACCTACCACCTGCCCGGCGCCTGGTCGGACTGGAAGGTCGGCGCTAACCTGGCCGCCCAGAGCCGCGCCTACGTCGACACGGTGCAGAACCCCGGGCATGCCGTGCTGGACCTGCACGTCTCCTACCGCATCGACCGTCACTGGACCGCCGCGCTCAACATCGGCAACGCGACGGACAAGGTGTACTGGACCGCCATCGGTGCCGCGCGCAATGGCGCCTACTACGGCGCGCCGCGCAACGCCATGCTGACGCTGCGCGGATCGTTCTGACCGCGCCTCGGCGGTGAAGGGGACCTTCCGCCAGTCCATGGGCTGGCTGCACACCTGGTGCGGCCTGGTCGCGGGCTGGCTGCTGTGCGCGATCTTCCTCACGGGCACGCTCAGCGTGTTCCGCGCGCCCATCACGCGCTGGATGGAGGCGCGGCCCCTGGTGGCCGCGGGCGACACCCGCGCGGCGCTGCACCAGGCGGCGGAGCACCTGGCCGCGCAGGCCGCCGGCGCGCGCTTCTGGCGCATCGAACTGCCGCAGCAGCCGGGCGACGCGCTGCTGCTGGCCTGGCAGCCGGCGGGCGGCGGGCGCGGCAGCCAGCAGGCAGCGGCCATGGACCCGGGCACCGGCGCCCTGCTGCCCCGGCCCTGGGGCCGCCAGACCGAGGGCGGGCGGCACTTCATGACCTTCCACTACACGCTGCACGGCGGCATACCGGGCTTCTGGCTGGTGGGCTGGCTGGCCATGTGCATGCTGGTGGCGCTGGTCTCCGGCGTGGTGGTGCACCGGCGCATCTTTGCCGACTTCTTCACCTTCCGGCCCGGCAAGGGGCAGCGCTCGTGGCTGGACGCGCACAACGCCACGGCGGTGCTGGCGCTGCCCTTCCTGTTCATGATCGCCTACACCGGGCTGGCGTTCTTCTACGCCAGCTACGTGCCGTGGCCCCTGCGGTCGGTGTACGGCAGCGATGGCAAGGCCTATGAGCGCTTCCAGTCCGAGCTGTCGCACCACGCCGCCGCGCCGCGCCGGGCACCGCAGGGCACACCGGCGGCCCTGCACGACCTGCCCGCGCTGCTGGACCAGGCCCGGGCGCTCACGGGGCAACCGGCTCGCATGCTGGTGGTGGAGCGGCCGGGCGATGCCTCGATGGCGGTGCGCGTCTACAGCCAGCCGCCGCAGGACGCCCGCACCCTGCTCGGCACGGCCGGCGACGTGCTGTTCGACGGCGTGAGCGGCGCGGTGCTGCAGGTGCGCCGGCCCGACCCCGATGCGCCCTACGCCAGCGAGCAGATCCACAAGGTGCTGGAAGCCCTGCACGTGGCGAGCTTCGGCGGCTGGACCATCCGCTGGCTGTATTTCTTCTGCGGCTGGATGGGCACGGCCATGATGGCCACCGGCACCCTCCTTTTCATGGTGAAGCGGCGCCAGAAGATCGGCATGGAGTTCGGCGCGGCCACGCCCCGCGCCTACCGGGCCATCGAGGCACTGAACGTGGCCCACCTCGCGGGCATCGCGCTGGCCAGCATCGGCTACCTGTGGATCAACCGGCTGCTGCCCGCCGATCTGCCGGGGCGCGAGGCCTGGGAGATCCGCGGCTTTCTCCTGGTCTGGCTGGCGAGCCTGCTGCATGCCGCGCTGCGGCCCGTGCAGCGCGCCTGGGTCGAGCAGCTGGGCCTGGCCAGCGCCCTGTGCGTGGGCCTGCCGCTGCTGAACCACGCGACCACCGGGCAGCATGTGGTCCGCTACGCCCAGGCCGGCGACTGGCAGCGCGCAGGCGTGGAGCTGGCCGCGCTGGGGCTGGGGGCCGTCCTGGCCTGCATGGCGCTGCAGGTACGCAACGGCTGGCGGCGCGGCGTGGCCGCCAGGGCCCACCGCGCGCAGCCTGCCACCACGGGCCGCTACCGCCTGGGCATCGCCAGCCGCGTGCTGGCCGCGTGCGGGGGCGGCTATGGCACGGCCTGCCTCGCGGCCTGCGCGCTGGCGGCGGTGCTGCCGCTGGTGAGCAGCGCATCGCGCGCCGACGGCGTGCTCATCGCGAGCCTGCTGGCCTTCGTGTTCTACACGGTGGCGGCGATCTGGGTGTTCAGCACCCGCAGCGCCGCCCGGGCCTGGCTGGGGCTGGCGGGCGTGGCCCTGGCATGCGCGGCGCTGGTGCTGGCGCTGTCCCGGTGATCAGACCGCCGGGCGGGCCGCCAGGGCGGCGCCCAGGGGGACTTCGGCCGCCGCCACGGGCGCGGGCAGCGGGTGGCCGTCCAGCGCGGCGCTCAGGCGGTCATGGTCCAGCGCGTTCTCCCAGCGCGAGACGACCACGGTGGCCACGGCGTTGCCGATGAAGTTGGTGAGCGAGCGGCATTCGCTCATGAACCGGTCCACGCCCAGGATCAGCGCCATGCCGGCCACGGGCACCTCGGGCACCACGGCCAGGGTGGCGGCCAGGGTGATGAAGCCCGCGCCGGTCACGCCCGCCGCGCCCTTGGAGCTGAGCATGGCCACCAGCAGCAGCGCGACCTGGTGCCCCAGGGTCAGGTGGGTGTCGGTGGCCTGGGCGATGAACAGGGCCGCCAGCGTCATGTAGATGTTGGTGCCGTCCAGGTTGAAGGAGTAGCCCGTGGGCACGACCAGGCCGACCACGGACTTGCTGCAGCCTGCCTTCTCCATCTTTTCCATGAGGGATGGCAGGGCCGATTCGGACGACGACGTGCCCAGCACCAGCAGCAGTTCGGCCTTGAGGTAGCGGATGAGCTTGACCACCGAGAAGCCGCACATCCGCCCCACCACGCCCAGCACCACCAGCACGAACAGCAGCGAGGTGATGTAGAACGTGGCGACCAGCTCGGCCAGGTTGAGCAGCGAGCCCAGGCCGAACTTGCCGATGGTGAAGGCCATGGCGCCGAAAGCGCCGATGGGCGCGGCCCGCATCAGGATGTTGACCAGCTTGAACACCGGGGCCGTGAGGGCTTCGAGGAAATTCTGCACGGGCCGGCCGCTGTCGCCGGCCAGCGCCAGCGCGATGCCGAACAGCACGGCCACGAACAGCACCTGCAGGATGTTGTCGCCCACGAAGGGGCTGAGCAGCGTCTTGGGGATGATGTCCATCGCGAAGCCGACAAGGGTCAGGTCGTGCGAGCGGGCGACGTAGGAGGTCACTTCCTTCTGGTCCAGCTCCGCCGGGTTGATGTGCATGCCGGCGCCGGGCTGCAGCACGTTGGCCACCACCAGGCCCACCACCAGCGCCAGCGTGGAGAAGAACAGGAAGTAGGCCATGGCCTTGCCGAACACGCGGCCCACGCTGCGCAGGTGGGTCATGCCGGCGATGCCGGTGACGATGGTCAGGAAGATCACGGGGGCGATGATCATCTTCACCAGCTTGATGAAGGCGTCGCCCAGCGGCTTGAACTGCGCGGCGAACTGGGGCTCGAAATGGCCCAGCAGCACGCCCAGGATGATGGCGACCACCACCTGGAAATACAGTTGCCGGTAGAAGGGCAGCCGCACGGGGTGGGCGGCAGAGGCGTGAATGGCTTGCATGGGAAATGTCTCCAGAATCCACCGGCGTGCGGCGAGGCTGCCGTTTGTACCGGCGCGCGCCTTTCGCGCCGATAACCTATTGGTATTAGGCTGCGGCGCCTTCAGAGGAAGCCGCGCACCCGAATTCAGGGTAAACCCCTAGCCCATGACCCGCCCACCCGACATGTCCACGCCCCGCCGCCGCAAGTTCTGGACCCTGCTGATCCTGCTCGCGGGCACGGTGGGCTGCATGTTCGCGGCCGGCCAGTGGGCCTGGCGGCATTCGCTGCACGAGGAGAGCGACAGCGTGCAGCGCCAGCTCGCGCTGTACGGGCAGACGCTGGCCCAGCGCATCGACCGCTACCGCACCCTGCCCGAGGTACTGGCGCTGGACGCGCAGCTGCGCGACGCGCTGGCCCATCCGCTGGCGGCCGGCGAGGTGGAGCGGCTCAACCGCAAGCTGGAGCAGGCCAACGGCGCCAGCCAGTCCTCCACGCTCACCCTGCTCGACCGCGACGGCCTGGCCGTGGCCGCGAGCAACTGGCGCACGGCCACCAGCAACGTGGGCATCGACTACAGCTTCCGCCCCTACGTGCAGCAGGCGCTGGCGCAGGGGCGCGGCAGCTTCTACGGCATCGGCGTGACCACGGGGGAGCCGGGCTACTTCCTCTCGCAGGCCATCCGGGACGATGGCGGGCAGATCCTAGGGCTGGTGGCGATCAAGATCGCGCTGCAGGAGCTGGAGCGCGAGTGGCTGCAGACGCCCGACATCGTGCTGGCCTCGGACGCGCACGGCGTGGTCTTCCTGGCCAGCCAGGACGCCTGGCGCTACCGCCTGCTGCAGCCGCTGTCCGACGCGGAGCGCCGCGAGCTGGAGGCCACGCGGCAGTATTCCGACCAGCCCCTGCGCCCGCTGGACTACCGCGTAGTGGACGCCATGGACAACGGCGGGCGGCTGGTCAGCCTGCAATCGCCCGACCTGCCGCCCCTGCCCGGGCGCATGCTGTGGCAGTCGCAGCCCCTGCCCGGCACCCCGTGGCAGCTGCACCTGGTGCACGCCACGCAGGGCAGCGTGGCGGACAGCCGCTGGGCCGCAGCCGCAGGCGCGGGCGGCTGGCTGGCGCTGTCCCTGCTGGTGCTGTTCGTGCGCCAGCGCCAGCGCCTGTCCGCCCTGCGCCAGCGCAGCCGCCAGGAGCTGGAGACTGTGCTGCGCCAGCATGCCCAGGAGCTGCGCACCGCGCAGGACGGCATCGTGCAGGCGGCCCGGCAGGCCGACACGGGCCTCTCGCGCAGCCTGGAGCACCTGCCGCAGGGCGTGGTCATCATCGACGCCGGCCTGAACCTCGTGGCCTGGAACTCGCGCTACGTGCAGCTGTTCCGCTACCCGGCCGACCTGATGCGCGTGGGCCAGCCCATCGCCGGCCTGCTGCGCCACAACGCGCGCCGGGGGCTGCTCGGGCCCGGCCCGGTGGAGGACGCCATCGAGCGGCGCCTGGCGCACCTGCGCAGCGGCACGCCCCACCTGCACGAAAGCGCCAAGGACGACGGCACGGTGCTGGAGATCCGCGGCAACCCGCTGCCCGAGGGCGGCTTCGTCACGAGCTACGCCGACATCACCAGCTACAAGAACGCCGCGCGCGAACTGCGCTCGCTGGCCGACGCGCTGGAGCAGCGCGTGGCCGACCGCACGCGCGACCTGGACGCCGCCCGGCGCGAGGCCGAGCAGGCCAACCGCTACAAGACCCGCTTCGTCGCCGCGGCCGTGCACGACCTGCTGCAGCCGCTGAACGCCGCGCGCATGTTCACCTCGCTGCTGCGCGGCCACCTGCAGAGCGACGCCGACCGGCGCACGGTGGACAGCATCGACGGCGCGCTGGCCGCGCAGGACGCCATCCTCGGCAGCCTGCTGGACATCGCGCGCATGGAATCGGGCCAGCTCGAAGTGCACGTGCGCGACGTGGCCCTGGGCCCGCTGCTGCAGGTGCTGGGCCACAACTTCGGCGTGCTGGCCGAGAGCCGGGGGCTGGCGCTGCACTGCGTGCCCACGCGCGCCGTGGTGCGCACCGACGAGAACCTGCTGCGCCGCATATTGCAGAACTTCGTCTCCAACGCCATCCGCTACAGCCGGCACGGGCGCATCGTGGTGGGCTGCCGGCGCGATGGCGAGCACGTGCGCATCGAGGTGCACGACCAGGGCCCCGGCATTCCCGAGGCGCTGCAGCACGAGATCTTCGAGGAGTTTCGCCGCCTGGACGAAGGCCGGGACGGCGACCGGGGCGCGGGCCTGGGCCTGGCCATCGTCGAGCGCCTGGGCCGCCTGCTGGGGCACCGCATCGGCCTGCGCTCGCAGCTGGGCCGGGGCAGCGTGTTCTCGGTGCGCGTGCCGCTGGGCGACCCGGCGGCCGTGCAGCACGGCGGAGCGCCCGCCGCATCTCCCGAACAGGCGGACGAGGACGCCCCGCTGCACGGCGCCAGCGCCTGGGTGGTCGAGGACGACGGCCCCACCTGCGCCGCCACCCGGGCCCTGCTGCAACGCTGGGGCTGCGCCGTGCCGCTGGCCGCCGGCGCGCCCGAAGCGCTGGCGGCGGCACGGCCCGGCGAGGCGCCGCAGCTGGTGCTGCTGGACGTGCACCTGGGCGCCGGCCACCACGGCCCCGACGTCTACGCCGAGCTGTGCCGGCGCTGGGGCCAGGCGCCCGCCGTGATCCTGGTCACCGCCGAACGCGACGCCACGCTGCGCCGCCAGGCCGCCGAACGCGGCTGGGGCTTCCTCGCCAAGCCGGTGCGCGCGCCCGCGCTGCGGGCATTGGCCAGCCAGACATTGCTGCGCCTGCGCGACCACTGGCCGGAATAAAAATGATAGCTACCAGCGCTTGATGGATAAGCGCTGGAGGCCATTTTGGCTATGAATCCCTGGATTCAAGGCCACCCTCCGCCTCCAGGCTCTTGACCAGCACCGCCGCCTGCGTGCGGCTGTAGCACGCCAGCTTCTTGAGGATGGCCGTGACGTGGACCTTGACCGTGTTCTCGGCCAGGCCCAGTTCCGCCGCGATCTGCTTGTTCAAGAGGCCATCGGCCAGGCACAGCAGCACGCGGAACTGCTGGGGCGTGAGCTGCGCGAGCCGGGCCGCCAGTTCGGCGTCGGCCTCCGAGCGCTCGGCCGCCATGGGCGGGAACCAGCTGCCGCCGTCCAGCACCTTCTCGATGGCCTCGCCCATGGCCTCGGCCGGGGCGGACTTGGGGATGAAGCCGGCCGCGCCGAACTGCTGGGCGCGGCGGATCACGCGCGGGTGGTCGTTGGACGAGATGACCACCACCGGCAGCCCGGGGAATTCGCCGCGCACGTGCAGCAGGGCCGAGAAGCCGCGCGCGCCGGGCATGGAGAGGTCCAGCAGCACCAGCTCCACCTCGGGGTGCTCCTGCAGCGCGGCGCCCAGCGTGGCGGCGCTGGCGGCCTCCAGCGTGCGGAACTGCGGCAGCCGCTCGCACAGCACGTGCAGCACGGCGGCGCGGAACAGGGGGTGGTCGTCGGCGACCAGCAGTGTGGGCTCAGGCATGGCCGCCTCGCCAGAACGCGGGCTGGGCGTAGTGGTGCTTGAGGTATTCGATCCACAGCCGCACGCGCAGCGGCAGGTGCTTGCGCTGCGGGAAGACCACGTAGATGCCGTTGGGCGGCGCGGCGAAGTCCTCCAGCACCGCCACGAGGCGGCCGGCGGCGATCTCGGCCTCCACCTCCCAGGTGCTGCGCCAGGCGATGCCGTAGCCCGCCAGGCACCAGTCGTGCAGCACCTGGCCGTCGGAGCAGTCCAGCGGGCCGCCGGGCTTGAGGTGGGTGACTTCCAGCGAACCATCCGCATGCGGCACACGGAATGCCCAGCCGCGTGTCTGCGATGCATCGCTGGAAAGCGTCAGGCAGTCGTGCTGCACCAGCTCCGCCGGCGCGCGCGGCGTGCCGCGCCGGGCCAGGTATTCGGGCGTGGCCACGCACAGGCGGCGGTTGTCGGCGATGCGCACGCTGACGAGCGACGAATCGGGCAGGTCGCCCACGCGCACGGCGCAGTCGAAGCCTTCGCCGGCCAGGTCCACCACGCGGTCGCTGAGGTTCAGCGAGATCGTCACCTCAGGGTGCGCAGCGCGAAAGCGCGGCACCAGCGGCGCCACGTGGCGCCGGCCGAAGCCCGCAGGCGCGGTGATGCGCAGGTGGCCCGTGGCCTTCACGCCGCCCTCGGACACGCTGGCCTCGGCATTCGCCACGTCGGACAGCAGGCGCTGGCAGTCTTCCAGGAAGGCGCTGCCCTCGTGCGTGAGGCTGATGCGCCGCGTGGTGCGCACCAGCAGCTTCACGCCCAGGTGCTCCTCCAGCGCGTCGAGCCGGCGGCCCATGATGGCGGGCGCCACGCCCTCGGCCTTGGCGGCGGCGGTGAGGCTGCCGCGCGTGGCCACGGAGACGAAGGATTCGAAGGCCTTGAGCTTGTCCATGGCGGTTTATGAGTCAAATTGGCCTCCAGCGCTTATGTAGCAAGCGCTGGCAGCTATCAATTGATGAGTTTCAATGCCTTTATTTTTGCGCAAAAGTCACTGGTTTAGAGATTTTCAGCGTCTTTATAACAACAAACAATTGGAATACAGTCTTTCCATGGCCTGCTCCGGCGGGCCGATGGCTTTCATTTTTTCCTATTCCTTCAAGGCGCTCCCATGACCGACCGCACCACCGTCCACGGCCTGCAAGTGGCCACGTCCCTCTACCGTTTCGTCGAAGACAAGGTGCTGCCCGGCACCGGCGTCGAGAGCAGCACGTTCTGGAAGGGCTTCGACGCCATCGTGTCCGAGCTGGCCCCGCGCAACATCGCCCTGCTGGCCGAGCGCGACCGCCTGCAGACCGAGCTGGACACCTGGCACAAGGCCCACCCCGGCCCGATCAAGGACATGGCGGCCTACCGCAAGTTCCTGGAGACCATCGGCTACCTCGTGCCCCAGCCCGCCGACGTGCAGGCCACCACGGCCAACGTGGACGACGAGCTGGCGACGCAGGCCGGCCCGCAGCTCGTGGTGCCCATCCTGAACGCGCGCTATGCGCTGAACGCGGCCAACGCCCGCTGGGGCAGCCTGTATGACGCGCTGTATGGCACCGACGCCATCCCCGAAACGGATGGAGCCGAGAAGGGCAAGGGCTACAACCCCGTGCGTGGCGCCAAAGTGATCGCGTTCGCGCGCCAGGTGCTGGACGATACGGCGCCGCTGGCCACGGGCTCGCACAAGGACTCCACGGGCTACAAGGTCGAGGGCGGCCAGCTGGTGGTGTCGCTCAAGGATGGCAGCACCACGGGCCTCAAGGACCCGTCGCAGTTCAAGGGCTACCAGGGCAACGCCGCCGCGCCCTCGTCGGTGCTGCTGCAGCACAACGGCCTGCACCTGGACATCCAGATCGACCGCTCCACCCCCATCGGCCAGTCCGACGCGGCCGGCATGAGCGACCTGGTGCTGGAAGCCGCGCTCTCCACCATCCTGGATCTGGAAGACTCCGTGGCCGCCGTGGACGCCGAAGACAAGGTGCTGGGCTACAGCAACTGGCTGGGCATCATCCAGGCCACGCTGACCGAGCAGGTGAGCAAGGGCGGCAAGACCTTCACGCGCGGGCTGAACGCCGACCGCGTCTATGCGGGCCCCCAGGGCGGCGAAGTGCGCCTGCATGGCCGCTCGCTCATGTTCCTGCGCAACGTGGGCCACTTGATGACCAACCCGGCCATCCTGTGGACCGACGCGCAGGGCACGCAGCGCGAGATCCCCGAAGGCATCATGGACGCCGTGGTGACCACCGCCATCGCGCTGCACGACCTGCAGGGCCATGGAAAGGACGGCATCCGCAACTCGCGCAAGGGCAGCGTCTACATCGTCAAGCCCAAGATGCACGGCCCGGCCGAAGTCGGTTTCGCCAGCGACCTGTTCGGCCGCGTGGAACAGCTGCTGGGCCTGCCCGCCAACACTGTGAAGCTGGGCATCATGGACGAGGAGCGCCGCACCAGCGTGAACCTCAAGGCCTGCATCGCCGCCGCCTCGGCGCGCGTGGCCTTCATCAACACCGGCTTCCTGGACCGCACGGGCGACGAGATGCACACCGCCATGCAGGCCGGCCCCATGATCCGCAAGGGCGACATGAAGACCAGCGCCTGGATCCAGGCCTACGAGAAGAACAACGTGCTGGTGGGCCTGTCGTGCGGCCTGCGCGGCAAGGCGCAGATCGGCAAGGGCATGTGGGCCATGCCCGACCTGATGGCCGAGATGCTCAAGCAGAAGATCGCCCACCCCAAGGCCGGCGCCAACACCGCCTGGGTGCCCAGCCCCACGGGCGCCACGCTGCACGCGCTGCACTACCACCAGGTGAAGGTGAGCGACATCCAGATCGAGCTGGAAAAGATCGACGCCAACGCCGAGCGCGACAACCTGCTGACCGGCCTGCTCACCGTGCCCGTGAGTGCCAGCCCGAACTGGAGCGATGCCGAGAAGCAGCAGGAGCTGGACAACAACGCGCAGGGCATCCTGGGCTACGTGGTGCGCTGGGTGGACCAGGGCGTGGGCTGCTCCAAGGTGCCCGACATCCACAACGTGGGCCTGATGGAAGACCGCGCCACGCTGCGCATCAGCAGCCAGCACATGGCCAACTGGCTGCTGCACGGCGTGGTGACCGAGCCGCAGGTGCGCGCCACCTTCGAGCGCATGGCCGCCGTGGTGGACGGCCAGAACGCCGGCGACCCGCTGTACAAGCCCATGGCCGGCCACTTCGCCACCAGCATGGCCTACCAGGCCGCCTGCGACCTGGTGTTCAAGGGCGTGGAACAGCCCAGCGGCTACACCGAGCCGCTGCTGCACGCCTGGCGCCTGAAGCTCAAGGCCGCGGCGTGATGCCCCTGTTTTGATAGCTGCCAGCGCTTGCTGGACAAGCGCTGGAGGCCGATTTGACCATTGAGAAAGCACTCTTCGGAGTGCTTTTTTCCTGGGCGCACCCCACGTACACTGGGCCTTGCATGACGACGCCCGAGCCCGCCGCATCTTCCACCGCCACCTGCCCCTTGTGCGGGCAGCCCAACCAGTGCGCCATCGCGGCGGGCCGCCCGGCGCAGAGCTGCTGGTGCATGACGGCAGCCATCCCGGCCGAGGCGCTCGCGGCCATCCCTGCGGCCGAGCGCGGCAAGGCTTGCATCTGCCCCGCCTGCGGACGGGCCGCGCCTGGCGCGCAGCCGATATGATTTCCCTTTCTTTTTTCAGTCCAAGGAAGCACCCATGCCCACGTACCACATCGAAATGATGGAAGGCCGCACCATCGAGCAGAAGAAGAAGCTGGTCGAAGAGATCACCCGCGTCTCCGTCGAGGTGCTGGGCGGCTCGCCCGAGTCCGTGGACATTTTGATCACCGACGTGAAGCGCGAGAACTGGGCCACCGGCGGCAAGCTCTGGAGCGAGCGCACCTGACGGGGAAGCGCGCCCCGTGACCGACGAAGCACCACCCCTGCCCGGCACGCCCGCCGCGCTGAGAGCCCGCTACGGCGAGAACTACCGCTGGCTGCTGCTGTTCGCCGTGATGGTGGGGACGATGGCTTCCATCATGTCCTCCACCATCGTCAACGTGGCGATCCCCGACATGAGCCACCACTTCGCGCTGGGCCAGGAGCGCGCGCAATGGGTGACTTCGGGCTTCATGGTGGCGACCACCGTCGCGATGCTCACCACGCCCTGGGTGCTGGCGCGCTACGGCTACCGGGCCACCTACGTGGGCGCAACCCTGCTGCTGCTGGCGGGTGGCGTGCTGGGCGGCCTGGCCAACAACTTCCCCCTGGTGCTGGCCGCACGTGTCGCCGAGGGGCTGGCGGCGGGCGTCATCCAGCCCATTCCCGCCGTCATCATCCTCTACGCCTTCCAGCCGCACGAACAGGGCCGCGCCAGCGGCATCTTCGGCATGGGCGTGGTGCTGGCGCCCGCCATCGGCCCCAGCATCGGCGGCCTGCTGGTGGACTGGTTCGGCTGGCGCTCCATCTTCTTCATGGTCGTGCCGTTCTGCCTGGCGTCGCTGTGGCTGGCCTACAAGTACGTGCCAGTGACGGCGCCCGGTGGCGCGCAGGCCGACGAGGGCGCACGGCTGGACTGGCGCGGCCTCGCGTTGTGCACCGTGGGCACGCTGTGCCTGCTCAACGGCCTGGTCGCCCTGCACAGCGGGCCGGCGGGTGAGGCCACACTGTTGCTCGCCAGCGCGGCAGGCGCATGGGGAGCCTTCGTGTTCTGGCAGCGGCGGCTGCTGGACACCGGGCGCAAGCCGCTCATGGACCTGCGCCTCTTCGGGTACCGGCAGTTCGCCATGGGCTGCGTGGTGGCCTTCATCTACGGCACGGCGCTGTTCGGCTCCACCTACCTGCTGCCAGTGTTCCTGCAACTCGGCCTGTCGCTGTCCGCATCGCACGTCGGCACCTTGATGCTGCCCGCGGGCATCGTGCTGGCCGGCACCATTCCCCTGGTGGGGCGGCTCGCCGACCGGCAGCCCACGCACCTGCTCGTCGGCACGGGGCTGGCGCTGCTCGCGCTGTCTTTCGGGCTCATGGTGTTCGTCGGGCTGGGTACCTCCCTGTGGGTGCTGGTGGCGCTCGCCATCCTGGGGCGCATCGGGCTGGGCTTCATCCTGCCATCCCTGAACCTGGGGGCCATGCGGCCGCTGCAGAAGACGCTGATCTCGCAGGGCTCCAGCACCATCGGCTTTCTGCGCATGCTGGGTGGCGCCGCGGGGGTCAGCCTGTGCGGGATCATCCTCGAATGGCGGCTGGGCGCGCACGGCGCCGCGCTCTCAGAGGGTGCCAGCAACCCGGCGCGGCTCGCGGCCTTCGGCGAAACCTTCCTGATGCTGACGCTGCTGTGCCTGTTCGCCCTCGTGGCAGCCTGGCAGCTGCGCGCGCCGCCCGCCGGAGCGGCAGCGGACCCATCTTCTTCCTGAGGAAACCCCAGCCATGTGCCAGCTGCTCGGCATGAACAGCAACACCCCCACTGACGTTACCTTCAGCTTTACCGGCTTCGCGCAGCGCGGCGGCAGGACGGACCACCACAGCGACGGCTGGGGCATCGCCTTTTTTGAAGACAAGGGGCTGCGGCACTTCGTGGACCACGCGGCCGCCGTGGACTCCCCGGTGGCGGACCTGATCCGCCGCTACCCCATCAAGAGCCGCAACGTCATCGCCCACATCCGCAAGGCGACGCAGGGCGTCGTCAGCCTGCAGAACTGCCACCCTTTCGTGCGGGAGCTGTGGGGACGCTACTGGGTGTTTGCCCATAACGGGGACTTGAAGGACTTCCGTCCCCGGCTGCACTCGCATTTCCGCCCCGTGGGCGATACCGACAGCGAACATGCCTTCTGCTGGCTCATGCAGGAGCTGGCGAAGTCGCATGCCAGCGTCCCCTCCATCCGGGAACTCACACTGACTTTGCGGGAACTGGCGGCCCGCATTGCCCCGCACGGCACCTTCAACTTCCTGCTGTCCAATGGCCAGGCCCTGTGGGCCCATGCGTCGACCAGCCTGTACTACATCGAGCGTCGCCATCCTTTCGGCGCGGCCCACCTGAGCGACGAAGACCTCAGCCTGGATTTCTCGACCCAGACCAGCCCTACCGACGAGGTCGCCGTGATCGTCACCGCCCCGCTGACTACGAACGAAACGTGGACCGCCTTCAGCCAGGGCGAATTGCTGGTGTTCGCCGACGGCCGGCGGGTCGAACAATGCTGATCTGAAATAGCCGGTTCCAAAGCAAAAAACCCCAACCTGTGGAGGTTGGGGTTTTCTGGGCTGTAAGAGCCTGACGATGACCTACTTTCACACGGGAACCCGCACTATCATCGGCGCAAAGTCGTTTCACTGTCCTGTTCGGG